>JGI24021J15306_10002508_pt1 | contig 19951 bp, 13 predicted proteins | sample Ectturendosymbi1_FD_15306 | JGI IMG/M metagenome (IMG submission 15306)
GACGTCGCACAGCAATGTGAGAGAAAGTGCCTAAGGACGAACGCCGGAAACAATCAAAATGCCCGAGTCCGAAATGACTGGGGAAGTGCTTCTTTAGTCCATTCGGTAAGGCATTGCTTTAATTTCGGCCAAAATTCTCCCTGGGAATCATGATAGTTCGATTCCCCGATTCTCTCCCGACCATAAAAAGATTTCCTTGTTGAAGTTTGCCTTTTTGTACCCGCAGTTTTTTCTGATGGCACTTTAATGTCTCCACGTCCTTTGGTGGTTTTCGCAACTTGTAGAAAACAGTAAACTATTGAATTTGAACTGTGAAAGGGCAGTGAGTCGGTGTGTTATTGTAAGTTGCCCTTATTACTCTGAAACCACATACGTGGTCATCAGTAACAAACTAAGCCAATCCTATTAAAGGTACAATTTCAAATAAAACAGTTTCACTGTACTCGCTATATCTTCCATTAGAGTGTCAAGAGTGGTCTGCTGGCGCCAATGTCCACTTACTCTGGGCCGTGGGCCACGCGGCTACTTTCGTGGTGAGAATTGCACATGGTGGCAAATCAATGGAAGTGACAAGCGCGAATCTTTCCCTTTCACACAACAATTAACGCCCAGTACGAGGCTGAAAATTGCCGTAAGTACCACTGTTACTTAAAGGATAAACCTTCGATATGACCCAACTTGAGATGGAAACCAGCCTAACAGCATCAGTGGTGTATGCCCAATCCACTTCTACACTTACCCAGTTAAAGTTAAACTGTGATAATTAACCATGCAACTGGCAAAAATATCGTGGTGTGTGCAATGACAGCAGGCTTTCTTGGACTGCCCACTCAATTTGGTGTCTGGGGCGGAGCGGAAAAAAGTTTTAAACCGACGAAATGTTGTGTACAACAGAGTAAAAAGGGCAATGTTGAATTATGCACTACACAAAAAGTTCACTGAATGAAAAGTTAAACTTTCGTCAGACGTAATGATATGTACAACCTTGAAAAAGGCAAACATCTGCATAGCTTTTACTGTGGCGTGTTTTCCTATCAACTTTTCACTTCAGCACGTCAGTAGGTCAAGTTCAACTCGTGACGTTTGCAAGAGGTGGATAAAGTTGGCAATTAGCTTCAATTTTTTGGGAAAACGTCTCCTGAAATACCGTGGTTCAAAAATCTGGGACGCCGTTGAGCTTTTTTTGTATGACATTTTTCTATTTCCTTTACAAAGCATTATAAAGATAGTACAGCTTGGCTTTTTATGCTCATTTCTACTTATGCGCTGTTACTTTCTATACCTTCTTCTACGTCATTTTTTTTCATAATTAAAGGATTTTTAAAGACTTTTGAGTATTACGCTTTGTCTTCTATTTGTTGTTCCAGCGTTGTTTTTGTTTTGCAGGGACGGTGCGTCTAATGACTTTTTTCCATCATTCCCAGGTGCTCACCCACAGATAAACCATTGAACCACACTTGGTCTCTTGGCAGTGGCACGTTCTTCTATCTGAGAAGCTGTGCAAACTGCTGTGGGATATTACGACATGATAACCCAGCAGATATTCTGGTTTGGAGAAATGCAGTTTATTTAATCAGAATTAATGATCTTACTGGCTGCTCAAAATATTAATCTTTTGGCTTTTTGCATTTGTTTTGATCACCGTCCTAAAGTGCTTGTACGTTTCCGTGAGAAAAAAGATAGTTCGTTCAGAGCCTTCATACGTTAAGATATGAAATTCGAAATCGAAATTCAAGTCCTTACATAAAGACTTAACATGCACAAACTTTCAACCCGAAGTTACGTAGTTCCGGGTATAATCATAAACAGCCTTAGCTGTACTGTGGAACAAATTCTAAACCAGTGGCAAAGCAGCAAATACTTTTATTGGAGGTAATTGGTAAACTATGAATGTTTAAGGCTTTCCGCTGGTTAAAAATTGTTTTTTTCAACTGTATGCTGTCTTTTTTTGATAATATCTCCCAAATCATTTTCGAAATACAACGTTTCACAGAACAATTTAAAGCGTTTTGCAGAAGATCACCACAACATGTTCCATACTTCAGCGTAGAGCAGATAAGTGCAACGGCATTTGCCAACATTGCGACAAAAATGAGCTGCAGTTATGTGAAGTTCTAAAGACAATTCAGCTTTCTGGGGTGCTTGTCACAAAAGCTGTTAAGATTAAAACCATACTTTTCCAATAGTTCGGAGGTTTAGTTAGCTTCACAAATAGTTTCGCAATAATTTATATCACAAGTTTAACTTATCAAAGTTCCTTTCAAGAAGGTAAACCTTTCACGGATTTCCAAACAGTCGTTTCCAAGCGTGCATGTGAAACCTGCACGTCCCAAGTAATACATTTCCTTGCTCGGCCAACAAGCGTCGAGCAATCTACTGCAACAACTTGCTCCGCACGGTGCGGACTGCTGACCGCACCAGCCACGTATCAAAGCTTCTAGAGGCAGCCAGTTGATCACTGTAGAAAGTCAAGCTATTCAGCAAAGAATGGAAGTCGTAAGCCTTGATTGTTTTCCGTTTACTTATCAAGACAACGTTCATCATAGACTTCATCCAAAAGACAGAATGCGTTGTGCGCATAATAAGATGGAGGGAGATATTCTTAGATTATATGAAATCCATGTTTTCCATGTTGCAGCGCTTTCTAACTCTTTCTGTGGTGATTATGACTGACTTATGTTCGGGTCTTACAGATCGGTGTCATGATAAGCGTCATTACGCACGAAACGTAGGTTATGTCATAATGAGCGTCATTACGCACGAAACGTGGGTTATGTCATAATGAGCGTCATTAAGCACGAAACGTAGGTCGGGACATGCCACATTAAAACCCCGGTTCTTATAAAACTGCGAAAAGCAGGGTATTTTTAAGGTGTTTTAGAATTGAAAACCGGGTCACTAGAATCAGCGAAAATTATCATCGGATTCCTAGAATCAGACAAACCGGGACCCCACAGGTCAGGTCCATACCAGGTACCTAACATTTTCCTTAAAAAAACATGCGGAAAGCAGTAGCTGCAAATCACTGCAGATTATGTATTTGCAACGACTTGCAGCTGATGCAAGTGCAATTACAGCGTCAGTCATCAAAAGCGAAATCTCTTTGAAGTGCGCCGAAATGAAAATGGCGATGTAGTTAATGCTTTGTCAAGTCCGAGCAGCACACCGTGCTATATTGCCGTACATGTGTTTTTCCATAGAGCAGATGTAAAGGAATCTTCTCCAACATCGTTTGTTTGAACAGTTCAGAAAAGATTAAAGCGATTTCCCGTTCATGCTTTCCTTATTGTCTAAAAGGTATGTACACTTGACTAAAACGCCCGTTCCCCAACGCACGGGATTCAAAAGATAATGGCGGATGTATATTTATATCCTTGTCAATGTGGCGTACTATAAACGAAAGAGGACACCACGCACGGGAAGCCGCTTCATCATCCAACAATCCGTTCCAGATAAATAATTAAATACGCTTGCTCCGTTAATAACAAGGTCGTTACATGAGGCTTTTCATGTATTTTGTCAACACCGAGTGAAGTGCCGCGTTTCGGCGAGCGCGTTATTGCTGTGCATGAAACAACAGTGGAAATGCGTTGATAATTGTTTCTTGCAGCTAGCTCGTTCCGCGGCTTTGCTTCAATACGTCAATGTTAATGACGCCCACTTCTACCTCTGCCACTTTCACCCTTTGCAGATATTACAGGCGTCACTGACGAAAATATGCGCAGCGACTACAATTTATCCGTTAAATAAAATTTCTCTCAGATCGGGAACTATACGCTGAGTTTCTCTCAAACACTTCTTTAGTTTTGTTGTTCCCTCACGTATCTGAAATCATCAGTAACTGAGACCCACCTACCTGTACGCGCGGTAGAACTTGCTGCAGTAGATCTGAAGGATCATTCCGGGGACAAAAAATAGCAAAACAATCGCCAGAATAACAAGTAAAACCCACAACCAGTTCCTTGTAAAAAAGAGAGCTGGTGTGAGCACCATGAGTTCGGTTACGACTGATGGCGGAGGACTTGTTGTGGCATCGTCGTAGTTGTCGTAAATGACAGGATCTGAAAAAAAACACTCAAATATAAATGTTCTTGCATTTTGTGAATTGCTGCCTGAACCACAGAATCGTCTGCATATCATAATGAAAACAGGACGTTACGGAAACTAACATCAAGCCAGGTAAAAGCGAATTACTTGTTTCCTGATAAAGCGCAATAGTTGAAGTGTCACCAAAGTTCCACGTCGCTCAAATCCAACTTTTACATTGCTTTCAAAAACGCCATGACTTTGAAAACGTGTGCTGCAGCGATATCGTTGACTTCTGGAGTGGATTAAAATTAATTGGAAGGTGGCAGATAATCTGCTATCTTTTCATGAAGAACAGATCTGATTGCCACACCTGGTTATCTTGCTACGAAATGCATGTTCGTTCCTTTAGTGACAGGAGCAAATAGAAACTGCTTCTGCTACTCGCAAGGCTTCAAAAACAAAGCATCAAAATTCACTGATGGCTGCTTCGCGCTTTTTCAGGTGGCCCACCTTGAATGCTGAACAATTCAGGTTGAAAAATTTTTCTTTCGTATCGGATAATTTTTTCCTTTTTTGTCTTTTGCTCAATTTTGCAATAAGCAGCTTTTTGATCAGGATGATGTCTCACTCTAAGTATACACTCTAAAATCAAATGATATTTTGTAAGAGATTTCACAATGAAGAAGCAGTGAGCATGATATTCTATTCCCACCCAGTGCCAAAGTGCCAAGACCAATATTCAGAACGCCTTCATGCATAATGGAATACTGCGAAGTCCTTTGCGAAATTGTGAAATTAGGGATAAGGGCCTTCCGTTCTAAGCAACGCTGAAATTATCGTCAAGGAGGAAGAGATAAAAGTGGATACTTAGTCAGTGTATCGAAATGGACAAAATCGTTTATGGCTTCACAGGACGAAAGCTAAGGGGGAAAAGGTCCTAAGGTTTTTATTTTGCCTCCAAATAGTCATGGTTTAGAAGTAGAATTGAAACAAGCGCGCTTTTCTCAAAATCATAAATTCGGTGACATTCGGATTGTTTCACGAACAACCAAAAGTGAATGATCTTGCAACGGAAAGTTATTCCCGAGGTCTCTTGATAGCTATTTGCTGCAAAAGGTCAAATATACAACAACAGTCACAATACTCAAGTTGGAAGAAATTGTAAGGGTTTTGTTGCACGAAAGACATAAACCTGTAAGACCATGTTCTGGTGGATCCGACCAAGAGTGTGAAAACCCTTGCGCTGTTCACAAAGGATAAATACTGTGTGATCAAGGTCAAAAGTTCGGGATGACGTAGGAGGCTCCACTGTGCCAACTGAGTTAACTTGAGCTTATTGACGTAATTTCGTGTGACCATTTCGACACACATCGCCATAAAGTTCTTGTTATTTTTGTATTTCTGGCAGCGACACCGGGTGTTACGTAATTAATCAATTAAGAGTAAACAAGAATGACTTCGAAAATCAATGGATTTTGTTGAACGTATGACGTCATAATCGAAGTGTAAGTTTCGCTGGTGAAGTAGAAAAAATGGAGTTTAGTAAGTCAGAAAAAAGGTAAAACCGAAAACGGTGGAAAGTTTGTAAATTATCACACACTGGTACAGATCCAACAAGCTCTTTGTATTTACTTTATATTAACAGTACAGTAGACAGTCATCAAATACGGACATAAAATAGGGTGAGCGTAATATAAGGCTAAGCATCTAACAGTCTTGAGCTGGAAATGGTGCATTATCTCGTGCATATTTCAGGGACAAACTTTTATCTGGTAGTACGTAAATGGCAGTAATGGCTTCATCATGAATATTCATGATCGTCATTTGCATGAAACAAAATGAATGGGCGAAGATCCATTTGCTTGTGCATCATGATATTTTCATAGGTGCTAGCCTTGTCAGCGATACCCAGAAGACAGTGAAGCTGATTTACAGCTTGGAACATTGACGCGTTGTTTTTTGTTGGTGAACGGGAGCGTAAAAGGCGAATCGTGACGTCTTCAATCGACCCTTTGCGCCGTACGACAGCAGGTATTACAAAAAAAGCACCTGGCAATCAATGGCGGACATTGCAAAGAAAACTAAAAGTACTGCTTTGATTACTATACGCCTCTCTGCAGATCAAACGTGATTAAAGACGTGTTTATTGCATGTGATGCACCATGCGCCGGTCACATGTGATCCAACTGACTGTGATTGAGAACCCTTCGTTGTTGTTATGAGCAAAAAGGCCACATCAACCGTCAAAAAGACGAGAAAGCACCAAAAAAGCTAAACACGAGATAAATGCACGAAGACACTTATAAATACACATGCAGGTTGCACAGCACTTTCAAAAAGACACATGTACATATACAGAATACAGCTCACTCAGTTAATAAAAGTTGCAGCAACCTGAAACAGCAAAACTAAAATCATAATGAAACATCAAAACCAAAAACTATAAAATTCTACTAGTGCAGAGTTTACAATAAAATTTCATCATTCTGTGTCCAAGAACGGTGTCCAGATATGTGCTAGTGTCCAGAAATCTGCCAAAATCTCCTTTAAATCTGCCAAACCGACATAAAAATCGAATTTGTCAAATGTGGTCCAATTAAACCAACTAGCATTTGGCCTTGTGAAAAGTGAAAAAAATCCACAGGAGTTAAAAAAAGGCAAAATATAACGAAGCTGGCCTTAAAAAAGCCAAACTGGCAACACTGCTTGTCAAGCAGGAATAAGGTCTTGTTCAAACATTAAGAAATTTAGTTTTTGTGTTAACTGTCTTGCGCGTTGACCTTCATCTCTTATAAATGCTTCGGCGCCGCTTCTCACAATCATCTTTGAGCGTTACACCCAAATACAACTCAACTTGAACCATTTGCAAACTCTTTACAAACGCTTTCGCCACCGCCTAGCACAATCGCATTCATCTTCCCTTTCATAACAGTACTGCAGTATTTACTTCTGGAAACTTTTTTCACCCATCTGTTAAAACTTGTGTTCACCCCCACTTCTCCGTACCGTTCGACACGAACAAAAGAGCGTTGCAAGAATTTGATACGCAATTCAACTGAAAATTTTCCGGAATGAAATGAAAACAAGAATAAAATTATTTAAAAACTGCGCAAGCGCGCTGGATTTTGCAAAATGTGTCAACCAGTGTGAAAATCGTAAACCATTTTGAGACTCTTCGTCAACCACGCAAGGTTCACTTCTTTTGTAGTTTTCACGTATTCGTGATTGCTTGACTGACTTCGCTTGCAAGCAGTGCAATGTGGGCAGCCTGCATGTACCTGTGCAAACGGGCCTGTTCCCAAGTAAAGTCAGTCTGATTGGCACCGATTGCGTATGTTGAGATGAACTACAATAGGTTCGAATCGGCAGAAAGCAAAAATAGACTTGTCAGCAGTTGTGAACCATATATCAACATAAATACAGCGAATTTTCCTTTGCATGCAATCTTCGTGAGGCCTTTTCTCTTTCAAATCAATTAGGGCCTCACTGACATTACATGAAGCTCGTAACAAGTAGTGACATACTGGTGCAGTTTCAAGCGAAATCCTCAGTTGGTTTCACGTTTTGTACGTTTTTTCATAAAAGTTATAGACACAACAAGTGGTTAAGCAATGTACGCTGCTATTTGACAGACCTCTGCGACAGTACGAGAAGCTCGACTGACAAAATGCATAAGTTTCTAAACGCGTAAGTGACATCTTGCTTACCTTCGATGGCTGGATAATGATCGGAAAATTCATTCCAAATGTCAATTGTCTTGTGATGATCGCCAGGTTTCTTTGTTGATAAAGTCGTCGTTGCAACAGGTGCGGCTGCTGAAAATAGCGGAGGTCTTTGCTTTGCCGCATAATTCAACGATTCAACGAAAGCTCTAAATTTGGAATCACGCCAAGGTCTAAAAAAAACTGATTTCGAATCTTTAGAAGAAAGTTTCACAGCAGAAAGAGAAGTCGCCATATCTATCCAACACTTTTCGTGCTGGGAACAAAATCCGATTTTAATAAATTCTGGTCGAAAGGCTCAACTTAGCATTCTGGTATGTTCAGATGCAGGCCGCAGTTAAGTCACTGAAAGTTCCAAATCTGATTTTGAAAAAAGAGCGGTCATGACGTCTTTTGTTTTTACTGAATTTATCCAAGCGTAACGAAGCGCGCCTTTGTCAAAATTTTGCGCCAAGTCTGCGTAAAATGTCTGCGTTGTTTTTGTTTGCTCCAACTGAACTTGGCTGCTCGAATCAAGAGGATATCTCGTTTGACCACGCCAGGGCAAAACAACACGCGGAATGCGAAGGATCAAAATCCCAAACCCCCTTCGTAAAACACCCCAAACATCTTTTCCAAAATAGAAGGTACTTCTGTTCCTTCATTAGACCACTTTTGTCGCACCAACAACAGAGGCGTAGCCAGCCCAGAAATTTGGGGAGGGACAAAAAATTGANGGGTGCAAAACGTTCGATTTTAGGTAAACAACACTATTTTGTTTGGAAAAACGCATCNCAAAGCACAAAATGACTATATGTTCTAAANNTTTGGCGGTGGACATGGCCCCTTTGGCCCCCNCTGGCTACGCCTATGACCAACCATCTCATGCTTCAGAAGAAAGACGTTTTTGTCACTAATCAATCGAAACCATTAAGCAAAGCAGTAGAAAACTACACAGACCAAAATAACAAAAAAACGCTACTGGAATTAAGAAACAAGTACGATTCTTGGTATTAAAACAATTATGATTTGTCTGGACCAGAAAAAAAATTATTCAACAATGCAATGAGAAAGTCTTTAACTACGTTTTCATAGATATGACAAAACCTATGTAAAAAAATGATAATACGGCTCACACTTCATGCTGAAAAAATCGAGCGTTTCAGAACTGAGAGGCCATGCTGGAAGCGGCAATATTTTTGCTGGAAACTGGTACACACAAAGGCAGTAAATTTTTCTCACTAACTTGACAATCATGTAAACCTGTGCAGCAACTCATCAATATACCGTAAGACAATCGCCACTGCAGCAAGCTATATATTCAAGCGATACGATAAATTTAAACAACAGTCCGTTCGGTTCTGGTACGCATTTCTCTAATTTTTCAGTTGCCATACCATTTTCGTTTGAACCATCCCCGACCCAGCCGAAATCAATACCGAAGAGACCACCCGTTGTTGAGACGGGTGTGGTGACTTGTGGAATTTTTGTGATTGACTTCGAAGAGTTTTCTTGAAATAAAAAATAAAAACAATTGTAGTTAGTATAGTTCAGCCAATAAAAAAAACAAAATTCCATTTAGCCAACTTCTTTTAAACTGATGCACCAGCAAATACAAGGAACATTCGTGTAGAGAGATTGCTTTAAAGTTCGATTCCATTTATAGTTCGTAGAATGGGCAAAGAGCCACCTGCTGTCTGTCTTACTCATATACCTTTTCGCTTCTCACCTGATTTTGTCATGCCAGACGTAAGGGTTAATTCGGTTACTCGATATTACAAAGGTTTAGGGTTTTCGATCTTCTGAAGTTTCTTCAGCTTTAAGAGCTTACAAAGGATTATAATTCCATTCCGCTACAATGCAGTCTTTTTCAGAATCCACATCACAATGTGGTTATCAGCCATCTGAAATAGGACAGTGCTTCTAGTATTCTGGTCTATCCTGCTCCTGGACTGGCACCAATGCGAATAAACGAACTAAAATAAACTGAAATATTTCACACAGAGCCAGTTGCTGGTTGGGACCTTAACGCTCATCCTGGTTGTTAAAAAGGTGAGTAGTATTCTGGGGAATATTTCTGAGATAATTGTCAGTTCTTGTAAAGATTTCGGAACCATTTCTCATAAACAAAGCAGGACGTGTTTTGAAGGTTTGTGAATATCTAATGAATAAAAATGCCGCTTCCAGCGCTGTGCCGGCAGATTTTGGATAAGGGAATCTATTTTGCGACGTTAGTTGATCTTCACCATTTGTTTTTCTTATCTCTCAATAAAAAAAACTTGAGAAGTTGAAAAACCGTAAAATTACATCTTTTTGATGGAGGATGGTACCTTTCCGTGTGCTCGCACTGCCAGTAACAAACTGATATAAAAAAAACTGCGAAAAGGACATTTAAGTGAAAGCTGTTTTTATCATGATCTTTGATTTTATCCATGGTGCGATCACCGGTAATCACCTTCAAGCCCTGATGGTCTGCTGGACGAGGTTTGCTGCAAATGCAAGAAACTATATTTTCTGTTACAACGTCCACGTTTATGACTATGAATTCAGGAAATTCACCTTCCTGAAGAACCATATGAGAAAAGCCTTGAATGTAGAAATAGCATAGCAAAGAGTTCAGAAATAGATCACGNACATGCTGCAGCAATTTATTGGTCCTATTTAAAAATATAGGGAATTTTTCTTCATAAAACAGCACGAAGTTTTACAATTTAACTTACAAAAGCAAGCATACTTGTGTTGATACGACGACCAGTAAGAGTTTTTAGGAGAATATCTTTCAAAGCTTATAGCCACAAGGAACTTCGCAGAAACTACTCTTTTCAATAACAATCATTGCATCAAAAAAGCTGAAGCTTCTTTTGCACAAAATTACTGGTTTCTTGTATTATACCAAAGATTGTGAATTTTGCTGACTGATTACTCACGCTGAAAGTAATTACAATATCTTGAAAAATCAAATACAACCTACTCTCAAATAACTTTATTGAAAAACTATATGCAAACCACCTGTTTCTTGTCAAGCGCATTGTCTTTTTGGGAAGCAGTTTTCGTTTCATTGCAAACAAATTCATAGGTGTAGAAGCAGGCAAATTTTTGGGGGTGCGAAGGATTTTTTCCCGGATTTTCCCAATTTTGCCCAAAAAATGCTTGGGCGCTTTTTGTGCGAATATTTTCTCATGACGACCGTTGTTGGGATAACCTCCAAAAAAGGTCTTCATATGATTCTATACACGTCGGGTGCTATTTTTCAAATCGAAGCACGTTGGTCGCCATTTTGCGCGTATTTCCAGGGAGTTTGCCCAGATTTTCATGAATTTTGCGGAGGTTTTCACAGATTTTGCCTAGATTTTCCGAGATTTTGCCCGGATTTTCACCAAATCGAAAAACATTCGGGAGTGCATTTGCACTACCGGCACCCCCGGCTCTTACACCACTGAACAAATTTATCGGTGAATTTCCCGGCGAGGTTTTAAAAAACAAAAATCAAGAAACCTGACGTAAGCTGGAGTATTTTGGAACAAAGTGAAACTTACAAGCCTCGCAAAATCATGTAACAAAAATGCAACAACCATATGCTTGTATGAAATCACAGCAAATCCTATTAATAAATGGAATCGTATTCGATGACTCTTTGACGACATCTAAAACAATTGGTTTTTGAAATGTCCAAATATGGTTTGCCTTGAATCATTGGCTTTTCGATGTTACTTCTTACAATAGCTATTTCCTTCCCATAAAATTCCTTGTTTGACACAACAGGAAAATGACTGTGAGATAATCACAGTTTAAAAATTTGATGTAAAGAGATTGATAAATCAGGTCTTCGACAGAATGCCATCACACTAACACAGTCATACACAAACATCAGTTGAGAATGAAGTGCTCATTATGAGCAAAATGATTTTTGACGTGGTTTCCGATTTTAAACCGCCATTTTTTACTGTAAAAATTTCGTATTATCCAGGATTTATCATAAGAATACGACTGTGTCAATTTTTTGGAGAACCTCTTTTTGGTTGCAATCTTGCAAAAAAGAAATAGAAGATATGACACAAACTGCACTTAAGGAAATATGACTCAGTTTTATTCAATGAACAAAATGTTTTAATTGAACCGCTCGTGTTTCTACGAACTTGTTGCAGGAGCAAAGTTGCCCTCCCTCCCCTTATGTAAAGCGATTCCTTACTTTGGTTTAGAAAACACGCATCAGTTTGGGATTAGCCTCTCCAGACCAGAGTCTTTGGGTGGCCATTTGGTATTGTAGCAACTATTTCAATTTCGATGCAGTTCTGGTCCTTTCACAAAAATTTACGCAAATTTAATTCTTCCTTGCGGCAAAACAACATCATCAAAAACTGGTTGCTTTCGGTTGGTCAGAGGTCAAAAGTATTCGCTTATTCTAAAGTCGTTGGGGGCTGGTCAGAGAATAGTTCGCAACATCGAAATGTCTGGTAGCACAGTGTTTTTTTCTGATGAATGCGCATTGCACGTTGCAACAACGCCTATGGTAACAAGCAGTGCGCGTTTATTTCAACCATGACTTGAAACTGTGATGCAACGCACGCTTAACATTACACCGTAGAAAATAGTCTTACCAGGTTCGTCCGCGCTGTCATCTACCCAGCTGAAGTCGCCGAAACCATCTTCAACGTGCAAGGTAGTCCTGGACCCAGCAACAGCTTTTGTGGTCTGCAGTTGAGCAGCTGCAGTTTCCGGAGTGCTTGGCGTTTTTTCATGGATGAATGAGTGCGCAACAGCAGAGCTTAGAGACTGAGTCGGCAAGCTTGTCGACTGATAGCGCACCTCATTAGCGGTGGTCGCGTTGCTCTCCCTGTCGTGTGTGACACTGATGTTTGCAGTCTTCATCTGCTCTGTAGTGAATTGCGTACCTGCTGTACTGTGAGGCACAACAGCCCCGTTAGAATCTGTTAAGGGTGCTGTCGTCATTCGAACTACTGCGTTTCGCCTGTTTTCCCCAGTCGATGGCCGTTGCTGCGACGTAGGCGTCGTAGTTGTTGAGTCAGATCTTGAAGGTGAAACAGACAAAGCATCCGAGGATGCCCCAACTATTTCACCAACGTCTGACCTGCCGCCGACAGTTGTTGGCGCTGCTGTGGAGGTGCCCGCAGTTGAGAGAAGGGTTTTTCCAAGGTTTGAAACGTCGAGCGAAAAACTAGAAGTTCCACCGAGTGTGGTCATCGCCGATGTTCGATTTCGCGAAGAGGTTTTGCTTGCAACGAAATTACCAGGCTCCGTTGTCTCCTCGGATATGGACAGATAACGTTTGGTTGACAGTTGTTCAGGTGCATTCGACGGACGGACGTCGATATTCGATGTTGCCGTGGTTGGTGAACGATACTGATATGACTGATTCTTGGAGCGAGTACCAACGCCTTGGTCACTTTCCGTGCCACTGGCATAGACGTGCGCGGGCAGTGTCGCGTGAAGGCTTGGCGCTAACTCGACTGGTTGTAAGTCCTTGAGTGCTGATTTGGAAGTTGTTACGGACGTGTTTTTATTTGTGATTGTCGCAGAATTGTGTTCGGGTATGTAGTGCGCTGTGGATGACAATGACGCATGAGATTCAGCTGAGGGTGTTTCTGTTGCTGGCCGGTCCTGGTAAACAGTCGTCACGCTTGGTAATGACGCTGACGTCGTTGAATTCATTTCATAAAAGCTAGGCGTCACGCTTGGTAATGACGATGTCGTCGTTGAAATCATTTCATAAAAGCTAGTATTACGATCGTTATTAGGCAAATAAATAGTAGCGTTTTCCAGTTGCAGAAGTGTGCTGTTTGGTTTAATTCGCGGTCTACTGCTCGCTGCCGTTGTACTCGCATCTTCGGTTAAGGTCACGGCCTCTGAGGAGCGGGCTGTGGTTACACCAGCAGTTGGCTGGTAAACCCAGGTTGTTGCGCTTAATCCCTGCAGAAGCTGAGAAAGCCGAGATAACCAGGCGTTCGTCGAATCCGCAGTTTCGCGAGGAGCTGAAGTTTGAGTAGTTGTTGCCTTTTCCGTTCCCGTGAGTGATACCGCTGCGTATGTGCCACTGTCAACGGGACTCAGACCGTTGTACCAGTCTGTATCATTGTCTGGATAATCGTATGCGTCGTACCAATTTGAAACGTTTTTGTTCCCAGGCAAGAGGGGCAGCGTTTGCCCCACAGTAGGCGGGTCCGTGACGGCGGCACTGTCGCTAAAATTTTGCGAAATCTGAAATCTTCCTTCAAGTGAACCATTTGATGTTGCCGTAGTCAAAACAGTACTCACGGAACCAGCTACGAGGGCTTGTTCAGCCGCTGTAGTGGCGATCAAAGGGGTTGTTAAGGGCGCCGGGGTGGTTTTCCGTACTTCAAAAGACACCGCCGCCCCCCTTGACAATAAATCGTCTGTTGTATATCCACTAACTGAGGTTACTTTCCCTGACGTCACTTCCGGTGACTCTACAGATTCATTCCGTAAGTTCCTGGCAGTGGTGACCTGGTCAGTCTTGAACACTTCCACGGAAGAAATAGCGTTTTTCGTCGTCAACGCGCTTTTTGTTATATCATCAGGAAATGGGTTATACGTCCCGGCGGACGTATGACTTCTAGTAGATGCAGTCGATAGAACGGTTGAATTAGTTCCAGTCAAACCTTGCAAAAGCTTTGTCAGCAACGACGAATAGTTATTTGTTGCAACTGCCACACCTTTCGTTGTAATTTTCTGTGGCATTGTTGTCGCTTCCGAAGTGGCTGCGTCAGTTTCACTCCACGAAGAGTTCAAATCGCTGTACCAGTCCGAACTGTTATCTAAAGAGTCATAAGCGTCGTACCAGTTCGAAAAGTTGGCACTGCCCACATTAGAAGCTTGGCTCCCTTCAGTGGAGGAGACCGTTGTTGTTGGAACCGTGCCACTGGCAGCACTTGTCTGCTGTGGCTCACCCAGCAACTTTGATATACTGGCAACCAGACTCGACAAAGGGCCTTGAGCATGCGCCTCGCGTAGGCTAACGACTGCAATAACCAGCACTATTGTTAATCGCGCAATCATCCCGCCTGTCTGACCCTTACTTATTAGCAAGGTTTCTCAGCACTATAACCTTCCGGCGGTTATCGATTTAGCCACAGTGTTAACCGCTACGAAGCATCTTAATTAAGCAAACATCTGTTAAGCTGCTCATCTTTTGTCGAACTCCTTGCTTCGATTATGAACAGCGTCAATTCCTCCGCGTAATTTCGTTACCTGAGGATCGCCCGCGGCCTTGCAAGCGCACACGTCACCAGTCGGCTCAGTTTATTCCCAGCGCAGTTCTAGAAACAAGCCTTACCGGTCCAGCGAGTCTGCTCAGATCTTATCGCGCTGCATGAGGGTCAAATTCAAAATATTTTATTTTAAATCACGCTTCGCATTATTGCTATTACGCATAAAATACGGATTTTTGTCAATTGAAACATTCATATAAACCCACCAAAAACATAGTTGCGCGCGTTTGAGAAGGTGGCTTGCTATAGATTCTAATTCCAAAGTGTTTTGAAGATATGTGCGCTTGCGTTAAAATTATCAATCTCATTTTGCGTTTTTGACTTGATGTTGAGAAACACTAGTTTCTTTTCATTCTTGTAAATGAGAAAGAAGTTCAAATTTTGGCAAGGACTTCAATCAGTATTTCCACTGCAATACTGGTCAACAAAACTAACCACTTTTTGCATAAAAAAGTGAAAAACAGTTGTGTAGAACATTTGAAAAAATTTCGGAAAATTCACTGATTTGAACAAAATTTCATATGGCACTGGTTAAATAAAGAATTTAGTCATATGTTTTATCGAAGCGTACGCAAGCGGCAAAAACGATTGAAGCTGAAGTTAATTGAAAATAACAGAGTCATCAAAATAAGTCTGCCCTAGCTGTTACTGCGTTGTGATGTAACCAGGGTTGCAGAGTCGCAGGTAAAAAATCCGACTCCAACTCAGACCTTTCCAACATTTCCGACTCTGACTTATTAACGCAATATGAATGAAGTTTGGCTGTCAACAATTTTGTAGCAACTGGCAATCAATGGAAATCGTGGTGCACAGCAAGAATTATCCGTTTCAATAAAAGTTTCAAAATAACTTGTACCATTTCAACCGGCACAAGTTAGGATTCGTAACTTAAGAGTGCGATGTAAAAAATGCTTCATTTGGACTTAAGGAGTCGGATTGTTTATCCGACTCCGGCTCCTGCTGTTCTTAGGAGTCCGATTCCACCCAAAAACGTCGGACTCTCCAACCCTGGATGTAACAAGGGTTTCAGGCAAAGGCCGTTGGTTGCGGGTCCTTTGGAGATTGTGCCTGCGTCACATTCATTGGAAAAGGTATAAAACCTGAGACATCTCGTTACGCTCATTTCGAGCAACTGTGGCTTGTAAAAAGACCCACAGGTGACGTCTAGTGAGGATTTTACTGGTTAATTCTTTGCTGCGTCATTTTTGAACGTGCGAACTGCTACCTTTTTTCGTGTGCGGAAGGCAACAGTGAACCCAAGGTTTCGATTTCACACTCCTTCAAATTCCCACAGCGCGTCTTCGCTTTCAAACGGACGTATTTAGGTTGAATATGAAATCGGAATCGTGGAACTTTTTCTCGGTGCGCGTCGAATGTAATACATTGTTCAAAACCGTGGATAGTATTACAACCTGCTAAAGTAACAGGCATGACTGTAGTTTTCTGCACTCGATCCATTTGCAGTTTTGGAACTGTTATCAAAAATCGATCCAGATATTTTTTTAAACTCAGATCAAAATCCTCTTGGGTTTTGCAAATGGCGCACGTCACATCTGCTTAATAAAAATAAATAAGACAGCTTAACAACCGTTTCCGTTGTAGGAATGTCTAAACCGCCCTGTCAAACCTGTCTAAGCAAAAATATGCTTCGATATCACTCGTTCGACTGTTAACTAAAAGTAAATAACTTCAATTACGTTGAAAATAATATTTTTGTATGTGGCTTATTGCCTTAGTGGAAATTGCATGATGCCTTACCAGAAGGACGTGTTTTTTGAGCTCGTAAACGTAGTTACTTGAAATGGGAAGTTCTAGTTGGAAAAACCTTCGTGAAGTCTTATGATTGTTTTCGAGACTGCAAATCCTGGGATCATGGCATGTTGCGATAGTTACAACTTGAACAATATTGCAGCACCAGTTAATGATTTTATAATAATCTAGGCCGACAGACTGGAGAACAACTGCAGTGTAAACAGTAGACTTTGGTTTCAATAAAATACGAGGTAAGTATGACAAAAAAGGCCTGTAGAAAAGGTCAAGCTGTTAGAAGGTCACTGACATACCATCAAACATACAGGAGCTGCAGTCGGGGAGGAAAATAAAATCATTGGGAACGAAGTCTTGCTAGCTCTCAAAACACTGACAGCTGTCATGAAATCCGACCTGAAATGCTCAGCTGAAAGCCTTGAATAGAGGAGCTTTTTGACTAACTCATGTGTGTCAAGAAGGCATGGCATATTGCAAGAGCATCGAAATATTGGCCAATTGGAATGATGATCTCTATTCACAAGTAAGGGGACAGAAATCAGCAATGCAACAACTCCCGAGGCATATCCTCCTTAGCTTTCCAGGAAAAGTATATGCCAGTTGCCTTGAAAAAGATGCAGGATACCCGTGCGGTTTTCGTCCAGGACGCAGCACTACAGACCAAATTTTCACTAGCCACCAAACCTTTGGGAAATCTTAGGAGTATAAAAAAGATGACTTACGCTTGTTTTGCCGAACTCAAGAAGTGTACGACTGAGTCCATCGAAAAAAGCTTTGGCGAGTGTTTCTACGATGTTGATGAACACGAAGCGGGAGCTTCCAAACACCGCAAAGCTGTCAGTTGTTAGCTCGGTCTTTGTTGTGATCCTCGCCTATGGTCATAAATCTTGGATGCTGACCGAAAGAGTTTAAGGCGTGACGCTTCGCAGTAAAGTGCGCAGCTGTGAATTTTGCAAAATTTTGAATGTCAAGCCACTTCTGAGAAAACCGAGAAACACCAGAAACGATGGTGTTTCGAGAAAACACCAGCAACGATGGTTCGATAAACACCAGTAACGATGGTGTTTCGAGAAAACACCAGTGATGCTGGTTCAATAAACACCAGAATCGATTGTGTTTCGAGAAAACAACAGTGACGATTGTTCGATAACACCAACAACGATGGTGTTTCGAGAAAACACCAGCGACGGTGGTTCGATAAACACCAGCGACGATGGTTCGAATGCGGGACCACAATGTCCCTGGAAGGTTTACCGAGACGTGACCTGTTGGCTAAACCCATAGAAAAGCGGCCCAGAGGTCTTCCAAGGACCAGATGGCACGATTACACCCCCGACCTTGCTTGGTCCCGCCTGAGTGTGGAGCCAGTGGAGCTATCAGAGGTTGCTGAAAGCCTGGGTAATGCTGCTGCCCCCGCGACTCCCGAGAGGAAAAGCTGGTGTGAAAATGAAAGCTTATTGTTGTTGGAGAACAAGATTTTATTCTGCGAAACGTGTCAAATGCCAGTTGCAAAACTAACGTCATATGCTCCGCAACGTCAGGAAGGAAAACAGTTGAAAATTTAGCTCCAACAACCGCGGTCGATACTTTGAACAAAAAGCGAAATTATTTCAATTTCAGCTGCTCATCATTTTTGGAGTAGAATTTTTGTAACACATCAAAACTTTCGTTCCACGAAATAAAATGATCGTTGAGGTATGGAGCTTGTCACAGAGCCGCCGTGAATGTTCGCTTGACATTCCAACTTTTTTCAAACCTAAACATTTCGTTTCTGTCGTTTGTAGCTGTTTAAAAGACAGCCACATTCACTCAATTACACGATGCATGTCCACTTCGGACGTGTATTCCAAACGCCCTGCAGCATGTTAAGAAAAATTGTAAACATGTTGTTGTTATTACGAAAACATGATTCTATGAAAACCAACGTGAAATTAATGCACCTGACTCAAATTTCAACCGTTTTCGGTGCGTTCTCAGCATTATTTGGTTTCATCTTTTCAACATAAAAATGAAGCATAACTTTTTCAATGAAAAAACTTAAAAGTTATCAAACAAACCGTTTGTTCGGATTATCTTCAATGGATTATAATCCATAATTATGAAAGCGTTTACATTATTCCAAGGTCACCGATTCAGGTAACATTACACGGAGTTGACGGTGAGACCTGCCCACTTTCCTGATGAAGGCGAGGACTGTTTTCACTGCATTATTATTTTTGGTTAGATACTTGTCTTTTTCAAGCGCTAAACACGGTTTCACCAAAGAAGTTTAAAATCGATTTTCATTTTCCGGATTACTCGCCATCACAGCAAAACAGTTGAAGGCGACTGCGTCAAGACGAACAACTACTTACGGTTGAAAGTCTCCTTCCCGGTGCTTTCCAATCGCTTCCACAATCAGACGATAGGAATGCGCAAAAATGTAATAGTTGATCGATTGACGCTTTTGTGAACCATCGAGCTCATCCTACTGCGTGGCCTGGAAGGATAAAAACCTGCTTTGTTTGGCATACCTGTCGTAGCAAGTACATTTTATGAAAATAACATACGTCATTGTACTTCTCCCAGATGTGTGTACTACGTAAATTTTGAGTGTTATTCGCACGAAGAAGCACTTGCTATTGCTTATGTTTATTTAACTCATGTTCAGTTGTTCATTCTGGGCATGCCACACCAGTACACGGCGTTCAACTTTGGGCAGAATTATGAAAATTCAATGTTTTACATTGGCGTACCACATTGCACAGAGGAAGTTACAGTTATTTTTTGAGGCAACGCACTTTTCAGATAAGGAACGATCGAAGCGAACAACATACATCAGCTTTATCAGTACGTTGATCAGTTACCAGCAGCATAAATGCCTCGAGTTTTTGATAACTTTCTTTTATTTTGCAGAGGTTGGCGCCAGCTTTTTCTTATTCAAACTGCACTGCACCAAAACAGCATTAAAAAAGAGCACCTTGCTAACATGCCTCTTATAAAATCGCTGCCAGATGCTCTCAGACAAACCGTGAAACATCATCGCAGTCCACATGGGTCCCCAGATTCGAACCTTGTTCCAGCGTGTGGCAAGCATGGACGTCGGAAGTGGGGGGGGGCATTGGGGAAAGTTTCCCTGGATTTTGAAATAGGTATTTTCCTATCAATGTTTTAGTAAAAACTGTTCATTGTGTTTCGAGTTTTCAAAATGATATTTCACCACTGTTG
>JGI24021J15306_10002511_pt1 | contig 19946 bp, 16 predicted proteins | sample Ectturendosymbi1_FD_15306 | JGI IMG/M metagenome (IMG submission 15306)
AAGAAAACTTGAAATATTAGCACATAAGCATTCTAGCTCCAGTCACTTCACGCGCATCCAGGTTGCCAGCTCTTGACACACCTGTCACGCGCGATTAATATTTCGATCAACAGGCGTCACAAAGACTTAAATATTTCGATCAACAGGCGCGTTTCGCGGAGGCGACGACACCCCTGCGCACCGAGTAGCGCGACTTCGTATCAAACGCGACGCCGACGTCACAAAAGCTTAAATCAAAGATAGAACTTTTCCAGGTTCAGCTCGAGCGCCGCTACCGGTGACGTCAGGTCGAAGTTGGCGACGACTTCCGGGTGAAGCACGCCCAACTTTCCCACCGCTGTTTCGCAGTACATGACTTCAGCGCATCTGCGAGACGAAAAATAACGTCAGAGCGCTTAGCAATGAACGGTCACGCGATCGGAGAAAAACAACCGGTCACGTGATCAGCACAGCTGACGTGAGACACAGAACAAAGGCGCTTGCGGTAAACAACCTTCTCGCTCGAAGTTGCTCAATACAAAGGCATGTTCTGCATGTCACGGCTTTCGAGCACTTTCGAGTGTACAACTATTACCCCCCGAAAGGCAAAATGGCGTGACACTGGCGCCTCAAATGAACTCTTGCTTCGATATAAAAAGCGCGATACCAAGCTGAAGTGAAAGTTTTTTTTGCGCAAGTTTGCAGGTGGGCATTGTAGTTTCGCCTCGTCAAGTCTCACACCCTCAAACAACCATGACGCGACCTCCACAACTTAAAAAATTCGCAGATTAAGCCTCTACCAAGCGATAATTTGCATGTTTTTAGAACCAGGAAAAGCGGTAGAACTAAGACGCACCAAGAAGTATTGCTAGGAGGGGTATCGCCCTTGCACATCGAGAACGCCGTACAGGCGTCGCAAATATCTTCAAGTTCAGGTTCCGGGCGAAGAAACGAGGCATTCATTCAAAACACAAAACCGCGTGTGTAGACATAGTCCAAGCTGGGCAATCAGACGTTTCTGCATCAAGCTACACCGTTCCTACCTTCCGTGAAAATAAGAAGGATCGTCTGCAGTTCTGATGTAGTAGCCGGTAGCCTTGTTCTTCGGGTCGGTCGTACCGCACTTCACTTCCAATATTTGCATCACTCGATCAAGCAAACCGTGTATGACCTGCGAACGACAATTTTAACCTATGACCTGCAGACAACAAGTCTGACCTTCGCCAGCAAGTAACTTGAAATCGACAAAGAGGATCAGAGTCAAAGAATCGGTAACATAAGCAAAATCAGCAACCATCACTGACAAATGCTTCGCACGAGCAGTGACGTCTGCAAAACGGTCCGAACCATGCGAGCAAGTCGCAACGCAGTTTTCCGATTGCCAGTCGCTTCACTATCCGTGCGCATGTAGGGTGGGAGCTTAGTAACAACAGAACTATTGGGAGCGGCAAATAAACTAGGGCCTGGCGAAACGGACAAACCGTCAATTCATGCGTCCAAAGATTAAAACACGTTGGCCAAGCAGTGAATTGTATTCATCCGCCGCGGAAGCACACTGACTGACCTCGAAACCGGGAGTTTTGTTGTAATTGACAGCGGCGAGTCTCCTCTCGTTCCTCGCGCCGGTCTCTCGGCTCGCGTCCTTCACGACCACCTCCTGGATCTCGAACAGCTTGATCGGCAGCGGCATCTTGCGGTTGGACGTGACGGTCTTGAGCAGACCGGGAATCAGCGAAGTGCGCACGACCTGGAGGATGGGAAGGGAAGCGTGAGGCCGACACTACGCGCAGTCGAGAGGCGAGGCGGGAAATAGCATTTGGAAGATGACAACGCGACGCTATCCAGATTTTAACTGTCCTGCCGTCGCTGCTTGCAGTAAACAATCGAAAGCTGCTAATAGTAGGGGCTGTGTAATAAATTGAGACGTCATTACAGCAACAACGAGGTTACAACTTCGATATCGCTCGACTTAGTGGCTTAATTCCAAATCGATTTCCAATTACAGAGCGATCGAGATTAACATCCTGGTGGAAAGCGCATTCCGGTCACAGCCGGTTTGCGATTTGTGCACAATATTCTTAGGTAAACATAAAATCAATTCAGAAACGGATGAAACGACAGTGAATTGAGCAACCGCCTACAACCACCGCTCGAGAATGTTTTTCTCCAGTTCCAATACACGCTTCTGTATCTCGACTGAACACACCTTCATCAAAAAAACATTTGGAAGCAAAAGAAACGGATCTACCTCAAATTTCCACTGTTTTCGGTGCTAAACTCTGTTTTTTTAGCGTTTTCTGATGTCCACTGTCAAACGATTTGTCTCACATTTCGCTTTTCAAAGACCAAGTTGGTCTTTGGGAATGCCCTGCACATTTTTGAATATCGTGGCACATTTTCGAACGAACCTGAAATTCCAGAGTCTTCGGGTTGGCGATGCGAACGGCAGAGTTCGCGACCTCGTCGCTGTCTCGCCGCATCTTTCGGCCGATATCGTCGATCGCGCACAACGAGAAGGTGAGAGCCTCCGTGAACCCGGCAGCGGCGAGCTCAACCCGCAGCCGCTCCGATATCTTCATCGACAGCTGCTGCCCCCCGATCGTCATCGACCGGGGCAGGGTGAACTCGATGTTGTTGAAGCCGTACGCGATCGCGCAGTCTTCGATGATGTCACACGCGTGTATGACGTCGGAGCGCGTTGGTGGTATCGTGACGGTGAGTTCGCCCGTCTCCTTATTGGTAACTTCCGACCTGAGAACATTGCGCGGCGTGAGAAATTTCAGTCTCGTGATGAAAGACGGCGTTGATGTCGAAAAAATAATTTGGGATTATGGTGTCACACCTGCTACGATTATGTCGTCACACCTGCTACGACCTTTCGTTGCACGGTTCAATTAGCACTGAGGACATTGGCTTCGAAAGGGGGAAAGGGAGGCCTTGACCCTTCTGGTTTTTGAAATTCGATATTTTGCTATTAACGTTTTTTTAGTAGAAAAATATCTTTATGTTTCGGCGTTGGCAAAATGAACTTTCACCATTATCGCCCCCCTGGCAAAATCCACTATTAGCTCTCCCTCGAAAAAAATCTTTCCGACGCCCATGACTGAGGAGTGACAATAATTGTTTTTTTGTCCACAACACTCGACCCCATGTGTGAACTTTACTAGTCAAAGGCAAAAAGGGGGGAAGTAAAGACAGATCGTACAAGCAAAGCTTAAAAGTGACGTTAGTCATCTTGACCTTGAGTAGTTTCCGGCTTGTTGAATGGTGCAAGTAGCCAACAGTTGGCGGTGAAAAATAAAAACTCTAAATAAACAAGCTATTGCGATGTCTTGAAGCCGTAAACTATTTGTTCTAACAATTACCAAAGGTAAAACAAAATGTCACTGACTTTTATACAGTATCATGAATGTCATAATCAGGGTTTTTTAAGGAAAACGTTAGGTACCCCGCATGGACCTGTAGCGGCCCGAAAAACTTCCGATAATATTGATTGGAGTTTCGATAATATTGATTCCGAAAAACTCCCGAAAATGTTGATTGCCGTTCAGATATTTCTCTTGATAATTTTCTCTGATTCTAGGAACCCGATTTTCAATTCAAGGAACCCGAATCGGGTCCCTAAAATACCTTACAAAACCCTGGTCATAATATTATTCTTCCTGTTAGTTAACAGATGTTTTAGGGTAGCAAGAAAACTTTCACACATGGAAACCCATTTAAAACTAATATTTGCTCCAAATACGGCATCTGAAATGACACTTTTATTAAATCCACGCATAACTTGAAAACAAACTTACTGCAGGCACATTCTAGTCAACAACGTAGCTGCCTCATCAGCAGAAATGTTGATTCCAATTTTGCGATTCATTTCGTCCGAATGAACAATTTCCTTCCTGGATAAGACAAACAAAGTACCAAAAAAGATGTTTCTAAAACAATATCGTGCAAGCAACAAAAATTACAAATGGGAAATAAACTGAATGATTTAAGTTAAAACCTTGACATATGCGTAAAACAAGCAACCATGCAAAATTTTGATATCTAAAGATCATGCATCACATCTCCATTCACAAGCCTTAAGCTTGAAGACTGCGCGACCCAACCTACTCCGTGTGTTTCGTCAAATCCCTACAAAACGAGATAACGGTAAGATATGAGCGCTGAGACATAGGAATGGCGCAGACTTGGTGCGTCGTATAGAAACTTCAGTCTACAACTTTGCAAGTCGAGTGCGATGATGTCACAATGCACGCAGCAATGCAGAGAGAGATAGACTGATATATCGGTATCGGCCAAAACGGCCGATTATATCGACCTCAATAGGTATTGACAAAACACTGTTATATCAAGGCCTCCTAGAAAACACTGTCCATCTAGGAGGTCCTGGTTATATTCCTCACGCATCCGGACAACTTGCGCAAGAAAGCACAACGAAGCAAGTCAAGACAGTTACGCTACAGCAACGCTGGCAGGTGCGTTTTCATAAACAAGCGGACAAGATGAACCATGGAGCACGCATCGACCGTCGCAGGCGAAACAAAAGCATCATCATTAATCAAATTAATCAAAAATCATAGCAAAATATTGAAATTGCTGCAATTTGAAAAATTTTAGCTCATATACCCTGATTTTTGAAGTTTTTGAAAAAAAGGTAAGGCATAGAATAAATTATATTTTTGATAATGAAGAAAACAAGATTTAAAAATTTTGGAAATGTCAGTTATAGGTGTCGGCCCCAGAAAAGCCATATCTATCGATCTCTTCTCCAGAGTTATTCCAAATCCGGAAAAACGACGTTCGTTGAACGGTGGTGAAAAGGAAAAACATAAAAAAACTCTCGCAAAAAATATCAATATACACATTTATAACAAACTGTCTCAGCAACGAGATTTAGTAAGTTTTCACCTGTACTGTAACTCCGGTGTTACCATTTTCGTACCGTCGTAATATTCCACATCAACAGGTTCAACAGTGAAAGGCTTGGCGCAATAACACGAAAACATTGTAACGATCGTATCCAAAGTCGTCTTTGCTTTGGTGAGATCGGTGGCCGTTATTTCAATGAATATATTTTTAGTTGTCAGCTTAATTTTACTGTGATCACCGTTTATAATTGGAGGCATCGACAGCACTACGTTGTTCTGATCATAAATTATCGGGTACACTGGACTGTCCTTGATAATCGGAAGGAAAGCCTTCAGATGCGAATCTTTGGAGTACAACCCCATCAACTGAGAAGCCGTGTATTCCTTCTCTTGGTTCAAAGCCACAAACTTGATATCTTCCGGAGGTTTGGCATCGTAAATGAACGGACCCTGAATGGTGTCCAGATCATGTGTACCTATTGATACCAACGTGCGCCGGCGACCGATGTTGTGGTGGAGTTTATCCTGCGCGAAACAATCACAAATGCAGCCAGCTACAGAATAAGCAGCGCAATGGCAAAACGTTCGACAACACATCTATGTTTCTGCATAATTTAACAGATGCAGATTTTCTGTCAAAAAACTTATGAAGGTGTTTTCAGAGGATTTGTGCAAGGCAAGCCAAGCTATGCACATATCCAAGTTCAAAAAACGGTCATCATCTACTAAATTACAGCAACACAGTGTCTTCAAAACTAAAGCCAGAATGCACATAACACTTTTTACCACAACAATCGGGAAACAACGTGGTCAACCAGACCAAACTTCAGTAGCATAAAGTTCCTGTTGAAGCTTACTGCACGAAAGCAAGTTTACAACACGGCCAAAATGCACATTTCAAAATTTGCAAATTTTGTTTCCCTTTACCTGCAGATCAATGAAGCTGTCATAAATTTCCTTTGTCAAGGATATATTACGTAAAACAGCTGCAACACAAAATGGTCTAATCTGCATTGTTGGTTTCTTCACAAACAGTCTTTGCCTTTGTCCATCACCTGGCTGAACTACTTGGTGCTTGGGAGCTGGGCACTGCCTTAGGAACACTTTTAAGGCAAGCGTCAATCCCTCAATGCATAATAAGTCATACCTGAAAGTATTAAGTCCAATTTAAAGCAAAAACCACAAACTCATAGATCTTTAAAGAAAAACTTGTCAATATCAAATTAAATAACTATCAAGAAAAATTAAAACAGTGCCAATGTTAAAAATACTAGATTCCAGGTATATATCTGTGTGTTCTACACACACACTGACTTTTTTGAAGCCAAGTTGAAGAAAACAAAGCACCTGATCATTTAATTATTATTTCAGTGAGGACATTTGCACTATTAAAGTTTGTCAAGTTTCACTACTTTTGTCTGTTTTTTACATGTGCCAGCAGTAACTCACTTATATACTTCACACCGTTTTAGTACAACCACTAGCCACAAACGTAAGTTGTACCTGTTGGCAGGTATATCAATTTTATATACAATTGCCTCTGATGCATTTATTGCTTTCTCTTCCCCTTGTTCTTTTTCAATCTGTTCCTTTTCAGATGTTACTTCATCAAGTTCAATTCCATACTCAAAACAAAGCTCATCAAACTCTTCTTCAGAATATGTTTTGCCAAGTGCTTCACAAAGTTGGTCTCGATAAACACTAACTGTCGGCATGATATCACTACGCAATGCTAATTAACCATGCATATAATGTTAACTTATATCTGCAAGGAAATCATGCTTAAAGTTATCAGCAGAACCAATGAAATTAGTGAATGTAGCTACTTTCTGAGTTTTTATGCATGGCTTGTCTTCTGAAGTCATTTCAAACTAAATTATGACCAATAACAATACATATTTATCAACACATTTTTTATCAGAGTGTGGTGATTATGTTAAGCAACCTGCAAGCATCTGCTTTGTATATTTTAACTAATCATTGCTTACTGTGGTCGACTGTTTCAATGAACAGCAGGTGCCTAGTGTGATTAAATTTGAATCAAACTGCTCCAAAATCATGACAAAAATATTAACTAGACAGCAAATGTTTATCTCAAAATACATAGAAACAACAGAAGTCATAAACGCAAGAGGCAACTGATGAAAATGAAAAATAAAAAGAGGCATCATGAATTACTAGCTTAGCTAAGGCAACACTGAGAGGCTGTGCATGTCATACCTCACTTGACAAAAAAACAAAATGAAAGTAAATCAAGTCTTTTGTTAAAACTGCTCCAAAGCCTTAGTCAATAAGCAGCAATGGTTCTTGCTCTTTACTGCTCAAACACAATAACCTGAAAATTAGTCAAGCAAAAATTTGCAAGCATACGGATAATCACAAACAAGCAGTAACAAAATACGCTTTAGCTTTGTGGCCAGCTTGTGAGGAATTTGCCTGCTTGGCTCTGCTTTCATCCTTTTGCAATGATTCAAACTTGCACCTATCAGTCTTTCAATAGTTGTAAACCACAGTAGTGACGTATGCAAGTAAATACATTGTAATTTATTTTGCGGGAAACTCGTTTCGTGAATTTAACACATCAGTCCTGCAAGCAGTATCAAAACTTACTAGCAAAATGTCGACACTGAACAAGAGTTGATAAAGAAGGACACACAAGATCACAAACAAACAAAACACATGAGTTTTTTATTTTACTCATGGAAAGCAACCGTATAGCTTAAATCTTCATATTTTCAATATTTTCATATATCAAGTTGAATTAGCTGAGCTTAATTAATTAGCACATAACACTGATTTCATACTACAGGAATGATACTAGCAACACAGAAAACCATTGGAAAACTTTTAGACATACCAAACCACTGCAGGCATGATAAGATACCAACACAATGTCAAGACAACAATCCTTGTGTCTATGTCACTGCATTTGACTGCATCACCTTTGTAGCGACTAATTACTTGAACACTTTTATATTCATTGCATGATTTAACAAGGCTCCACAACAAAGCCTCATTGACACAGCATGCACTTAAACTTGCCTTTACAACAATATATGCTGTAAAACCGGCTTAAATCAACTAGACTTAGAAGGTAAATAATGAAGTACTGTTATAGTCACTACATTTAATGCACTTTTCTTTACTTAACAAGTCTAAGCACCCTAACATTTTTTTGAAAGTAAGCATCTAAGGAGTCAACTAGCTGACTGCAGTTTTACCCTAGTTGCAATCTAAGTAGTAAATAAGGTTTTGATAACATGACAACCAACTAGAAAAATGCTATTTTGAATTATTTCGCTTTTGAATACTATGTTGCATTATGTTAACAGTGAGGAAACCAACAATGAGGTGGAGAAGAGCATTTCTGCACATGTGACATTTTCAACAACATTTTCCAGGATGTGGTGATTTTGCATTTACCTTGGCACTCAAGGCAAAATCTTGTCTTTCACACAGAATGCTGAAGTGGCATGTGTATGAATGCAATTTTATGTTTCCACAGTTCACATTGTAATTTTCTTTCTGGTCATGTGCGAAACCTTTAAATTCTAGTCAGGTCTGTTGGCTTAAGTCAGATTAACTTTCCACTATTACCAAACTATTATTTTCCTGTTGAACAGTCATTCATGAGTAGCAACAAAGGCAGAACAAAGTGAAGTATATGGGTGTGAACAGTAGACAGCATTGAAACATGACAATACACATCAATGAACACAATATTCAAAATATAAATATTCAACAAAGCTAAAAACATCAAATGCATTACATAAATAGGAACTACAATGCAATTCAGCCATATACACAAGAAAGAAGTATGGAGGGCAAGCAATGTATAAAGAATCAAGAAGAAACACACCGATGAAGAAGTTAGTGATGCTCAGAGGTGAGAGAAGTAACAATGCAGGTTATGAAGAAGACATCCACGTAGCATCCATGATATTACAATGGAGGTGTATGAAAAAGGCAAAACACAAATTTTTACAAGACAGAACGTGAAGCAGCACAGTTAACCTTAGACCATGATGTAATACTATAGTTGCACATATTTTCCACTTAGGGATACAGTAAAACCAGACAAAAATGGAAAAACAGAGGAAAGGGTGTTAATCATATCAGCCACTCAAAAGATTTCAGATTGATACACGTTACACAGAGTTAAAACTAAAAATAATGTTGAAGGCTATACAAAAAAACAAGATTCTAGACGATTAAGTGAGTGAAGTAAATAGGTTTGAAAATAAAAGCAAATCATTAATATTGCCATAACAGTAGAAAAAAACATGGACGTGATGGCCTTTCAGCATGACAAATATATAAGTTCTAAAATATATCTCATGTGTGCACTTGCCACAGAATTCAGTAGGGGTGAGCAAGAATTGCATTTATATGAGAACCAATGCAAAACCAAACAATTTTAAACAACATAGCCCAGTAGTAAGCATAAGGTATTAGTTTAGCTCAAAGCAGTAAATATCTGGGCAATAAAAAATCCGCCATGGGCCATACAAAATAGTCATACAGGTTCATGTAACCCATAGTTCCCAACTACCCCAAAACTGACCAACATTTTGCATCAGAACCCTTGTCCACGGTTGCCAACCTGTCTTCACCAAAAAAGTAAGACCTTTTCCCACAAAAGCCAGATAGCAGTCTTAAAACATAAAGATAAACATATAAAACATGCATAAACAAACACAAAATAACTATTGAAACTCATCAGAACATGAGATTTAATAGACTAATAGTACAATTTCAATAGACAAATAAGACTAATGCAATACCAATATTTAGAAATGATATCAAAATGATAATACACAATAGAAAACAGTACCCATCAGTTACCCATGGCAGGAAAACATACACAACATTAAAAAAACACAGGAAAATATAGAAAACAAGACATTGTAACACAAAACATCAGATGCAAACAAAAAAATGGGAAAACAAGCAATATACTATAAAGTCAAAAATAGCAAATAAAGGTGGGCCATGGCAAACATGAACAAAATAATCCCATGACATTTCAATTAAATAACATATAATACAGAAACATATATAAGTGTTACAGTAAATCATATACATAACATTTATATTCCAATCTTTAACAGCATTTTTCACCATGATTACACTGTCATCTATTTGTTTCTAATTAAATACGTCAAACATTTTTAGAGCAACAATAAAATCTTTGCATTATTCTTTGCACCCTGCATGGTCATAGTATAGACTCTTATCAGAAGAGATCTGTAATGAATATGCAGCTTAAGGCAATGTTTTCTATTGCACAATGAAAACGTTGTTTGAAATGATAATTGCTTTAAGAACTTTTAATGTCCTTTCAAATAACAAGCAGCATAGTGATAAGTGTGTTACATTTCACATTTACTACATAATGACTTAGGAACTCTTGAAAAATAGAAATACCTAAATCACACCTCAGGAACCATAGTGATTATTCATATTGTCTGCAGATTATGAGATAGGTTTTCTGTTGAATTTCTCTAGAGATGGATGAAAGTAACATGATACTGATTTGTGTAAAATACAGGGACTTTTTATGAAATTTTGGGAAGTTTCAGCTCAGTTTTGGGGAATTTCTACAGTAGTAAATATTTGTGGGAACCCTGATCAGATCTGATGTTTTGAGACAAATGTCTGATGTTTTGGCAACAAATCTGATGTTGACTTAACTGCTGTTTTTTCCCAATTTTTTTATACTCTTAGGATGAAAATGAGTTAGAATCATGATTTTTATGCTTCTTTCATCAATTTCTCAACCTCAGCTCATGCATGTTTGGCGTTCGTTCCAAACTGAAGAAGCTATCTTTTTATGGCATTGTTGGGAATAGAATAACATCTACGTTATGTATAAATAACCGACTTGGAAGATGCTTCTTTCTGTTTTCGGATTCAATGTGGGTTATCGTACTTGAGTAGAAGGAATAAGGGTTTGATTTAGCTTTATGTTATTATTAAACTGCAATGTAAAAACCTGATGCTATCTGATGTTGAAAAAGGCAAGAATCTAATGTTAACAAGACTGATCCCAGTGGCAACAATGGATGTAATACTTACGATAAGTGTGAGAAGGTTTGCTAATTTAGCCCTTTTGATACCAGATTTTGAAATTCTGACTTTTTTTAACATACTTGGCTTTTTTCTTCAGTCGGAAAGACTTGGCTCTAGCAAAACATTCATTGTGTCTGAGCTGCATATTCATCACAAACTTCATCTGGTGAGAGCTTACAGTATGACCATCTGCAGGGTGGAAAGAGTATTACAATGATTTTACTGTTGCCCAGGCCCGTAGCCAGGTTTTAAGATTTAGGAGGGCAAAATGCATTTTTAGTGAGGCAAGATTTTTTTGTTATATATTTGAAACAAACTTTTCTGGGCGCAACAAAATTTGGGAAAGCACAAAAAAATTAGGGGGCAATGGCCCCCATGCCTGCAGTTGACCTAAAAATGTTCGATGTATTTAATAAGAAATAAATGTATGGTAGTACGGTATAATTACGGGGAAAGAAAATGCTTCTAAAGATTGGAATTTGATACAATCAGTTTTTCTGATGAGTTTGAATGTCTATTTTATGCTTGGTTATGCATATTTTATGTACGCTACATGTCTTAAGGCTGATATCACTATCAGGCTTTTTTGTCATTTTCATGACAAAGTCTGGCTTTTTTTACGTGATACAGGTTGGTAACCCTGGGTGTGAGAGACAAGGGCGGGTTGCCAATTTAATTAGGCTTTTTTGAAGCCAGATTTAAAAATTCTGGCTATTTTTAACGCACTTGGCTTTTACTGAAAATTGAACAACACCAGACAAATTCTATTTTTTTCAGTCGGAAAGGCTTGACTCTGGCAAAAGAATACCAATACATACCATTAGTAGATTAGCTCAGAGGCTAACTGCTACAGTACATGTGACACCACAGTGAGTATTAACATGACTTTCGCACAAATGACGTAGCATTAAGCTTTACTTTTTACTGAAACATGATTGGGGTCTACTTTTGAGGTTCTCTCTTATGATGATAATTTCCAGATATGCTTGCCTTACGCTTCTTTAAAAAGGAATATACAGTATTATATTGAATATAGGTTTGATCCATGTGATTGTGCACTAGACTACAGTACTTCTTTTTCCTGTAACTTTTTTTAAACAAAGTGAGGTTAGTCAGGATGGCTGAAGAGGGGAGCAAAACAACATTGCACAGGGGGTTTACAGAAAGCAAGCATAAAAAAACATACTAAAGACAATATATTGAATATAAAAAGCTCACACAAAACACAGACATTCGGAAGGAGATGGCTATTCATTGAAGAGAGGCAAGTGACGGGCAGGAACACTGGTTAAAGCACTGAGGGTGGCTAAAATGAGATCAAACTTGCACACAGACCAATATGCTAGCATTGTTCCCTCTGACCACGGCCAGAGACAGGCGCAGGTGGAGCCACTGTCCCTGCTCCCTCCCCACTCAAGACTCAACAGTAATAAATCACAGCCTGATTTTCACATCAATCAGCAGAAAACGCATGACCACAACTTCTCCCAGGTTCATCCCAAAAAATGCAATTGCCCAAAAAATCCCTAGATTCCTTAATTCACAAAATTTTTCCCAAAAGATGCATGTTGAAATTCCCAACCTATGGAAGCGGGAAGGCTGGATCTCATCAAAAAAAACATCAGAATTTGCAACACTGATTACATCAGACATTGTCACGCATCAGTAATAGTGTCACGGAAAGCTGGAGCTGCCATAGAGGAAAGGAATAACGGTTTTATGTTATTCATATCCAAATCCGATCCAATAATTCCATTTCAAAATCCAATCTGAATCCAAAAACTGACAGTTTTAAGACCCAAATTCAGTTAAAATAAGTGGTGGGATTCGGCCGGCTCGCACCGGTTCGATAGAACCGTCTCATGGAATATTATGAGATCAGCGAACCTGCTAGCATTACTGGTTACTGTCAATGGGTTTTTGCATCGTATCTGATATGATACCGCGATTTTTGAGATCCAAGTAGCTCACGTGTGTTTTTTTCAAAATGTGCAATGGTGAAGTTCGCACGTAACAGTGAAACATTGTGTTAATTTTTATAATCGTGGTAATTTTCCTTTTGTGATTGGCAACACTGTGTAGTTATTCTGGAAATTGAATTGTTGCGTCATAGGTATAAGTTATGAGACGACTGCTGTTTTTTAGTGTGGCTGTTAGCAGTGATGAGATTCAGCAGGTTCGCACCCATTCGCTGGAACCTGTTCTTGTAATTACTTTAATCTCGAGAACGGGTTATTAGATAGTTTGCTTTTAAAGAATGTGATAGTGAAAGAAGATGTTGTTTGCAAGTCATGGAGTGAGAGAACCTGTTCCTGAAAAAATTTAATTTTACCATTGGCTGTTTGGACAATTGTGCTATTGGATTGCTTTTTACTTTTTTTTATTCTTTATAGATAACAGCCCTAAAATGAAGAGACAAGGAAATATACTAAATTTCTTGCGTAAAATCCCAAGAACTGAAATCTCGGTGGAAGAAGCAACTAAGATTGCAACAGATGATATACATCCACCTGTTGAGAATAATACTGATGCAACGTCTGCCTCTGATATGTCTACTGTAAATACTGTATCACCGGGAGATCAGACAGATGCTGCATCATCTCTGCCAGACTGCTGGAATACCATGCAATACGAGAATTAAAAAAAGTATGATGGATTGATTGCTCGTAACAAGAAACTTGGTTGTGATCACTGTGCCAAACGTGACTCTGTGAACATAAAAGGAATTCGAGTTTCACCTGACTGGGGAAAAACTGCAACCATTATGCAAGCGTCTCTCAGGAAAAAAATGAAGGAGCATTTTTCATCAAAGGCACATAGGCTATCTGTAAAACCAGAAGAGAATCATGCATGTGATGCAGTTACGAAAAGCGTTGATAAAATGAATGAGATATATTGCCTTTGCTTGCAGAGTTTTCAATACAGTCTACAGTTTGGCAAAAAGGTGCAGGGCATTTTCTGATATTGAAGATGAGATTGAACTTCAAATAAGAAATGGAGTTGATATGGTTGTTGGACTTGATTCTCTCAAAACTGCTGTAAAAATAGCTGATCACATTGCAAAGGATATCAAGAATGAAATATTTACCCAAACCTAAAAATTTGTGTCATCGTGGATGAAGCTTCAACCAAATCTAATAAGCCAGTTCTCATAATGTTATTGAAGATTGTGATGTCCAATAATCTTCTTTGATTTGGTCGAATTGGAAGGACAAGGAACAGAACAAGTATACGCATCTCTGTTAAAGAGTTTGCATGATGGAGGGTTTGATAATGAATATTTGAGAAAGAATTTGATTGCTTTCTATTCTGATGGAGCAAGTGTAATGCTTGGTCGCAATTCCGGGGTAGGCACTAGACTTAAAAATGATTATCCTGACATAATCCTTTGGCATTGCTTAAATCATCGCTTGCAACTTATCTTGGACGATTCTGTCAATGACACAAAACAGGTGAAACATTTCAAAACATTCATGGATAAAATCTACACAATTTTTCACCAATCAAACAAAAACCAAATACAACTCTTCAAAATTTCAGGAATGCTTGGGCAACAAATTTTGAAGATAGGTAGAATTTTAGGACCAAGGTAGGCTGCTTGCAGTCTAACATCTGCGCTTGCTGTGTGGCGTGCATATCCAGCATTGTACAAATATTTTTCTCGTGAAGCAAATCATTCAGGTATGGCTGCACGTCTTCGCAACAAGTATTTCTTGGAGAATTTGGCACTAATGATAGATATACTTCAAGAAATTTTCTTACTATCTAATGCTCTTCAAGCCAGAAATTTAACAATGACAAAAGCTGAGGAGCTAATAAAAAGGACCATTAAAGTATTTGAAATGCTTAAAGAAAGCAAGGGAACCTATGAAAAAATTCGATGTTATATCTGTTTCAGATTCTTTTAAGGATATTCATTTTGTTGAAAAAAACAAAGTCGTTAGCCATCCTCGTCAAAAGCTACTTGAAACAGTAACAGAAAATATGAAGGAAGCTGATGAACTGTGACAATTTAATATCAAAGAAGAATGAACAAGATGACATATTTCATGGTCTGATCAATTTTCTCGATCCCAATTCCTGGAATATTGAGGAAGTAGTTGTGCTTTGGTTAGCTGCAGAAGAAAAAACTGAGGGAGTTTAGTAATGTTTTTCATCATGAAATCAGTATCAATGAATTTCGGGACTATGTGGAAAGTGTCTTGCAAAATTCTAGCAACCTTACAGAGGCTGAGGTTCCTTCAAGTGTACAGAAAGCTAAAAATATTATCAGTGCTATTGCTGTTAGTTCTGCAGAGGCAGAAAGAGGGTTTTCAAAAATGAATATCATATATTCAGATGAAAGGAGTCGCTTTACTGTTGAGAATGTAGCTAATCTTATGAAAATTAGTCTTATTGGTATCCCGTTTAGCTCATGGGAGCCCACTCCTTGGGTCAAGAAATGGCATAGAAGAAACCACTCTGCTGATGACAACAGGGTGAAAAAAAGACAGATAAGAAATGAATGATAATCAGGTCAACATTTGGAAATGTTTGAAGTAAAAATTGCAAAATGTGTGTTTAATTTCAATAAACTTTTTCCTTTGATAAAGATTTGATGTGTTCATTTTTTATAGAATAACAGCATTTAATACCAAGTAACAAATATGTAATAAAATATTTGTATTATCAAAATTAGGAAAAGATACATAGTCATAAAATCTATAAGCAATAAAATACGAACAGTTTATAAGAAAAGTAAAGACAACTCAAAAAAGTGCAACATTTAAGCATGTGCATTCAGTATGCTGGTATACAGAGATCATACACCTTCAGGTTCTTACGTTCATTATCTACGAGTATATAAGACAGCAATATAGACAATCCTCATAAATTTTGATGCTGATTTTGACACAATGATGCTTGCTTAACCATTAGTTTGAAATTTTAATTAGGAATTAATTAAAAATAATCAGTTTCATTGCTGGAAAATATGACTTTTTGTATCAGAACCGGCTGGAAAATATGACTTTTTTAATAGAACCGGCTGACAAAAAATTTGAATCCCGCCACTGGTAAAAATCCAAAATCTCATCACTTTCATTAGGCTACATGTAATCCAACTCAAAGATACAAAAAAATTAAAACTAATTCAAATATTTTGGTAAACTATGCACGGAGTTGCTGTAGATTTTTATGACAAATAAAACAACCACAATAATCGAAAACATTGTTTTATTCGACGTTTCGGCTTATGCGTAAACCATCATCAGGAATAAATGAAATGCGACAGTTAAAGGAAAAAAAGGATGCAGTTTAGGGCATTCGTACTGTGTTGCGTCATATAGACCATTATGTGTTAAAAAGCAGCAGGGGAAAGGATGAACCATCGACGTTGAGGTCTGGCTGGTATTGCTGTATCAGAAAATTTTAACTTCAAGCAACCGGAAATATTGGGAAACATCGTCGGTCAGAAGGAACTTCACCTACTCGAGTCTCTTCTGATACAGTAATACCAGCCAGATCTCAACGTCTATGGTTCATCCATTCCCCTGCTGCTTTTCAACACATAATGGTCTATATGACGCAACACAGTACGAATGCCCTATATTGCATCCTAATTTTTTCCTTTAACTGTCGCATTTCATTTATTCCTGATGATGGCTTACTCATAAGCCGAAACGTCGAATAAAACAATGTTTTCGATTATTGTGGCTGTTTTATTTGTCATAAAAATGATTCAACTATACTTATGCTCTACCTTAGGCTCCAAACATCATAATAAATATTTGAAACATCAAAGTCACTGATCAGTATTATCAGCATGCAATGGAAAGGTCAGTTATAGCGTGTAAAATATCAAACCACATATATTAACAGCTATAAAGCACAAGCGACTCACCAGCACTAAATATACATGCAAATAATCATGAACTTCCAAATGTTATTAGATAGCAGATAGTAATATCAGTGATACAATGACTCGAGTCAAAGACTCAAATCGACTCGAGTCACGATTTTGGTGATTCGTCTAGACTAGAATCAGGTTGAGAAACGATGTTGTGAAGACTCGTGTCGAGTCACGTTTTTTTACCGAATAAGTCGACTCGACTTGAATCACAATGAATGACTCGAGAATCGAGCCAAAGACGTTTTTATAAAATCTCTAAACATCTCTTTGACAAAGCCAGTTAGCTTGCACACATAGAAATTAGCTTTCTTTGCATCAGTGACACACGATCAATATTGGCACAAATTTTCTGTTATGACTGTGTCTTCTTGTGGCGTTGTGCTAAACATTAAGGATTAGGTGCTCCATCCAACTTTAAGGTAGAGATGAGGCTTAGCTTTTTAGTGAGGGGCCAGCTGCCAGTGATGTGGCTGAGTCATATATTCGAGTCAAGAGTCGATTCAGAAACCGTTCCAGTCAGCGTCATTTAAAGTGTTTTCAAGTCGAGTCAAAGTTGAGTGATGCCTTGGTCAAGTCGAATCACAAGAACAGTAGAGTCAAATCGAGTCATTAATTTGGTTTGCAAGTTCGAGTCATTGTCGAGTCAAATGAAAGTTGACATTTCCTTCTGTGTTTTTTTTTAATAGAAACGTGTGTCCAACGAGCTATAAATGGCGCCACACGAGCTAAAAAGACGTGCCCAATGTTATTTCAGCACTTTTGTTATGAGGTTATTTGTCCACGTATTTGGTAAAAGCATATTATAAGTTTTAATTTTACTTCTTCACTTTCAGCAATTCCACAGGTCTAGTCTAGCCCTACTGCAATATATAATAATATTAGTTTATTTCAGACGAGTGGTCCATACAGACGCGATCATAGTCACAAGGGTACAAAAAATGGTTTGCCACACAATAGCGCAATTTGCACATGACCATGGCAGGAGCAACACACTTTATCACCACCATAACTGCATTGTCATTCACAAGATCACAAAAAATGATTAGTCATATGGTAAAGCATTACAGAATCGGGTGTTTGCGTACGACAATTTTAACTTTTAACAACAAGTTATATAACAACAAGAATTTTAACAACAAGTTATATATTCCTCGTGTCCTTCACATGCCCCAACGCAATATTAAAGACGAAAATGGACTTGGATTAAACCCTTTAAATCTGGCCGCATTTCAGAACGGCATTTTGATGCATTTGAATATGATAATTTCTGCGGATTTGAGTCACCTCAGGTATTTCGTTGAGACCTGTGAACGGCAATGAAGTATATTTGTTGCAGCAGTGTGAGGCTATACTTTGAAATTAACTGAGAGTGAAAGAGAAAAGTAAATAATTGAAAGCTAAAAGCCTGTTTTTGCCAAATACTTGGATCTAAACAACCTGGTAACACAAGTGCTGAAACAACAATGGCCACCACTTTTAGCACGTTGTGCGCTATTTTTGAAGCTCATTGGACACCACCTTCCAGTAAAAAAAACGTAGGAAACTGTTAACTTTCCTCTGACAAGACATTGAATCGATCTAGCACAACAATGACTCAAAGTTCCTCGACAGTTCTTCGACTCTTACTCGACTCGACCTAGTAAAATCTTCATTTTGACTCGAAAAATGTTTTAAAGATTTCGACTCGAAAGGCTTTTGACGAGGCCCTTAGCAGAGATGAGCATTGAACTGGACTTGGATTGGACTGGATCTGGACTATGAAGAATTTTGTTGATTCTGGATTGGATCGAGATTGTGAATTGCTTGATAAATTAAGGATCAGGACCGGATTTCGACTGAGTTAATTAAAAAGACTTGCGTAATTCTTGTCATTAAAAAGCTGTATTTAGTTAATTTTGTTGAACATTATTAGGACTTGGATTATAAATTTCTTAAACTTTTTGGACTATCGTTGGTTTGGACTGAGTTTTAGAAATCCAGGACAGGATCTGAACTGCAAAATATGACAGCCCCCCATCTCTGGCACGTAGGCGCACGGGGAAGCATTCGGAAGGAGTGCCCTTAAAAATAAATTTTTCGTCCTCCCAAACAGTGTTGTGCCCAGGAAACTTTTAAAAAACATATAATAAAAACAAAAATCTTTCCCCCTAAAATACCTTGGACCCTACCAAACGGTGAAACCAGGCTACAGGCCTGCTTTTGACTCGAATAACAGGTGTTAGGAAACAACAGTTCGAAATAAAATAACCCCAGTTAGCAGTGATGTAGTCGAAATCGAAACCGTAAACCAGAGATGATTACGGAGCCGGAGTGCTGGAATGGACACCCGCCGGAGTTTGCACGTTAGGCAAGAGATTGAAGCAGGAGTTGGAGCCTGAGTCAATATTTTAGGTTCGAACCTGAGCAGGAACCGGAACCTGAGTCAACCAACCAAAATGCTTAAGGGACCTATTAAACTTTCTGCAATGATGCTTGCTGTTGGCAAATAGAGTAGGATTAATCGAGTTGAGACGTGTTTTCTGACCAGCGTCGTCAAAAGTGTGACACTGGATGGGAGAACCGAGAATTTCTCCCCTAACTCCTTGGCGTCAGGCCTCTTTCGGGGATTTTCGGAAAAAAACGCCTAAACGCACGTGACTTTGCACGGGAATTTCTCCGGTCCGGTATGCTGTACAGACCCGCTAAAAGTCTCAAAAGACGCGGCAAGTCTTCTAGTCTGCACTCGAAAAAAATTTTTTTGCTTGGGGGGTGCAGTTTTTTTGTGAGTAACGTCATGATTGGAGGACTTTTAGGCCACCTTGGCCCACTTTGGCTGGCCCTGGGCGACAACCGTTAGGTGGTAGTATTTTGCTGAAGATTTTATTGGAAACTAGGCTACAATCCGAGTCTTTTGATACTTTGGATGACCCGCTGGGGTTTCGGGTTCAAAAGTTGTGATGTAAGTTAGTAAAAATAATTGACTAATTAGCTAATTAATTAATTTGTTTATTTTAGATCATACGGTTTGAACACGAAACGCTAGAAAGTCGATCAAACGCTCAAAAGACTCGGACTCGAGCCTAGTTTCCAATGAAAACTTCAGCGAAACACTTTGGCCTAGCGGTTGAGCCCTAGGCCAGACAACATGAGCCAAAATG
>JGI24021J15306_10002516_pt1 | contig 19936 bp, 20 predicted proteins | sample Ectturendosymbi1_FD_15306 | JGI IMG/M metagenome (IMG submission 15306)
AGTCCGTAGCCGTTTGGTCGGAAAGTTTGTTATCGCCCCAAGTTGACACTGGCGTACAACACTAAAACCTCAATATATTTTTGAAAGTCAACCTACTTTGTCTCCCACTTGAATCGGCCTCCTCAACAGCTTATCGTGGAGCAGATGCAGGTAGGGGGAGTCCGCGTCCCCAATCATCTCGACGTGCTCGTATCGCACCTGTGACGTCACAAACGACAGGTGAATTATGAGCCGCGGAAATTTGATTATAAGAAATACTTTGAAAGTTTTCTGACACATAATACGAATAGAAATGACATTCCTCGTTTCTGACAGTATCTTCGTTGCTTTAATCCATTTTCAGTTTAAATCTTCAAACACAAGGGATGTCTGCGGCATTGCTGATTTGTAAACAATGGGTCAATTCTAATAAGTTGTTTTGGAATTTACGTATTTGCAATTGAGCCAAATATAGCTCACCGCTTCTTTCAACAGTGGTCTATTGCAATCTGAGTTTCAGACGATGTGAATTCTTAACCGCAGAATTCAATCTTCCGCAAAAATACAGTGGTAGATGTCTGATGTAACCAATTACTTTATATACATTACCACAGCCTGGCCTTATTGAAGCACTGATCTGCAATCCCGTAAATCGCAACTTCGATTCTATTGGGGATTGTGAACTATTGTGTGAGAGCATCAGATTTCACTGAATACAGGTATGGATGGCTCATATAACTCGTATGCCAGACAAGAGGGTCACGCCGCGCCAAAGACTGCCAGTGAGTGTGCCAGTGACCAGATCGGCAAAACCCGGACAAAGACTTCACAAACCAGTGCAAGCCTCATGAGGGGTCGCTTGTTTTGTTCACTTGCCAAGAGTGCAGTCAGTTGAGAAGCAAAACAACTACAGAGATCACACTAAGAACATGTCAACGTTGCTTGTCATGAGTTGAAGCAATGTTGGGCTCCTGGTTGTTGAACGATTGAAATGTGGAACGTTTCAAAAGTAAATTTAGACTTTTTAAAGTTTACAGTGAAAAACAACGCTAAGAATGGGGGGAAAAAGTAACGTAACTTGCAGTTCAGTCACCGGATGCATCAGCCCTTGGTGTGGCAGGAAATGACGATTCTCGCACATCGCTCTCATAAATGGGAGGAGAGGAAAACGCCGTATTCTCTTATCCATCAAAGCCACGGCCAGAACCTAGTGTGGCTTCGTTTACAGCACCAAAATGTTGACCAACGTTACTGCAGCCTGCATTCTACAGCTGCACTTCATACTGACCTTCTTGGGAAATGATTTGCATTAAAATTAATCACAAACTTATTCTTCGAGCATCAACGATAGTGTCATATTTTTAGTGGCAATCGATTCGCAGGTTAATGTCAAAGTCAACATTAACCCCCAATCCCTCTGTCCCTTGTACACGAAACGGCCTGTTTCAGTGACACAACAGTCTGCTTTTTGCAAAGCTTTTGTTAAAATTTTCGATGATCCGTTTTTTACTCAAAATGTCCTGATGTAACAAATCGCTCAACTACGTCACGAGCTGCGATTGTTGGTGACGTGGAATCCTTGTTGCTAAGCAATGACTCAATTCTTAAAAGTTGAGTAATCATTCATATTTGAAAAACTAAGCAACAAAATAATACAGTTGAGAAAAAACAAGGCAGCATCTTTCCAACAACTAACCCAGTAAGTTCCTCCTTTGCTGAACCACGTCGCCTGGACGTTGAGGTCCTGCAGGCCATCTTGGTCCAAGCGGACCACACAACCGTAATCTCCTTCCTTGACCTCCTCATATGTTTGGCAGCAGTAAACCATCATTCCCACCTGTCAATCAGCATTATCGCGTTCATCTCTCACATATACTAAATTGCTAGTAATTACTCTCACAAACCATCCAGCCTGTAAATTATTTCATGCACATTAAAACAATCAAAGCCACCAAACTTAAGGCAAATATGACCTTGGCAATCACCATATTTAGTAAAACACCCCCAACCTCAATGTTATCTCGGACGTAAATAGAATAATCTTCTTTGCTGGAAAAATCGCATCGCTTTTTGAATGAGGAGGCTGGAGACAGATCAGGGTTGGAGGCAGGGAAGGATGAGGACTCGGAAGCGGCGTCGTCTTCTGATGGAGCATCAGTTGATGATTCACTGTCGGATGACAGGGAGGACTGGTAGAGAGTGGGGAGGGGGAAGTTGCTGGAGCCTGAGGAGCATGAAATCACTGAAGCGTAACGTTCCGGACCCAGCCACTGTGACGTGACTATGTGGCGACGTGCGTATGTGAGCTTGAGCAAAGCAAGGGAAGGGAAAACACGAACAATCAACAAAAACCAAAGCATGGACTTTACCTCTGATGCAATTTGAGCAATCACTGCTTTCGTCACTGCTGCTATCCGAAGATGACGTGTCGTCCATGTTTTGGGACAAGAGACAACTTATGACAGTCTGCAACAACCACTGCAGGTTTAAAAAACTATCAACATTCGTAATAAATGGCAGTAATAAGGGGCAAAAATCTGCAAATAAAATTGACAACCTGACAGTTTTTGATCTGAAATCATAATCTCATGCGCCACTCAGCCAACTGTAGCATATTACGTCACGTTCTCTACTAAGTTGATCATCACTGTCTCCTGGTGCCATGCTTGATATAGCAGAGGCTTCTTGTACGCAGTTCAATGCTTCCTACATCGATTGGCAGTGTTCTGGTGTAACTTAGGTTTCGGCAGTCTATCGCAGGTGGTGGTAAAACCAGGGCTGTGGAGTCGGAGTCGTAACGAGTTGGAGGTTTTTGGGTGGAGTCGGATTCCTAACAACACTGGGAGTCGAATTTTTTTGTCCGACTCCGGATGTCCAGTCGGATCATTTCTTACATCACACTCCTAAATTTGGAATTCTTGTTGAAATGGTAGAATTTCTTTTGAAACTTTTGTTGAAACAGACATTTCTTGCTGTGCACCACGATTTCCATTGATTTTAACATCCAAGTTTCATTCCCTTTATGATAGGATTCGGAGTCGGGAATTTAGGAAAGGTCGGAGTTGGTTATTTTACCTCCGACTCCGCAACCCTGGGCAAAACACCAGTGCGGCAAATTCGTCACAACAACGCTGGAAAAAGTTTGACATCTGACAATCCGCGTCTAATTATCGATGAAGATTCGAGCTTTAAAGAGGCCAATGATATTACCTGGATGTTGTTGCCATCGCTTCAACTAACCATCCACAGAGAAAAACGGGCGTGAAAAGTGAGTGTGGGAACGTGATCGCAGTCAACATTATGTTTAACTGCACATTATTGTGCAAGGTAATCCAAAACAAATTTGCTGGTTTATTAGACTCCGTCCTCCTTATGGAGAATAGTTGATTGCAAAATAATCCGGTGTAACATGACCTTACCTCCAAATCGCAAGTATTTTCTGGAGAATCAGTGACTCCATGAATTTCCAGCGCTTTTCTGATCCGTCGTGGTTGGAATCCCATCTCCTTCAACTGCGCGAATTCAGTTGGGAAGAGTTCTTCAACAAGGGGATGTCCCACCGAGCTTAACTGTGATGTGCTCTCCGGTAAACAATGGCTGCTGCATGAACATGTCAAACGGTAAAACAACATTTGAAATGGATCACGCTGATAAATGCGAAGAATGGTTTGCTTTGAGCAAGCAATGGCTGAGCACATGTGGTGATCGACACCACCTGGTGTTAATCCAGACAAACCAGCGTTCATAAATTATTGCAACTGAAACAAGGTTATAAACAAGTTATAATAAAAATATCAATTATTTTGCATCAGACTCATGGTCCACATCACAAAGGTACTCGAATAACACAGTAACTCAAAAATAGTTATAGTCATAGCGCATTGCAGGGCGAGTGTTAGATGATGAACACAGGCAACACAGGGTGATGCCATAAAAACGAAACAACGCATCAGCTATAACTGCTTTCACTCATATGAAGACGTTCTAACATCAGGTTCTAAAGAAAACGGCAAAAAATACAAACCATATTAAGACAGGTGTAAAAAATGACTCACGAAGAGTTCAGAGTTAAAAGCTCATCTCACCTGTTCGTCCATCCCGGGTTCATTGTCCAACTACTCCCACTTCGGCGCCGGACAGATCGGCGACGGTCATCAAACCTCGACAAGACAGAGAAACCCATTCTTGCGTTGCGGCTGAACCGTCGTCTTCTCTTCGTCTGACGTAGCTTCCGGCTTTCCGACACTTCCGACTTACTTGTGGATGGTTGACTCGTATCCATCGAGTCCCTCCCTGCAAGCTTTCCATAAGAAGCATCACTCTTCGCATTCCCCAGTAGATCCTTGATCTCCTGCAAAGAAACACACGCTTTTCCAGCAACACACCAACGCTTTCCCAACAACACACCAACGTTGCGTGTTACTGTCCTGTGTTCCAGTCTCTCTCAACCAAAGGCAGATATATATCCAAAGCGTGCTTCACATGCAAAAGCTATTTGTTGCTTGAAACAATAAAAACAAACAAGCGATGTGTTGCAACACAGTTAACCACTTGTTGCAGTGTGGTTGCAACACAGTTAAGCACTTGTTCAAACACGTTTTCACACTTTCTGTTCTTCTCTTAATAACAAGTCATAATGTCCAGTGCCCAGCCCTGAGTCGAGGGGTTCATCAAAAACCACAGTCACAGTTGACAGAAGCTTTAGTCAAACCAAATATAAATATAGTTCTTAACTGTTTTGCTGCAAGATGCCACACACCAATCGAAGAAAAAGTACTTTCCAAAAAGCTTTTCCGAAATTACGAATATTTTCCACAACGATAAACAAATAAATTATCTACAAATCTCAAAACAATTTTATTTTTAAGTATTTCAACTGCAATAAAACTTTGATCCAATAAAGGTTATGCTTCGTATTGAAGAAATGCCTAAAAACAAGTTCACAAGCCTTTCAAACAACCTTGAAATTCGATGAAACTTTACATCAGCGTTTAAAGGATAAGAGGTTACACTTACAGCGAAACATCCGGGTTCCAGGTCAGTGACCCGGATGAGAGCGAGAGCCGTCTGTATTATTGCGTCATAGTCGTAGCACGGTTTCACTGGGGAGGATTGAACGGCGAGATGAAGTATGTGTTGCAGCAAAATCTGTAGAAGTGTTGTTGAAAAAAACTCAAGTATTTATACACGGAACAGGTTGCAGCAATGTTCTATGCTGGGACTTAACGTTTACAACAACTTTCAGTGAAAAACAAATCGAAACAAAAATCGAAACTTTTTAAAGTTTCCACCAACCTTATCAGTCTGTCTTGGGTCAGCTTGAGCCCCACCCAGCCTCCCATCATCCCTGTCCTGCGGGACGGGTGAGGATGATTTGTCCGAGCCTTGAATCTCTTGAAAATCAGTGGCGAGTGACGTGTCACGCGATGACGTAGCGCCGATCGTTGCCTCAGATAAAGATTCGACTGTATCTGTTGAACTAACAGAAGATACGTCATCTGAAGACTCCGATGGTGACGTCAGGTTCGCTCGCAGGTCAAGCAACGCGGGTGATGACGTCACGCCGACATGAGCAGTCGCAAACTGCGATGACGTAAGTTCTCCATCAGGAAGTTTGATTCGTTTTTCATGCAGAGGGAGACTTTGCATTGGAAGCTTGAGGACACGGATGAGGTCAGGCTGATGACGTAGAAGATGAGGTAGTGATTGCAGGAGGAGCAGGTGGATGAGGAAGAACTTTCCTGCCTGGAAGAAACAAGGATATAAACTTAACTTGAGTTGCTGCATGCTTAGCTGGTTAAGCCACACTGGGGTTCGCAATTCTGTCAGTTCATACGAAAGCCTCGCTCAGACATTTACACATTAACAGGCTGATAGAGACAAGAGATGTTTGTTTAAATATCAACAGCTGAACCTAAAACTTCTTATTTTTTACGAACCACAGATATTCGTCCCGTTTTCTTTTTCAGGGTAGGCGCGGGTTTTCGACCATCTCGATTAAACAAGCGTTCGGTTGCAGTCTAGCAGTGAACTCAACAGAGATAGAAGGGCTTCTGGGTACACAAACTTAACTATAAGTTGGCTCAGGCTTTTATCATTGCTACAGTATATGTGGGAGCAACTTTAGGGTTTCCATTCGCAGAGCGAAACATACATTCGCTCGATCCATGTGGCAAGTTTGTGGTTCAGTTCAGTGTTCTGCGGTGGTTCAAATGCTGCGTCATTACACGCACCAGGGTAAGGACGATGGAAGAAGCTTTGGTATCCATTAGATAACTTTTGGTCACGAAAGCTTTACAGCATAATGCATTTCTACCTGTTGTGAGTGATGGCCGTCCACACGAGGTGGTGACTTGAAGGAAGCATTGATTGCATACAACAGCAACTTTCCACAGGATATTGTGAACTGGTCATCCCAGTCCAGCAAGCCGGCATCAAACTCTGAGGCAGGACGTGGCTGGAGCGCTTTGTGGGGGGTGGAGTGGACTGATGACCTGGACACAACCACTTGGTGAGAATGAACGAAGTCAGGAACTTGCAGTGTATGACTGGGGGAGTAACTCAACGAAAGGCTGGCCACAAGAGGGCCAATCAAGCGTGCACATCGTCCAAAAAACTCAAAAGTTCGCATTATGTCCATGTTTATCAACAGTGGGAGTGAAAACAAACGGAAATTCGCTTTAGGACAAAAGCTGGAACTTTACTGTGGTGCTCACCATGGCAACGTCCTGTCCTGCAACATGCCAGGCAACCAACCTTGGTGTTGGTTCTTTTGTGCTCATCAGGATCTAGCCAGTGGGTTGGTGGCAATATAACCAAGAAAGTTGTCTTGTATGCGATTATTAACCAACCTAACCATAATGTTCAAAAGTAAGAGGTGGATTTTACTTCAATTTTGACGGAAATACAAGGCTGTAGCTGCACTGTATTGCTTCTAGGATAAACTAATTTTTACCTTCTTTACAGGCAACGTTTACGTTGATTTGTTTTGTGGTACGCACTTATGCAAACCTATACAGCAGCTTAACAAACAAGACTCAAGCCTACGTGACCCGTGGTGTAGTTTAATGTAGACAATGAATCGATGCTTGCTATGGCTTTTCTTACAAACTCTCCCATTATTAATTATCATGCCAAGCAAAACATTGGCAGTTCTTATATCAGATGACTCTNTTTTTTTNAATTTTTGGTGACGGCAATTGGCGGCACGCCGAAGCCTGAATTGTGGTTTTGCCGGGGAGGTTGGGGTGAACGATCTTTGCCCAAGGAACGTTATGGCAATTCACTCAGTGGATCGAACACCCAACCTTCCAACTGGGAGGCGGACACTTAACCACTGAGCTATTGTCGCCCAAAGTGTCCAACAATCCTTATTTTCTAAATCGAAACACTGCAAGTCCTTGACCGGCTCAGCTCGAAAGGAGTGAGTTCAAACATTTGACGGATGCAGCAGTTCCTCGAACGTGTTGCAACGGATCCACCTAATCCACTACCACGGATCCGTCACAGCACATGTTTCTTGGTTACGACAACGGTCTATGTTTTTATTTATCTACCAATGCATTGTTTTTTTCAGCCGCACAGAAACAGTTGCCATTTTATATGTTAGAGATGCACTCTTGGCAGAAATAAATACCGTTCGCCATATTTTTGTTAAGAAAATACAAATTCCATGAGTTGAAGTAACGGCAGTGAAGTTTAAAATCACTAATTCGCACTTGAGTTCAAGAAATTGAAACTTTTTTCGTAGGTTAAGTTTCTTGAATGCCATGGTTGGTGGTGAAGAGAATGGCTTCAGGTTGACAATGTTTGACAAAGTAAACAAAACGTAAGCTAGTCACTCACCCGTAAAGTGCGAATACTGTTCCGTTGCTTAGTATCTCACAGACCACGCCCACTCCGTGTTCCGCATGAACGACTTTACCTCCCACCCGGAACCGATCCCCAACTCCAGCCATGAGNGACAAAGTAGCAACGACTCTTTCATACTCTGCGATAACAATGGAACCGGTGGTAGGACAATGCTCGCGTCATGATTGCGTAATCTCCACGACGTACCTTGAGATGTCATTGAACGACCATCGTCTATGACGTCAGTAAGTATCTTTAGAGACGAAGTCACGCATGAGTTGACGGTGCTCCTCCATGCATTTCGAGCATGCAACGATCTGAAGTTTGCAATAAATCTAGTGGTAGAGTCATTGCGGGTTTGCGATTGGTCAAAGCAGAGGGTGTGGCCACTTGCCAGACCAATCACTACGGTGCTTACAGTCAGGACTGTGGAACTGGAGCCAATAGACGGTGAAACCGGAGCCAATAGACTGTGGAACCGGAGCCAATAGACGGTGGAACCGGAGCAGGGAATTTGGTTCCGGTTCCACAGCCCTAGTTTGTGGCAGGGTTGCGGAGTCAGAGCCGGAGTCGTAAGGCGTCGGATTTTTTGTCTGGCTCCGACTCCGAATGTCCAGTCGGATCATTTCTTACATCACACTCCTAAATTGGGGATTCTTGTTGAAATGGTAGAATTTCTTTTGAAACTTTTGTTGAAACATATTTATTGTTGTGCACCACGATTTCCATTGATTTTAACATCCAAGTTTCATTCCCTTTATGTTAAGGAGTCGGAAATTTAGGAAAGGCCGGAGTCGGAAATTTTACCTCCGACTCCGCAACCCGGGTTTATGACGCAAACGAATTGTACAAATAATACAATGGATTTCAGTTTTCAATTCACCAAATCGTTCTGGAGCTGAAGCCAAAAAGTTGATGGGCGGAGCTTGAAATTTGAGTTTCGGTTCAACTGCATTGCTCACAGCAGCTGACGAGCAATGAACAAACTATTATCAGCCGCATTTACATGAATGCAACTCTCCGGCAAGTATCGCAACAAACCTGATCAACGATATTACTTCATCGGCCAAAGTGCTGGCGTGGTCTGCAGATAAGGAAATTCCCGGCAAAAACTTGGTGAACTGATCTGTGGACATCAATGTTGAAAGCATTGCTTTGAGGCCGAGGGTTAAGTTTGTACACAAAGTAGAAATCACTCACCGAGGTCAGATTTGATTGACTTGCACTGAGACAGAAGTGAAGCCAAAAATAAAAAGACTGAATTGAAAACCGACTCAACATCCATCTTTATGCTTTCACAATCGCTCCAAGACGTCATCGCACAATTTAATAACCTCAGGGCTTGCAACTGACGATCGAGCGATGTCGTCATCGTGACGTCATCGGCGTTTCTACCAGCAACATCTTTGAAACAACAGAGCAAAACAGCATAGAGGATGCGAGTGTACGTAAGTAGCTTGAACTAAAGGCTTGTTCCTCGTAACTAACTATAAGCAATGATCATATTCCGGTTGAAACAGACGCTCCTAATCATCATCACTGATGACGTGTGATCTGTTTCAATCATAATCACCGATGACGTGTGATCTGTTTCAATCATAATCAACGATGACGTGTGATCTGTTTGAATCATCATCGCTGATGACGTGTGATCTGTTTCAATCGCAATCTTTCTGCATTCAAACACACAATGGAGCACACCTAAGCACAGTTCAAACACACAATGGAGCACACCTAAGCACAGTTCTATCCATTTCTTTGAAGCAAAGATCTTCTGCATGATGCGACTGGAACTTATCGAACGCATGAATCCCATTGAAAGCCACTCATCTGTCGCGTGGGTCTGGACAGGTGTAAAAAGAACTGGTTGACAAAGCAACAAACGTTTATAGTTTGTTTAAAACAAGTCAACACCACCTTAAAGGTTGAGTGCTTCTCACACAACATCTGGTGCAGAATCTCCACCATCCTCCCAACTGACGTGGCGTTGATGTCGTCACAGTAAGCAGATGACGTCAGGGAGAGTACCTTAACAAACAGTTTATCTTTCATAAACATTTCAGACAGTCATTGCGTCATCAAACAATTGCAGGCATTGAAAGCTCGGAGATCAGAGTGAGACACAATGGCAGCTCACCTGCAACAATGCATTGCACGTCCAGTGCAGGAGGTGGAGAGGTCTTGGGTTCGAATCCGGAGGAAGGAACTCTTTGATGAGGTCTACTTCTTCTTTATCGATGATGATTTGATCCGCCTCACAAGGAAGATCTGAATCCGAGGATTGGGGAGGGTGGGCGAGCTGGAGGTCATACTTTCCTTCTTTACCCATCCTTAAACAACACAGATGGTAAATGTGAACTCCGATGAGGTTTAACATCATGGTTCAAAATGTAGTGGAAGATTGAGGGGAAAACCGTTCAAAGGAATGTTATGCACCTGGGAGGAAGCTGGGAGGTCGGCATTAAAGTTAATTAGACATATCATTCACACAACAATTAAAACATTTTCTGAAGGAATCGAAAAAAAGTATATAAACACTTGTGAAATACCCCTACCATCCCCTGTTGAACGCTAAGTCAAGAACTGATGAAAACCTGTAGGAGTTCGTTGCTCCAGAGTTCCACCTGACTCTGAGCCAACCATCAGGCTCAATCTCTCCAATCACCGTCCCCTCAAGACACCCATCCTGGTCCTGCCACTTCCAGTCCTTCCCACGGACCACCTTGGTACCGACCATCATCATTGACGTCAGCTCCGGACCGCTGGAATTAACGCACGGTTTTGAGTTACGCAAGTTTCCATGGCAGCAAAATATTTTCAAGTTCTGAAACACTTCACGTTTGTTGATAAAACCTCTAAACACATTTGTAAACACTAAAGTACTTTGCAACTCCAACAGGTGATCAAGCTGCCAAATCTGGAAACCTTGAAATGGCGTGCAATATGCGAAGCACAGAACTTACTACTCGATCTTCTTCCGTTGTTTCTTCGTTTTCGCCGGTTGCATGTCAATAATTGGAGGGCATGAAATTCTTACGCGGTTATCTGCAGAATTACTAGTAAATATCGAGTAGCTACTCGTGACTCATTCGAGTGGATGGATCACCAACAAAAACAATATTTTCAACAATATTACAAAAGTAAGACATGTTTTCTTCATCGATCAAACAGAAAAACAAATCTAAACAAAACCTCCACAAACCATGGTGGCTGGTTCTCACACACTGATGGACTCTGGTGGAGAGAGAATGCACGATGGATGGGAATGATGACGTGATAAGGTGTTCTACGTACAGTGCATTGTTGCACATTCGACTGATTGTGACCAAACAAAACAGAAGAAATCTGCAAAACAAGAATGTATTGGCACCAAACATCCACAGGAACTTTCTTCACACAAGCCTGAAATTCATCCGCACAACATGACGTCACCAGACGAGCGAGTTGTGCCTCAGAGGTGGTCGGAGTCACATTTTCTGACTCTGACTTCTGTTCCAAAATTTTTCAATCCGGGTCCAAATTTTTTTCGAATTTGAGAATCCGACTCCTGTTCAAACTCCGGCAACCATCGATGCAACCGAAATTCATCAATGTTTGAACTTAAGCAATGACATTTATAAATAAAAAAAAATATATATATATATATGAAAAAAGCAATGACATTTATAAGACCATGCAGACTCCGGTTACTGCCGAAAACAACAAGTGACTCCAAATCCGTTTTTTCACAAATTTTTGACGCCGGATCCGTCCGAAAAAATTCAGAATCCTGCCGGAGTCTCCTGCGGATTGTGTCCACCTCTGGTGTGACTCTGAACAACTGCAGTGAAACAAGGTTTGTAGAAAAACGAGGGAAGGAGTGTTTTTGCTCAACGTGGTTTTAAATTTTCGGCGAACGACCAAAGAAAAGTCGTCACTAGTTTCAAATTCCTAGTTTCGCCAAAATAAAAAATTTCAAAAATTGATCACAAACTGGACCAAAACTATGTAGTTTACACTGCGCCACACTCAACATTAATTGGAGCACCAATTCCCAACAGTGGGAGGGTAGCAGGACCCCCCACACTGGGGAGTGACCTGCAACACAATCTGAAGAAAGACCGAAACTCCATCCAGTTTAACTGTCAGCAGGAGTTGCTCAGCGAATTATGTCTTTAGTTGAGCGAGTCAAATGAAGGGGCTAGCTGGGGCGATGTCCACTGCGTCATAAACAGAGGGGGAAGTAGCATCATTTACTGCTTTTGGAATTCTATAATTCAGGCATCAAGGCACGTGATTGTTGTCTCTTGTCCTCTCACAAAAAAGCAAAGCGGTCCGGGACTTTTAGGAAGCAACGGTGGTAGTCATTTGGGGTAAGTCCCTAGGGGCCTCAGGGGAAATACGAACCACGTTGAAAACTCCGCTAAACAAAGTGCACGAAGCTCCAAAGTTTGTTTTACTGCAATTGTTGACCCAGCATCAGTTCTAGATATGATTGCTGGGCTTCTGTTGTGTGGCAATCGTGCAACAGACGTACCTGCTTTGCTGGGCCAGTCCATGATGAGTGGTGCTGGCAGATGAATCATGCATTCGCTGTTTCAGGAAAGATACGGTCCAATACATCAATCGGAGGTTTGCAACATCCAGGAGGAGACTCTCAACAGCTCCAGGCGCTGCTTTTGCTTTAACTCCATTGTGGCTGGCAGGATATTTCTTGCTCTGGAATATCAACTCAGATAAACACATGTGAAGTGTTGGTGGCCGTGGTCTGAGCCTGGCACAGAGATGTGCATTAAACCCAGCACATCAATCTCTGACCAACAACACAAAATCTAAGAACATGCTGTACGCGCCTTCCCAGGTGAACATTAAACCAACTGATTCATCTTTAATACAACATGTAATCACACCTGGAAACTTACTGTTGCTGGAGCACATTCAGTCGTTCACATAAAATGACTTTTTTCACTCAACAGTTACATGACGAAGTCAGAAATAGTGGCTGAAACGCAGTGTGGCCATAAACGCAACGATTTGAAGATATTCAACTTGGTGTAACACAAGTTTCAAAGGCTTGAGCGACTGATGTGTGGAAAAACAGCACAGCGTTGCAGGTTGTGGAAGATTATTTTCATTCGTATATTAGAAAACTTCAACTTAAATATTTTGTTCAGCAAGCGCATAGTAACATACGTGAAGTGGTGGCAGAGGATGGAGCCAGGCGAACAAGAGGGAATGCAGGACTGATTCATTCAAGTCGTTCTTCAACAGTTGTATAAAACTGGCGACCGAAGTGAAAATATCTTGCACTCTCTGCCGACGTTGCAGCAAAGACATTCTCAGATCATCGAACTCTTTCTCGGTGAACTCTGCAGGATTTCAAGCAGGTCAATGTCGCGAAGCATTGAAGTCACAAAACAAAAAAGCAACAACCAGGAAAATACCATCATCCAATGCATAGCTGTCGATCTGGTCAGAGACGCTTTTGGACAATGGGCGATTGTCACTGGCCCGATCTCGGAGAAGTTCAACCAACGATGGGTTTTTCACAAAATCATACATAATATCCCATTTGCTCTGAAACAAGTTTTTAAAGTTCAAAATAATAAAAAAATCATTGGAAACAAACTACAGCACGATGGGATTGCAATTTCTCAAAGTGTAGTTAATTTCTAGATTACATCAATCGTGATAGTTTTTGATGATGTACATAAATAAATTTTATACGTTCAAAAATAAACAAATGAAACCAACAAACGAATATAATTCAGACTTGCTTTGTCAACTTGAAGAACCATTCGCCAGAAGGTGCACGAAAGTTAAAGTTGACTTTTAACGGAACAATTTCCTGCCAGGGCTTCAACCTCGCCATTAGTGAAGAAAATAGTAGACAAACCTCTGGACGTGGGGATTGAGCGATGAGCGGTCCATCACCTGTAGCGCTCCGCTCAAGCTCCTCAACTACTTTATTCAAACAATCTTCCACCAGGTTTTCAACAATCGATATTGTGTCCATGGGTTCGGTCCTTTCAGTGGAAACATCGGCCATGTTCGAAGAACTGTCGGCGCCAGGAACCTGCGAAAGGAAATTTTGAGAAAATAATTATTTTAATCCTACAACAAAACAGTTAAAAACGTTTGAATAGTGAGCAGTTTTTGGGATTGTTCGACTATTTGGGGCAAAAAACGGCAGTTTCCACAAACAACTGGAAACAGTTACTATAGCAGCGCACGGTGATGTTCGTTTGTGATTCATGAATACCAGGAAATTTTACAAACCAGTGACATGGAAACTTGCTACCTCGTGGTTCTGAAGAGAGTTCTGGAAAAAAATGCGTTACAGTCGATTTAATTTGTACGAGATTTGCTCGAGCCTGAAAAACACAATGTCACGGTTTTTCGAGCTGAAGATATCTAAAGTGAAAAAGGCCTCCAGTGAAATGAAGATGTTGCCATCGCCACGTCAGTTGGCTGCTTTCTTTCTGCCCAATGCCAATGAAAATGCTTACAATAATTTTACTACAAAATAATTGCTTATAAGTATTATGATCAGAGAAAAAACTTACATCAGATGCTTGGGCTGGGGACGACCACCCCCCCGGTTCAGTTCCTCCCACATTCGCGGATCCGACTTCAGTGTCAACGTTTGACTGGACATCTTTAAACAAAACGAGTAAGTTTGTCATCACCTTCTACAAAACCTCCTTATTTACTGCAGCACAGTATTGAGCTCTCTATGTTTTGACAGACATTTCAATGCGACTCACTTTTAACATAAGAGGAAGATTTTCGCAGTTTCTCCATTGCTCTCTGCCAACGATTTTTGGGTTTCAGGCATTTCCGCTTTTGATAAAGAAACACTGGATTGAGGGTGGCTGGGCAAACATCGTTCAAAAGAAATTCAAGTCGTTGCATTATAGAATCAGTGAGATCTTGATACGACCTGGTATGATATGAAGATAGTTTACCAACAATCATTACGACTCCATACAGCAAACAGCATAGAATGGCAGGCATACGCAAAAATGCTTACTTCCTGGTGGTCTGGTGCAGCTTTATTACTTTATACTGGAAAGCATGAGTCATCCGACACAGAGACCCAATGCACTGAGGTAGTCGTGGGTTGGAAGACTCACTCAGGCCTATCGCGAGTTGGGCAAGATCATGGTGCTTCAACAGACAGGCAAGGTAGTATCTTCCAACCTGAATATCCACATCAAAATGTTAACACTTCACCATCTAATGGTAATTCGTAGACCACTAAGTAAACTGACAACGTAAAATGCAAGTTACTCCTCAAATACTGATTTCAAGGATATGTGCATGGGCGTGCCACAAATCATTTGACGCTTTCTTGAGATTGACTACGGGTTTAAACTAAAGGTGTTTGAACTCTTCTTGTGCAGGTATCTGCAACAACTGTTTGTCATTCACAAATTTTCACTAACACAAAAATCACGACACAGTTTTCTTCTCAAACACGACACTGTTGGCCAAGCTTGTATTTATCTTTCCATCATAAAAGCCAGAATCCAATCGCAAACCCATGTATTTGACTGATGCTCGAAGATACAAGTTGTGCCTCACAAAATATCATATTCTGCACAAGATCGTGATCGTAGTCAGGTGTTTTCCGAGTTATGTAGTCCACGCGCTCATTATGCACGCCAAGAACTAACTAGTATCGCTTTTCACATTTACAACAAACTTTCTTACCTTGTTGATGGGATGGTCTTTGCTGAAGCTGGTTGGTAATTGCAGAGAATGCTTCTGCCAGAAGTTATGGACCATTTTGAGAAACTTATTCACATTGCCCGAAACTGCATCTGACCCTTGGTGACCTTCAGCCAACTTCAACAGGAAGTCGTCAGTAACCGGAAGCAGTGACGTCAAGAGGTCAAAGTCTTTGTCAGAAACGACGTCGTCATCTGAAAAGATTTCACCAGCAATGTTGGCGTTGATGAACTCAAACAGTTTTACATTTAATCGGAGTAGAAAATGTGAGACCTGGTGAAGAAGTTTCCTGGATTAGATTCATACACACTTGCTTGTTCTTCTCCAAACCATTTGAAAATATCGAATACTTTGAGTTGGTGTCTGCGGCTGCATCAAACGACTTCTGCCAAAATAATTTGCCGAAGTGTTAAGAACAGAAGTACCTTACACTTGAGCATAAGTATAACCTTGAAAACAACATACTCGTTATATCAGCAGCATTCGCTGTTAACGAACACTATCCACCGAAAGAACACAGTGTCAGACTTTTGACAAATCTGCGTCTCTCACCAGGTGGTAACTGTAGCAAGAAGCCAGGAAAAGCACCAAGCACTGCTCGGCTTTGTGAAGCGATGACAAAGCAGGATCGCATTGTTGCGTCACCTCACCCCCACTGCGTTCAACATCGACGAATCTCCCCACCAGGATCCCCTCCAACGATCCTGAAGTAAAAAGACTCTTCACGAACTGCTCACGAATCCAACATAGTTGGAACGCCGTGTGTGGCAGGACCAGACAGGGATTATATAACACAGAGCATGACATCTGCAAACAGCAACACTGTGCATAGACAAGTTCATCTCACCTCCAGTCGGATATGACGGAGTGTCAGCCAGTGTTGCGTCACCATCACTTTCCGCGTCCGACAAGCACACGTCACAATGAGAGCTGACGTCATAGACGAGACCATCAAGCACGGTCCATCGATGGCCACTGGTGTTCCGTTTAGCGACATCTTCAGGATATATCAAAGGAAAGGTGTCGTCGCCGCCTTTTGTGACAAAGATTCATGTGACATTGGGGGAGAAACTCACACGTGGGTGGTTCTGATGTAATAATTGACAGTTTTCGCAAAAACTTTGGCGATGCAGAGAATTGGTGTCAAACAAAAAACATCAGCTCTGTTTTATCTCAACCCACACTTTCAAAGTTACAGCAGTAACAGCCACATAATGAAGTCTTGCATGTTGTGGGACTATCCCAGCAAACAACAACCATGCAAACTTACTTTTGCTCTTTTGCTTTGGCCAGTCGAGGTCGCTGCTTTGAAACGACTTTGTAACTTCGAAGAACTTGCTGAACTGATCAATGCTTAGCACAGCCTGTGAGATGTGATTCAACGAACAAAGCGAAGGCTTGAAAATCGTTTGCAAGTTTCCATCTTGATGCAGGAGTGTCAGAGATGCTGCCTAAAATAACAATTGACATTTACAGACTCGACCAATAAACACACCGAACCAACACTGCAACGAAGCGCTTACAAAACTTGGCAGGATGCATCCAACAACCCCCGACATCAGAACTTTCATAATGTTCACTTTATCCACTTTTCTTTCCACTGCGTGATTCGCTGACGACAGTACATTGACCACATGTCGGCAAATCATGTCACAGTACTTGCTGAGCAGTGATGATAGTTTTGATTTGACAGCCTGTGTGCAAAGCAGTTGGAAAGATAACAAAATATTTCACAACCACATAATATTTGCATAAAGAAAAGCCACAAGTAAGTGTGTGTTAATTCATGTACACAAGCCCTAACAGGGAACGGCCGCTAAGAAAATAACTCATTATGTTCTTAACCCATCAAACATTGCAAAAACATTTGCTTTACACAAACCAAGTTTTTCGCATTTTCTCAGGAAGAAAACATTACGCTTTTGACAGGAAGTGACGTACATCTGAGCAAGGAGGATTCAACGCTCGACTGAACAGAAGAGCTTGGTACTTCCGCAAAATATCCAGTGATGCGTCGCACCGTTCAACTGCCTCTGAGCGAACCACCTTTGACTGGGCGCAGGCACTGGCGTCAAGCTCAGACAGTGAAGACCTGCAACATCAGGCGTGCTTTTCAAACATCAAACCATTTGTTTTTTTATAAAAGTATACGAGAAAAAAAATCCTTGGCCTGGCTGAAGAGGCAAAGAATCGTCGGGTCGATATACAAACAAATCCAGTTAAATTCAAGTAAAACAAACACAGACCTTCCTAAACTTTTCTGATCACAGAGTAACGAGCAAAGCACTTACACCTCCGTGGCCTGGACGAAGTCTGTATAAAATTTTGTGATATCTTTATTTGACCCTGAGCAAACTCCATGCAATCATCTCGTTTAACGACTCACAAACACGTAATCCAGGAGGTCAGCACCGCGAGTCGTCCATCAATCCTTTAAACTGCAGTTTTTTTGTGCGAAAAAAATCAAACAATTTTATGGAACTGCTCGAACCTACATGAAATCTAGGTAGTATGAGTCATTTTCTAGATCAGCACATTTTGCTTCTAGGAACAGTAATTAGGGTGGCACAACATATGTCATTGTTACATCAAAGCGCGTGTGATGTCAGTCCTCAGAATTAAAAAACCTGCCCTTTGTATGCAACAGGTGGCTTTAACTACAAGGACAGAATCGGCGCCAAGCAATCAGCATGAAATGATGCAACATCAAATTATTTTGGCTTCAAACAACGTCGTAGCTGCGCGGCAACAAACACACAGTCGCAAAAATAACTAAATGCTGAACATAAACATGTGCTTGTCGAAGAAGTTAACAAAGGCAGCGAACAACTGGGATTTTTAATATGTGCGGGGGTGGAGGGCGCTGTGGTAAAAATGCATTTATCTGCGATACTCACAACGTTTGAGGCAACAAACTAAGAATACCGTGTGGATCAACATTTCGCAGTTGGGAAAATATTCTGCTTCGCTAAACAAAAATGTATGCAGATAAGGAATTTTCTGCAAAATTTTATCGGTTGGAATCCGAATCAAATGGATATATTCGAAATGGTACTTCCTTGTAGTCATGCCAACCATTCTCGATGAATTTTTTTCAGTAATAAGATTTTTGTGAATAAAACACTAAACCAAGTATTCAAACGTTATTAAAAAACAACACCCATCCCGGGTTGAAGTGAAATCATATTATAGATCATTTAACTGATATTGATAAGTGTCAATATCACCGGCGCTATACATCAGCAAACGACTAAACTCTTACTGTACAGACAAAATTTTATGTTTTAATTTTCTCGAAAACATTTCCCAAGTTCTTTACAACTTCGGACTTGACTTCCTGCAGCAAAAGCCACGACTGGCTGACGTTACTACGCTGTTTGAAAGTTGGCGGGAAATAAAACCGGGGCTTTATTCAAAAACATAATCAACCAAAAAATGCCACACTCAGCCACTGCTGTCCCAAAGACTTCCAACAAACCTCGTAGCAACTTGCATCAAGTCATCGACCAGTTTGATCAGAGATACATTTTGAAATTTGAACGAATCCCATGTTTCGTGTTTCAAACTTTTATTTCCTTTATCGCTACGGCTCGGCACCTCCTCCGATTCATTCTTGTCCTTCACCTGGAAAGTTTCAACGACAACTTCAACGCTCGACGACTAGGTTCATGTCAATGACGTATTTGCACGAACCTCACATTCAGCGAACAAACCTCATCCTCGGAACAAACAATTTACGCGAAAATGTTCCACTGATGACTCACAATGAAACAAGACACAGGCAGAATTAGACGTTATCTAGTCAGGACAGAATTACACGTCATCAATGCCATGACATTTATACGTCATCAAGCCATGACATTTATTTATACATCATCAAGCCATGCTACCTCGCTGACATGCTCTTCTGCGTCAAGAACTTTATGGAAATAGGATTCCAGAGTGTTTTCCACCAAAAGACTTTGCGCAAGAAGTTTGGTCAAGTACACCTGCAAGCCAATTGACGTACGGGTTGTTTGCACGTAACTATGCACATTGTGAACAAACAAACAAGCATTGTTAGCCAAACAGAAAAAGAGTTGAAACCGGGTTGCAGATTGGATTCAAAGAAGCTCTGTCGACGTCACAAACACTCCATCCACATCCGGGTACCTGGTTAGTTGTCGAAACACGTGACGAAGTGAGGAAGAATGACAGGACAGCAGCTCGTTCCTCGACACTGGGCAGAAGTACCTTCCAACCCACATCAAGACAATCCAAGGAGGCTTTCTGCACAGATTCTGCGACTCCTGAAGAAGACACGCAGTGTTTTTTATGTTTTCGTAGAAGGGGGGTGAATATCAAGAAATCGTCAGGTAGCTATGAGGCTTGGAAATGCGGGGTTTGGGGGGGG
>JGI24021J15306_10002517_pt1 | contig 19931 bp, 5 predicted proteins | sample Ectturendosymbi1_FD_15306 | JGI IMG/M metagenome (IMG submission 15306)
ACTTCTTTTTTCATACTGCATCACATTCCGTGCAATCTAAGTGTTCGTCTACACTAGGGGTGAGCAAATAGCGGCCCACGGGCCAAATGTGGCTCGCCACAGCGTTTTCAGTGGCCCGCGGAAGCATTCACAAAAATCTTCAAATCTAAAATATCCTCCAACTCAACACAGCACATGCTAGTGCTGAGGGTAACTTGAACCAAGATTTGTTTCTAGTTCCAGAAGTTTGGCCCTCCGTTGATCGCGGCCTTCATAAAGTGGCCCCGGAGCCAAAATAATTGTCCACCTCTGTTTACACCGTTTTTTTAAGAAAACAATTTGAATGGCATAACGATTGTAAAATTTGGCATCAGGTCATATTAGGAGCAGATGGATGGATTGTATTCGTACACTAATGCAAATGAAATGCAAATATGAATTGGCCTAATTAGAACAAATTTTACAAGTTCAGCGGCCGAGTTTCAAAAGCTTATAGGATCGTGTTTACCCACGAAGTGCCGCTAGAGAGCTGTGAATTGCAATGCACAAGGCAGTCCGCCTTGAAAAAATCACTTTCCGAATTTCCACTCGACGCGCCGCCACATTTGTTCATGAGCGGAGACAGGAAGCCGTACGGCTAGTGCTCACTGTGTCCGTGTCTGTTGCTTCTTTCATGGTCAGGTAAGCGCAGGGCGTGACGTAATGTCTCGTCCAAAATCGCTTCGACAGAGCCTTTTGACGAAACAGTGCGCTACTCTGCAGCGACAGCAACGTTTCAGCCACCAGCAGATGATCGAAACTTGTAAACAGCCGTCGCTGAGTCATTTACCGCAGATGCGTCAAAGCTGGGCATAAGCAAAGGCCGTGTGACTCCAGTCAGTGACAAAAAACTGGCATTAGTGCAAAGTTAAAATCGAGTCAACTTCCTACAAATAGCTTTCGTATTCGAGCGTAGGCCAACAAGGTGACTGTGACTTCAAGCTACTTGAATTTTTTCCAGCAGGCGTAGAGTTTTTGATGCTCTTTTTTGGGCAGTTAACTCGAGCTCAACGCACTCGTGTAAGCAGTAAACGATGGAGAGTCGGCGAATTGCCGGCGTACCCGCTCTCGTTCTTGCGTCGACATTAGTCGCGCTTATCTTCTGCAATTCGGTTGGCGGTCAGCGGCGTTTCGGACACCGTTCTTGCCCTACTGGATGCGTGTGCTTGATAACCACGGTGCGTTGCACGCATCATCGCCTCCACACGATTCCAAGGATACCGCCTGACACAAGGACCCTGTAAGTATTTGTTTTTGTGATTTCACGCTTAAGATACCACAGCAGCGTTGTTGTGTACTAATAGCTTTTAGTTCTTAACCATCTTCCAAGAACCTGCCTTGCAAAACCCAGATGAGGATCTAGACATCCATATAACGCGTTATGTCACCAATCACGTTGTAAAGTGTTTTAGAAACTACCACCACTTTGTAAATGAGATTTGCATTTGTCTTTGATTTAGCAGTGATATTCTTGGTAAAAGCATTTACCATAGGAATTCGCTAACACCAAGCCGGAGGTTTATACCACCATGAAACAATTCCTTTCGCTCTCTTAGTTTCTTCTAATTAGGCTCAGGCAGACCTTTTTCAGAAAGAAGAGTGTTAAAGAAACAAGGGGTTGACGGGACGGTATTAATGATCGGACCGTCAGTGTCAACCTCGCCTTCAGCCTGTTTTGTATACGTAGTGACAAGCACTTAATAACTTCTGGAGGAGAATGAATGTCAAACAGAAATTGACGTCGTACTGCTTTGTTGCTCACCACCAATTTTAACCTGTTCAGCATCTGCAAAGATGCGTAATAGTGCTTCAAAACAGCGGCCGTCTTTCACAGGGTCCTGGACCTATGTTGGTTTTGGTATGATGGGGCACTGGTCTCTGAGAAGGGATTAGCGCTCTGCGTTGCTACATTGTGGTGATTACCAGGGTCTCCAGGTCACATGCCCTTGCTCTTTTGGCTCCCTATTGCAATGGCATGTATGGGGAATGACAACCGATTTATCGCGCATAAAATGCCAGTTCTCATTTTATGTTATTCTACGCTATTCGTTGGCGTGAGAGTCTTCCCTGACCTTTTGTTGGGTTGGGTCAATCAGAAACGAAAATCGCAATCGATTGAAAGCGTTGAAATTTGCATTGCTCATAAAAAATCTTTCGGAAGGGTCACTTCCAGCGCTTCTAGAATCTGTCAGTGAACACTGGTTTTGCGATAACGTATTTCACGCCGAGAGAAGCAAAGATTTCGTGGTCTGTCTACAAATTAGGATGCGTGGTCGCGTATGTCGACCAGCGGGGAGATGAACTGCCCGGTTAGTCGTGTTCACGGAACGGCTGAAACGCCTCTGCGCATATCGTATTTGCAAACATGCGCGTATCAGCATGATGAGTGATTGTGTGCTCGTTCTTTTAGTCTACCGATTGAGTTAAAACATGAAAGTGTGGCACCAATCCAGGCAGTTAAAGACCCTATCAAATGCTGTGATGGATAAAACTCTTAGAGCTTCAGCCACAAAAGAGTTGACGGGTAAGAAACCTGGTTAAAAACACGAATTGTTTGCCCAATAACTTCACTAAAATTGAGTGTTTTTTCGGATTGCATAATTTTGTTTAAAATTCGCATAATACAGAGTCTTTCATTGGAAGTGCTTATTTCGACAGGAAAAATTCGTAAAAATGCGTACTTCTGTTTTTCGTAAAGTTACATACACCTTTCAAACAGTAAATGTTTGCGCCTGAATGCATGAAACCTCTGCACCTGCAATGTTAGCCCTTGCCATCTAGAATGAAAACAGTCTGGTGTTATCAGCATCACTAGTTACTTTTCTTTTTGGTCCCAGTGTGGATTTTTGCATCTTTATTAGCTCGCATTTTGTTTTGTTTTGTTTTTTTTTAAACCACCCTTTCATTGCTGCGTTTTTCGAGAACTCGCTCCCGAACGAAATACTTCCTGTCTGTCTTGAGTGTTTGCTTCAGAAGCAATAAAAATGCTAGACTTCTTGTCCCTTGCAAGGCATTTGCTCAGCCGGAGTCGTAACCGCTGAATCGATCAAATATTTGGTCAAGCGACGCGATCCCTTAAAAACGAGCCCGACAATGCTTGCCGAGGAATGCTGCTGTATACACTTAGGCGCCTGAAAACGGCGTTGGTGTTATCTTTCAATAAGGATTTAATAGGTTTCTAACCATTTCGAGGCAAAGGTAACGACGAATTTAGACTTTGATGAATTTGTGCAGACGACCTACCTTGCATGATTTTCTTGAGGCAAAGAGGCAGTGGATTGTAAATGTACAAGCTGATCGTCGTCGTTATTAACCAAAAAGAACATGTTAGTCCGAGTCTGTCATGATATCGGAAAATGGTTAATTTCTCAGTTAACTATGGGCTAATCACCAAGCACTCACCATCAAGTGGTGTGGTGGGTTTCCTTGCGTCATATATGCGACCAACGTAATTTTTGACCAAAGTAATTTTTGGATTTTGGAGGGGTGAGCCTCCAAAAACCACGTTCAAAATGCACAGTATTGCATGGTGTGAATGTTTCACTTGAGATCGGTCATATACATGCGTTGACCCTGATCAAAGAGGTTGCTCAACAGCATGCTGCTTTTGAAACAGTTATGTTATAGCTCGATGTCGATCAGTTTTCTATGGGGTTCAAAGTGGGGTCTCCCACTCCAGCTAGATAACCTGTTGTTTGGATGGTTAAATACACTGGTTTATAGTCAGGATTTTTAATTTAGAGGTCCATGAGTTGGGACTAAATATTTGAGTTTAGTACCACTGAAATATCACTAAAGTTTGCTGCTTTTTCTTAAAAAGAAATGAAGAGCAAAAAAGATCTTCAACTTTTCCGAACCCGAATATCACCAAAACACGTTAACGTTTTGGGAAAGCATGTTTTTTAGCAGTTTCATTGTTTTATTTTCGAAATAGTGGGTCGGTCACAGCNCCAGTGGCCTGCGCTGGAACAGCCCCAGCGTTCCCTGGCTACGCTTAGGGTTAGACATCAGACATCAAGNTGTACGTTTACTGTAGATAGCAGACATCCAGTTTCACGTGTCTAAGTGCAATCACAAGTGTCTCTACACGGCTTNTTAAAACCGNCTTCATCTTCAGTTATTGCTCACTTGGTGTGGGAAAGAGAGAGGAGTTGTTGCAGCGACTTCATGTTCAGTGCGCGCCGAACATTATCTCTTACCGCAATGACCTTGAACACAGGGAAAGCCTGTTCCTTTGGGCAAACACATCATCATTCTATTAGATCGTATAGCAATCACTAACGGCCACTTGTCAACAATTCAAGTAACAACTTGAAGATGCTGACATCATCGTTACAGTTGCTCAGGTGTTCACCGTAACAGCCAAAGTGGGTTGACAGTTATGAAAGACGTGGTTGCAATTGTTTGATGTTATGTAGGTCGAATAAAATAGGAAACTAGGTGTCACTGTCATCAGTCGTCAAAGTGTTTATTGCCACGTACAACACTTACTGGGCCCATATTTCAAATGTTCCAATCAAGGCCTGTCAGTGCAAGGTTTGACTTGCGGCGAGACAGGTTGTAGCTAATGGAGATGCTACTCGGAGTTTTCTCCGGTGTTGCTCATGCAGCGATTGCAGTTAGTAGGAGTTTCGCCATTGACAAGTTTTGATTTCATTTAATGTGAAAATTTAGCAATGCAAAGGTCTGTAACAAAATAGACGTGGCAGAAGGAAAAGTTTGCTTCTATAAAACATTTGTGAACAAAAAAGAATCAACAATTCTGTGTCATGTCCAGTCTATTCGACAATATTGTGTGGATTAATTTTAGGCTTCGTTTGTTTGAACAGATTTTTAAAGGTTAAAAAGTTTGCCTATCCTTGTGCCTTTAAATCTCTTACAAACTCACTTTTCATTGTTCGAAGTGGCTTACGCTTCTGAATGTTTGCAGTAAATTCCTTATACGTAATGGTGTTGAAGCAAGTATGGTTATTTCATGACTTTAACTGACCTTCTTTTCGAAAGGGTGCACAGAACAGCACGTTAATAGAAAATTTTGCTACGCAGGCTATCCCGCTCAAATTGTGAATCCAGTAACATATTGCAAAACTCTAACTTAAGCAAAGCATCACTGCCGTTAAGATTCAGAAAACTTGCATTTTTTGAACAAAAAAGAGAAAACTTAGTAACACGACGTTATTTATTAAAACTAATTGGAATGTTCGAGAGCAGTTAAACAAATATACACAACTATATTCGAAAACAAATAAACAATATGAGTAACCTTTTGGCAATGACGGACTGTAAGCAGCTTGGTCAGGCGATGGGGTATATAGAACACTAATGAAAATCAGTTGAATAGTCTAAAAAAGTGGTTTTCAATCTTTTTTGTACTGCGACACAATTTAGCAACCCACTATGATGACCCACATCTAAACCTCGAACAAAGCAAATGCATACAGCTGTGTACATAAAATGTCTACTCGCGACCCCTCAAAATGCTTCACAACCCTTCTGGGGGTTGCGAACACAGGTTAAAAAGCACTTGTCTAAAACAATTTTTCACTGTTGCTTGCGCCCTTAGAAGCTGGTCCGCAAGAGCACAAACCGCTAACCGATACCACGTGATTCGCAGTTGTTCAGTTGTCTACCCTCGGGGAAATGATCTCAGATCATTTTATAAAATGTTGGTTCTTCTTGGTTCTGCGCCAGAATAATGAAGCTGTCCGTTGTGAAGGACGGAATNGGCAAACCACAGTTGCAGTATCGTTAACGTTCACCAAAGCTCACTACTCCTGGAAAATATTTTCAAATCGGAAAAGTTAAACAGCAGCAAAGTACTTTTTCCTGGCAAATGCAAATGACATAACATAATTCTTTGATCGTTGCAACTTGAACTTCCATGAACTTGTCACCTCTTTTTTCACAAACGAAGGGTTGCCGCCGCACTTTTCAGTAACCCTTGTGCGATGTTTTCACACGACGATCGCGCCACGGAATGTGCCTGTCAGCCTGACAACTTTAATTGACCAGTGATGTGCTCGGCACTCGAATACTTCAGTTTTGCGTTGTGTCGAGTGTTCAGAGACACTGTACACCACGTTTGACAGGCATCGCGAGTAAACTTTGACATTTCGCCGCCGAAGCAGATCAGGATTTGTGCTCATATTTGTCTTTTAGATCTCTTGACACCCAACATGGTACTGAAGAAACGAACCGGTGATCTTGCTGAACCATAATTAAATTCGCAAAAAATCACGTAAACCAATTCATCATGCGCTGCCAATCTAGCATACGTCTAAGCTCTTCGCGATCTTCATCAATTTTCTGACCAATCTCTGTTGTAGCAGTTTTCAACAAAACTTCACAAATATAATTTTGTATAGCGGAACTATTGCTCTGCGAAAGACAGCCAGTACCTCGCAAAGCACCACAGCACGTTTTAGTTTATAACTTGACTGGCTAGCAAACTGTAACTGCCTAATGACCTTGGTCTTAAGAAGACCAGAGCTATTTCTTAAACAGATGATGGAAGGTTGTTAACCTTGTTATATATCGCGCTGCTTTAGATCTTCATTCATTGTGCCAACACCGGTTCCGACGCGGTATATTTCGAGCATCGTTTGCTTCATTTGGCTAACTGAGCGTTATTACCATTCGTCTTAACACACTCTTTCACACAGATTTCAATTTTGCGATTGAAGCAAAGGTAAACAGCAATTAATCTACGAAGGAGGCGTCGATCTCTCACCTTTAAATGAGAGAAGCGCAATCGCATTTCTCGTCCGCCGCTTGACCTGGAAATAGGGAAAGGATTAGAGCGCGGCACCGAGTCAGTTCCCCGCAGCAGAAGCGTTTCTGTGCCTGGGAAGTTGATTTAATAAATCGCATTGCCGACTTGCGAACAGCACCGACCCGCTGCATCGCGAAAAATCACGCTGCGCGAAAAATTCATCTTTTTGAAGCGCGTTGTGCGATTGTTGATGTGGCAAGTCGAAGGTTTTCGTTGTTGTAAGGACAAAACTGTTTTTGCGTCTCGGGGTTTTGCTTCGCGCAAGGTTGAAATTATCGACTCTTTTTCGTGAATGCTAAAAAGCCTTTTGCGCCACTAATTGTTATGAAAATGAAAACATTGGATGCACTGTACATGGGAGACTATAATCACTTCACGAAGAAACTGCTTGTTGCAACAAAAAGCAAGTGAACTCTGAAACACTTTTGATTCGGTTTTGAACTTCGTAAATAACTTGCGATAAACTTTTTAGCTGCTTGTTCGAACTGCTGGGTAATGAATCACCAGGAGTAAAAGCAACATGGAGTAATAGATAAATTAAACGCTGTTTTCTTCACAAACCTGAAATTGACTTAATGGCCAACAATGTTATTTCTGCAAATGTCGGAACCTCCGCGAACTTGTTCGATTTTCAAAGGAACCAAAGCTCGGTTGGGAGGACATTCCTCGGACAGTTAGAAAGCTCTGCTTAACGTTTTCTCTAAAATTTCTCCACAATAAAGATGCTCCCTTTTATTTTCGAAAATACAACGTGTTTCCGGATGGATAAAGTTATACAACGTGTTTCCTCGAAAATTCAGCGTGTTTCCCACGGTTGGATAAAGTTGAGGAAATTCGCTCGATGTAGTTTCCCCAAACTCCGTTGACCTCACCTGGTGTGACCTTTAAAAACAAAATGATGCAGTCGTCATGCCAGTTTAGAAAATTGCCTATGCGTTGGTTGTTAAATGATTGTGAGCAAATTTTTTTAACGGCAGGCAATTTTCAATCTGGTAAAAATGACGTATTTGCTTGTCCCGGACTTTAGTTTTTTTCCCGGTTGGCTGTTGTTGTTGAAAATAAATGACACCGCACAGGAAATGCGCTGATGACGTCGTTTCCTGACTTCAGTTCTTGGAGATATCTCAAGTTATTTGCGGCGACGGGGTTCTCAGAGAACCTATGGAGAAAGACCCTGAGGAATGTAAACAGTATGTTTGCTGTTAAGAAAGATCAGCTGCCCTTTTACCAATAGAAACAGATGAACCAAGATACTTAAGCCTAAAATGAGCAAGAGCGTTTTCTTTTTCTATAATAAGTTGAATGTTTGTTTTACAGAGATCTTCGATATAATCGGATAAGAAGCATTCCACCGTCGAAGTTCCGTGGCTTGAGAAATTTGTACAGCCTGTGAGTAGAAGATGTGTGCGTTTGAAGAAAAGTAGAGCATTGCGCAAGTGCAATGCAGTGATTTTTCTCATGCAAACTGTTTTCTGGTAGATAAGCTCAACCTTTTATGCATGTTAGTTAACGTCGTAAAAGTTCCGCTGTTGCGCGCAGAATGCATCCCATAATTGAGCGAATGCGAAAAACTGGCAAGTCAATAAAATTCTCAGAATACTATGCGATTCTAAATCCGGAGATCAACAAAAGATGTCAACGGAGATCGGCGCAGCGTGCGTGCTGCTTTGGTCGACATGACCGCGCGGCTCCAGCAAGCTGAAGCGAGAATTTCTGACTTTTTTAATCGCTTCGCCTTGTCACGCGACATTGCCGACAAAGCTCGCGACGATTTTATGTCATTCACGCTTGTGTTCGCGTTCGCGACTTACCCCCGCTCGACCGCGCGCTGACAGGAAAGCGTCTTGTGATTCACGAAAGGGACGACGACGGTGCTGAGAAGATGCGGCGGTGGTTTCAATGATATTATTTTTCTAAGCCGGTTGCAGCGCGTCGCTCGCTAAGGTTTCAACCGCCGTGAAACTTCTACCCGTGGAAAGAAACCTTGGTGCCGAACGAGTTTTATAGACTGCGCCTTTGCCAAAACAAATCTGTGTAAAACAACTCTGGATTATCCTTTCAGTATTGAAAGTCACAGTTTACCTCAACGCGATCAACTACTTGCGCTAAACTGGTTTGAATACTGGTGGTGATGGATCCGAATCAAAAACTTTCAGTCCCCGTAGATTATGATTGTTATGGCCAAGAGTGAACGCGAGGGCTTATGAATGAGCTTTCGGTTAAAGTTTTGTTCGGAAAGCTCAGATTGATTAATATTATTGAGTTACGCGACTGTGTACCAGTAACGTTGATCTATAGTTTTCGGCATATACAAGTTCAAACTTCAGGATTTCATTTATTTTTCAGTATTTTCTTGTATCTACTGTCAGCGGAATAATAATCGCTTTTGTTGTAGCTGCTGTTCATTTTAAGCGTTGCTAGGGTTCCTCTGATAGAAACTTCTTGATGCTCTGACGGACCAAGTTGTTTTCTTATGAGTAAAACTTTATGTGGAAATTCAATCGAGATGAGTAAGACTGTCAGATGAGATCAGACATCTCGGCGCTGATTGATGCGACCGGAACAAACGAATATTGTTTTTTGAGTCATTTAAAAAAAAATAACTCGGTAAGCTTATTGCGTTGCACACGGCATTGGCACATGCTTAGCGAATAAATTGTGTGAAACAAAGGAAACTTGTGCAACGACTGCGAATAACATTTGTCTACGCTTAATATGCACCTGAATGACGTCAAATTGAAGTCACTGAACAACGCATTTTGAAAAACACCGAAGCTGGTACAGCTTCTGCAACAACTGGAGCAACACTGCGTCTATTCTCTTTTGCTTGTTACATTTCTATGGCACGTTTATGAGATTGGATAGTAGCAAGGAACTCAAGCATCCTGCGTTGGGCGCGGTGTGGGAGCCCGGTATGTTGGATACATAGTTCTGGTACAACACCAGTCCACGAACTGTAAAACGACAACGCTGTTTACGCCTATCGTAACACAGCGAAGGTCTTGTGGGGTCAAAGCCGTGTCGTGGACGTTGCGGTGGCTTTCGGATTTGCTGACGCGGTTAGCGTTAACAGCCGACGTAGCAAGTAAAGATATATGCGATGATCACCAAACATACCCTCGCCTTGTTACTTTTCCTCCGTTATGTTTTTATCGTAACCCGTAACGAACGCGTATACTTTTCGTGCAGCCTGCTGAACAACAACTACATCAGGACGATATCTGAGGAGTCATTTGAGGGATTGACTTCTCTAAAATATTTGTGAGTACTATTGACAGTGTTCATTTAACAATAGTTTAGTGGTGTACTTTACCGCCAACGACTCACGCTTTTCTTGATTTTCGCTCTAGGTTTCTTGTTCTTCGTGGTTGACAGTAACATAAACTCTTTGTGCGGTCATCAGTTTAACTTGCAGCATTTTACCACCGGCGAATTCCAGTCCGAAACGTCATTAGCACGGTATAAAGTGTGAATGCTGGTGAAGCTGAAGTTTTCGGACGAAAACTGTGTGGGAAATCTATTGATGCATTGCTTTGCAATGCGTGAATTCCAACTCCTGCACCGTTTCGCTCCATAATTCTGCTCTGTGCGATTGCTCATAGAGTCATGTGCGTTACTGTTGGTTGGTTCGCATAAGCCATTTTTCAACAACCTTCAAAAATATGAACTTAACTTAAAAAAGTTGAACCTCGTTTTGAACAACATGCTTCGTTGACTTTTGAATTATTATATGAAGATACTTTACTTCAGGTTTTACCATAAAATATATACTTTGCTTGTTTTTTCGTTTGACAAAAATCAGATAAACAAATCGCGTAAGGTTTTTTATTATTTTTGTTTCTGCTTTTTACCTCGAAAACAACTTTCATGTAAACATTGCAGACAGTGAAAGCTTGCCCTTGAAAATGCTGATTGCGTAGTTTGACCCGGACTGTCCGTGGCTCGGATTCGTCCATGCGTGGGAGGGGCAAGTTGACAAAACACATTTTCCCTGAAACTGCAGTTCTATTTCAGAATTTCAGTGTCGCTCGCGTAGTCACGGGCATTGCTGTTGGAGCAATCTCGAAGATCACAAACAAGATTTACGTTTTCAGAGGAAGCTTGTTTAAAGCCTACCACTGTTACACCACCACGTCTAATATGTCGCTTGATCCATTGATCTCTTTAAGCAAGAGAGGTATACCTTCCACAGTGAAAGAGTTTGAAATTGCGCTGTCAAGATTTGCTATGAAAGAGACAAAGGCGGAGGCAAAGTTTATTGCGATACAATTTACCCCCAGGCTACTATCATTCGAATCACTCTGTCACCCTTTTCCATGCAAGAAATAAGCATCTTTATTGATATTACCACCTATAATCAAGCAATAATAATTCAACTGTTCTCATCTTATGCAAATAAACGACATTTATGGAGATAAAGTTTGTCTCTGGGCTCCGTAATGATGGCTACTACTGTGATAATTTCTTCGCTGTGCTTTAAATTGATGGAACAGAATGTTCGTGTGGCAAAGGTGAAAGTTTGAAGGTGAATCTTTGCTGGCTATAATAAAACCTCTGACTGCCGTTACTTTCCGCGTGTAACTGACTGGTACATCTTTTATTTACTGCCTCCGTCTTCATCCCCTAACATGAACATCATGTTCAGCTCCTTTGGCGTTTAAGTTCGCGTGTTGTAAAAAACGTATTTTTGTGGTGAATCGTCGGCATGGCATTGTGCAGCGAAACTTCTTATTCACTGCACGTATAAAGCATTTCTCTTCTATGGAAAAAATATTCGCTTGCGCAGTGCAATCAGTAAACCCATTTCGTCCACGCGCCGAATCGTGGGCAGTCAGTGCAAGAACAAGTCTAGAGAGAACGTGCTGCAGTTTGCAGATGTTATCGTTCCTTGTTTGGCTGGGACTCGACTTGTTTGCTTGCGATGGATAGCACACCAAAAACCACATCGTCTTGGCTGTTTGAGATCTCACGTGACCAAAGCACAGAGTTTGCCGCACCCAGCTCAGTTATTTTGAAAACCTGTATGAAACGTTTTCATGCATTTGGTCTGGAAAAAATTCATTTTTCAGCTCAAAAACTTGAGTTTCAACTTTGCCGTTATTTGTATTGCGCAACTTTTTCCTCAATATCCGAAACCAAAGTGAAAACGAACGACGACTCTATTTCGCTAAATCGTGAGGTATAAACAAGGAAATGCGGTTCAGAAAGGTAATAGTCAATGTTGTAAGGAGCTGGCATTATAGGAAAAGGTATTGTGCGCTCGACTTGCAGCAAGGTATCTCATTCAAATACCATATAAAAAATCATCTTGAGCTTAAAGTCGTTTTTAGTGCTGAAAAACAAAGAATCGAAATGCGCGAAAATGCGAAGTGATGGCAATTCAGCGGGTTGCATGCGAAGCTATTCAACTGGAGATCAGTTCGTGCAGCAAACTTGTTTCTTTATGGATTCAAGCTTCACCCCAACGCCTGCCTTTGCCTTTTCGAGGTCGTTACCTCAGGTTGACAACCATTGGTGTAAGGCAATCTGATTTATTCCATTTACGAAAAATTTTCCTTCTAGATGCCAAAAATTTGATGTTTGTAATCAATAATGACGTGAAGTAACGTCTTTTGTTTCTTTAGTTGTTTCACGTTAACGCATATGCTACTGTGACTTTGCACTGCTTTGAATTTAACAATACGCCTCCGCCTTGCAATGCCAAAGCTTAGAATTTACAAATTGCGAATAAAATTAGTTTGAGAAAAATTCTAAAAAACAACTGCTCTGCTATAAGTTTGCGAATTCAGCAGTGATTTGGACACAGCGGTCATGTTGCGTAGTGCTGAATGAAGTGCTAGGTAGTTGCATCAAACCTCGGTTGCTAGTAGTTCTGCCTAAAGCTAACTAGCAATAAAACTTTATTTCTAGGCACAGCAGATGGTCGCTGAATTGATTTGTTATCAGGACCTCCATAGTTCAGCGAGTCACGTGGGGAATAAATGCTGTAAACCTACTTCTCACTACAGCAAGATGTGGGTGGCCCGCTTAGAATTAAGGAATGACATGTGCTTATAAACCTNGAAACTCAAAATTAGTAAAACATAAGATGTTTTTCAATTTGCGTGCCGTTTGAAAGCCTTTCCATTAGAAATGAATCATCTTGAATTATTTAACTAAACAAGGAACATAAACAACTCTACTAAAATTTGATCAGTCCATCTCACGTGGCTTGCGTGAAATACGTAAAATGGTGTTTTCTCATGCAGCTAATTGCAGTAATGAGTTCGTACTTCATTGGCCAGCTGTGCTATGTGGCTGACGAGCAGTGTACATTAATTACTGTCGTTATCTTATCAGCGTTTATGCCATAGAAGTGCATCCGAATTACTGAAGAATTTCGCCTGTTGAATATGGACAGAAACTGCTATATACAAGTTCTAGCTTTAGTGGTGCTTGCTTCAGACTCTAGTACTTCTTTCAATTCCTCACCAACTGTTTGCCTGATTGTGGCTATTAGTATATTTTATTTTTGTTTTTATTAAATCAGCTGGAAAGTTTGAGGAACTCTCCATAAATATCCTTGCTTTATTCACTCTTGTGTCGCACAGTGATACACCTGCAGCGTGGACTGCAATCAACATCACTTTGTATTTGTTATATTTTTAGATATTTATACAAGAACAGGATTCACACCATACACAAACGAGCTCTGAAAGGACTCGTCAGTTTAGAACAATTGTAAGTCGAGTAGTTGCCATTGCAAAACCTCTGTGGTCCTTTCTTCCATCCACACAACTTTTCCTTTGCACACTGATCTATCACTCACTTCTTGCCCCACTTTTTGGGTCTCATACTTCGTTCCTTGGTGCTTATGCTTGGTTTAACTCCAAGGTCATTATCACCACCGTTTAGTGTGCTCATGTGTTATACGCAGCTCACCTGGCTACTAACAAAGTAGTAGTTATAGTCTTGAACTCGAATGTGCTGTTTCAATATCTAGGCTCTGGGCCCAATTTGCTGTTGAGCAGAGCGCGAAATAATGGCCATTGGCAAAGGCAATAACGAGCTTCATGCAATGCATTTTAACCTTGATTTGCGGAATTTACGAAATTGTGCAACTTGTATGAGTCAGTCTTAAACAAAGGCTGTGGTGGTAGTACCGATAATTACACGGATTTTCTGATTCCCGACACAATCGTCCGTGTCATGCGTGCGCATAGAAAATGTTTAATATGGCTCTGAAAGCTTGCTTCATAAAAGCTGTAAACATTTGCACTACTGAAACAAGCTGAATTCGAGAAACATTTGTATGCAGCAGGTGAGTTCATCAAAGGAGACATTGTCATTTACTTTATATAGTAGTGCAGCTGAGCTAGTTCTAAACGATTTAGTGCTGAAAAGACCGTTGTCCTTATGCGCTACTATAAGTAGCTATCGCAATAAAGAAAGCTGCTGCTATGTTACTGCACGTCCACACTTAGACCTAACATTTGTCTTTAAATCATTTTATCATCATCTTGCATTTAAATGGCGATGGGCATAAATAACTTCTCTCAAAATTCTACTGGCAACTAACAGCCAGCTTCGCAACACCCCGCACAGCAGCAATGGAGGCCGGAGTTTGATGAAATATCCATAGCCAGTTTCAGATTCAGTGAGCGATTCCTCTGAAATCGGCTGCACTTAAAAGTGAATGTGCTTCTTGTGTTGGCCTCTTTGCTTTCCACCATCATCTGAATGTGGTCGCACTGTATGACTAACCAGAATACGTATCATTATCGCGGAGAAACTGCGTGAGTGCGGAGAAAGAAGCCTTGATGTAACAAGGGCGTGCTTACGATCTGATGATCGATTGCTGATGTTCAGAAACTCCGACAGCCATTGATTTGCTTGCAGTTGCTTTTCTTTCATTTATATTTTCACCAAAATGCTCCATTTAGGTTTGGAATACCATATGACGTGTGATAACATCTGGCGCGCATGTTCTGTTTAAAAAAACAGCTGAACATGACTTCATGGTAGGCGCAAAATACTATGTCCTCTGTCTATCTAACATCGCAACGGCTGATTCCTGCCCGCGAATGGGTTTCTTTCGATTGATGCTCATCTGGCGCATGATGATTTCGTCTGCGTGGTATTTGTCAACGCTGAGCATGCCATGCTAATATACTGTAATTGGTGTTATCCTATTTTGTCCTTTACGTTGGCATGCGCGCCGTAGAGTGCTGTTTTGCCGCTGAAGCTGCAATCGTTTTTCAGTTGCTCAGGCAAACGTCTGCCTTTGGCTTTTCGCTTATTGCTGATGACGCTGACACACCATGCAAATTAGCTCCGTATTGTAAGTCACGTGATTTCACGTGGTGTCTAATCTTAATCTGTACTTAATTTGGCGATGCAATATCTTGGCAGATGGTATTGCCCTGCATGTGCTGTGAGTAAAGTTTCAGTCTCAATTTTTTGTGCTGGTGGTTAAAAAAGTATGTGGTAATATTGTAAATTAGCTCTTAGTAAATTAGCAAATAATTGTAAAGTAGCTCTTGCTTGACACTATAAAAGCTCGCATTATAAAATACTCTCAACGCTAGTGTTCATAGTTTTAAGAAATTTTAATAAATGATGACTCAGAAAGCCGTAGTGTTGCGCTCGGTTTGTCGAAAACAAAAATTTAGAGTTAGTCTGATATTTTGCTTTGTGGTTGGTTTTAATTTTGTGCATACGCGTATCTCATAGTGGACATTACGCCTTTTCGTCCATTTCAGCTTTGATTTGCTTTATTATGACGCAGGTACCTGCATGATAATGAACTTGAAACAATCCATCCAACCACTTTCCATAACCTTCCAAAGTTGGAGAGATTGTAAGTAAAAGCTGTAACTTGCTGTCCTTACCCAATTTTAACTAACGTTGCACGTATAGCGTGAATTCAACAGTCAAGGCGTTTCCCTTGTTTACGCGTCGGCCCCATCTGGAGCTTTAAGATGCACACCGTTTCATAATAATCTATTCTAATAGATCCGGTAAATAATTGGGATATAGGCCTATGTACTGCAGATTTTCCGCATACTTGCGTTTATTGTGTTATATACTTAAACACTTCTACTAAGCTGGGAATGCTGTTGGAATTCAACACAGAATCGCATCTTGCGTCGTCTTATCAAACCTGCTTCATAACCTGGCAAGGAACAGCTTATTAGCTAAACATGTACTGTACTTTTAAGGCATAAACAATTGTATTAGTCGACTCTTTGTACCTGATATACGAGGCTTGCTTAAATATATTTTTTTCGTTCACTTTACCTTCCACACACACACGTAAAACCTACTGCTTTCATCCTACCTATCCACTACCTTCAGCCCATATTTGTGCCACGTACGCTCTAACCCCGAAATCCAAATAGATCGAAATTATTCTGGCAACTTGTTGAAGTTTTGTTAACAACTCATTTTTCCTGAAATAAAACAACATATAATCAACATGCCTGTGGTGGTTGGTGTTCAACTCGGCATAAGCTGCACATGATTTTGTGATCGTTTTGCTCGGACCGTTTGCTCATGTATCTACTTCACTCATTTTTCTAGAGCAAGCGATCAGTGACCCGAGCTCCGCATGTTTTTATGCAAAAGACAAAATTTTTGTGGCGCTTTCGCTGTAGACGTTTACAGCGCGTTTTTATCCATTGAAAAAAATTCGTTTTGTCGTTACGATGCGAAGAAATAGATACGTAATTTTTTACGAATTAAGGATTTTTGCCTGCTTCGCAAACAGGCTCCACAGACAGAGTTAATCAATTTCTGAATGTCGTGTGTTAGATTGTTTCTTTCCCTAGTCATAATGCCGTACATCATATTGTTAAGAGTGCGTTATTTTCCCCTCTTGCTAGATTATATGGCGATTTAAAATGCAGTAAGCAAAAAAGTCTTCCCTCTTTAAAAATGCCGTTAATATTTTTCCGCATATTTATTGTTTTATATTTGAAAATCAGCTGATAATTAATAATACTATAAATTTTTCCATTTGAGCCCATCAATTCTTTTCGGTATTCCGCAGCTTGTAGCAACATACAGTAAATACTGCTACGCTGGGAGTTGCAAGCATAATCAAATATTATAGAATACATATTAAGAGCACGTAGAGTCACCACTGTTTGCAAAATTCTGAAGAGATGTTGCCGAATTTTTATTCCGAACTAAAGCTGATTCGGCTTAGATTTAACTAACTATTATAAACTGAAGGGAAGGCTTAGGCTACCTTTTCATAGTAAGAAGCGTTAATTTTAATCAGTTACAGTATAAAGAAAATAATGTTTTCTTTCACAATATATTAGTTAAACGTGATGTTAGCTTGACAAAGAGATAAATTTATTTGAAGAAAAAAAAGCTATCGTTTTGCTTAAGGTTTAAAAATGACAATGAACAAATAGTACAAAACAAAAACGTTTGTTTGGCCAGTAAACAAATGGGTGAGAAACGCTTAAGGTAGTTCAAAACTTTAGAGTAGTTTTATGGACGAATACTTGAAATCAGCACATTGTGGATTAAAAATCGGCAGCATATTGCCTGAAAGATTCCTTGAACTACTTGGATACCTCCTCACGTTTGCTAGCTTTACCGCATTAGGCAGTCGATTTGTGTTTATATGACATTACACATTAGGGATGTGAAAAGAACATCGTCCCTTTTGAGATTCAAATTCTGATTTTTCCGATGGTTAAATGAAAAAAAAGATTAGTTTTGCAATCATCTCCTTTGCTCGCTCGTAAGGTTTTTGCCGTGCAGATAAAGCGTTCTTTTGCCGATTTCGTTTAATAAAAAATGTTGAAAAACACTCATGAGTATTAAGGATATAAGCCACATAAGGTGGAGTATTTTCTGTCGAAACCATCAAACAGGCAAATTGTATGGCACAGGAAAAAAACTGTAACACGTGCCGGAGTAATGCCATTGTCGGAACTGAACAAAAAGCTAAACGAAACTCCATGATAATTTTTAAGGTATTTTGTACTGGAAAACTGCAACAGTTTCAAAACACTCAAAGATCATTAAAGATCTTTTGCTTAAAGTGTTCGCTGCTCACTAGAAGAGGACATATTTTTTCTCCGTTCTGCGCTATTTTTGGTAGCACCAGTTGAAATTGAATGATGAACATTAGGAACCACTTAAATCATGAGTATCAATTACGTTGTAATAACCTGACTTCCTCACTGAATAGTCGCGCTCAACTGCTTCCCTTTTTCGGCAATTACCCAGTGAAGCCGAGTTGCCCAACCCTGTTGGCGTGGCCGATTAGCAGTGATTGCCGGCGATGTAGCGGCAGTCTTCCCCAAAATATTTTCTCGTCGTGCCGCAATTGCCATGTGTGGTAAAATTTTTCATCATGACCATTTGAATGACAGTGGAGACAGAATATACGCTGCCAGAGGCAAAGCGCGTCTGATCAATAAGTTTTAAGAATTTACGGCTTTTCAGATCATTTACTGCTTATGCGACTGAAGCAGTGGCGCCAATCCGCCCGTTGTTAAAATACGTCAACCATAACTTCGACTGCAACCCCTGCAGTGCAAGCTGCTAGTTTGTAACCGTTTTGATGCTTACCATTCTGTTATTTCCCGTTTTAGAAAAATATACAGAAAACTTTTTCCTCATTAAGCCACAACAAAATTTAGATTGATGAAACGACATTTTTACATCTTTTTTTGAAGAAAAGACCGCCGCAATTGGAAAAATATAGATTCTATTTGAATAAGATATCAGGACCGAAGATGCTTAGTGTTATGTGAAATCGTTTTCTTGTTTGAAAAGATTTGCGTATGGATTCAACTCAGTCGCCTTTGTCGTGACTAGTTACTCAAATTAGTTCTTTTCTAAACAATGTTGTGTTTGTGCCACTTGTAATAATGGGTATAGTTTCAAAATAGGTGGCGAGTTTTTTCAATTATTCAACCTTCATTGGCCACCAAATAGCTTTAGGAGATCCTGGGTTCTAGCGTTACGTTGTTTGTTCTGTGCGAGTCATAAAGTCACTGGCGAAGCACCAACATGGCTGAAGGACGGCATTACGAGCTGAGATTAATCTTTCTCCCATGTGCCCTCAAGTAATGTTCAATCCACTTTTTCAGGTCTAATTGAAAGACAAAAGTGGGATGTGATGGAAACCATAAAGGCTGTTATAAGATTCTGAATAACTTAAAACACAACTTTGTGAATCTTGGTATTGCGGTTTCTTCAACAGCCTTTGATTTTCAGCTATACGAGCTGTTGCAAGGCCATGTTACATAGCATCGTTGAAACCAGTTAAACCTCAAGGCCGTAGGACTGCTGGTTTTATGCTTACGCAGCAATTTTTCCAATTTAGCAAAATCATTGGCGATAGTAATACGTGTTACCGCAGCCAATGGCCTTGCTAAAAATGAACGACATTTTATTTTTTGCATCGTAATGGTATTTTCAATCTGCTTGGATATAATTACAACGTGCCAATTACCTGGGTAACAGTAAACAGTCAACTGCATCGAGATTTACGAGTTCATAGGTGACCCCGGTGCTGCAGTGCAGGTTGTTCACGTTAAGATTTACCAACCATCTGCACTCAAATTCTATTATTTTGAATTTGGACATGGAATCGCGTCTTCCTGCAGTGAAATCGAGTGTACAGGGAAGACAGAAAAATCATAGCGCTTTTCCAGGGTAGATTTTATACACTAATCTGCTTTGACATCACAGTAAAAATATTGCCATGAGTTGCAAGCTTCACGGTATGCCTTTTCTGGTACAAATTGAATTGATTAGAATTTGATTAATATTCTCCAAATTAGCACCGTTGCGCGCTGTTTACAACTGCTGGATATGGACTGGTTGTAGCGTTGCCAAAATTACTTGCTAATCATTCAGTGTTGCCAACCTTGCGGTTTTCCCGCGAAATTGGGCTTATCTTTTTGTGTAGTTGCGGATTTTTTTGAAGACTTGCGGGTTGCTTGTTTTTGGGCTTGTTTTAGTTGAAATTTGCTTGTTTTTTAAGCTTGTTTTTTGCAGATTTCTGTTTTGCTGATTGCTTTTTTTTCAAATTTTATGGCACTTTTGCTGTTTCAATATACTGCTAAAGACATATCGGGCGTGTTTTTATGAAAATTTGCTCATTTTGGACTTGTTTTTTCGGATTTGC
>JGI24021J15306_10002520_pt1 | contig 19922 bp, 13 predicted proteins | sample Ectturendosymbi1_FD_15306 | JGI IMG/M metagenome (IMG submission 15306)
CTTGGAAGCTCTACTTGTTTCTTGAGCATCAGTATCAACCTGTGTCTTCCTTTCTATTAACTGCGGCGATTCTTGTCTACCCATATCTTCAACTTAATTGTTACTTGGTAAGAACTATTATCATAATGAGTGAGTTGAGGAGTCTTTACTATCAGACAAGACTGTCTACTGATATCACAAAATGTTTAATGTCTTGAGTGCCACTACACCAGAGATGAGCATTGGATTGGACTGGATCCGGGCTATAGCAAATTTTGATGGATTTGGACTGGATCAGGACTGTAAATCGTTTCAGAAAGTTAAGATCAGCAACGGATTTGGAGTTTTGGACTGAGTTTTTGGAAAAGAATTGCGACAATTTTTGTTGAAAAGCTGATTTTGCTAACCTTTCGGATTTTATTTGGACTTGGACTTTACAGTTTTTTAATTTTTGTGGGCTATGTTTGGACTTGGACAGAGGTTCACAAATTCAAGACTGGATATGGATTGTAAAATATGACAGTCAGCTCATCTCTGCACTGCGCACATTTCCTAAAAAGAAGAATGATGCAGTACAACTATCCGCTAAACGGCAATAAAGTGTAGGAGTTCTGACACATCCTTTAAAAAAAGTTGATGTGATTTACTTGGTATTTAAAAGCTCCAAAAGTTATGTTGAATTTTCATAAAGGTGTAGGTGCATTATGCGGTAAGTTGGTACAGTGACTTTCACAACTCTTCCCCGAATTGAAAATTTACCTTGCTTTGTGCATTCTAAACTCGTAAAAATGTTTTTTCAACGAGTAACAATGGGGAATTACATGTTGAGCTCAGTTGAGTTGAAACATCCGTTTTTCAGTAGGGGCTAGATTTTCTGTCTTACATGCATAAAACAAGCACGCATGTTAGGCCAAACGATCCTTCACTACTAAAAGAGTGTAGTTTCGTGAGGCGTTTTCTTGAAAGTTAAGTAAAATTTCCAGGACTGTTTCTTCTGTACTTCGCTATACTGTGTTCTTTAAAGAACTATATGATTGATTTTGCTATTTCTACCTCAAAAAAATTGTTTCTTAAACTGCTGATGAATGGAGCATTTCTTTCTGTGTTGGCAAATGACATTGTTTATGATTCACTCTTGAAGCTGATTTGCTGCATATGCATGAAAAAACACGGGTTCACATTTTTGAGCAGCGTTCCTCTAAACATATGTGGGTTGCGGACCCCAAGTACATCCTAATAAAGGTTATCGCCCTGAACAAGAACGTTGCAATAAACATGAAAAATTAGGTCTTAATCATCGTAGTAGTAATCGAAATGTCTGCAAAGCCTATTAACCCTTTCGAAATGTCAAAGGGAAGCCTATTAACCCTTTAAAAACATTTATAGACCACTTAAATCACCTTCACGGGCCCCTTAGAGGTTCACAAACACCAGGTTAAGAACCTGTGCTTTGGAGCATTGAGCTTCACAAAGCATTTTTCTATTTAGGGTATGTTACCGTTCTGCTGCTGGGCAGCCACTCCAAAAAGCAAGAATTTGAGAGGTCGATGCTCGGAGCAAGACGGTTCCTTAAAGAACGACACTTGCCAAAGGAGCTGCGGCATAGGGTGGAGTTGTTTTACCAGCACATCTGGCTCAAGTAACTCTATTCTTCTCCGTGTTTGTAATGAAAAAAAAAACGGTTGGAAATTAAAAGATGATTGACTTTGAACATGCTAGTTTACTTTGTGTAATTGCTTGATATTATTATTTGCGTACTTATTTCTAAAATTTCTTAATTTTCTGGCTTAGTACGAATGGTGTGAGAAAGCTCCTGGTCCATAATTAATTAGTGCAGCGTTTAACGCAAAGATGATTCAATTCATTTGAAGACCTGGAAATGATCGGGATGTCTTAAATTTTAGCAAATTACTCAATGGTAGCAGGTTTGTTTCACTTTACGATCTGCTGCGGGTGATCTTCGGTAATTGTAGGTGGCGGTACCTTGTCGTATCCCAATGTTACCGATTAAATGAAGTTGGGTGGAAATCAAGAACATATCATTGTTTAAGTCACCCATGGATAGTTACGCTCTATTTTGCAGAATGCTCGTTTCAATTTGCTGGTAATCCTAACTGCTGTTTTCATTTGTTTGCTTGTCGCCACAGTTGCGATTTTGACCAATGGGACGAAACCAGTTTATTACGTCATCTGCCGATCAGCGTGCGAGAAGAGATCAGCCTGCACGGGAACTACATTGCATTGAAACAGGTACCATGTTTGCTTGCGCTGTCGATTCAGGTCATTTCACATTGTTCCCGTTTCTTGGCAAGTTGTTTTTTAGCATACGTTTTTGCGAAAAGCAGAAGAATCATCGTCCGTACCCACGTCCTTTAAAAACATTTGACTAAACTCAATTTGTTCTCTGAAGAACATGTTTTCTTTGCGTCTTATTTCAATTATTTTTGTGCGCTGTACTGATCTTGCCGAAAGTCCCTTGCAGACCCTCCCATGACTTGCATGACATTAATCTTCTTTTGCATTCGCCCCGTAGCTTCCCGAACTGGCGGAATGCGACTCGAATCTGCTGCGAGAGCTGGTGACGCGCATGCGCAGAAGGTTCTTTCTCCCGGGCCAGACTGTTTACAGGAGCGGAGACGTTGGCAGCGAAATGTACATTGTTGGTGAAGGCGTATTACAAATCATTAAGTAAGAGTCTAATTTTTTTTTTAAATTGTGCCAGAATCAGTTCCACCTGAATTTTTTTCCCTGTTTTTCTCTGTTTTTCTTTATTGAAGAAGACATGCTTTCTGATTGGTGCAGTGTTGGAGGAAGCTTTTTGAAAGTGGGGGTACAAGCGCACGTCAAAAAACCATGAAAAATGTTTTCATTAAACGATTTACTTCAACAATGGACCCAGCACTAATTCTGTTGCTTAAGCCCATTTAAGCAAAATTCGAAATTTAAAAGTGGGGGGCCTAGGCCCACGCGGCCTCCCCGGTTCCGCCACCCTTGAATTGGTGTCTGTTCAATCTCAGTGATACACGCCTTTAACGAAATGCTTCATTAGCATTTGCTCTTTGATCTCTAATAAATGGATGAGCTGTTGCATTTATTTCTATCAGTTTGCTTTGAAACGCGGTTATTTTCATTTGTTGCTTATGCTACTGCTTGCGTTGTTTGATAATGGAGAACGGTTTGCTTTCACAGAGAAAATAGTGGAGAAATAAAAATGGCCAACGAAGGCGCCATCTTCGGAGAAATGAACATCTTCAACGTACATGGCAATCGGCGACGTACGTGTGACGTCATTTCCTGCGGATACTCGGAGCTTTTCGTCCTCACTTCCGACGACGTTGCAACCACATTAAAAAAGTACCCTCGAGTTATGGTAAGTGCCTACTTTGCATGTGACGTAGCATTTCGTCATCCGTTACGTGAGGGAAAGTTTTGGGTAAAATTCGAAACGTTGTTTTGTTAAGAGCGTTTTCCATAAAATATCATTTTGTTCTAGTTTCTTTTTTTACTTGGAGGCTCTACTTGATTCTTGAGCATCAGTATCAACCTGTCCCTTCCTTTCTATTAACTGCGGCGATTCTTGTCTACCTATATCTTCAACTCAAGTACTGCCTGTGCACAAGTAACAAAAATCTGCACGCATTGATGTTATTTAATGGAAATCGATTTCGGCATCTTCAGTCCAAGTTAATTAAAGGTAAAAACGAGTGGAAGTACGCAAAGCAGTAATTATTACGAAACAAAGACAATGGTTGCGTGAAAAACATGTTGAGCTAACGTTGACAGTACCGTAAATAAGCATTTATTAGAGTAAGCACAAACAAGTAGTAAAAGACACTAGGTGTGATAAGACAAGACCAACTAGTGACAATAAGTTAAAACACAAAGCGAAAGGAAAGAACAATAAATGAGAGGAGAGAAGAAAAAATGGTGCGCCAAAACAAAAGTGGTTATAAGAGCAACGTCTAAACAAGGATTTAATGCGAGGCAAAATAATTCTGTGCTTGTTAATGCTAGCGTTGATTTTGTTGAGCCACTTATCTTCACAAATATCAAGGTAATCGTAACTGGGTTGTTCTACGAACGTGACTGTAAAGCATTCACTGATTTTAGACTTTTTTCAATCTTATGTTCGTGCACTACATGTTGTAGTAAAGGTACCTGCTCTTGGTCATCAGACAAATTGACAGTGTTCCACGAAGAGCGCTGAGAATTCCAATGTTTCGAAAATTTATTTGAGGTTTTGCCAACATACTGTTCTCCGCACAATTTACAAGTTGCAATGTAAATTCCGTAATTGGCGCAAGTTGGCATCTGCCTTATAGGAAACAATTTGCCCTTTGAGCGCAGACACTGCTTTGTGCGGCAAATTTGGCAAGCACGATGCAAACATTGTACCTAAAGCGGCTCAACAAAATCAACGCTAGCAACAAGCACAGAATTCTTTTGCCTCGCATTAAATGATAGACTTACCCTTGTTTAGACGTTGCTCTTATCATCACTTTTGTTTTGGCGCACCATATTTTCTTCTCTCCTCTCATTTATTGCTCTTACATCTCGCTTTGTGATTCAACTTATTGTCACTGGTTGGTCTTGTCTTATCACACCTAGAGTCTTTTACTACTTGTTTGTGCTTACTCTAAATGCTTATTTACAGCACTGTCAACGTTAGCTCAATATGTTTTTCACGCAACCATTGTCTTTGTTTCGCAATAATCACTGCTTTGTGTACATTCATTCGTTTTTATCTTTAATTAACTTGGACTGAAGATGCCGTATGGCGAAAACGATTTCCGTAAAATAACATCAATATGTGCTGATTTTTATGACTTGTGCATAGGCAGTACTTGATCTTTTTTTCCGTTAAAATAGTAATCTTGTTTCGCAGGGCTTGGTGATGCAGGAAGCACGGCGGAATCGCGCAATGCTCGGTACTTCTTTTTACGCCGGAAATCGCGGCCCTCCCCGGACGGAAGTTAAACGGCACAATGACGTCACAAGCGATCAGTCCGCGTCCCAAGTCCATGTCCACCTGGCCGGACGCAATGGGGGGTACGGGTCAGACGAACAGGACAGTGGGTATGAAACGCAAGTTTTAAATAAAATATTTGTTTGCTGCTTGTTATGCTTTGGGCTGAAACGAGTAGAATGTCTATTCCTAACAATTTGTATAAACTTTCAAACAATCCCAAAAATTTTTGAGTTTGGAAAATCTACGCACAGTGCACAGAAGCCATATGATGAAAGCTGACTTCTACACCGACTTGAATTTATCATTAAGAGAAACCCTTCATGGAAGTCCTTACTTGGTTATAGTCAGTGGATTGACCATCAGTTCTATTAATGCAGAATTTCTTAACCTGGGGTGCTATCACCCCCAGGGGGTGCTGAAATCAATTTCAGGGGATGCTGGGGAAGGTCATATATGTGGCGGTCAAAGGTAAAAGGAATATGTTTGGACAACTTGTCTTTACTTTATCCTTATAGTAACCAGGTGTTAGCCAATGGTAGGGGGTGCTGAACTGCTTAGGTGTGCCCAAAAGGGGTGCTGAGGTAGAAAAAGGTTAAGAAACGCTGCATTAATGTGATATTGGTTCTCCTTACGTTTGACCCAAAACATATTTCGTGAAAGGAAACACTGTGGTGTTGCCTTCTTTCTGAAGTTTGAATAACTTTTTAGCATTGTGGCGCTAGGCCAGTTGCCAGGTTTTAACATTTGGGGAGGAAAAAAATATTTTTACGAGGGAAAGATTTTGTTTTTATTGTATGTTTGAAAAAAATTGTTCTGGTAACAACAAAATTTGGTGGGACACAAAAAATTTCGGGGCGGATGTCCCGCGTGGCTGCGGGGCCTGTGTGGTGCTTTGTTAGGTTTTAGCAACACAAGTAGCAAATGACATGTGCTTGATGCTCTCCCCAAACATTTCAATGCATCTAGTCATTTTGCGCTGTGAGAGGGGGTATCCCAAACAAAATACTGTCATTCGCCTAAAATCAAACAATTTGTCCCCCAAAAAGATTTTGGACCAGCTACGCCACTGAGACACGCTGCTTACACTCGAGCGCTACAAACGTTGTCAGCGGTAAAATAGTTTCGCTTCGGTCTCAGTAAAATGTTTTCGTGTGCCAGGTCAAGCTTCGTTTCCGTTCGCGTGGTAACACCTGCACGCATGATTGCTTCCGCAGGAAAGGCAACAGCAATGCGAGCAGCTTGCAGTGGTCGAGTAATTATCCAAGCAACGAGAGTCCAGACAGCGCTGTGCTATCCACTCCGACAAGACGAACGCAAACTAATGCAGAAGGAAGGCGGTTCGCCAGCAGCCAAGCTGTAGGAATGATCGCAAGACCTGATATTGTGGAAAAGCTTAACACAGCCTACGAAGAAAATCTTTTCGCGCTGAAAAGATCCCTGGACAATGTTTGGGTACGGTTGTAAATAAATAAAGCCGGTTTTCCTTAAAACAATATGAATGTCATGGAAATTAGTACACAAGCAGCATGCGCGTTTTCTACGCTTGAAAATATGGCTATAACATAATGTTTTTCGACAAGAATTAGGCAAACGTATGATTCAGTAACCTGTGTTAGTTACAGGTCGGCTGAACTGATTAAAACAAGTAGTTTCTCGGAATAGCAACGCTTCTGGATTATTTTTATTTAGGATGTTTCTATGTTTTCATACAAGTTTATTCATGATTGGAAAATAACAGTTTGTGGCTCGGTTCGGAAAACGTTGGTATGATTGAGTTCTCTGCCCTTATCAGCAGAGCTTCCCACCAGGTCCAGATCTAGGGGAGGGGGTGACCCCCCCTAAAACCTACGAAAGTAACTTTATTAACCATGATTTTGTACAATTCGGAAAACAACATATCAAAACCTATTCCGAATAAGTCTTTCGTCATGTTCGGATTGTTCGCGATATAATGCTAATCTGTCGTCCATTGTTTTGTCACAGCAGTGTTGTGAAGTTTACTTCATCTCTCTTACAGTAGCGAACCGTTGTGAGACTTGACTACCAAATATTACTGAAATTGCCCCTCTAATCTTGCTGTTTGGATCCNGCCAAGTTTCCCGCACATATTTTTCAGAAACTGAAAAAAAAATTAATTTGCGGCACGATTNAGGTTTCGGGCGTATCAGCGCTCATCAGGCGCCGCCAGGCCCGTAACCAGTTTGGGACCCCAGGTGGAGCGAAAAATTTTCTGAGAGGGGCCCAAATTTTTAAAACTATTTCCAACACATTTTTCCACGGGGGGGTGGCGAAAATCCTTGCAGGGGGGAGAAGCCCGCCTGCTCCCCCTCTGGTTACGGGCTTGGGCACCGCCATCTGCGAAACTGAGTGGCAATAACAGCGAAAAGTAGGGCCGCTTCAAATTAACGTTCTAATTTAGCAAAACGTGTATACAAAAAACGAAGTTTATCCGCGCGCCGAATGGGGGGTTAGTTGATAAGCACAGAGGTCAATAAATGTGGTTTAGGGAGGCTAATTGTCTGTTATGTTTCAACAGCAACGTGAAGTCGCCACGTTACAAAAGCAGTTGGCCGACACCGAACTTGAGCGAGACAACAAAGTGAAAGAAGTGCTTCAGCTGCGCCTGCGTGCGGTCAGTGCCCACAAGAAACAATCGGCCGCAAGTGGGAGCGCTGAAGTCAAGCAGCCAGCCAAAGAAAAAACGTCTAGCAATACGAACGTTCGATCAAGCAAGGCAGGGCTGAGGACGAACGTCAAAATTGTGGGAAGCAAAAAATCGCTTCGCAAACGTACACTTCTACCCTCCACTGCTGAGTCACCTGACGAAGCCGGTTCCGAAGACGAGCAAGCAACTCCTCAGGAGAACAGTGCAATCCAAGAAACCCCTCTTGATGTTTACGGATCGTTGACGTCACTGCCGCCAAAGGCCTGATATTTTTGTTCTGTGATTCTGTGACAGAAACACTGCGAAGCAAATCCGCCTGCGCCAATTAACGGTGGCAAAGAAATGATTTTTGCTTTTCCAACTGACGAAGCTGTCGAGTCAAAAAGGATTGAGATGGAGGTGAAAATATGAGGGTTTAATCATCACAGAAGATCAATTCTTTGAATGTGAAGATGTTTTGAAAAGCAAGAAGACATTGACCATAAAAGAGTTAATTTGTTTGAAAGTTTCAAGCAAAGCATGAAAATTGTGTTGGTGCAATTCAATATTACAACATCGCAGCAGAAAACCTGAGCAGTGTTTCCCATTGCAAAACACCACTGAACTGAAAAGTGAATACAATTGGCCTGACCCCAAAAAGATATCTACAAGAGAAATCTAAAGCATCATCTGCAAGCAGTTTGGTTTAAGATGCAACACAATCCGTTACGCAGACGAACTAGGTGGTTCAACACCCGAAAATGTGCAAGCTCAGAAGACTTGTGAAAAAGTGAAAAACTCTTATGAAAAAGTGTTTCCGGGTCTATTGAAGGTATGCACTGAAAATCCGATTTCGCCCAGAGAGTTGAGTTTTCAGTTCATACCTATCGTTTGTTTCGTTCAGTTGTACAGCATTCCAGTCGCATTGTGCTGCACTCCCTTTTAAAGAAAACATTTTTACAAATCGTTTTATGCCACAGTTCGATTGTCCGTACAACTACCCAAAGAGGATAAGCCGTCACGAAACTCGCCGCATTTTGTTTTTCAAAGTCGGGCAAACACGATCTCTGGTTGCAATTAAAAAAACAAACACTGAAAACAACCAAATTTCGAATTTTTTTCGAAATGGGCGCATTGTTATTTAGGATGAACCGCATTTTCAATATCAGTCGAATTGATTTTGTCGTTGGTCGTTGTGCAAAACAGCAAGACATTTTTATTGAAATATGCTGTACAGTGTACTCGGGCCTTGTACGTAACTGTTCAATATATTCAGATTTTAACCATGATGTTGTGGTTTCACTTCATATTTGCAATCAATGTGAAACTATGTGTGCGATAAAGTTCTCATTTCACGCTATATTTTGTAGAGCAAACTCAGGCAGAATAACTACTGTATTTCTAAAGTGTCTAAAAACGTTCCATTGGATCTGCAACCCCTAGTTGCACCTTTTTCGTTGCTTCTGAGTAAGCTTCAACTTTCAACAGTAATATTCAAAGTATATAACGGAATGCTTGTAACTGTCGTATTTGCTCGCATGGGGGGAGGGGATGAAAAAGGATAAGTCAAATCTTCTTTGATGGAAATTGATTGACAAATGTTCTTGTTCGTGCATTTTCACATCACGTTAGACACTTGATTTGTCAAAAAAGCAGCCGAGGTCTGAAAGCGTTCTCCATACGAATGCAGTGTCTACCTATAGCCGTCATTTTACAATATTGCGTTATTATTGCGAGTTGTGGTATCTAAACGGTCGAAAGCAATACCATTTTGTACTGGGTAATTCTTACTCCTGAATTATGTTGACAGCAAGTTTGAAATCCAATCTGAAATACTGAAAGTGAAAAAAGGTTGTGTGTCATTTAACACATTTGCTTTCATTTTGAGTGTGGTTGTGTTGAGTCTCTGAGTTAAACTCAAATCAATCTGCTGTTTTTGCTTACACTGTTGGCTTTCAAGACCTTTGAGTTACTGGTGAAATGGTAAAGCCAGGCTTGAAATCTTTCAGATCATTCCAACTCCGCTTCGCACGAAACGAATTGACTTTTATGACAAAATTTCTCCGCGAATTATTTCGTTGCCAACTCCAACACTTCGATTTGCTTCAAAACAATGTTTTGCATTGGAGTTCGCAATGGATGGCCTCGGCTAACAGTATTGTGCTGCTCTTAAAAAGATTTTATCCAACATGAGATGCGTTTGGATTTTTTTGCTCAGAAGCCAAAAAGCGATTTTTTGATAAACTTGCAGCAAAGCACACCATCTATGAAAGCTTTGAAAAGTCCAAGTTTTTAATAGAATGAATTTAATTTCAACTAAAGCAATACGTGTTTTTGATATCAACAGAGCTGTGTTATCTGTGAGATTTTAATTGGTTCAGAAACGTAATTGCCTTAATTTCTAATCTGCATCATGTACCCATTGCAAGTGTTGTCGTTATAGCATATATCAAACGTGTTTTTCCGCATAAGTCTTTTAAAATCATTCATCAAGTTTGTGTGACTAGTGTCTATGAGATGCTTTTGTGTATTTTCATTGTTTACTGCTTCTGTTTTTGTACTACAATGCATGAACTATCATGGACTAACAATAATAAACAGGCATAGCCGGATTTTCCCTTTGTTCTGTGTTTGTACTGTTATTATCATACCGCAGTCAATATTAAAACGACGGCAGGTTAGCAATAGCAATATCATTCATTCCCACTTTTTCTATGCAGTGATATGGTGACATATTTATTTTTATGGCTCTGGAAAACACCTGTCGACTATTGTTCCCATGACGCAAATTTTGACCGCATTGCACTGCAGCTTGTGGTGACTGCAGCTTGTTGTGAGCCGGAACTACGCAACAACGTTTGTCTCTCCAATATAACAGAAGTCGAAAGGTTTTCATTTCTGATTATTGTCCCCAACACAAGTTTTCTCAGTTTACTCAGTTCACGAATGGTTTTCCGATAATTCACGTGACTTCCAGAATCCAGTCCAGTAGTGTCTGGGGAACAACGGCTAGTCTGATCATGCAGCGTGTTCCTACTGATTGCCCAGTCGTGCCTTTGATTGTTTCTGCGTGCAGTGTGGTTGCAAAAAGCGCGCGTTTCTTACTTCGCGGGTGTTGCCTTCGTGAGCACTATGTTCATGTTGCGGTTAGACGGCAAATATCCTTTCGGTGGACTTGGATGATGATCAGATTTTCACAACACACGAACGTGAATTCCATATTTGAAGAGATTATCAGGTGAAGTGGCGATTGTTTGTCTGTTTTCTTGATCATAGCTTTTATATCGCGATTTCAGGCGTAGCAAGAAATATCTCAACACGTGTTTCAGAAGCTTGTATTTAGAGGAGTAAGATACTCGTAGACATAGACGTGCTGTATTTACATGTTGTTAAAATATGTTTGTTTCCAGTAAACTCGTTTCTTTGAATAGCACCAGCCTTCCAATCACTGGCAAAGATTCTTCTTGTTGCTCCTTTTTTGTCCTAGCTCGTGTGCTATCATTTGGTTGGCAATCACTTTCGAGCTCATCTGCTACTGATTTCAGACTTTTTTCACTAGGATCATTGTCATGATCCTTTTCTTGTACGCCAAACGTCAAATCTATTCCAGGGGTAGGGAACCTGCCGGCCCCTGGCCCGCGCGACGCCAACATTTAATATGGCCCGCATCAGAATTTTCGTTACCCAAGTTAGAAATTCATGACAAGCAGATATGTAAACAATAAGTCAAGAGAAGTCTCTCTCGCTCCTTGACATAGCTGTTTCTCTTGGCTTTCCTTTAGACAATCTAATTATTTTCGGCCCTCCAGCGATATTTCACAATTCATACGGCTCGTCATATTCAATAGGTTCCCAACCCCTGCTTTCTTTTATGTACTATTCCTGTATGCCAAGCTGAAATAGAAGCAGATTTATTTTCTGGATCATCTTGTTACTCAGCTGAAACATTACTTGTTTTCGTATTATCTGCAGTTACATTCCTTAATCCTTTTATTTCGTTTTCAAGCTTTTCTGTGACATTTGTTAGTTTGCCCAACTTGTCATGCCTTGCCAGATTTGATGTAGATCTTCTTCAGGGGTTTTTCCGATTTTGTGTAACAGATTTCCCGAGGCGGGTAGACAGTGGAAGTCACTAGTAACACGTTATTGCAAATTATTATCGAACACCAACATACCAATTACAGACAGCGGTTTTTCACGTTTTTCAAATCTCTACAACATTTAGTAGACATTTCCTCAACGTCCATGTTAATCATTCATCAGCATATCGCAAATGTCAAACGGGATGTTGCTTGTTACATATGATAAGATCTAGTTGAGGATTTTGAGCCGTTAGCAGGCGAAGATGTTTGTCGGCTTCGCGGTTCATCTGGAATAACTTGGAAGCTCACTGGTTGAAGCGCTGATGTAACCTGTTATCTGTCTTCAAATAAAAAGAAATTGAATACAGCAGGATATAGCGTAGCCAGGGGGGCATGTCGAGGCACGAGAATGCGACACAGGAGTATACATAGCGTGGCCAGGGGCCATGGCGAGGCACGAGAAGGCGACACAGGAGTAGTAACCACTGGATTTCCTGCTGAATCCGGTGGTGCGCCCTCTGCCGGCGAACTCGCACACTGAGTGTCGTCTTCAGGCGATAGCGAATGCGGAACAATGTCTTCAGGAGGAATCGAACACGGAGCCTCGTCTCTCGGCGAACTCGGACGTGGAGAAACGTCTGCTGACGAACGCGGACACGGGATCAAGTCTTGCAAGGCCACCGTGCTCTCTCTACCGTCCTTGTAGCCAGGGATGTGGGAGCCAGGGATGTGGAAGCGGCTATTTCGTTAACCGCTTCCACACCTATCGCTTCCGCTTCCACCGCTTCGGCTTCCGCTTCCAGCAAGCCTGGACTCTAACAAAGTCTGGACTCTATCTCATCTGTGAACTTGCTGACAAGCATGACGATCAAAACCAGCAGCTTACGATTTACAAGGGCACATTACTAGTTAAAATGATCGCATAAGTTGGTATCTGTCAGCACGGTACTGCTACATTGCTCTTACAAAAAACGCAACTAGAGATCGACCGATATGGCTGTTTTGGGGCCGATACCGATGCCGATATATCGGCCCTTCATCGACCGATAGCCGATACCGATATTCCAAAAATTTTATATCTTGCTCTCTGCTTCATTATCAAAATACAATGTGTATTTTATGCCTTACCTCCTTTTTAATAAACTTCAAAAATCAGGATTTATGAAGTAAAATATTTCAAATTATAGCAATTTCGATATTTTTCTATGGTTTTCAATTAATTTGATTAATGATGATGCTTTTCTTTTGGCTGCGACGGCCGACGCGTGCACCATGGTTCATCTTGTCAGCTTGTTTATGAAACCGAACCTGCTAGCGTTGCTGCAAGATAACTGCCTTGACGTGGTTCATGTGCTTTCTCTTGTGCAAGGTGTCTGGATGCGTGAGGAATATAACAGCGTTTTGTCAACACCTGCTGAAGCCGCCGACAAAATCGGATCGGCCGTTTTGGCCGATACCGATATGTCGGCATCGGCCAATATATCGGTCTATCTCAACATATCCTAGAAAACTGTCTTCAACACAAATCAATACAAACAGCACTTACAACAACCTGATCTTAGCCTAACAAATATCAAGCTAAATTGCATAGCGTATACCGTTTAAGGTTTCTTTAAGGCGCTTTGATTGTCATACATTGTTACGTCATAATAATGTTTTCAGCAAAATTCTAGAACGCAAGGTTTTGGACAAACTTTACACGTTTTAATAAAATGCTAAACTTTTTAGACTGAGTTGGCAAACACATATGTACAGTAATATCTAAGTTAACTACGCATACAGTTTTGAAAAAATCTGGATTCAACTTTTTCAGCAATTTATTAGTATTTACAGTATATCAAACGTGACAACTGGTCATAAAAAATGTTAAACACGACACATTATGTTGCTTAAGTTCACGATTTGATATAATTGTTCAGCAAGTTCGTTTGCTTTCAAAATGCTTAGTGAAGGTGGAAGGGGCAGTTTTCTCGATGCACGTTAGCAATCCAAAGAAATACCTTACTGTCCAGCTCTGTTAGTCTGCGGACAGACGCATTAACTTTTTTTCGTGTCTGTCTTCAGACATCAGGGCAAATAACGTTTGCACATAACTTCCCGCTTCGCACAGACTTTCCTACAGCAGTCTCACTCCGTACTGTCGTGGGATGTTTCGTTAACTTGGATCAGTTGGATGATTTGACTCAAAATGACTCAGTTAAACGCTTGGCTTTGCCTAAAATTGTTTGTGAAAAGAATAGCACAATGTAAATGAATACTATGACGTAAGCTGCACAAAGACTTGGCCTTCTATGAAGAACGTCATGGATACTAGTTATGCTTTATCTCATTCTATCGCGCAACTGACATCGCACGTTCATTCAGACATAGAGTGCAACTTCACCGTTTAATCCACATTGGGAAATGGACAAAACTTTTTTGCCAAGTTAGTCTTCAAGTCAAATAACATGTGGAAGCGGTAGAATTTTCGCGCTTCTTCTTCTACAGAAGGACTGCTTCCGCATCCCTGCTTGTAGCGTATGTATGCAAACGACGGATTTGTTTCAAGGCAAACCTCTTTTTTCAACCAGATCATCCTGTTTAGTGCTGCGATTTAACTTGCGTAGAAGCACAGGCCCTGGTTCAGTGGTACAGCCAACCACACAGGAAGCGCCGTTCCACTTGGCGAGCGACGAGCAAATTTAAAGAAACGTTCATGCGGTGTCTCGTTCATAGCAGTACATAGCAAGGAACGCGTTGAATGCAGAACATCATTAGAAACCGTTTCCCACTGAGTCAAGGGCAGGTGTCGACTTTTCAACGCCAATTGGATTGACTTTCTAATTCTACTACACCTTTAAATTGGGAATTTCCTGTCGGGTGATAAGGTGTGGATTGACTGGCGGAGACACCGTGCTTCGTCAAATACGGTTTTAAATCACGAGACATGATGGTCAATCTCCGATCGGAGTGAACATAACTAAGCATGCCGCAAAGAGCAAAGAACTGGTCTAAACACCGGATTACTGTCGACGTAAACATATTGGAGCAAGGATAAGCAAACGCAAATCGCGAGTACTCGTCGACAACCATCAGCAAATAAGCACTGCGCGACGTAGAGGGAAGGGGGCATTCGAAATCTAAACTTGTTCTTCCATCGGTTGAGTCGTTTTAATCGAAGACCCGGTGAATAATATCGCAGGTCAAGTTAAGCGCAGACGCTCCACTCTGAGCACACTTTACGGACATCATCAGCTGAATACGGTAAATATTTACAACGAACAGAATGCAATAAACGAGCAACACCTGGATGACATAAACCATTGTGAATCTCAACCAACTGGGATACGGTCAGGTCCGCACAACAGGTGCGAGTTAACATCTGGCCCAACGTTCGATTTTCCAGGTCTATACCACGTGGAGCACCAAACTCGGCCAATTCGAGCCGCCAGCACGAATCTTGCTATACGTTTTACCTTAGTCCATTTGCGCGAGTCCAGCATAAAAGCAACTGAACGTTGATCGGTGACCAAGGTAAAATGTTGCCGTTGAAGCAAAGGCGTCCACTTACGCACCGCCTCGATATTGACAAGGCTTCTTTCTCTACCGCCGGATAGTTGAGTTCGCTTCCTTGTGCAGTTCGTGACATGTAACGCCACCGGCCTACCACCTTGATGCAGGGTTTCGGACACCGCCACAGCCGAGGCATCGCACTCCGCTACGAACGGCGTGGCATCGTCAGTAGCGCGCAAGCTAGCGCGTTCAATATTGCTTAATGTTCGCAACGTCTCTTAATTCCGCTTCACCCAACGGAAAACTTTGCACTTGCCTAAGTCGATAACACGGTCAGCGAAGTTGCCATTATCAACACCATCAGGAGAAGAGAGCCCCCTCGATTCTTTTACAAAGACATCAGTTACCGTTTCGGAACGGAACTTCAGTCATAGACGTAAGTATTTCTCTCACTTTCGAAAGACATACTGCCTGAGTATCGGCACAGGCCGACTTTGCTCTCTCGCCTTCATTCAACTCTTTGCTGCACATTTCATGCCATGACGTCGCCGCTTTGCTGTTCTCATCACCACCACCAGCAGAAGAGAGCCTCGTAGATTCTTTTACAAAGACATCAGTTACCGTTTTGAAACTTGAATTAAAGCCAAGACTTACCGGCTTCTCTATTTCACGATTAACTTGTGTTCGCCAGGGGAAACACATTCTGAATAATAACACCTTCAGCACTCATCGTCTCACTTCGCTTTCAACGAAGGTGCTCTTTATTAAACTGCCTAGACCTTGCCGCTGTGGGCTTGTAATTAGCGGCAAGGTCAGTAAAAAGTGACGGCGTGTTTATTTCAGCCTTTGCAACGGCGCAATGTTTTGGATGTCCTTCAACTTCCAGTGCGGTTCCCGCTCCTTGGAGCAAAAATTTTACTGCCTCATGTTGCCGCATGAAGTCCTGTCCCAGAAGCAAGTCGCAGCAGAGAATTTTCGCAAGCAACGGAACGTCTGAATAAACATCTCTTCTACACAGTACACAGCATCTCCCGACACCAGCGGTGCTAAGAGTAGACTGTGCCACAGTGACCCGTTCTTTTGAAGGCTGACTTTTTAGATCAAATTTCCTCACCATCTTTTCGTGAATAAAATTAATAGCTCCCAGTATCTAATAAGGTAGACAGCGATATACTCTTGACTGTTGCTGCAACAACCGCCTTCGTCAGTTCCTCAAGGGCGTTTTGGTTCCGTATAAAAATGATGTGTTTACTTTCTCGCGAGACATCTTTTCCTTTGACTTGCAAACTCGAGCAAAATATCCCTGTCTTGAACTAGCTCTTCATTTTTTGCGGTGACGTCTCGCAAGTCGCATTCTTTGAGCTTCATCAAACACTGCAGGAAGTCATCTATTGATTAGCCAACTTGTGCAAAAATTTGGTTTGGCTTCTTCACGAAAAGCTCCTTTAACCTCTCCACAGCCTCCTCATAGCTCTGGCACTTCGATGTAAACGCAGATTGGATGAGACACACACCAAATGATGATTTTTTCACTGTCATTCATATTTTTATGCAGGGATTTGTTTTTTATGTTTCTGAGTCGAAAAAAATTCTCATTTCTTGTGATTTTAGTGCCTTTGTGAACATCGTCATCAGAAAGTTAGGCAATATATGCAGCATTTATAGCAGTGGCCACACTACACCTTTTAATTTGTAGGACGCTCTGTTGTTGTTTACAATATTATTATTCTATTGCCGTTGCGCTGCAAAGACATGTTTGATGGGTGGGTTTACGTCTTAAGCTCAGAAAGAAAAAAAATCCAACTACAAAGAAAGAAAACTCCACCTACAAATTATTGAAAATAAGGTGGCGTGAGTGAAAATTGGGTGGGTAACAAAAGGCATGTTGAATTTGTTGGTTTTAGCTAATAGCTGAAGTCCGGGTGAGGTGCTTTACAAAATGTTAGTGTTTTCATTAGTCCAAAATAAAGTCAAAGGTAATGACTTCATTAACAATGTCATACGACAATTTAGGAACAGGTAGACTTTAGTTCTTTTATTATAAAGTCGCTTTTATTTAAAATAAGCTTGCATGCGAAGTGAACAACGCATTTCGATAAAATCAAGCGCGTGGCGAATGCGTTTGATCCTCTACAATCGAGTAAGATGACTCATCTTTGATTTTGACAGCTGTCTGTGTCAAAATCAGTTCCAATGCATCACAATGTTTCGGGCGCCATCTTTATTTGATCGAACTTTAAAATCAAATGAACACCAAAGCAAAACAAATTAAACAAACACGAAACCAAAACAGTTATTTTGCGCATTTGAAAATTTATATTGACATTCATCTACTCAAGCCTTCAACTCACTTGACGCTTTATTTTCACAAAACAAGGTGCAAAGTTTCAATAGAATCGTGTCTTGCGTGAAAACGTTCGCACTTTGGAAAGCGGAAGGTGCGAAAGCTTCATTTCAAACCTTTGTTGGACGATCTTTCAGCTGCAGAGGCGCGATGCCTTTTCTCTTTCAACGTATATTTTCATAAAACCTCAAGCGCCTTTAACTGTACACGTTTCGAATCAAGTTTGGTTGTTGTAGCTGCTCCTCTGCATACTTGGTTTCACTAGACAAACGAAGTGAGGAAATTTAGGCTCTGGCATTGATTGCGACAAACGATACTGGTATTTGGCATGCTACGAGCAATATTGAGTGGCCAAGTTCATGCTTATTTTACAGCATTGAATTTTCAAGAAAATGCGATTTATCTTTTCGACGGTATTTGCTCATATGGGCGCATGAAATTGCAATCGTGTTTATTTTCAAAACCTATTTATGTTATGTCGATTGTAAAATCCTGTCAATTTCTGAAAAGTCGATATGTTTTGCACGGATCTTTATCCATGGTCATAAAATCGTATTGGTATGATAGTACGACGATCACGTTTTCCTTTTAACTTGAACAATAACAGAAGCGTTTCTCCTTCATGGTTGCTATCCAAACTCCCGAAAAAAATACAGAAGTTATTTATATATTCGTAGCTTCTACCCAGACAAGAGCATTTTCCGCGTGTTTTTCACGCTCTGTAGATTCACACCAGTGGGATTGTTATTCTATCCTTAACCATATACGCTTAAGTCCCTTTACATCCCGAACTGGCCTCGATCGGGGCCGGGACTTTTTTGGTTATAACTCACCAGCCGCTGGAGCTAGAGAGCTGTTCAAACGCTCTACGGATGCGGCAAGTCTTCTAGTTGTCGACTAAAAAACAATTATTTAATTTGGGTTAGGGGTTCTTCTGGGAGGAGCTCCCGAAATGGGGGTGTTTTTGAATTTTTGATCAACTTTGACTGGCCCTGGACGCCAATCCAATGAGCCAAAAATTTGGCTCAGACTTTTTTGGAAACTACGTGACCTCCCGCGTCTATAGAGGCCTTGATTGACCTTCTAGCATGTCTGGAACCAAAGTTATGACCCAAAAAAAACTAAAATCATAAAATTGTTAAAAGCATTGAGTCTCCCACCGATTTCGATTTTCGATAACTCGCTGCTAGAACATGCTCACGAGCTATTCGAACCCTCGAAAGATTCATGNAGTCTTGCAGTTTGCACTGAAAAAAAAACTTGAGATTTGGATTCGTGGTTTTCGGTGGGTGTCGTTAGAAAAAGGGTAAGTTGTGGCTTTTTTTGGTTGTTCTCTTATGACGTCATCACCCTGACAATGGGCCGAAATTGTGGCTGAAAGTTTGGTTGTATTCTAGGCTGGAATATGAAGCTGTAGAGACCTAGATCGACTTCCTAGCGTTTCTGGGGCCCAAGTTAGGACCGGACGACCCCAAATCATTAAGGACCTGGCTGAGGAAGTTAGGGGATTTCCCTAATTAAATTCTGCTGATTTTGCCATAATTTTTAAAACAGAAATGTTAGAAAGTCCATCAACCCCTCAAAAGACTCGTATTGTAGCCTAGAATCCAAACAACTTCGAGTCACAAAATCTGATGGATTGTTCGACTCCCAGGATATGAAGTTATTATCCAAATGTAAACATATATGCATGACCATCCTCTCATTATGTAAACATCAACAGAAAACCTGAGGTCTCAAGCTGAAAATTTTTATCCAGTCTAAACTACTAGTCTTCACGAGTCTTCAGAGGGTTTGAACAGCTCTCTAGCCTATTCTATCGGCGAGTTATAACCATATACAAAAGGGGTGTTATTCCACCCTGGTTATCTTTTGTAGGGATAGCAATTCTGACCACTTTTTGGTTTTTGTGGCATAAGTTTTTTATCCAGATATGCTAGAAAGCCAATCAAGGGCTCTAAAAACTCGTATGATAGCCTAGTTTCTAAAAAATACTCTGGCCAAAATGTTTGCCCATTCGATGGGCGACCAGGGCCGGGTAAAGTAGGCCATAAAAACGCTAAAACACCCCCATCTGTGACATCCCCCAACGAGAACCCCAAACCCAAAACAGAAATTTTTTTTGACTCCGAACTGGAAGACTTGCTTAATCCGCAGATGGTTTGAACACCTCTCTAGCTGCAACAGCTGGCGAGTTATGGCCAAAAGAGTACCGGTCACTGTGGTGGCCGGCGCGGGCGTTAAAGGGTTGACGCTGCGTGACGTTTTGACTATTTCAAATGTGGAAATGTGGAGTCAAAGCGGTGTTCTATGAATAAGTGTGATACGCCGAGGTATCTCGTTATAAACGGAAACTTTTTGAATCAAGATTCTTTCAATTTTCCTCAACGCACTACACTCTTATGCAACATC
>JGI24021J15306_10002521_pt1 | contig 19913 bp, 9 predicted proteins | sample Ectturendosymbi1_FD_15306 | JGI IMG/M metagenome (IMG submission 15306)
ACCATCATAGAAATGTGAGGTCTCGAGTCTCGGTCTCGGTCTCGAATTCCAGGTCTCGGTCTCGGCTTTTATGACAAAGTCTCGGTCTCGTCTCGAAATCTGAGCCAGGTCTCGATCTCGGTCTCGGAGGTTACGGTCTCGACTACATCACTGCTGGTTACACGGTCAGCTGAGACAGAAACTCGTGTACTTCGTTCAATGCTGAAAAATGCTTTTTGGTAATGCCTTGATTGATTACATCAACATTTTACTATGATCTACTAATAAATATATTTCAAAAATGAAACATGATTTATCGGAATGACGATGGGCTGCGTCATAACAACACAATAGAATCATGTTCATCTTCAAAATATGGGTTCCTAACTACATGTTGCCTGAGATATCCGCAGTCTAAAAGTTGGAATCCTGAGCAGCCGGGAACATTGAATATTATCGAAATAAATTAGAAAAATACATGTTTACCGATATTATTTAGAAATATCGTAATTTTTCTTCATAAAACTGTTATTCCATTTCAAGTTTTTAAATGTTTCTAATTCAATCAATTCCAAATTCAGTAGTACACTCCAGGCAAGATGAATTTATGTATTTTCCACTCGGAGAATAAGATTTCAAGCTGCTGCAGATCACTTTTGCAGCATCGTTTTGTAACGCAAAACAGTATTTGCTCGGTAGAAATTAGAAATGCAGTTCAGTTTCGTTTGTGGTCGGTTTCATGTAGAAATGCAACCGACCGTACAATTGGTGCTCAAGCGTGCATGAAAACAATTCGGTTGCTAGTGCTGCTTGCTACCAATAAATGCAATGCTGTTGCTAATTGCGCGTAAGGACAATCCCAACAGTAAAGAAATGTTCTGGCTAGTCCTGTAGCTAGGCTATACCGTCCACAGTAATTTGCACACAGAAAATCGCAAACCAATATCATAGTTTAAGAGAAAAGATGTAAAAAATTATCTGCGTCTGAAATGATTTAACTTCAGCCTAAGCTAGGCTAGCAGTAGCCTAGTAGTAGTAGTAGTACTCTAGTTTTACTACTGTAGTTACATTGTACATTCAAGTAGTTGTTAGTAGTATTGCGATCGGAAAAGCCCGAGAGGTATGTGCGCAAAGCTTCGCACCGTGGCAGCAAGCAACAATAGAGATCATGCGTCGCAATCTCTCTTATTATTGCTTGCTTGCACCACATATATATATTGTTGTTCTTAATCTTTGCGCACAGCCAGTTCGTGGTGAATAACACATTCAACGCAACGCCACCAGAGAGGTTGCAGCAACATGAACATCCCCTCCTTTTTACAACAAACCGCACCGATCGCATGTTCTTTGTTGTCAAAGCTTCACACGGCCTTGGCCACAGCACCATTTTGTGGCGTGCTAGTTGCAGCCTTCGTAAAAAGGACGTGCAATCGTTAATCGGTATGGTTCATTGTCAAAAGGAGGGAATGTTGTTGCAATCTCTCCGTTGGCGTTGCGTTGAATGTGCGATCCACCACAAACGTGATGCGTGCAAAGAACAACACCCATATAATGGTGCAAACAAGCAATAATAGAGTGATCATGGCATGTGACCTCTTGTTGCCTGTTACCACAGTGTGAAGCTTCGCGCACTTGCTGCTCAGGCTTTCCGATAACAACACTGTTAAAAATGTTCTTACAAATTTTTAGCTAAAATCTACTAGAAGTATTGAAAGTGTGCCAAAGATGCTGTGATTTTGGAGGTGATTAAAATAAACTTGCAGAAGTTATATATCAAATTTTGGTCTTGCACTCACTATATTAGTATCTATCGGCAAGGATAGGAAATCAAATGTTGGTCTTCGCCAACATACTTTTTCATTGGCCCACATTTTCTTTCTGTCAACATTCTGATCAACTTAACTGTACCTTACCTCCTTTTTGTGTATGACAAAGTTTTTGAGAATCTTTTTCAAATGGTGGTTGTGGTATGTGTTTATAAAGTATGCTTAGTAATCAACAGACTAAGCACAGCTTAGCCCTAACTTTCTATATCTGGTATTTGTAACTCAAAACTTTGTGTTATTTCATTTGTATTTGGGTGCATGCAAAAAGTTATTTAGCCTTAAGTGAGTGCTTTTTGTTTCTAGCATGCCTTTCCAAGTTCACATTGTTTTGCTATGATTATTATATTATTGTAAACTTTGCAATAGGCTTTTGTTAAATCAGCAAGATGATAGGCACCAAGGCAACTTTTCAATTCTGAATCTTGCAATCATATATGTTGAAACATTTGACAATAATGTTTTGGCTTATTAGAGAGATATATTGGCATAAATGAACCACTTGGAAATATCGTATGTGTCGTTGGACAAAAATATTCTGCCAATGTAGTCTTTTGACACTTTCAGTTCAGTGCAGCATGAATTCTGTGCTATTCAGCAGTTCCGAGACTGCTTTGGTTTGTTTTTGCTTAATAGCTAGAGTCAAAAGTACTTGATTGATTTGCCTTAAATTTTCAGTTAAGATGCATTTTCACAAGATGAACACATGTGTAGAATATGATTGCAAAAGACCAAGCAAGTTATTTTATGTGATGCAACATTTTACTGAAACCTAATAACTGTCAAAAACATATTGCTAGCCACATGCAGCAACAACAGTCTGATGCACTGTGATTGTGTGAACAGTCTGGTTGCTCGATTCAAAAATCTATAACTCGGAGCGCCCTTGATGGACTGAACTCAAATTTTCAGAAAGGATGAATAGATATTCGTAGAACATTTGTGTAAATTTTTAAGTTTTTTGAAAAAGTTATTGTGCTTTACACAAAATCTTTGTAACCTTGTTAAATATGATAAAGTTTTGTCTTTTTCTTGTAGCCTAAGCCCTTTGGTAGTTCCGATCCGAAAGCACATAACTCTGAAGTTTTTCATCAGAATTACTTCAAATTTTCAAGGATAATGCACATACTAGGTATGAACAACATTTGTGAAATTTTTTTTATAAAAATCTGAGTCCAAAAAGTAGTCCTGTCATACGGAAGTGTTTTGAAAAATGGGCTGTAGCCTTAGGCTAAGGCTAGGTCTAACAAAATGTTCCTGGATGCTGAACTGCACTAACTGAAAAGGTTCTTACTCATATTTCTTGATGGAAAGATTATTGTAATATTTCTATGCAAATAAACAAATGCAAAAAAAGTTGTGTTTTACAGAACTGTTAGTACCTACATTTTTTTGAAAAGTCATGTAGCCTAGGCGTAGCAAGTTGATTTGATGTAAAACTTCATAACTCAAGAAGTTTTTAGTCAATTTACAATGGAATTTTCAGGTCTAATGTATCAAATCAAGGTATGAAAAACATTTGTAAAAATTTTAGTGTGTAGAAAAAAGTACGAAAAAAGTTTGTGTTGTCATTTTCATGACACATGCATGTATGCATTAATCATGTGTCAATCCATACCCTGTACATTGGAACATAAGTTGAATATATGCATCAATTCACACCAAAGGTGCTAACATAACGCACTCACTACTAAGCACAGAAGCAAATCATTTAAACTTTACCAAACCATCTAGTCACATGCTATTGTGATGTAATATTTGTTTGAAGCAGCTTTGCTGGGTCATAATAAAAATTCCTAATGATTGAAGGTTGCTATTGTGCCTGGTCGTGCCCAATTTAAAGTGTTATAAAGAAGATAAGGTAATTTTTGACAGAGAAGTTTTAAAAGTTTTCATCTGCAAAAACTGCTGAAACAAATTTTTTAAGAATTTGTTAACTGCCAAACGGTTTTAAAATCCTGCTAAAAATCAGCTAACTCAAACTGCTAGATTGAAAATTGCACAGCTAACAGTGAGAAAAACCTGCTAGATTTAGCAGTAAATTAGCTCAAATGGCAACACTATATGCCAATTGCTTCTCAGAGTAAAGGATTAAAGTGGCTATTAACTTTTTTTGTAACCCGAATCATAAACCTCAACACTATAAACCCTAACCTTAAACACTGGCACTTAACCTTAACCTCAAACTGAAACCTTAACCTTGTTGAAAACACGGTCCGTAAATCTAACCGTGTCTGCTTATTGGAAGTTTTTAAGAAATTAGGCATAGCAATAGCAGGTCCAAAACTTTCAACATACAACCTTGTGTCAGAACATGAAAAGTGCACTATCAAGAAAAAACAATACAGTCAATGTGTGACTTGAATCAGTAACCCCTTACACAGCAGCACAAGTCACTTCCTACTCGACCACATTTACAGTGGTATGAACGTCGCCAATTCAGTTTTACTGTATGTCTGTCCAAAACTGGATACAAGATTAAGATACATTTTCTTAGTCTTTCCAAGGAGAAAGCTGCATATGATCATTTAGACACACTACCATACAGTATTCATAGTCACATAATCATAAATACATAGGCTAGCATTAACTGACTTTGTCTTTTTCTAATACATGGAGATTTTCTTTGAAGGTAGGTTGCTTCTTATTGAGTAACAGTAGGCTTCCTCTCTTCACAAAAAGAAATGCCACTGTATCTTCTAAATGATACGGGCGTTTGTGTTGGAAGTGGAATTTTAGGTTTACTGTTTGTTGCATTTTATTTTAAACAGAAAGGTAAGTCAAAATTATGTTTGAAATGGAAATCAGATGTTTATTTGATATAGTGGTTAAATCTCATTGCAACTTAAATTTAGTGTATATCTATTTCTTTTACTTCATGTTATTAAAGTACTAAGGACTACTTCATGTTATTATTCCATTCATATATATTATTGTCAAATGTGTTTGTTTCAGTCTTGTTTAGCTGGCTTTTACTGTCTATGTTTGTGCTTTATAAATCAAGTCTATTGAGTTTTATTCCAATTGATTACTGACTTTCTTTTAGGATTATTTTCATCATGAATTACTATTTTCTTATTTTTAATGCAGAGTTGTGCATTTTGTGCTGTGATTAACATATTGTAGATATATGTATGCGTATAAATGTATGATACATTTGAAGTTGATTCAAGTAATAGTGAAATGCAAAATTGTAAAGCACCATAATGCTCTCTTCAGGTTTTCATTGTATGCTCTAAAGAACTATATTTCCTAGTAATAAAGCACTTTATTGTTTTTTTGCAATTTTTATTATATGCACTCAGTGGTGCATCTAGCCTAGCAAAAGGGGGTCTGTCATAAAAGGACAGCATTTGATATCACTTTTTAGGATAAAATCAGATATTCTACAGATGTGCTAAGAATCTAGAGCTCGACCGATGCATTGGCATGCTGTGAAATATCATCCAGCATGGTGATGTATCATATTGAAAAAATTCCACTGATATATATCGGCAATATTTGCTCATAAAAGCCGCTACGCTATTTTTCTGTACGGAGTGTTTGGAAACCCAATTCGATACTTTGTTTCTGGTTGATCAACAAAAATTCTCTGTCCTGTTCCTTGCGGCGCATAACCCTCCACTACATCATGTAGTGCGTAATATGCAAACCACTGCACAACTGTCTCAATAAACCACTCTATGACATTACATTCGCTCGCCGATCAAAGTACGTGTTGTGGTGGTTGACTGTTTTAGTGACCCAAGTTTGTGCAGAATTCGATGTTGTACATTTTTTCATCACAGTGAAGTAATGTCTTTCACCTGTGGTTTGAGTAAGGGAAAAAGTATTGGCATTAGTTATCAGCAATGGAAAATGAAAACGGCCCAAAAAAGCCTTATCAGTTGAGCTCTACCTAAGACCCAATCAAACTTGGCTAGTAGCCTTGCACAACTAGCTATGTAGATAGTGGTGCCTGTCACATTGTCAAAAGACATAAGGGAAGATTTCTAGGTTATCACTTGTTTTTAGTTGCAGTGTATTTTTTACATCACAATCCCTTTTGGTTCCTACAAACGCTGACCTGAAACGATTAGATGAGTTGTCAAACAATCAGCACAGCAATGAGAACTTTGCTTATCCATACGTGCATACACTTATATATAAAATTGATGCTAACAATCACCTGCACAGACCTGCGTCTTTGGAGCGCTTTGTATCAAGACTGAGTTTGTTAAAAAAATACTTGTGAAATCACGCCGGTAACAAATGATTGAGTGTAATTCGTCTGGTGATTTTGCATGGTGATGTAAAAATGAATTACGAGAAATTAGTATAAAACTTCTTGTGCAGCAAACAACATTGTCAACTGTTTAATTCCAAAAAGCTGTTTTCAGAATATAACTCTTGACTGGTATTTTGTTCAGATAATGCGACTACAGTTCTTGAAGCTAAATATTGCTCCTTCCAATGATATAAATTACTTACAAAAACATAGCTTTAGCGGAAACAAACCCACATGACTTGGTGTGACATTGAAGTAGGTGTGAGCCTTATTTAATTGTAGTTAACCTAGTGGGTGTAAATAAAAGATAAAATTTAGGATTAAACTGCAAAGTCAAGTGGTCGCGATTTGAAACTATGGTATGGCTTCTCACCATGAAGCGGAATATTACAAAACAGTGTGTCTACGTGTGTCTGGCATTGTACGAGCTTTTGTCAGCATTGCTTGTACGTGCATTCTTTGATGCAATATCAATTTAGATGATTTTTATGAATGATTTTTATCAACCTTGCTCCAAACTGCAAAACCTGGCCACAGGCCTGCTTTATGCCAGCTTATACTTTCAAACTTGTGGCATTCTGACTTCTGAGTCTGCAAATGTTAGTGATTTTAGTCATGTGTCATTTTTGCAGTTAGCTAACATAGAATCTGTGACCTCACATTAGCTGTGATTGATTTAACTTTAATTTCTTTATAACTAGTGTTGTCATAAGAAGTCTCTGCCTTCTTTAATAATGAGTGAAACCGATTAGAATACCAATTAAATGTGTCATACAAATCACAGAAAACTTCAAAACAGCATATGATATGTGCTTGATTTTTTTATTTTATTGCCAATTTAAATCAATCAACCCTCACTAGAAATAGCTGAACTTTTCATTCAAACTCTATTGCGCTTGTGCAAAATCCCTTAATGCAAATATGTTCATAACACAAGTACCGGTGAACAAAATGAAATATTTATTGAAATGCCAATACTGAAACTGCCAGCTTAGTAATTTCATTGACACTCATGGCACACATGCATAAAATGTTAAAGACCTATAATAATGATATATTTGTTTCACGAATGAAAAATATGTTCTATAACTATGTTTACAGTCAACAGCCTTCATATTTGATAGAATTTAAATGCAATATTATTCACTTTATGCCAATCTACACTCTCAAACTTTGGCATTCTAACAGTTATGACTTTTGAATCTCCAATGGTTAGTGATTTTGGTTCACATGTCATTTTTGCAGTTAAATGACATAGAATCTGTGACCTCGGTCCTGTTCTGTGTGACCTCACAGTTGCTATGATTGATGTAACTTGAAATGGTTTCAACTTGTGTCGGCATAAGAACTTAATTAGCCTACTACGCTAATACTGCATAGCAGAGGTTCCCAACCTGGGATACATGTACCCACAGGAATACATTTGCCTATCTGCAGGGTACATTCATTGTACATTTGCAACAAATTAAATTTGACACATGAAGATGGAATATACCTTTATAGTTTCAAGATTATAAAAGTTCTATTAAAAATTCAGCAGAATTTTAATATTTTACTCAAGTTTTTTGTCATAGGAAATTTTAGAGGAATATGCTCATCTATCGAAATGCTAAAGGGGTGCATGTTCAGAGCAAGGTTGGGAACTCCTGCTGTATAGGCTATGTGAAAACCTATTAGAATACTAATTAAATGTGTCACAGACATCACACAAAGCTCCAAAATGACATGATTTTTATTGCTTGATTTAAATCATGATTTTTATTGATTGATATAAATCATGATTTAAATCACTGATTTAAATCAATCAACCCTGGTTTGGAGGGCAAAATAAATGGTTAGGGAGGCAAGATTTTTGTTTTTATTAAGGTGTATGTTTAATACAAACTTTTCTAGGCATAACAAAATTTGGGGGGCACAAAAAAATTTAGGGACACTGCCCCTGAATACCCCATGACTACGGGCCTGAGATAAAGTAAAAGTTACATCTAAATTCCAGCAAATATGTAGGCTGTTGACTGTAGAAATAGTAGTTTTAGAACATATTTTTGATTCAGCTTCATAATGATGCATATATTATAGGTTTTTACCATTTTATGCGTGTAAGTTATACTTTTGCAGAAGCTGAACTAGTGATAGCTGCATTACAATGATCAATTTTAATAATCGACTTTGTACCAACAAGGCTAGCAAGCTTGTATTTTTGTACAAGCTTCTTAACATGCTGTAAGTGTTGATGAACTGCTGGTTTGAATTATCATTCCAAAATATTTCGTTTTGTACACTGTCAGTAGTTATGAACTGATTTGCTTTAAGCGTGATGCATAAGTGCAGAGTAAGTTTGAATAAAAGTTCAGCTGAATTCTAGTTGCTGCACTAGAAGAAACAAAGCACAAAAAAGTTATATTGAAACAAATTCTTTAAAATTAAATATTACTACTTGCGAGGTGGCCACACTCTACACATTAAATAAAAAAAATACAGTTTATAAAAAATCATTGATTTTAATCAACCCTGGTTGAGCCGATGGTGGAGCCGGAACTTAAAATTTGGGTTCCAGTTTCTCTACTTTATGTGGCAAGTGATATTGTACAAATAATACAATAGTTTTTAGTTTTCAATGGACTAAATCATTTTACAACATGAGTTTAGAGCCAAAAACTCTGTTGATGTTGGAACCAGGGCAGTAGCCAAAATATTTGACCGCTGGCTAGAGCTGGAGCCTGAAATTCGAGTTTTGACTCTACTGCCCTGGTTAGCACTAATGTGTTAAATTTGAATTTGTTTTCAGAATAGTCTAGTAATTTTTTGTTCTTGTGCATAGTTTAATACTGTAGGAATTTTGTGTCTTTTTGCTCATTTATCCATTGCTATAGATTTAAATAGTTCATCACCAGGCCAGATTTGATCATTGTTTATTCTTACTAAACCCTATTTTCAAACACAAGCTGTGACTTTCATCTAAGGTTTTGAAACATGTTGGTTTCAGGTTTGGAATACATTTTGGTACACTACCGATGGCTTATTGCTTGTTTTGCTCTACTTCCAGCTTCCTTTCTTTTTGATATATATATGCACATTCGTGCTTGGGTTATTTTTAAGTGCAACAGTGCTCCAAATCAACATTTGGCCAAAGTTAAAGCAATTCAGCATCAGGTGATGTGGTATCATAAGCATGATTGGTTTTATGTTGTAAATGTATGTAGATTGTTTTTCACATGTGTGAAGTACATTTTATTTTGCAAACACACTTAGAAAGCTAGTAGATGGCCTTAGAACTTTCACAGCTGGTAACTTACGTTCAACAATGCTTCGCTGTTTGCATTTAATTTGTATAATTTTAAGAAAATGTGTTCCATTGACAACTTGTTTGAACAAAACATAACATATTCAAAATTTTAAAGTTTGATACTAGATTGTTTCTAATTGCATAGAAAATCTTAGCAACTTTGTTAAAAATTGACTTTTATTCATATTTTGTGCCAGACAGTGATATGGTTGATTGAGCACGTGGCACCAAATCTGGTAGGCTGGATTCAAATCCCAGTCGAACCATACCAAAGACTTGAAAAACGATACTTGCAGCCTATCCAGCTTTGTGCTCGGTATTAATGGGTGGGTGTAAGGGAACGCATGGTGTTGCCATTCACTCGCCATCATTCACTCACCACCAGTGTAGCATTCAAGTTGGAAGCAGCCACATGGCTCATCGTGCAATCAAGGAGCTAGATGAGCACTACAGACCAATCATGACACTCCAAAAAGAATACAAAAACAAAGTATAAATGAAACTGAGTAGTATAAGTTTGAGCTTATTTGGAAGACTTGTCGAATTGCTTGATGGATAACTGCAAAATGATGAAGTACTGAAAAGCCTCTAGTTTGTTCATTCAAGTACTTCTTGATAGTTTGTTAGTTTTCTCATAAACTTACAACATACACAAAAATGGTTATCATATTTGGTTTATACTGGTCAGGGACTGCAAGTGGTATTCTGCACTCATCTTCACTTAATGTGTGGCATAGGCTGCATGGTTAATGTATTGCTTATTATAATAGTGAGAATCATCAGCTACAGTACTTATCTAGATTGATCTTGTTTAGATCCATTATTGCTGAATGAATGGCAAGAAGGCATCAAGTACAACGCCAAGGTTACCATGGCCCAACCAGGAGTCAAACAAAGTTTAACACTTTTAAGTGACATGCTGCTTCATCTGTACACCATCCTGTTGGTTGTCTATGCACCTTAATGCCTTGGCTTTGGCAAGTGAATTCAATGTCTGCATATTTGCTGATGACACCAACTTAACCATGGTTTCTGACAATTATTGATTCCTACAAACTAAAGTAAATAGTGAAATTCAAAAAATTAATAATTGGTTGAAATCAAATAAACATTCTTTAAACTACCACAAAACTGAATACATGATTGTCACTAGAAAGAAAGAAAAATGCAATTTCTTGTAAACATCAGCAGACAGAAAATATCTCAAAAAGAGTGTATCAGGTATTTATGGGTGACAGTAGATGATTCTTTGAATTGGAAACAACATATTGAACTCATTTTGTGTAAGTTACCAAATGGTTGTTGGGCTCCCAAATCAAAAAATATTCTAACTCACTCACATATGGTTAAAAAGTGTATTTTTCATTGCTTTATCCAAATATTCAATTTTGTATAATCAGTTGGGAATGTTCTGCTGAGTATGTCTTGGTTCCTTTAATCAAACTTCACAAGTGCATGGTACGTATTATGGTGTTTAGTCATACAGCTTCATTGATACTGTTGTTCCATAAATTAAACCTGTTGATGCTAAATGATGTTTTTAAATTGGAAAGCTCAACTCATGCATAACATAGAAAGCAATGAGCACTTACCGGATTATATTTCAAAAAGTTTTGAACGAGTAAACTGGAAACACATTATAACACCAGGCACTCCAATAAAGGCAACTATATATTACAAAAAATTAGAATGAAAATGGGGAAAAAATCAATAGTTGATTGGGGACGGAAGATCTGGCAAGGAATTCCATGGGATATGAAATTAAAGCTTTTGCTTCTGTTTAAGAAAAATGCACCAATCATTTAATTAGCAATTACATAAACACATGATGCCTGCAATCTATGGATGTACAGTAGAGTGATGTTATCCAGCAACGTTTGCTTGAATTTCGTCTGCAAATGTACTGTATCCATTATTTCAACATTCTTGTTTGTTGGCATTATGCTCTGGTTGGTCTTGCTCATCTTTTTGATACCAAAAGTGTGATTAAGCTAAAACTGTGTTCTGTTCTTTGCTTTTGCTTCTGCTGGTCTGTGCAGGGCTCTAGTGGGCGTGTTCGCTTAGGGTGTGTGACAACAAGTGATTGGATGATGGCAGACGAGATGACCAGAGGGTCTTTTCGCCACCTCCCGGCCTTACTGTGTATGTACTGAGAAATTTACTAGCATGGCCAAGAATAAATTGTTGTTAAGACATACGAAATGATCCTTAACATAATGGAAACAATTTTGTTAAGTGCCATATACTCATTCCTATTTGATGCACATTCGCATGTAATATATGTGGTGGATTATTATACAAACAGGTTTGCAAACATGCATGATTACTTCTTGACTACAACCGAAATATTAATTGTAATTGTTTATCTTGCATGCACCTACTGTTCAGCTTTGGTTTGTATTGTAGAAACGTTTTCAGTGCAAAAAGAATGGTGTACTTTTGATTTACAGGAAGGCTTGTGCAATTGCTGATGGTGTTCAGTATAAGTAGTACTCATCTTTGGTATATCTAAGCACGGAAATGTGTGAAAACATAAATGAAAGTTGGTTGTTTTTTTAGGTCCATGAATGCTCATCGAACAAAGATGGAACTAAAATGTGCACTGGTCGACCTGGATGGACAACTGTTTCTCTTAGACTGGGGAAGTACAAAAAAAATCTAAATAAAATCAATATTAACCTGATGGATATTCTTGAAATAGATACAGACAAACAGGTTCGAATTTCTTTTAAGAAAATATTGTATATTTTCCCCTATCCACTATGTATTAAAGCGACATTGATTCATTGTGGACAAATCTTTTCATCCTAAAGCTGGGTAGGTTATGTGCAATAATTTTTTTGTGAAGAATGTTTGCCACTATTAGATCAGATTTTTCTGGCCAAAGATAATGTCACTAAACTAGTGATGTAGCAACCAGAGAGGGTAGTTGGTAGTTTTTAAAAGTTTAGGGTTGAAAGGAAAACAAATGTTATCAGCTATTCATGAAAAAAGAGCAGTTAGTTGCAGCAGAGGAAATCAGTGTTAAGCAGTTTTGGTTATTTGTCCACACTCAAATATAGATTGCATAAATTCAAATCTGGCTTTGAAGCATTCTGAATGAATTAAGTAAAATATTCCATATGATGACTTTATAGTCCAATCTACTTTAGTAAAAAATTCCTTTACTAAGATGTTCTTCTTTCCATGCCACTAACCCTTCAGTGCAGATTGATGGATCATTCTAGACATTATTTGTTCAAATGTGCCAGGTGCAGATTTACATCTACAGACATCACCAAAACAACAACACACTAACTTTTTTCATACTAAATTGTTTGCAACAAAATTTTCCATAAATGTTCTTCATACATAGACAGAGTTGACCAAAAACATTTTGAGTTATAAGGTTTTGTCTCAAACCATCTTGCTAGGCCTAGCCTAGAAAACTTCTTCAAGAAAAAAGTACAACTCAAGCATGTAGGCTACAAAACTTTGGCCAATATGGCCAAATTTCAGGTAGGCTACAAAACTTTGGCCAATATGGCCAATTTCAGGTCAATCCTTGAAGAAATTGCACAGTTATTGATTTTTTTAATTGAGCAACCTGACTCCTGTTCACCATGGTGTTGCTATGCATGGCTTACAACAATGCTGTTGTGGCTCGAACTAGTTGCTAAACAGCTACAGGAGTTGTCGTATTGAATAGAACAATGTGTGATGTAGCTGATTGGCAATAGAAAGAAAATGATAAACTGTGATAAAGTGTCAGCATCAGTCTGTACTGACCATCTGCCTTTCATAGTCTTGAAGTTGGACTCAAATTATTTTTAACTGCATTTAGATGCAAACTCAGATCTTTCACAGAGTATTGTACAGTGGACCCCGCTTAATAAATCCACCTCTGTACTGGACGTTTTTGGATTTAATAAGTGGCACATTTTGTAACTGGCACTGCAAAAATTAAAGCTAAATAACAGTAATGTACAGCAAGCAGTAATCTACAAAATGCTTTGTTCAATCACTGCAAGCTATGCTTCCCAGAAAATACTCAGCAGGCAATTCATTTGCGAAACATGTGCTCTATATGTGAAGCGTTTGGTGGCCAAAAATGAGAAAATGGAATAAATACTGAATCTATAAAGCGATGTTTAGATTGGTGGATTTATTAAGCAGGGTCTACTGTACTGGCACTCAAGTAGCACCGCTACAGACTTAAATTTGTTAACTTAAACGTATAAATCTGATTTGTTTGTTAACAAGTAAAATAATAAAAACCTGCTGAATTTTTAAGAACTTTTACATTTTTAGAACTATAAAGGTAGACCCAATTTTTATGTCTCAAAGTTAATATATTTAACAATAAGAATATCATTTTGAAAATGTTATTCACTGGTATATGTATAAATATTGGAAATAAATAATATATGAATATATTTTTTCCTTCTATTGCTAACCTCAAATGTACTCAGTTCAGATAGGCAAATGTTCCACTAGGGTATTATGTACTCCAGGTTGGAACTCTTGATGGAAACTGATAAAGAGTACTCCCTCATTGTGTGTTGTACAACTTCTGACTGACTAGTGAAGTCGTGATCTGGAACTGAAATGTATTTACACAAGACAATTACCAGTGTTAACTAGAGACAGACCGATATTTGGGTTTCACCGATATATCAGTATCGGCCAAAATGGCCGATGTTGGTGTAGGTGTTGACAAAACACTTATATTCCTCATGCATCCAGAGAAGTTGCGCAAGAGAGCACAACAAAGCAACTCAAGACAGTTGTCTTGCAGCAATGCTAGCAGGTGTGTTTTCGTACACAAGTAGATAAGATGAACCATGGAGCACACGTCAGCCGGAACAAAAGCATCATTGTTAATCAGATTAATTAAAAATCATAGCAAAATATTGAAATTGCTGCAATTTGAAAAATTTTAGCTCGTAAATGGTGAGCTTTGAAGTTTTTGAAAAAAAGGTAGGGCATAAAATACATTATATTTTTGATAATGAAGCAGAAAACAAGATTTAAAAATTTTGGAAATATTGGTTATCAGTATCGGCTATTCGGTCCATGAATGGCCAATATATCAATATCGGCCCCAAAAAAGCCATATCGGTCGATCTCTAGTGTTAACGTTCGTGTCTGTGAGCCAAGTGCTTTTTAACTATATTCTTAGCTACCTGATACCACTCTACAAAGTTTATGGAAAAGACATTCTTTTGATTGCAATACTGATATGTTTCACTTTTTCAACTTTTGTGAAGCATTAAAGCCAATGGCATGCTTCTATTAATTTATACACAAACCTTAGTTTTTATTAGTAATCACATTTGCTTGCATTTGCATGAAGTCTTCATTCGTCTGCACTTGTATGCTGTAGCTGTTGCACATCTTCAACGTTGTTTTTTTTTCTCCCAGTTATAATGCTTATTTAGTTCAATAAAAATGCTGCAGTATTGTCAACTGCTGATAATTCATCATTGATTATAGTTTTTCTTTGGCTTTTATCTGGTGCTAACTAAACTTGGAAAAAAGGTGGATTGCAATCAAATAAATGACTTTTAAGCTGAAGTGCTACATAGCAATACGATGCAGTAGGCTCATTGGTTACAACTTCCATGTTACATAAAATTTCTTTTAGTTTTGTTTGATTTGGTTATCAATTGTTGAGTAGGTATAGAAACACGGTTTTATAGCTAAGCCAACCAAATAAAGATGCAGATGGTTGCCCTGCATTTTTATTCAGTAAAAATTTACTTGGCCTGTATGTGTGAAAATTCTTTTTTTACATGAATAAAATAGTTCAGGAGCTTGCCTGTGCAGTATTTTTGTTATCTTTTCTGCTTGTGTTGAACCTAAAAAAATTTGCTGTATTAATGCTCCTGTGTTAATCTTGGGTCTTTACTGTCAGCATTACTTTGCAGACAGTTCGATTAGAACCACTAGTTACCATGGGTCAGGTGACATCTTTTCTTCTTCCTCTTGGTTGGACTTTGCCCATTGTACCAGAACTTGACGATTTAACAGTTGGAGGTCTGGTGATGGGAACAGGTAATTTTTTTACTAATCCCAAGTTGGATGAGCCCACAAATCCTAAGTTGGATGAGCCCACTGTATTCTAAGGATTTAAAAAAAGTTATTGAAGCTGTCCCAATGCTTTAACAATGCTGAATTTCTTTGAAAATTAATAGTGTTTGTTTCAAGGGCATGAATTGTCAGCTTCTGTATACTTCTAAGTTTTTTTGTTCGTGTTACCAACAGTCATGCATATACACGATTTTCTGTTTGTTGTGGGATGTCCGCCGTAGAAGTTCTTTGAGTTTTAACAAATATTTAAGAGTAGTGGTGTGCAAATTTTTGAAGGAAGCAAATTTTATGGAAAATATACTATATCACTGTTAGAACATGTAATTCCATTGACGAAAAACTCGGTACGGGTATTCTAAAAATTTGTTATCTTTTGAGTTGTATGTCTGCGGTACTACAGACTCTAGGATGTATGGCATTAACTGGGCTTAATGTTTAGTAGAAAATAGAAATATATTTGAATAAGATTTCAGGACTGAAGATGCGCAGAGTTACGTGAAATATATTGCTGATTTAATCCACTTCATCGCCTTTGTGGAGACTACTTACTTGAAAACAGATATGTGCAAGTCCGAATAATGGCGAAGTCATGAAAGCGGTGTCCAGTTGCCTGATTACTCGAAGGATTGCAGCAAACCTAGAGCTTTGAATTGTTTATTAGAACAAGATGTGTTCGTAAAAATTCAATTGACTAATTCAACGTATGTTTATTTATATACGATTTCACAAGTTTTCAATATGCGCAGCGCCTGTGAGACGACACACATCGTTCAAGCCAGCAGCACAGCCATGAAGCAGCTAAAGCTTGTAGGTTGTCATTCCCAAGCGTTTCATATCGACACGTCAAGCCCTTTGTTGGAGAAATATGATTTTCCCGACTTTTTCTTATAGACCTTATCGGGCTTCGTGCGAATGCTTCCCGAACTTCCACCACTGTCTCTTCCGATATCGGTGGTCGTCCAGATCTATTGGCCCTACACAGACAGCCCTCTTCTTTGAACTTTTTGTGCCATTCCAGATCGTACTGACGCTGGCGCTTTGTATAGAGCTCTTTCACAAATGCACGCTGTGCAATGAACTCTTGCTCGTCTAAGTTCGAGCTTACCCTAGCACAGTGCTTTTCTTAACCTTTTTCGTTTTCGTTAACCCCTACCATCGATTTCTGCATTCCCATTCGCCATAGTGTGAATGTATGGCCGATGTGACAATAATAATGGTACATCGAATGTTCATTGTTAGACAACAGTATTTCCTCTAGTTCAGTGGTTCTTTATATTTTTTCCTTGTTATCCACTTATGGTTGAGACTGAGCCTTCGTTTACCACAACCTAATTTGAATTGAACCATCTGCACTAATTCTGACTTCTCAGCCTTGTCGAATGCCTCTTGCGCATTGTGCTTGCACTGCAAATCCATGACATAACAATGCAACTCATTTGTGTCTGCTTACGGTAAGTTCATCGCTGCTTACTAAGTTTCATAGACAAGCTTAGAATATTCAATTTGATATTTGAACATTCTTCGACAGATTTTGTTGAAAATTGACAGAAATGTTTGCTTCAGTCATGTTACAATACCAAAATATGGAACAAAATTATAAGACAAACTTGGGCCAGCTGCCTCACCATAATCTTCAGGCAGTGGCGTAACTACAGGTTTGAGGGCAAAGCTTAGCTGAAGGGGGCCCACTGGTCACCGTAGGGGGCCCACTAGCCAAAACTCAGAAAAAAAGTTGAGAAATTATAGTGAATCACTGGATGTCGTGGATGTCTATACTAGCTAAAAAAGCCGAAAACATCTGGAAAAACGCAAAAAACAACAACCTAAAGAATATTAAATATCAAAATGTCAACTAAAGGGGACTCAGTTTTTACATTTAGCTTGCCAGGGGTGGCGGCTCGCCCCCTTGCCCCCATGTCAGTTACACCACTGTCTTCAGGCGATCACTAATTACCCACCTGCAACATATATTATTATCCACACGTTAAAGAACCACTGCTTTAGTTTATCCACAGCATGCTTTCCACCATGCAGCAAATTGTATACGATCTTCAAGCATGGCTTGATCACGGAGCCAGCTTCGCAAAATATTGTTTTCGTTTCATCAGCGCATACGGTACAGTAAGTGTTGGGTGAAAAACAAAAGCACGTACCGGAAGAAATAAAAATTTCATTGACCCCTCTTCTTTCATTCACCCTTGCAAAAATTTCATTCACCCTGGGATGAACCATTCACTCGGTTTAGAAACACTGCTAGCACACACAACGCTTTTTCTGTTGAGGTAAATGTCATTTCTATATCTAAAAAAATAAACGCATTAAATATAATACACAAAATTTTGAGTTGTTTTTATAAATGCAGTATCATCTGACATCATTTGAAAAAAATTGGTCAAGTGTTACAGATAGCATACTGATAACATATTCATTGGAACACCCTGTACACTGAATCAGGCCTCAGGGATGAAAGCAGGTGGTTCACCTTCATGCGACTGGTGAACGAGATGGAAAAAATCTTGCCGATGTTTCACTGAGATAGTGATAAACCTTTAAGTGGTGAAATCAATGAAAGTTTATCGATAGATTGAGCTGTATGCTGGGATGATGTAAAATTTTGCACATTTTGCTGCAATATATTTTCTAAGCGCTGTGCTTATTGTGAGTGCGTTTAATTTTCATTGTTCAATGAGCTAATTCCTGGAGTGCGTAATATATAATCAGCATCACTGCCCACATTTTAAATTACTACATCGTGTGTTTTCAAAGATCGTTGATTTGACAAATGCGTGTGTTTTGCGACTTTATCAACCGGCATGTACCCAACTTATCAGTAGATGATTATTCGTTGCGCAGCCTGCAGTGCATTTACTGCATGTTCTTATGCAATGGCTCTCATGAAACTTTTGAAAAAACAGGTGTCGAAACATCTTCGCACAAATATGGCTTGATGCAACACATATGTACATCCTATGAATTGGTCCTGCCAGATGGTTCATTCGTCGTGTGTAGTAAGGTAAAAAATTGTTTTCACTTCAAGTGCTTGGCACTCCGCTCCTGTATATCACAGATGCAGCATAGGCAGTGTGATCCTTATTATTAACGTTCATACGGTAAATTGGCTGCGGTCTAGCAAAGCCAACCACGGCCGAAATAAGTGTCGGATATTGTTTTTATAAATTCCAGCTCTGCAGCATCACTCCTTCAAATCTTGTGATAAAACACTTTATTTGTGACTGTGTAACAATTTCAAAATTTTATTCAACATTGCTCAAGTACCCCTGGCGAATGGATGGCATGCTGTGTTCTACTTCTTTTTATCTATTAAATTTACGCCAGTGGCAGACGTCTGCCTTTCAGTAAATGTCAGTCGTTCTCGTACAACCGTGCGGAGAAGAGTAAATCTAGAAGATATTGCGGCAAATTTATCAGACCGGTTGAAACAGAAAATTAAGAATTTTTTATTCCTTGCTTGACAATGAAAGCACAGATTGCACAGACACGGCACAAGTTGTAATGTTTAAGGGGCATTGATGAGGATTTTAATTTAACTGAAGTGCTTGCTGGTATGCAGTCAATCAAAGGTGGAAGAACTAAAAAATATTTATGCGACGTAGTATCTGATTGCGTAAATACAAACTTATCAAGTGGTTTCAACAGATAGGTTGGAATATGCGCTGGCGGTGCTTCTATGGCTGGAAAAAAGAATGGAACAGTGGACTTCCTGCAGGACTATATTGGGAGAAGGATAATCACTTACCACTGCATCATGCATCAGCAGGATGACAGGTGCCTTCACGTGACCCTCCCTGTTGCGGCATTTCTTGAAATGTCAACCCAACCTGTCTCTTCGAGAGACAGTGCTACCCGTGCTGGATGTGCTCAGCGCGGGCTTGGTAGGAAAACGCCCTGTTCAAGGCGCGGCAATATCTCTGCTGCCGAAGATGACCCAAGACCCAGCATACTCCAGCTGAACACTGAGGTGCTCACTGACCGCAAACAAGATCAGCATTATCGAGCAGCTATCCTACAAGAACAAGGCATTCATCATTATCCCACAGGAAACCCACTGCACAACGTAAGACAAGCTTGGGATTCCCAATTTCTCACTACCTTGGTCAATCCTGAGCAGGAATCACGGCCTTGCCACGTTTGTTCACGAGCGGTTGGAATTGTCACTGGTCGATCTCTGTCCAGAGCAATCAGAGACTGATAGGTTGTGCGTAGACGTCGCAAGATATAAGATCATTAATGTCTACAAACCTCCACGCTCGCAACCCACTCAACGGCCATCCCGACGTTCCCACACTCCAGTCTGTATGTTGGCGACTCCAGCTGCCAACATGTCAACTGGGACTACAGCAAAACATCTGGCGGTGAGAGCATGGACCCCTGGGCAACAGTCAACAACCTTGGGCTGCTGTACGACCCAATGCGAGTTTTCTTCTCTCACCGATGGAACGTCGGCACCAACCCGGACGTGGCCTTC
>JGI24021J15306_10002522_pt1 | contig 19911 bp, 12 predicted proteins | sample Ectturendosymbi1_FD_15306 | JGI IMG/M metagenome (IMG submission 15306)
CCTAAAGATTCTGTATCCGCACACGGGGCCTCCCACCACACCTGGGTCCCAGGCCCCCACCATCTAAATCCGGCGCTGCAATACTACCTACCCTCTCCGTGACATCTACCCCGTGACCTGTTACAAATAAGTGTTCTGTGTTCTTTTTCTATTTGTAAGTCTTGTGATATGCATCATGAGTCTGAGTCAAGCAATTATGGTACGCCTAAGTGTTCGAAAGAAGTTGCCTGGTATACGCATAATTTGACGCTAAAATTCAAAGCTAAGAGGAAACTTCATCTGTAGTCATATATGTTGCCTTCTTCCCCACAACAAAAACAACTTTTATTTTTCAAAAAATTACTGAGCCTCCCTCTTGCAACTTCCTGCAGCAGCAGCAGTACGAAACTGCCACCAATCAACTGTTTTTTGTCAAGTTTGCCGAAAGTTCACGTAAAGATATTTTTTTGTCAACAATACACCAATACACCATGATGTGCTATACCCAGAGTATTCGAGTAGCACATCGTGCTGTATCGTTGACAAAGAAAATCTCTTTATGTCAAAATGCAAGATAAAAAGTTCACAAGCACTATCTGTTAGTGAGAAAACGAAATAGATATGTTTCAAAAGAAAAAAGGCAATGGCAATTTACGAAAAGTCTAAGAGAAATTGATCTTTATGTCGTAAGGGTATAAAAACCGAAATTTTCAACGCAGTTGACATATTTTGCAGAAGGATGCGTTCACTACTCCTGAAAAGTGTGCTATTTAGAATTGCAAGACATGTACTGCTCAACCGTTTGTTTATACGGCATTTGCAAAGAAGAGGAATTCAAGTGAGTCTCAGAATTTTTGGTAAGCTTAAGTTTAAACCAGCTCATTAGAGCAACAAAATGTGTAATATGTATAATTTCCTATTCAAATAGTTGTTTCAGCCAAGAGCCCACCACCAAAAACATTATTTCATTGAAATAAACTTTCTCAACATTTTTCAAATAATGCAAGGCATTTACTGACATGAGCACTGCACAGACTGATTGTGCAACCTTTCAAAAAACGTCACAAACGTTTTGTAGAGGTTAATCTCGGTGGAAATTAGCTTTTTAATGGTGCCACTTGGGTTGTGACAATGTTACGCAGTGCTCAAATGTGAAATGGGCTGTGAAAAATGTGATTTTTTTCCAACTCCACTGTTTTGTTACTTTGAATGACACCCCAAAATTTGACAGTAACACGCTTCATCCTTATTACAATTTATAATTTGCAATGAAACCTCGAGAAATATACACAGTTACATGATATGATCACTAGTGTCTTTTTCATGTGTGAAGGCATCTGTTTATTATTGTGACTGATTTACACACAACGATGGCGGGAGATTTTTAATACGAGTTTCTTTAACTGTGGTTGTTCAGTGACGTCTTTGTTCTTTTGAGTTTGGTGAAAAACTGACTTCCATAAGAGTGGGCGCTCTATGACCCCTCAGATAGTGTCTCTGCTTTTGTTAGCTTCAGCGCAACCCACTTGATATCAGCCGGAAACTGGCTGCGTCATCGAACTGCGGTGATTGTGAACAGCAAGTGTTTCTAATTACTCGTAGATGGTTGTAGAGTAATGGCTATTTTTGCGCCTGACAGTGTGCTAACATGCGGACAGCACGCTTGAAGGACGCAACACACTAATTATACCACAATTTCCATGTGCTGTGTTGATGACGGAGTAAGACTTTTGACAAAAAATGAAAAGAAACAAGCTTGGCGGTCATGGTTCGGTGAAAGCCCGTGTATCGCGGGCATGAATAAGCATACAGGCACGTTCTGGCAGCAGAAAAAAAGCTGATAAGGTTCAAGGTCAACAGTATTTTCAGAAAGCACTTAACTGAGCACTGATTTGACAATTGTCAGTGGACTGTGGGCGGTAAAATAATGTTTCGTTCTAATTGTTTAAAAGTGTACCCTTGCACCAGCTAGCACTATTTGGTTGTGACCAACAATAAGCAGGACATTTTTACTAGCCAGTGACATGAGACTTATCGAGTTAACACTACGTCATGCAATCACGCGCGTTCCGTGAATTCTACTGCTCTCCTGTTCTCGTTGCCATTTCCCCTGATGAAAACACGTTGTCAGTTCGCTGAAACATGATTAAAAATTTTGAAACAGTTGAGCAAAGGATTTTATTGTTATTATCGTGTTGGCTAGTTCTGCAATATATCATGTTTTTGTGTCTGCTGCGAATAAAATCACAACATATGAATACACTTTCAAAAATGTAAATCACTAGAGATAGTTCAAACTGTCATGCTACTGTACAATTTGTGGCAAGATCTCCACAGCAGAAAACATTTGGCACGTTGATAAAATGTGTATCATAGAACAAAACAGCCCTTAGCATGGGGAAAGACTGATCGCAAATTTCGTATGGGCACCGTGCTGCGTAACATTGGTCTTTGAAGATAGATACCTTTTTGTGGTTTTGCTGGTTGATAAGCCCACTGCCACTACATCCATTTAAAAATTGGTTGCTTTTATGTGCTCATGTCTGAGTAGGGCAATATGCTAGCAGACAAAATATCAAATTACTTGACATTGTAAAATGTAGCATACTTTTTCAAAGGGTTTTCAGTTTTTCACATTCAGTTTATGCGTTCAACTATGATTGCTACTTCAGGTGTATTTCTGGGTCTTGAATACAGAAGAGGAGTTCAAAAGTGCGTTTTTGGCCGGAGCTGACGGGATCGTGACAGATTTTCCATCTCGGTTGTCTAAATGGCAGAGAGAAAATTCACAGTTTCATCAAAGTAGCACTGTTTAATGTGGACTTTGAAATATAATTTTTCTGTTCTGATGAAGGCATCGGAGCCAGGGCCGGATTAAGGAGGGCAACGGGAACAATTGCCCCGGTCCCTCCGCTCCAAGGGAGCCCCCCGCGATGACATTTATTTGTTTTAAATAAAATATTCGTTTGAAAAATTGTCGTGATTCAAAAGAGATGCAAGAATACAACTCTATATTTCGATGTTGCCTTGAGTATCAATAATGATTTATCTGCAAGTTTGACTTTCTGCCAGTTTTAGTAATCACTACTGAATACAAACATTTTCGGTTTTGTTCATTGCAAATATATTTGAATTTTGCTTGTAACTTTTCTTAATAATCGTTCGTTTGGCATGGGTTTATCTACTCGTGCACGCCTACTGCACAAATGTCGCGAAAACAATACTATTTGCGTGCTTACAGCTAGTGTTTCAAGCCCGGGTTTTCCCGAACCCGAAACCCGGGGTTTTTGGGTATTTTCTACTACGCGAAACCAGGGTTTTATTCAGCTACCAAGCCCGGGTATTAAAAAAAACCTGGAATTGCTGTTGCGTTCAAATATTAGTGATTCTGATAACACTAAAGTTGCAGATTGGCGCGGGTAACGGCAAAATTAGCACGTTTGAACTTTCAGCTATTATCATGAGGCATCTGGTGCGGGTTTTGCTCGGTGACCATCGTACGTTCGTTGTTGGTCCGCTTATATTTTCGTTCAATTGACCTACTTAGACGTATCGTGGCGTCATTTTGCACATAATAGGTGTCTACGCCAACTTTTGTTTTTCGCTAACCTAATTAAAAACTAATTGCCAAGTGAGGTAGTTCTTCAAAGGTATGCCATAGTTACTAGTTAGTTAATTTATGCGCTGTTATCTGTTAGTTCATATACAAGCTGTGTTTCTTTGCAAAATCTATTCGTTCCTTTTCAGTTTCCAATAACTTTCCACAGATTATTTGGCATCCCTTCAGAAGCGACTTTGAGTAGATTTTTAACCATACACATTCAGTTTAAAGACTTTAATAATCAAAGAAAATCAGAAGCTTAGACCCATTCCTTATACAACAAGGGTCAACCAACACCAAAGTACAATTTGTGCTCCGTTATACAAAAGGAGGTGGTTCAAGCACCAACTGTTTGATCAACCATTTGAAACCAAAGCACAGAATCCATGAGGGTGAAAACCACAAAACTATCCCGGTACAGGAAGAGATCCGATCACAAATTGTAATGAAGGAAATGAGTCTTTTTGAGGTTACAAAGAAGAGGTCAAAATTAACCTTGAAAAACTATTCCATGCCTTAATTACAATCAAGCCCAAATCAGTGGAACCAAAGAGGGCTTTTTCAGCCACGGGACTGTTTGTCACAAAACTCAGAAACAGACTAAATGGTAAAAGTGCGCTGTGACTGTCATGCGTCAGTATTACAAACATCATGAAAAACTGTGCTTAACTTAATTAATAATTCGCTAATTTGCGCAGGGACCAACAATAGTAATTTCACCACGATATTGAGTTTTTGTCTCTCAAAATCGCATTCTATTTCAAAACCCGAAAGAAACGGGTTTTCCCGGGTTCCTTTTCTCAGCTACCGAGAAACCTGGGTTTTCAAATTTTGCCCCGAAGTGGAAACCTACTTAGCCTACAGCAAAGCTAGTTCTGCTGTGGTTGCTGTTTAGTATCAACGATTCCTTAACTTTTGTGCGGTCTGGAGGCAGGGGTGGACTGAGTTATCGGTCAATCGGACCAAGCCCGAGGGCCCGGAACTGCAAGGGTCCCACCTGGCTGCCAATATAATTATCAAGGATATCCTTGTTATACATTCTAATACCTCTAGTCTGATTCGGGTAACTCAGCTGCACATTGTAGTGTGTGTGTCTCATATTACATTATTNCTGCTTCTACAGGATTATATACATGTTTTAGTAATGGAATATGTATACATGTACATTTGTAAGCATTATCACTAATATCAGACTGTANCCCTAGCTGTTGCCATAACAACCAACCAAGAAAGAGTTAGACTGTTGTAGTACTGTAACCCTGTTATTATATTATAGTATCTACTATAGTATACATAAAACTGATTTGCTATAGTTTACCAGGTAATTAAACCCTATTTAATGATGTCTGACTTGTGAAAGCAGCTCGCCCAAGTCACATCTATACTTGGTGCTATGCACATGTTCTAAATCTGGTGATCAATGATGCAAGCAGTGTATGTGTCGCAGCAGTTAGTCTTTTGGGGTCTGCTTACTGGACTATCTACAGTACATTTTTCAATGATTCTTACAAAAGGATGAAGGTCTGGGAAGAGCATATGCAGACAAAACCAGGAAATAAGAAACGCCTAAGACTAGAACTGGTCAAGTAGAGGTAGAGCACTTCGAAAATTGTTTGGCAGCTACACAGATCAGTCATCAGAACTCTATTCAGACCTTCTGATCATCCTTCAGCAAATAATCGAAGCACCTGATTTCAAAGGATCAGATCGCTATGAAGCACAGAAATTGAGTGAAAACTTGCGCAAATTTGAAACCATCTTAATGGCATTTACATTCATCCGAATTTTTGATATTACCACACCAGTGTCAGATTATCTGCAAACATCATGCCTAGATATCATGCAAGCTTGGCGCATGATTAACAAAGCCACTTAAAATGTTGAAAAAATCTCAAGAGATTTTAGTGGCATTTTTGAAACAGCATTTAATTTTGTTGTTCATGCAAATTTGAAATTAGAAGAGGTGAACATTACTGTGCCTAAGAGCTTCTCAACCATCAGATCTGGTCGCTCAGCACCAGAATGTATCACAGACCAGAAAAGAAATTTTGAGGTTTCATCCCATAATGCAGTAACTGATGCTGTTCTCTCCTGCATGCGAGCTAGATTCTCGTGTCATGAAAAATTCTATAAGCAGATTTCCTGCTTTGACCCAAACAGGTTTTCTGAAATCTTGGCACCTCCACAAAATGCGGAGCTAGGTTTGATTGCTAATGCAGTACCAGAAATTGACAGAGTGGCACTACAGGATGAACTTATTTCATTTACGTCGAGCTACAAAGAACTGAAGAAGGGACTGCTAAAGAGTATGAATGACAGTGAAAATGATTCAGGCAGCTTGGAGTCAGAGAAGGAGTATACAAAAGTTGATGAATCATCTGCCAAGAAAACATGTAAGAATTGTTTGTCATGTGCTTTCAAGCTGTTATCAGAGTACAGGCTGTGTGCAGCTGCATATGAAAATTTATACGCAGGATATAAATTCATTGAAACACTAAGCGTCACACAGTGCACATGTGAAAGATGTTTTTCTATACTGAGACTGCTGAAAACAAGGCTGAGGACTTAACTAACCCAGAATAACCTGGAGTCACTTATGCTAATTGCTATTGAAAAAGATATTGCAATTAAAATCAAATCAAACAAAGACAAAATTATTGATAAAATTGCAGAATCCTCTGCTGAAATGAGTACAATGTTGTCACTATAATCTGTGAACGTCTGAAATGAGTGCATTTTGTATATCAGGGGTCGGGTACCTCTTTGGTTAAGGGAGCCATGAAACCTATATGTTTTTAATTGTGTTTCCATGAGAGCCATATAATATTTTTCAACATTAATGCAACGAACTTACTAACTAAGGTGTGCATTTTTAAGCAAAATCACCAATTTTAAACAATGGTAAAGGTCTGAAATTTCTCTTTGATAACATGCTTCTTACTGTTAATGCGAATTCTGGTGCTGTATGATGTTGCTGATGGCTTTGTAGGAAAATTACAGAAAAAGTTTCATACGTAACAATTGTGTTCAAAAAATATCAAGCGAGCCAGATACCGTCATCAAAAGAGCCACATCTGGCTCGCGAGCCATAGGTTCCCGACCTCTGGTTTATATGTCAATTCGTTGTAATTAAATGGAAATTTTGTTTGACATGTCATTATGCTTTGTTGTTACTATCAGCATGTGTCCACGAACATCTTCATGAGCTTGAAGTTTTCAAATCATTTTTTGTATATAAACACATATATATCATAAACTAAAGCCCTTACTTAGATATGCCAATATGCACAGTTCGCCTGCTGCACGGTCTCTACATCCGTCTTTTAACTGTAAAAAGCGAGGGAGGGGCCCATTGTATTTTCTGCCCGAGGGCGTATAACACTCTGAGTCCGCCCCTGAGACAGATGGATCCGTTCGAAAAATTCGCGAGTCTCCCCATCAGCTAGCCACAGCTAGGAGACCAGACCCCACGTTGCGCCCGCTAAGCTGGGGACAGCGTAGAGCTTAATCGTGCATATACGGTACGTGCATTATTTGGTACTTCGTACATTGATGTCACTCAAGCATTGCAGCGCAGTTCGAAAGAAAGTAATCTAAAAGGAAAATTGGTATATACGTTAGCTGTTACTGGAGCTGTGGATTTAATTCTGAATATTTCATAATGTCAGCGGTTTTCAACAAATTGCGTTGTTTGGCAACACATTCGTAAATTTATAGTTAGTGTAATGTAAGCATTTTTGAAATTTATTGAAAAGCCCAGCTGGCAGTTCTTTAACATGCTGCACTGTTTATTAAATTGGCCCAATATGTTTATTCTGCTTTTGATCATGTTCATTGTCACATCTACTATGTCCGGCAGCAAAATACTTGCAACATTTAGTTGTAAAAGGGTGGCTTTAGCCAGTGATAAAAATCTGAAATTGGATTTCGCATTTAATATCGTCAAGGTCTCACATTCTCGTCATTTACAATGAAACATCCACGGAGATTTCATTTGTGCCAACTTCGATCGGCACATTCATTTCTACGGCAAAAAAGCTTTGCAGTGCACACAAAAAGTCTAAATTCTGCGCCAGTGACTTCAATGCCCCAGCAACCTCAAAACCATAACTCGTGTTCTCTCCTGTTGATTAGAAACCAAAAAATTTCAATAAAAAAGCTGACATGAACACGTTAGAAACCTGGATTTGTTTCTGATAAAAAACAGTCACATATAAATTAGGCAAAAGGCACACCTCTGAATTTTAAGTCAATAACCAGCGGCAAGACCTCTCGTTTTGAATTGTTGCCATTAAACCTCGATTCAAATCCGGTCAGCTTCTTAAGTAAGGCTGGTCAAATCAGCACTAGCTGTCACAAGGTCCCGTAACCTCTGCTCTTTAATGAATTGAAAGCTCCCTGTAGACATTTTGCACTCAAAAATGAGTACATCAACTTAATTTCGCTAATTTATAGTGCGTCAGCTTAAAGCTAGCAATCACTGTGACCGGAGCCACTCTGACCCGTCTCTAAAGCTTGCAAATAAAAATCGAAAGCAGTCGTTTTTGGTAAAACAAGATCGAGTAACTTTGGTCCTATAGAAAATAATAGCCGCAATGTCACAACCCAGCATTTCAATTACAAGGAATTCATTCAACACAAAAACAATATAAATTCTTTTTGGTATTTCTTCGGACAGTTTTAACCATGACATAGCGTTAGTATCTTTGCGAAGACATTGAATAAACACGCGCAAGTACTTCAATTTGGACTTGTGTGTGTCTCATGACGCTTTGGTGCGAAACCCACATTTTCAGAGAACACAGCAGCAGGTTTGCACCGCCCTGGCGATAATGGCAGTGCTAACAGTTTTTATTTAATGAAACTGCGGCTTTACGAGAATTAGTGTCATCTCAACTGAGCGAAACCCTGTTTTCGTTCAAGGATATATCTGCGAACCAATTTTGCAAAAATGTCTCAATTTTCAGGTAAATAACTGAGCGTGTTTTTGATATCTTCTTGTCCCTCTCATTCTCGCTACTTTTGTTGGTAAATCCCAAAGAAGATGTATAACTATCTTTTCTGTCAACTGAAAATGCTAAAACTATGTCCTGCTTTTACAGAAATCAAATTAAAATATTTGCTGACATTTAATCAAGTTTAGCGGGTAACCTTTTGCCCAAATGTCAAGCAATGTTTTGCGTTAGTTTCACTATAGCACCTGTTTTGTTGTAAGGTTGAAGGTGAAAGGAAAAAAATGTTGTGCTGATAACTGAGCTTATTTTCAGCACAAACGTGGTAATCCTACCTGGAAGCAAATTAACGCCACCACGCTTTCGCCGATAGGCTGTTGAAGAAGGAAAAAATGAAACTTAAAACGCCACAAGTCCCAAGATTTCCTTGCTTCCAGCAAGAAGCGAAACCCATTTCACAGTAAGCCAAGCCATTATGGGATGATGGCTACTTGTCACGTCAAGTCAGCTTTCATCGTCACTGTTTTCTTTCTGCAGAGCTCTACAGCTTGCAGGCGCTGCACGTGCGCAGCTGAAAATTTACATGGCGGAAAAACGCAAGCGCAACTGATTTTCAAGACTTGTTTTATCTCTCTTTTCGCACAGCAAGCATCAGCTGGACACAAAACTGTACAGTCAAAAAAGTTAAGAAGCGCAACGGATGAATATTCCTGGATTCTCATTTGCAAACACAATTCAATGCCACTGTTGCAGTATTTTATGCAAAGAGTTTCGCAATGCATAATCGATTGCAGTGCATTAGGAATGTGGCATTGTCCCAACCCATTCGTTTGAAAACAAAACTCAGCGATTTGGTCTCAGGCGCAGGTAGAATATTTTGAACGGAGGCAGGGCCTGGTTGAGAAAAAGTTGCATTTTAATCTATTTCAATTCGAAACCGTTCTGAAACATCATTTTGGTAAGCAGTTGGGAAATTTAAGGGGACGCATCGTCTTCACAACCTTTTTGAATGTTTATGGCTGGAGCATGAAGTGCTGCTGTTGTTAGTACTGGCGGAGGAACTATAACCTTGCCCTATATCCGTTCCATTGGCAAACTGAATGTGGCCTGTGGTTTCCCAAGAACAGTGATACAGTTTGTTTCGTGAAAAAACATATTTGGTCATCAATCTTGAAATTTTGGGTGCAGACTATATTTGGTAACTTGTCGAAAATTTTTAAAGGTGTATTTCAGCCTGCGAATTTGAGGCACGACAAAATTTTGCCAGCAGTATATTCCTTACTTTCTGTGAAGGTGTTGATATGTTCGGTGCTGACCCGCAAACTTCCTGAATGTCATGTCGCGTTTATTTGACCTTATTATCCATAAAGGTTTGGGAAGATTTTTAAGTGGATGGGGTGTTTTGGTGGGCGGAAACCCTTTCGACTTTAAAAAATTTGTTACTGCACCATTTGACGCGAACTATGCGGCTGCACGGTTTTTCGTGGTAGGCTCATCTGCATCGTCCCAAATTCGACGAAATTTGCTTACATTTCCCTTGCAATACAGAAAAATACCCGAACATCTTTCATTATTGTTTAATTTACATGTTTCACTTCGCAACTCTTGCTACACTATCTGTCTTGGTTTTTACGCAATGCCTTCTCGAATCTCCTTTTTACGCAGTCACCAGTTTTTTTGCTGTCAACTTGCATGCAAATGTTATGATGCAAAAGCAGCTTGCGGTATAAAGTACTCCTTTGAAAAGCACTGTGATGTGTGGCGGATACTTTAAACGTTAAACCTGATGAAATTTTGTTTGACAGGCAGTCATGATAGAACTAAAGTCATGTTTTAGAAAAGTGAAGTGAAAACAATCATGGGATTAAGTTTAATCTGTTTGCAAGAAAAGGTAATAGTTGTTCAGATCGAAAACATGCCATATCATTTGCCTGTTTGTAAACGCTTTCGAACAACAGTCGAAAAGCGGTGCACAAGTTCACACTATTTTTAGGTAAAAGTTACGTTTTCCTCGTTGAACTGTTAAAAATCCCAAAATACTCGCAGCAAAGTTACAATGAACTTAAGGTTAGGAATGTTTTCTTCTCTATTTTCGTCATTCACATCGTTTTCGTGATAATTGACATTGTGTCAGGGATCACTAAAGCACTCTACTTGTTCCTTTAATTCAGGGGTTCCCAACTTTTTTTACTCCTGCACACCTACAAAATTTTGTTCTGACCTCGCACGTCCTACAATTAATAATCAAGAACGAGATTTCAAACGTTTAAAAAGGAATTTAATTTTTTAATATAAACAAAAATCAAACATATTGACAAGAAAGGATGACACAGTTAACAATTTAACAAGCTCAACAAAAAATAATCACATGCTTGAAATATGTACCAATTAATAAAATCAAAAGGCTGGCTTCCAAAAGTTTGCTAATATACTTTAGCTCAATGACCCATTTGTTCCTGTTTCTTGCTTATGGGTTTTCCAAAACGTGGAAATATGTTGTTAATAGGAACAAACAAGCATGTCTGCCTGTGCATTCAAACAACTCCTTTCCTCTACTTTACGATCGCTTCAACTCAGAAGCATTCATTAAGAATGACGAAATGTGAAATCCGTTCGTTATGTTCAGACTATCCTGTAATTGACCAGAAAAGTAATTATCACGTCACAAAAAAGGCAAATATCCAGTTCATTCGAACAAAACTATTCTCTCCCTTTTGGTATTACCGCTGATCCAGCCCTCGATGTACTATGACAGGGGTGGCCAACTTGTCTTCGGCTGTGATCAACTAGAAAATTTCTTGATAACTAGATAACAAGCAAAATAAGTTATAAAATGCAATAAAAAGGAATGTTGATTGAAAAATGTTCTGTTTAGGTATCTTGTCAATTCAATGCAAAATCAGGCGAGATCGACGAAGTGAGACTCAGCGGTCGACCGGTCGCTCGCGATCTACCTGTTGGCAACACCTGTACTGTGGTGTTTCCCACTGTGTTTTATTACGTGCAGTCTCCCACAATTTCCCCGGATTTTTGTATAAACGTTTAACGTTATTGATAAAAGTAAAACGCTGGGCACCTCTTGCACGTTTTCCTGGGATCCTACCACTCAGAGCAAGATCTTCAAGCTCTCCTTTGCGTATAACATGGCCCGAAAAATTGAGCTGTCTTTGTTCTATACAACAAAGCAGTTTACGCTCTTGTCCCATTCTTGAAGGACTGACACATTAGTTTGGTGCGCTGTCCACGGAATGCGGCGAATTCTGCTGTAGAACCACATTTCGGCTGCTTCTGTGTTGGTCTTTTTGTTAGTGTCCAGGTTTGGTCTTTTTGTTAGTGTCCAGGTTTCACATGTCCATGGTCTTTTTGTTAGTGTCCAGGTTTCACATTCGTACATGAGAACCAACCACACAAAACGTTTCAAATGTGTTGTTTTTAGCTGTATGGAAAGTTTTCCATCTCTGAAGATGCTGTTGAAACTTGTTTTCGATAGATTTATGCGACGTCTTATTTCTTTCCCACACCTCCCACCTGAAATGAACCAGGAACCTAAAGAATTAAAGTGCTGAACTTGTTCAATATTGGTATTGTTGGCTGTGAAACTTGGACACTTTCACAGCCAACAATATAAAAAACTATTACAAGCTCGTAAATAAGAAAAATAGTTTGCAGATAACGTTTACGCGAATAATTAATGTCGTGACACATAGGTTTGAACGAGCATCGCGTTTTTGTCCATGATTCATTGCAAAAAAAAACAAAAAAGCCGCAAGAAAGTAATAAATAATTAAGTTTCCTGTCATTAAGACGGACACTTCTCGCTCCCCTGGTTAAGAAACACTACTTTGATTTGTTGCGTAATACAAAATCGTCCTGCAGCATGATACAACTAGCAATGTTTTTATTTTCTCTTTACGAAGTTTTCCCCTACTTACTATTTTTCTTCTGCCGAATATCTTGCATGTATAATGTGCTTTCAAACTTGCACGTCACACATTTATTGATGGTGCTTCAATTAGGTACTGCTTCGCTACACGATCAATCTAATAAGTACTCTTTCGCCACACGATCAATATGGACATCCATCGCTTAAACCTAAACCCACTACAAATATATATAATGTTGCCTCTAGATGTCTATAGAATGCACTAACCGCTTTACTTCGCTATAACACCCTGAACTGCCTGATAGTAATTCACCATCCATTCTGAAATTAATCCTTTGTTCACATTTTTCCTCCTTATTGTACAATTTTGTTGAATGCTATCAGTATAGCACCCCGTTTATTTCGTGCTTGCAATCTTTTGTTGATTGCTTGTTGTGTGTTTGTTCGCTCGACATGACGCGACGAAGAACATTTTCACGCTCCGACTTGCCGCTCGTCGTTAAAATAAACATGGAATGAATTGAATCGATCAATCAATCTAAAAGGTTGACGGTTGGACGCAAAAAACATAAAAACAAAAGTCAAACATTTACTTAAGGATGGCTGCCGCTTAACTTTTTCACGACAGTTATTGTGTTGACCTTGGTGAAAATAGAATGCAGAATATTTTATCACCCATTTCCAAAGTACTCAACAGAAGTTTTTCATTCATTTTGGGTGAGACACACACAACGCGTTCGGACCATGTTTGTTTTGGATGCATAAAGGAAAACGTCTTCCTTTGCAACGAATTGAATATGACCACTTAAGCAAAGATCTTTTTTGAGCCTTATCGAAACAGGAAAGTGTAGAGTCCCCTTTTATTTGTTTTTGCTGGCATCAGCTTTGTTTAAAGAACACAGCAGTAACGAAAAGGCTCTTCCTGGTGAACACCACGTGGTTCGCTCGCGGTCGAAAAGCAGAAAACAAAAGACAGTATACCTCCAAGGAATACGAGGTGATGTAGCAAAACCGTCACGTGGCCATGCACAGGCGCACACAAATTTGCAGGTTGGAAACGTGCATGCGATACACACAGACTGTATTGAGCCGTTATAACAGTCTATAGCAAGGCTCTACACAGATTTAGAGGTAGTGCTTAGACCAGGGTTTCTCAAACTGGGCCCTCGGCCCCTTTGGCGGCCACGGAACGGTTCTCTGGTGGCCACGAGCAGAGGCCTTCACTAGGTAGCTTTGCCGTGCATAACCCAAGTGTCACGATATACTAAGTATTCGCCAGTTAAACTTAGAAGGGGCCATGGCTCATGAAAATTTGAGAACCACTGGCGTAGAGGGTACAGCCGATACAAAAGTGTTCAACAGTAACGTGTATTGTACTAACTTAAGATTTAGTATTTCCTTTTTTCATTTAAAAAACTTATACGTTTTCACTTGTTATGGAATACTCACAACTCCACAAAGTCTTATTATAAATAAGGCATGATATGAAAGCCTATTTCTTATTCCCGGTTTACAGCGATTTTTTAGCAGTACTCGTGTGTTCTCACCTTGGCGACTGTAATAAGATTTACGATAGCCTGACTACTTGTGGACATGCACTGAAATGACGAGAGCAATTTTTTTAATGAATAAAGCAAAAAATCACAAACGAGGAAGACAATTTGACAAAATATCATGTGTTATTTGCGCTTTGCAAAAACATTTGTTTATCTAAGTTAAACTGATCTAGCCGTAAAATCCATGAACAAAATTTGAGCCATATCAAGATTGCACAATGCAGCGTACATGTCCATTGTCCACCCACAAAATTTCGACATTTCGGGCCTCTCTACTGCAAACATATTTCGCCTACACAACGTTTGTCATAAATTAAAAGAATCCATTTTGATGCAATTTCATTTTAAACACAAAGACAGATTTTTCAAAATAAGCAAGATTACAGATGTAAATGTTTGGTTGTTTAAAACAAAATGAAAATCCGGATCTGGTCCGGACCGTCTAAACATTTGATCACATACGTGAATCCAAAATCACGTAAAGACTTCAACGACTTCTTGCTTTCAGCGCAAGCTTTCAATCAAAGGCCAAGCAGCTGTTTCGTAAGTTTTGCGAGATGGCGGCCAAGCGATCCGTTCACACGTGCGCATACCAAGACGCTAATGCGATCAATTTTCGTTAAGACGCGTGGCAAACCGAAACACCAACCTGTCATTTTAAGCTCTGCATGGCAGCCGCGCTCTTTAATGCAGACTCGCCGCTTAGTTTGATTGGAATATTGCTGCTTGCCAGGGTGCACTGCCACTTGTCGAGATGAGAGCAATCTTGCCGCACAGCTTTACCTTTGTCAAATTTGAGAGGATAATTTTCGATTGACAGTCCGTCGCTGCTCACACAGACATAGGACATAAAAATACACCGTCTTTAAGATAGCCACGCCATGATCAAGTATGTCGTGACATGTTATTACAGCTTGAAAAGGTCAACTATCTTCGGTCTAGAAGTGTCTTCACTTCGCAATTGCGTCCATTTCTGTTCCATGAAAAGCTTGCCATTTGCTGAATACAATTGCAAATACTGTGTATGACATTTCAATCTAAAATAAGATATAACATCTGCATGTTTTATTTCGTTATGCCGAAAAAAAAAACGTTTACGTCAGCTGCTTGATCGATTCTTGTGGCAAAGGTTGAAAGAAGTCTGTTGGCATCTTGATGCATTGCATTTTTTAGCCCATGCGCATGCTTCTGAGTTTTATATGCAGCCTACCTAGCGAGGCCAAATCACAATTTTTTTTCTCAGCAAGCGTTCAGTTTATTGTTAGAAACACATTTTCAAAAATGAAATTTATTGCTCAAACTTCAAAACTTGAACCAGGCACCTAGAAATTGGCAAAGTGATATTTGATAACTTGAAACAAATTACTGGTTTCGTTTTGTCTGACGTGCAACCGAAGAATTTATTAAACCGAAGAACTTATTTTCATACCAGACGTGTTTGCAACAAGCAGTTTTTTGTAGCTTAAACTGCTTCAGTTGTGTTGTAACCTTGGTCTTTGACGCTCATCTCGTTTAACGCAAGTTTTCGGACTGCACATGCAAACTATGCGCACGTAGCTTTGTATATTTTCGTAGAGTGGCAAACCTGGCAAAGCTGTTCCATCGATAATCCTATGCAGGCTCGTAACCAGGTTTTAAGGTTTGGGGGGGAAAAACACTAGGTGGAAAAATTTTTGTGTTTATTATATGTTTGAAACAAAATTTTCTGGGCATCCCCCGAATGCCTCCCCGTAGCTACGGGCCTGATCCCATGTTAGAGTAGTGGCGGCCGAACATGCTTCATGTCAGAGCTGCATTCGATAAACTTAGGTTTTCCGAAACCGCAATGCACAAAAATACTTGCAAACTTGTAGTCACACACACGCGTTCAGCACTATAGCACAAAAGCCAGGGGCGTACCGAGGGGGAAAGGGGTCATAATGCCTCGGGCGCCGAAGAGTCCTAAAAATGTTGCAAGTACTTTCTTCAATACAGTATATTTGCTCCCGAGAGACCTTAGGTTCGAACATGGGGCTGCAAACTTGTTTTTTGCCCTGGCGCCATCTAACCTCGGTACGCCCCTGACAAAAGCTATGGTTAAGTTGTCTTAAATTTGGCTGACAAGATATCAAACATGTTCAATCTGCTTCTTTCGGGGGTTGTCTTGTAAGAATTGCGCGATGCTTTGACTTCACTGGGTTCAGTTGTTTTATCAGCTTCCTCACTGAACGTTGTTATTAGCGTCTGCTAGCTACTGGGTGACGATTTTAACTCAGTCGGTTTGTTCCGTTAAATTCTTATTTGTGTGGATAATATTAATCACTGGAATCGTTTTGGGATTTGTTTCATGGTGACGTTTAAAGTTCCGGGCTTTGTAAAGATTGACTAAAGCATGAAACGTATAAGACACAAAAGTTTACCGCACAAACTTTTCAGTTTCACAGACCCTCAACAAGACTTTCTGCCTGCTGTGAAGGAACTACTCGATTCAGTCGACGACAACGCTACGCACTGGGCGGACTAAACGTGCATAGGAGCATCACACAGCCATAACCACAGCCACAAATTACGAAGGTTTATCCACAATGGCGTACTAACGAGGGGCAGAGGGGTGAATCTCCCACATGGCAAGCAATATGTAAAGAGGGGGCCCCACTTAGTTCATACATCGACTTTAGTATTCTTTTCGTTTCCAGTACTTTGTTGTTGTTTTTTTGCTTTTATCGGAGCATTTGCCGGTGATTTAGGATTTTAGTATAGCCATCCACATCCGGATTTACCATTGCCATCATATCTCAAGTTTTTTTTCTGATTTTTGGCTAGTGTGTCCACTATAGTGGCCAGTGGGCCCCTTTCAGCTAAGTTTTCCCCCTGGCTCCAACCTTTAGATACGCCACTGTTTATCAATATACGCATCCGATCTTCTCAACAAGCTAACTGGTCTCAGAACGAAAAATGACTCAAACTGCGTGATCGTCGGTATTACGTCACAGTGCGACCTACATCCGGGCCCGAATGACAAGAAACTGTACGATAAGTCGCCATTCCGCAACATACCATGGCCTCTCTCTCTAGGTGACCTTGAACATGCTCCCCTCAAGTATACGAGTGACCAAAAACGTGTTTCTGAACATGGAGTCGAGGTAACCTACACCGGGTGTAATGTCAGTAGCAACCAGGGTTGCCGGATTAGCAGTTTTACGGCTAAATTTTGAAAATTTAACTTGATTGGCCGTACGATTTTTGAGTTGGCCGCTTGGCTTGTTTGGCCGTTTTCATGGTTGTTTGGCAGAACATTTTTTCTGTTGGCCATTTTTTGAAAATAGTTTTATTTTGTAGACTAAAATGTGAACAACAACACCATGTGCGCGCACACCTCTTTATAGTTGGTATGGCTTGTAACACACCGTATGGTTAATATCGCTTGCAACCAAAGACACTTCATTATTCATATTGTTTTCTAATATTGCTCGCTGTCTGTATTACTGGTCAGTGTTCACAGTGCTTTTTATGTTGCCATTATATGTCGTCAAACTGTGCTAAGTGCTGTCTGCGGTAGCCAGATTAACCTCTGGAAATTAAGTGTTTCTTCTATTCCGAATGATCTTGGAACATGCCATGGCTGTAGGTTTTAACTGTGAGATTTTGAAGCGTTACACAACTAGTTTCTAGCTTGCTGTGAATTTTTTCTTGCTGCTTATGCATTCAAGTGTTAACTAATCTGGCATTATCTCATATGAATAACACTCCAACATGGGTATGTGTCCGCCATCATTATGTCATGTGTCCACCATACCCTGTGTATTTTTCTGAAATGGCCACTCTGTTGGAAATATGTGTCTCGTTGTTGTAGTCAGTGTCGGCGCAAAATAAAAATTAACCTGCACCTGTCCTGAACGCATTTTGACTTGTTACAGCAAACTGCAAGTTCTGCTTTTGAAGTGTCAAAAATTTGAGTGATGATGCTAAAGTTTGCAACGGTTTACTTTTCAGGTACTTTTGTTTGGGTGTTTTTGAAAAAGAAATAAGTTTGGCATTTTTCTGTTATAAGTGGCTTGTTCTGAAAATCGTTTTGACTTAATTGCTTTTGTGGAGGCACTGAGTACACACGATGTATTTTTGTGTGAATTTGAATTGTTAGAAGAAAATCGTTTAATAAATTTGGCTTTGTCAAAAGAAGAGTTTGACTTTTTGGCCGTTTTCATTTGAGTGTTTGGCTTTTTTTAAACAATTTCGTTGGCCGTTTTTGGCCTTTTTGGAAAAATAAATCTGGCAACCCTGCTGGAATGCTTTTCCCAAAACCAGCATTGGTCAGGTTTAAACGCCTTCGTACTTGTGCCAAATGGCTCAGCTTCAATATGTACATATTGGGACTGACTCCATGAACGACCTGCGAGTGTGGCGCCGAGCAACAAACCTCAGAGAATATTGTCCTATAGACTTACAACGTTCTAAACACCGACCTCCTAATGGGGTATATGGTATGGCGGTTTCAGATAACGAAACCTAGCTGGTTGCTCAGTGCATGCCTTTAAGTCTAATTTGGCTAAGTGGTATGATAAATATCGATTCAAGCGACACAATGAACAAGCTTTCTGCAGCGCAGTAGCTACAGTAGATCCGCATATATCCAAAACTCTTTAATTGTAGGTCTTTCTAGTTTTGTTGCTGAATTGCTTTCTGCATGCCGCATGAACTGAATTGCAATTGAAGCCGCACATATTTAAGAGAGAAACCAGTGGGTAATCATTTAAGTTTCGAGTTCTGCATACCTCAGTTGGTTTCTGTCCTTGAAACAGTGACGTAAGGGCAGTTAGGTGATATTTGGGGCTGGTAAGGCATCGTCAAAGAGCGAAACGACCATATCGAACATAGGTTAGAATAAAAAACTACGCTCGAAAGAACAACTCGCTTCAGACAGGCGTATAATGCGGTTGCCCTCCTTCTGGATGCTGTGTGCTTCTTTTCCAGACCAATTTAACAATATCGCTGGTGATAATGTCAAATCATATATTTGTAATAAGTTAGTGAATAAATAATTCGCAAACATGTTCACCGTAGGACGATGATTAGGGTCAGTTCAGAATAAAAAGAAGCGATCAGCTGGAAAAAAGATTTGAGAGGGTCAATTGTCATGATAAAACTACCTATGCCTGCATATTTCCACAAGCTCAGAGAGTCGCACACGAATAACCAGAGCCGCATGCTGCTGACGAGCCTCGGTTTGGCGACCCACACATGTTATAAAGCTTCGTTACAGTTTCAAAGGGACGGGGGTCATGCCCCCAACTTTTGAACAAGGGGAGACACAATATCTTTTATCCCCCCAATATATTGTGATAAAAAAATGTAGTTGTACAAATCTCGTGGTTACATTGCTGTTGAAACTCAGCACAAAGCCAGGGTATAAATAAGAAATATAGACATTATCGTTGGATTACCTATAGACACAGTATACATATTTGCTACGTAAACTGAATTCTCATGATTGCTGATAATTGTGTTGGGTACTTTGAATTACCCGAATCAGTATGTAGATGAACATCGCTCAATCATGTGACTGATTCGTGTCGTCTTCTTGTGAATCGAATTCCTGCGTTGGTCTGTATACTACAATATATAGAACACGGTTGCCACTGCTAGTAGTTTACCAAAATATCTTGTGGGTTTTTGATTTGATCTGTGTCAGTGGTTCTTAACCTTTTCTCCATCACGCCCCCCCTAAAGTAATTTTTCTTTGGCTCACGCCCCCCTTACTTTAAATAAGTTGTAAAACAAATGCATCTCTTGGTGAATTTATTTAATTTTAAGGTTTTGTAACAAACACTAAGTCTTGTAACAAAACACTTTTGCAAAATAGATATATATAAAGTGTTGTTTGATGTAAAAATATGGTCAAACATCCTAATTTTTATGTAAACGAACGCTGTCTTGCCACGTTGTCCAAGCACGTTTTCATCA
>JGI24021J15306_10002525_pt1 | contig 19905 bp, 14 predicted proteins | sample Ectturendosymbi1_FD_15306 | JGI IMG/M metagenome (IMG submission 15306)
CAACATCAGCTATTTTTAATAAGACTGTTACCAGTTTGCAAGTGTAAGTATCACTTAAACACGCATGGAAAAAGTGTAACAAATGTCATGGAATATCATGGAATTTGGTTTTGAAAATTGTATGGGAACCCTGTTTAAACATTGATTTTGTACAGTTGATGTTACTAGTTTACTTCGTTAGGCTACTGCCGACGTAGTATCCTGTACGATACGTGAAGCAAGTTTGGCTTTTTTATAACAGTGTTGCTCAGGATTCAAAGTTTCGTCTCCAGTCCCATTGCATATAAACATTGTATTTGGATCCGGGTCGGAATGCCAGAAATTTTGAGGATTATCAAAAGAAGTAGAACTGGAAGCAGTTTACGGTGCATTCTATTTTGGGGCAATTTAACGAGTAGCTCACGGAAAGAGCTTCCTACTTAATCTTTTTTTTCGTAGCTAAGCAAGGTTTCTTGCCACTTCGGATGTAATAACAACAGCACGTTTAACATAATTACACATCAAAAATTTTTTACAAGGTTCTGTTTATTGTAGAAGTTAAAAATACGTCAGACGCTCACAATTGGTTGCCACATTCCAGTCAGCGTTGCATTATCAACAGGTGTTTTGATAAACTCCAAAGTAAATTAGAATAAGGTCGTACGACTGGAGATGCGTAGTGTTACGTGGCATCGAATACTTTTAAAATTTGCTGATGAATTCAAACTCTTCACCTGTGTGGTTACTAGTTACTTGAATAGGGATATGCGCAAGATTGAATCATCGCAAAAAGATTAAAGCAGAGCCCGCTCGGCTGATTCCTCGAAAGCTTACGCCGAGCCTAGAGCTTTTATTGGCTCCTAAGTATTGTCACTCAGCTTAATTGCGTGGTGAAGGCCGATTCCCACTCAGCTTAATTACGCGGTAAAGGTGGTAGTACCTGCGTAGAGTATCGTTGTGGTAGCTGTTGCCTAATGACAGTGACGGCAGTGTGCTGCTTTAACGTAATTCAAACGGCTCATTACTCCTTGATTTTTAAAACGCCGCTGGAATTGATAAAAATTACAAATGATTCATCACGATTGGCTTTGACTTTGTTTGGCCATTACTAAACAACCTAATTTTCGAATGAGTTGCGTTAATGGAAAGGCATGTAAACTTGTAGGCTCCACACTTTCCGCTAGTTGGAGCTCTTGTACAACTTTCTTTTAAGTTTGCACTCTGACTGGCTTCGTGGACAAAGTGCGTATTGTTTAACAAGTTAATAAGAAGATTTTAAGCTTTATTGTAATGTGGAGTCGTTTATAGGTTGAACACAGTGTTTCAGTTTTATGATTTAAAAGCAGGAAAGGATTAGTGTATGAAATTACTGCACAAATAAAAGTTGTCGCAAACAACAGAGGTAAGGAGTTGTGAGCATTAAACGTTTTTCTGCAATCTTGCATAGTCAATCTACGCGGCGTAGGTGTTGCTTGTTAAATCCACTGTTGTTGTGGATTTACGCAACCCACTGAAAAATTGAAATTGGCGAAACTTCTTGAGCTGACAGTGCAAGTGCGATAACGATTAAATTTTGTCTGGTATCCGTTTTTTTTTTTGGTGTCTGTTTCCTTGTGTACCCTTACACATTAAGACACTTCTTGTTTAGTTCCACCTCCGTGTATGAAGCGAAATGAAAAAGGGTGTTTGCGATAAATTTTTGTTCTCAAAAGTGGACTTTCATGAGAATGTTGGCTTGAATGGAGTCATATATTTGTTTGTTTACGGAAGAAGCAGCTGTGCTCACAAAACGGTTTGCGCGTTTCAACGGGAGATCAGTTCGCAGCCAGTGAGATGCTGGGTATGGTGCTCTTTGGCAAGAAAACCAGCTTTCATCACCCTGGCAGGAAGCAGATTTCAGGCCTCGGCTCGTCAAATGAATATCACCTAAAGGCCGGTTCCCACTCAGCTTACACATCCTCTGGAATTCCGCCGCCTGGCACACAACCATGGTGATTGGTGATTGGTGGTCGGTTTGCGCCATGCAAAATTTTTTTGTATTTAAAAAATTCACCGTAAAAGTTTTTACAAAATAGGTTCTTATTTTTGAAAAAAAATACATTGTTTTGACAAATTCTTTGAAACCGAAAAAGTTACTTTATAAAAAAAAATTTTCCAGAAAAAAAATTCGCAATGAATTTTTGTTCGTTTTGCCGTATTCGACGTTTTCCTACCGAGGCATGACTTACATGTGACGTTGAAGTTGAACAGCCTGTTCGGAGTTCCTGATTGCAAACAAAACAGCCACATTAATCGAAAACATTATTTTATTCAACGTTTCGGCTTATGCGTTAGTAGGGTTGCCAGATCACTGGAAAAGTTTTCAAGGACATTTTGTCGTTTTGTGACCATTGAAATTTAACTTCGCATTTACTTTGAATACTTTTTAGATTGAATGGTTTAGCACATTTTTTCAAACAAACATTCCTGAATAACAATGGGTACTTTTACTACAAAATTGTTTTAAGGTGGAACAAATCTACATGTTATTCTGTTGGATTGCTTTGTTTAATTTTAATTCTTGAATATTCATTGTAATCAATAGCTAATTAATGAACAATTTAACAACTGTTCAAGAACTTTTAAGGACGTTGGAAAATATTCAAGGACAACAAAATGTTTTTCAAGGATCAAGGACGTAACCAGTTTCAATAGCAAATTCAAGGAAAGTCCTTGGCGGACAAGGATATCTGGAAACCTTATGCGTAAGCCATCATCAGGAATAAATGAAATGCAACAGTTAAAACGAAGAAATTAGGATGCAATTTTGCACTTTGGCTAAATTAAAATTGCATACTTATTTTTTTCCTTCTAACTGTTTCATCTATTCCTGATGATGACTTACGCATAAGCCGAAACGTTGAATAGAATAATGTTTTCGATTATTGCGGCCGTTTTGTTTGCAATAAGGAACTCCGAATAGGCTGTTCAACTTAAACGCCACATGTAAGTGGCAAAACCAAGACAAGTTTTTTCGACGATTTTGGTTTTAGTAATGTGATCAGATTTTATCAAAGACGCTAAGCGAATAGTTTGTCACGTAAACTGCTTGCTGCTAAAGCAGTGATGCACGTTGTTGTAATGTGCATTGCTTCTCCAACTCTTCCTTAAATTGTTTAGCAAATGTTTCCGGATTTCTGCTAGGTGTTGATAAGTTGTCGGTTATGATTGGTTGACGGTCAAACCAGGCCTAGCTGTTCTGATGATCAGTGTTGCAATGCTCACATATTCGGAGTCGCGCTACGCTCTGTGCGACATTTCCTTTGTGCAACTAATTAGCCGCAGGATTGAAATGTTTCCGAGAAAATTACACTTTTTACGGAATGGAACTCTTCACCTTCGTGCAACGTGAAAACGGCCAATAACGGGTGAAAACGCGGCATGGTATGAAAGCCCTTTTAGTTTCCATTTTACAAAAACAAAAAAGACTTGTTTGCTCCACTATACAGTTAGTATTCACTAAAGCAGTAATCGTGGTTGCTGACCACTGTACAATTAGTGGTTTGGCGGCAAGTTGTCATTCGCTGTTTTCCTCCATCTCTACAGCTGAACGTGCTTTCAAGGAATTGACACACGTGGTTTTGATTCAAATTCGCTTCCAAGCTCATCGTGTTACTTATTATCTCGCCTGTACTTCCGCCGCTGTGACTTAGTCAGCTTCGCATACTGCGTTTGTTTAACAGACTTCTGCGAAAACACCGTCGGTTTCATTGAGAATGAAGGTTCAACGTATAGCCTCGTTTATCTCTTCAACGTTATTTTTCGTGCACGTCAAGTGCTTGTTTCTGACGGCGTCCCTGCTGAAAAATGCATTCTCCCCTCGTGTGCGTGCGGTGACCGCACCCGAACGCTGGTGGATTATTGCAGGCATCACTGTCGCAGCGCGCGATCAAAATTTATTGACCACGAGCAACTCGTCAGTTTTACTAGTGGTTTCAGCATCATGGCTAGTTCAATATTTTTAAAAGACGTCAGATGTCATCAGGTGACGATATCCAGCAAAGTCGAACATCGCAGTGTACGCACTGTGTAGTCGCTCGGTTATGTTTCTAACTGCGGACGTATGCCATTAAAATGTAGACCCTTCGCTTCACCAGTAAGTTTAATAACTCTCCGTGATATTGTCGGAGGTCTGATTTTTTATCGAAAGTTCGTTCCTTGTCAAAGCCAGTAAGCTAATTTTGTGTGTTTCAGTATGCGCAAGTGATCGCAAGCAGTCATTCTTCAAGTTGTAGTGAGGTAAGAATTGGCGGCAGGCCGAAGTCTGGATATTGCCTCTTGTCATATCAGTCGGCGGAAAATTGATGCAGGTGAAAAGTGCAGGTGCAAGAAAACAAGGGCAGAAAAACGAAGCAAACACAGAACTACTTAAAAAGCAAAATTTGTATGATGGGTTTTAATCAAATAATAAAACAGAAATACATGGTTAGCAGTAGGGAGGGGGGCAAAATCGTTTACAGTGTTCGAGGAAGCGAATCAGTGCTGCAAAATGATTACTGCTGGTTTAAACGGTAACTGTGGTAAACCAAACAGAATAGGGATTTATTGAGAAAAGAAAAAAGTCTGCGCGTGCTTTTTCCTGTATAATGTCATAAGTTACGCGACAGTAAAAGGTGTCCAAGCGTTTCTTGCGGCCCACAGCCAGAGCCTCTGAGATAAATTTTACCATGGCGTAGGAAGACGGATATCGACCCCCTAGATGCAGGCGCTCTAGTCAAAAGTTGTATAGCTTGTTTGAAAAATAATCATCAAGGTATAGATAAAACAGCTACCCTGCTAAGATTTATAAGTAGATTAAACGTTATACCGGCCACTGGCTTACACTAGTAATTTTTGGCTTGATTACAGAAAGATTAATGTGTGTACTTTTGTTCTCGCGGACCCGAGTACGATGTAACTCTTGTGCCACCTCTCGTAAGCCCTGCCCACAGCTGCACAAATGAAAATATTTCACGTTAATGTTTAAGGGGCTATGACCAAGTCGAAGCATGTAGCGCAATGAAGTGATAGATGGATGTGAACCGTGTAGATGCTAAATTGCGTGCCATAGCAATGACGCAAGACTTAAAGACTGAATAACTGCAAGATGATTTGATGTGTTGTGTTGGGAAATTGCAAAGCAGAAGAGCTTGTAAAATAATAAATTGCGCACAAGCGAACGTGTGGAAAAGAGAAGCTGCAAGTCAGTGTTGTAGCGACAAGAGTAGGAGGTATGTTTCTCTGAACACTGGCGATAGAAAAGAGAGAACAGGCAAAGCAATGTCAAGTTTGATTTTATAGAAAGACACGATGGAGTTCTCAGTGTATGGCTCGTGGAACGAAACTAAGATCAGAAAGGACTTCAGCGTTGGAGGATGTGCGGAAATATCCAAGATAAGATGGGCAGCTTTTGCATGAGGGCGTTCAAGAACCAAACTATCTGAAGTAGAGCAATTAACGAAGGTAACGCTGTCCTAGTCCAGAGGCAGTGTAGGAATAATCTTTAGCGGAGCGAGATAAAGCCTAAGTATAGACATTTGTGTAATGGACGGTATATATATTTATGTAATGACAAGCTTCGATGAAATATAGACATACTTACTCGGACCATCTACTTCACTGAGGTGAAAATTTTCCAACTTGAGAACTGTATAAGATACTTGGAGTTTGGAAATTGTTAAAACTTTAGTCTTCACTGAGTTAAATTTACTTGACATAAGTTAGACCAGTTAGAGTGTCAGCTAATACCTGATGGAGAGGACATTTAGAGAAAAACAACAACGTTGCTTTGATCTGATGCTGTCAGAATTTCTAAAGTGAAATCTTTGCAAACATTTTGAAACTCCATTCACAGTACGTGGCTAACTGGAAAATGCTGTTATTTCTACTACCAATATTTTTGTAGCAGTTGTCACCAGGTTTCATTTCAAACAAGTCTTCTTTATTTCGTTTACTTGCCGATGTTTTTCCTACCTACTGAGGCACACTTTCTCAGGGCAGTATTGTATTCACCATGCAATCATGCATGCATTTGTATTTTTTCACGGTTTGGTTAAGAAGTCGGTATTCATTAAAATTACAAAAGCCAAGGCTTGTTTTGGCCAGGGCTCATTGGCATCGATTTTAATTTCCAATTATTTCAACTATTATAATAATTTGCAATTACTAAGAGAACAAAAAGTTGTTAAAGATGTTGTTCTCGCGGATAAAGTTATTTATTACTTACGCACATTTTGTGTTTGCAGGTATATGGGCAAATATTTGGTCGCTACTGTAGATTAGTTGTGGATCTCGCGCAGCTTTTGGTAGAAAGCGCGTGATCAAAATCTCTGTAGATCTCAGTTTGTATATCGTATGCTTGTGGTTCAATTCACTGCTTTCAAGACAAAATAAATCGAAAAAAGGTTCTTCAGCCCATGCCGTTTTTGTTGATATTCACTCGTACTCGTGGAAACCTACATTTGATACACCTTAATTTATATCTTTATATGGTGAAACTGTTAGAATAGTCAGCTCCGCCTACTTTAGCTGAAAATGTACTTCAGCCTATCCAGCTGCACGTGAAGCTGTAAATTTGATGCTTGACCGCTTCCGTCGCGCAGCATGGCCTTGTTCATTGTATAGCACACATTGAGGCTTGCTGCGCAGCGGTCCAAAAACGAAAGCAGCGTGAACCACGATAGGTATTACGCTGCTGATTGTTGCATGCCGTTGACAGTTAAAGCTCTGGCTGTACAGCTGCCTTCTTGGCGCGAGTCGTTTCATCTTCGGTAGTTCAGCCATTGCTACTGAAATGGCTGATTAGCAGCAGTATTTGAAAAGCTCTTTGATGAAATCGGTTAGGCTGTATAATTTGCTTATGAACTGTGATCTGTGATGCAGTTGTGAAGGCAGTGTGTATTAGTGTCGTGCTGTTTTTCCTGAAAAGTACGCCTCAATTTCTGCTGTATTCAGCGTACGAAGGTACATTTGCGTAAATGGAAACAAGATTTACATCAACTTGGATGCGTCGCAGGTAGTGATATCGATATAAGTACTAAGAGATAAGTTTAAAGTTCTTACCTTATAACTTCTTTCGTTTGCGATTCTTTTTTCCAAGGGACAAGCAAGTATAGAAATACTGGTATGATTACTGTCTGAAGTCATTTGGTGTGCTTTCAATTTTTTTGTATTCCTGCAAAAGATACGAAATAAGATTTGACTGCAGCACAGTTCTAGTGCCTGTCTGTCATCAGCATATTTTGCGTTGGTGATGCTCTGCTACAATCACTTTTGCAGCGCCAAGTCTTCGCCCGAGATTCGTAGAACGTCGTTAGTCGCTTGAGGTCTGCTATCTCGTAGTTCTATAGCAGGGTTTCCCAACCTGGGGTACATTTAAGGTTAACAATAGAAGATAAAAGTACTGTGTATTTATGCTACATATTATTTATATCCAAATATTTATACATATATCAGTTAATATTATTACCAAAAGTTATATGCTTATTAAATATATCTATGAATGATCATGGTAAAATATTTTGTCATAAGAAATATTAGGGGTAACCTGCACGTTCATCTGTCGAAATTCTGAAGGGGCACATGCTTATCTGTCGAAATGCTGTCGGGGTACATGCTCATCTGTTGGAAACTGAAGGGGTACATGGTAAGAGAAAGGTTGGGAACCCATGTTCTATAGAATACCGCGGATTTGTCTGTTTGGTCAACTATTTTATACATTTGCTGTTAACGACAAAAACGTGGTTCGTTACTCATTGCAACTGCATGAAATCTAGCAAAGAAGCACGCTGAAATGTCTGCAACCCAAGGAGAGCTCGCGGGATGTACCAAATACCATGCTCATGTTTGACCGTGAAATTAATCACAAGTGATTGTCTTCTGCACACAAGAGTCGCATACCCAACAGTTTTTTTTCTTTATTTTCTTACCCAGATATGCGCGTTTTTGTTGTTAAATTTTAATGGCGTTTATACGCACTTTGCCCCCATACAAGTGCTGCTACACCCGAGCTATCAACTACGAGACGTTCCCGCGTAGCATGTTACAAGCGTTAACGTGACCAGGGTTTTTTAAGGTTTGACCTAGTGACCCCTAAGATATTTTGAGAGACCGCCACTATTTAATGTAAATACCAGTATGGTCGTAAAGCGAGCTTATCCTATAGTGGTTGTAAAGCGAGGCTTTACAGTGCGTTACAAGGACCGTTTTGGTCTCTCAAAAAAACCTAAAAACAATGAAGGTGACCGCAACTGAATACAGAGTGCAAATACAGTATCAGCCAGCCTTGGTTAAGTATAGTGTGATCTGCTGTTGTGCAACTAGTGTATGCCATTGCCCAGCTTGGCCGAAGCTCATTTGAGGCTCTGTTGTGCTTGTACACGCTGAGTTCAGACAGACCTGATGGTCTTCTTCGCACTTCGTTGTCCAAGATGGCCACCAGATTTGGTTCAGGTTTTCTTCTGCACATGACTTCGCAGATGACTAACCAGGCCGATCCGCACGGCGAAGCTTCTACCACAAAATGGACACCAGTGGGATGGCTGAAAGAGCTGCTTACTGGAGACACGAGCCGTGCGTTGTTCCCGTTTTTTGATTGCGGCCAGCGTTCCTTGTTTTTCGACCCCCTGTGGAGATGAGACTGCGCCACGTGGAGCGCTCCTCTGCTGACGCTTCCCAAGAGTTAACGTGGATGGAGAAGTCCTTCAGTGCAGCTGAAGGAGGTGTCTGGCCACGCTTTTTCTGGCCACCTACCGAAACGTTCTCCATGAAGAAGTTCCATTTGGATGCGGTTGTTTGGCATGCGGTGGACGTGACCTGCCCATCTGATTTGTGCTTGCGTACTAGAATGTAAATGCTGAGCTCGGCACAGCACTACCGTATCTGGTATTCTGTTTAGCCGTTGGTTGAATCGCCTCCCATGTCTCCTATAAAGCAGTGCTCTTCAACCTTTATGTCACGGCGGAACCCCTGATAAACTTTCGCGTTTGTCCTGGAACCCCCATTAACAAAAATTAAAAAAACACGAATTACTTGTGAGAAAATTACATTTTTCGTTATTAGACACTTCAACAAATAAACAGTTGCTACAGAAGTTAAAAAGCAAGAAATTTAATGACTCGGTTGTTCTTGGATTTCTGGAATGTATCTGCTACATTCAGAATTTGGCAAAATGAACCCGTATCTCAAATATGTGTCGTCCCATTTTCTAACTTTGGCAATTGAATGACATTTGGTCCGCTTTGGATTAGGTGCCTCTTTTACAATTGAACTACATTGCTCATTGCCGTCCACACCTTCGCTGTTGTTATTATTTCGCTTCACGTAAGAAAAGATGCTATTGCGCTCAAGGGCGTACGCAAGAAGTTTTTTTTTGTAAACCCACCCCCTTGAGCTTGATATTCACAAACTTTATTACCTGCGCAAAGGGTATCAATTGTTTTCGCATACTTTTTGCTTGTTAATTTGTCGGCTTAAATGCGAATGCCACGGAATGAATATGCATGCAGATTTCAAGGAACATTATAAATGGGCCAAAAAGTAATAATTAGGTTTTGGTGGGAATCTGGGTTATCGTCTGCATCCAGGAACCATCGCACCACTTTTTGCAGACCTTTCGCCCACTACGCATGTTTCAGATTGTGTTCCGCGATAGTTCACTTTATCCTAAGCAGTTGTCTTTATTTTGTCTGCTATGGCTGATCAGCGCAAACTTCGCCAAAACGTTGGTTTGGAAAACATGAATATGACGTCATAAAAACAACGCACACCAAATACAAATGACACCATACATATGCCACTGAATAAAACTCCCCCCACGAAAATTTTCTGCGTACGCCACTGATTTTGCTCCATCTGGCTTGACTAAATAGTAAAAAGTTGGGTTTCACACTGTTTTAACTTTATTCCCACAAAGGTTGAACAGCAGCTCATGTCCGTTGTCTTTGTCGACCCTCTACTCGATGTTCAGTACTGCGAAGTTGTACATCGGCAATATCCTATAACTATGATGCAACAATAACGTTCTTCTTTAATTGCACAACAATGTACAACAAGTGACGCAACAGCTCTCAATATTTATTGTTCCGCTATCTGCACTCAAACTCCTGTATAACTAACTGGCCTACTTGAAGTCTGAAGCCAAGATACTGAAGCAAGAAACCATTTCCCATAAATGAAACGAGGAACCCTTAAACCTCACGGAACCCCACTACATGTTTTGCGGAATCCCTTGAAGAGCACTGCTGTAGAGGGTCCACGTTTCACAGGCATGAAGAAGGGTGGTCAAGACAGCCTTTTAGACCTTTCAAACTTTGTGGATAACCGTATCCCACGCCTCTCAGTCTGCCACACATTTGACCTGAGTCTACTAAATGCAGTGCATGCTTTGGAGATACTGTTATTAAATTCCAAGTCCATGGCGGATGTGTTAGAAGATACGCAAAACTTTGGACGGCTTGAAGTCTCTGATTTGCCGTGATGCAGGGATCAGTGTCAGGCTTTCCTGAGGCAGGTTGATACATTGCCTCGATCTTCTTGGTGCCGGCGTTAGGACCAAAGCGGCCACAGGCAATGGAGAACTCATCCATTTGATGATGAATTGCATTCAAAGCAGGAATTGAGGTCACAGTTATCAGCATACAAGAATTCCTGCATGGATAGCCTTTAGGCGTCTCGGAGTCAGTAATTTTCCATTGCAACCATATCGGGTTGGAATACTGCCGCAACCGGATTCAGTCTTAGGTTAGCTTTGACGACCAAAAGTTCAGTAGTTTCCAAGAGCGGTCGGTTGACTAACATAACGTCCATCTATTGTTTTTTTCCGTGATCTTTACAAGCAAGTGTGTTCGTGAGCAGATGGTAGTATGTTGATAAAAACAGCATTAATTGAGGTTTAATAAATCCGCATTGTGTTGTTTATTTTAGTAGTTTGAATAGACAAACGATTTTTACCTCATTTGCAAATTGCACGAACGTAATGGATGCTTCGATTCTCTGCTAAAATTACGGGTTAGCTCTGAAAAGATATTTTTAGATCGAATGTTGTTTGGGCGCAATCCGACCCACATTTTTGAAAAATCAAAGGTAAATTATGGGTGCAGATTTTTTTATGTCAATATAGTAAAACTGAAATAATTGGCCGTCCAGTGTTTTTTGTCAGTATTTTCAAGGTCGACGCTTATAGTTCTGTGCTGGTAACCACGAGGTGCTTTTTATGAAATTCACTAGCAAAGCGAATTTAAAATGTACATGCATTCTTGCAAGATCGATGTGGAAATGTGTTTGGAGATGCATTGTTTCAGGATAGTTTGCTGGATAAGCTCCACACAGCTTAATATCTCTATAACACTTATGTTACTTTGCCGCTACAGTGCAGATAAATGCAGTACACAGGTAAGGTAGGCACAGCTTTTAGTAGTGATATTTTAAGATTCTTAGTAAGAGTTACAGTAGTTGACGTTTGCTTAAACGTGTATCAGGGATTAGTCGGAAAATTTCAGGAAGTATTCGTCGACATAATGTGATGGAGTAGCGCAATTAAGTACACGGTTTACCTTAAAGATCCGAGTTTGCCGTCAAGAAGAGATGCGGATGGCTTGGTTCAAAACACGGTACATTTTTTACTCTGAGATTTTGTTGGAACAACTCTAATTTGGAACCAAAGCTTTGCCGCATTTAATCTGCTATGCGCTGACGTTGCGCTGAATACGCACATATAAAAGGTGAAAAGATACATATATTCCAACAAAAATGTGTTGCTCGTTTGTCTCGCTTTGGCCGAACCAAGAAGTGCTGGTAGTAGCGAATAAACACCTAATTTTCGCCGAATTTGACGATTATTAATTTCTAAGCGCAGAACAGCGACATCTAGAAACTCTCCTGGAAGTGAATATTTGGCAACGTGCGCTTTGCCTGTGCTAGTTTTCGTTCAAGACCTGCATGCATTTTTTGTATCAGAAGCAGAACGCGACTGCACGTGATTTGTCGATGTGTGCGTGCGTTCATTGTGAAACGGTCGTGTCAAACGATTTGTCACATTCCTAAGTGGCGTCAAGTGCAGCTCCTTGCGGCGCGCTACTACGTTCAGTGCTAAAGATTCTATTTCGTTTTCCTTAGACCGCGTTGAGGAATCCCGCGAGCTCCCACCGCAACGTGACATCGACCCCCCGTAGGTTATTTCTCCCTCGCCCGTTGGATGGACTATACAGTTTTTTGTCGTACCGCCGCGCGTTTCGTCATCGATTCAGGTCATCCGTCAAATTTCCTTGCTGCCAAGTCAATGATCCTGTTTTCAAATGTGAAGATCGCACCACATTGTGGTTACTGAATATAATGACCGATACAATGAAGCAGAACCGTCGCTAGAAAGTTTTCAATAGGGGGGCTTTGCGTTTGTGCAGGGGAGCTTCACATTCAAAAAATTGACAGAAACTTAACTGATTTATAGTGTTTCACGTTTCACTTTGGGGGGGCCAAGGCCACCAAAGACCTCCCCGTAGCGATGGGACTGCAGTGAACAACGAATTTGACCCACCAACGATAATCTTCACTTGCCTGCTGATTGCGATGCGTTCAATTTGCTGTATTTTGCCCAGTTTGATTTTCCATGCATGCTGCTTTGCATTAGGTTCTCTTGCTTTGTCGTTCGAAAGACAACTCATTGTGTACAAGTAATGATACTACCTATTTGTTGCTGCTTTGTCGGGGTAGGTTTTGTAATCTGCCGGCTTCAATTCAAATGATGCGTCGTTGAAAGTATGTTCGTTTTGTATTTGTTTAAAAAATTACGTTTGGCAGTGTATTGAGTGAAATACTTTGTGTCACATTATAAATTGATAGGTTTGATGCGTTAAACTCGTGCAAGACAATCAAAAAGTTAAAAAATAATGTCATGTAGGCTGTTTTTATAAGCTGTTTCCCGTATAAGCCCAAATGGCTTTCCATACCTGTACTTGCCTGTTTTGTGAATAACCAACGTGTGAGAAGCCACTTTTATCAATAAATTTAAATTCTTGTAAAGATTACAGTCACATTTGGAAAAAGATACTCGATTTGAAAATACCAAGCTGTTTGAAATAGGGCTTCGGACAACGTATGAAAATAAGTTGGTAAATTCGAAGATGGTTAAGTAAGACAACGTTTTCGAATAGGCAGTTTCGTAACTAATAAAATACCCCAATGTTTTACTGGCGGTGCTTGATTGATATGGATTGACCAAGTTTTGAAACCTGCTCGTAACACTTTCACTCCTCGTTGAGTGGACTATGCTGCAGTTGAGAAATTTTTGCTGCATTGTATAAGCAGTTGGGATGAAATGCCATGAAGTAACTAAAAGATTTTGTAGTATTACTGCGAAACAGTCAGCTCGTTGACCGTCCTTTGAAGTTTAGACGCTTTGACTAAAAACAAAATGATCTGTTGATATCGAAGGATTTTGCTAATAGTGCGACTGGTTTCAAGTAGACGCTGGTAACGGGAAGTGACGTTACTTACTTCGCGCTATATCCGTATACATTAGGTTTTTTCTTGGAATTGCTTTACTGTACGGAAATTCCTCTCTTAACCCTTCATATAATGAAGCTATTGCACAACGTTCATGGCATCCGGGACGTGTTTGCGCTGTTACGACAACACCAAACCATTAAACCTCGACTGTCAATACGGTACTGTCGTATCATTTACAAGCACTGGTACATCTGCACAGAGTCTACGTGCTTTTTTCGACTTGTCTCCTCGCTTATTTTTATACAACGCTAGTTTTCTTTCGCAGGAACAGAACGTCAGTCCATCCTTTAATATTGAACTATAACTAAACAGGTTTTCTGACACTGTTTTTGTATGACAGACTCAGCAGCCAACTACATTGATACAAGTTTTTCAAAGAATGCTCAAGAGGGAGCAAAGCATCATAGAGTTATACGTAAGGCGTGTTTAGTGTCCATAATCAGTAGTAATATTTTTCCCTACCAAGTTGGTCTTTTTCGTGAGTTAAATGCATGTCATCTCTGCAGAACAACGTTCCAGCCACAGGCTTGTTTGGTCTATTTCGAAATCGAGACATTTTTCTATTCACTTTTTAGATTCTTTATTTTGACTTTTCGAAACTTTTTCATTTAGGATTTTTTATTTTTATGAAGATTTCTGATTATAATATTTAATTTTAATTACAGATTTTTGGTTTTGGCTTTTCTACTGTTTAAAAAACTTTCGCTGTTGTTAATATGACGTCGGTTTTGGTAATAGAAGTAGAAACGCAACTCAACTTGGAGTCGGTACTGTTATATGCATTGAAATGGCAATAAAACATAACAGCAGCAGAAAACCTTTGCCGGAATTTGAACCTGGTTGTCAAAGGAAGCGCGTGTATTGGTGGCGACAATATTTGCCGATCTCAGTGGATTGTCCTAGAAATGGCATGAACTACATCCAATAAAATCGAAATTAATAATAGAAATAATAGAAACCTTTTCATCGGCACTATTGTCAACTTTCTCATTCCCGATAATACAATAAAGAATGCGATTTTCCTTCAAGTTTTGTTTGATTCAGAGAAACTACCAACAAATCGGTTCGCATATTTATCGTCACGTGCTTGCTGTTTCGGAATCTTGTGGTTTAGAGTACACCATTTAACTATTTTATTTTGTCTTCAACTTATTACTTATGGTTTCAATTGGTGTTGTTTAGTGATAAAAATTAGCTTTGGGTGCAAGCACATTTTTTGGCTTCATGTTCTTCCTAATTTCTTTTTCATGTGTAAGCGGGAGTGAGTTGGGTGTTTTTCCCTGCTCAAGATTGGTTGCCAAGTTGCAGCAAAGATAAGTAAGATTTTTCCATCTCGGAGTGCCTTTTCGTGCTCACATAGTTACGTTAAATTCCTGTTACAAACAACATTTTCTGTTTCACCAGGATAGCAGGCCAAATAGCGTGCAACAAGAGACAATGTCTCCGAGTCCTACTTACGCAGCTGGCGATGGAATTGCCAGTCCCGATACTCATGGACGTCCCCCGGTTATGCACGGTAGAATGCAACAAATCATGATGGTGTGTATGGGCGAAAGACCGTTGTACATACCTTTTGTAAATCAACCCATTGCTTCTGCAGATATTTCGAACGATAGTATTTGATGGTTGGTGAATATATCATTAACTGTTCTCGGGCTCATTTTAGCTGTTGTCAGTATCTTAGCAATTTTTAGGGTCAACCATTTTCCGTCAACCGTTTCGTATTAGCTACGTGTGACACGAAGGTTGGTACGCTGCAGTATCGAAGAGAATTAATCCTTAATAAACAAACTGCTGGCTGGGTTAGCCTAATTGTTAGTTGCACCACCCACAGAGTGGTATATGCCATTTGCTGTCATATCCTTATAGACAACAGGCGAAAATAATAGTACAGATAGTACAGTACTTCTTTCTCAAAAATCTCCGCATTGTGTCACTGCTGTGAAAAAAAGCGACTGAAATTTACCGTCTCATGAAGTCCACAACGATCAACTCAAACTTACTTTAAAAAATAACGTAAGTGACCACATCATCAACAGCAGCATGTGTGAGGATGCCTGGATCAATGTCAGCGTCTGCAGTAGCAGGAAATAGTTCATATTGCACATCTGTTTGGAACTGACTGAGGCATTGCTAATGGTTACTCGCAGCGTAAAATAGGCGTGTGTTTCATGTTGCCTACCAGCAAGCGCTTCTACTGCAATGCCCCTCAACAGCGCACGCAAGTTTTTTTTTTTGACAGAAACAGTGTATTTGGACCGATGGCAACTTAACATACGTTTTGCATACTCTTCACTTAAATCTCGATGCTAGAAAATTTGCTTCGCCATTGATAAGCGACACTTTCGTGTTGTATCATTTTCATTTGTAAACGTCTTCCCATCTTCTGAATTGCTATCCGACCAGCCATTAAAAAACATCAGCATAAAACAAGATGCAACTGCATTTGCTACAGTCAAAGACCAGTTTCAAATGTTGGCCTCAATGCAGTGGTGATGTGGTTTGATCATAACGTGTGATGTTATCAATGATGCATTTGGCAAATTTTGTATGGGCCGCTGATGATAAATCCACTGTTAATACTCTACGTTGCCCGAAAGCAAAATATACTGGAAGTCGCCGCTTTCTGGAAAAATGTTTTCATGTTGCTGTTACACGGGATTCTCCAAATCGGTTTTTAAGTTGCTGTATCTCAACAGCGTTTCGTTTCCGTGAGAAAAGTCCTTCAGGCGCTCTTGCGATGTGACCCGTATTCTTTTTAGATAGTTTTTACTTCTTAATTAATGTTTCAGCAGTATATTTTCAATTTTGTAACACATTCATTCATTCGTTTTCATGCCCGATTTTTCTCTGGGGAGGGTCGCGGGGGCAGCAGCCCTAGGAGGACTCGAAATACCTCTTGGTTTTCTGCAAGTTCTGATGGTTCTCCTGGCTCCACACCAAGACGGGACCAAGCAAGGTCCGAGATCTAATCATTCCACCTGTTTCTTGGTCGACCTTTGAACCGCTTTCCCGCAGGTGCAGACAGCAGGACACGCCACGCCAATTTTTCCTGGGACATTCTGCTCATATGGCCGAACCAACGTAGCTGAGATGGCTATTCGGAGAAGTGGCTCGTCATTCAGGGTTTTTTGTATTTCACAGCTGTGCACTTCGTCGCGAAGTGTCACGCCGTAAACTTTTGGCAAAAATCCCATCTCCGCTTCTTGCACTTGAGGTAGCACTCTTTCATGACCATAGGTGAGAACGGCCATGAGGAAGACCTCACTGGGTATCCTCCAATTGTAATAAATTTTTCGCTGCATCCTTTTTCAAAGCCCTTGGCATACATGTTTTCAGGGAGCCTAAGGAGAGAGATACCAGGCACACTAGTGAATGCACTCCCTTGCGTATGGGGATGATCACCCAAGCCTTCCTTCGGTCCCCTTTCAAAACACCAGGCCACCTGATAAACACGAGCNAGCCAATTTCGTAAAAGGTATTACAGAAATTAGTGGGGTTTGCAGTTAAGATGTCTGCAGCGTGGTAACTATTTGCTGTACCTACTACAAACAGTTGAACGACGATTTGCAAGTTTTTATCGTGGAAGTTGTGCCAACCAATAACGTTTGACAGGATTCATCTTAAAGGTTTCAAAAACATCGATTGTGCGTCATTCCGTGTTTTCAACTCAAAATCTAATCACAGTACTACGCAGTAAGTAACCGTTGCAAAGTATACAAATAAAATTTTCTCCAGGTCAATTTACAGTTAGTTTGTCACGTACTAGGGGGAAGGTGTTTGATAAACGTCTGTGCTTGCTCGCAACAGTGCGGCAGCGGCCTGTTGAAAATTGCGTATTGTTTTTGTGTGGCAGGACATCTCCGAATTGAATACCATTAGCCATAACATCAAGGCTGAACTTGACCAGATGTTTGGGGAGTACCAGCGTTTACGACTATGCACTAACGGAAACAGTATGTTTGTGTTTTGTATGGACGCAAGAAAACTTTACCAAGTTTGCTGCCTGGATAGATTAACTACCAGCTATGTGTACATTTTTTAGATATACTGTAATTTTCGTATTGTGTAGTTAATTTTCATGCGTTTTAACTTTTTCAATTACCGTGTTTGCTGTCGTAATTCTTGGAGGTTATCAATCCATCGTATGGTTTTGGCAAACTCCACCTGTATCCAGCGTGCGTTTGGACAGAAACGTACCACTTTCTCCTTACTTCAGATTTCAAAAGCGTTCGGCCTGTTGGTTGACTTGGAAATTTTGCAGCTGCTTTTTAAGTTGTTTGCACAAAGTGTGACATTCTTTAGCGCTTGCGATTTTATTGCGTATATTCACGACAACATGGTAGTTCCTTATGAACTCTGCGAACAACCAACACTCCTGGCGACTTTTCGTTTTCAGTTCGTTTCATCGACACCTACGATGTGCGGCATATCACCAGCGAGCCGGAGAGAAGAATGTGGCAAACTATCTGCACCTTGCGCGAGTCGATCATTAACCGACGCAGGGTTAGTGATGTCAGTAGTGTCTGTGCAGGAGTGGGTTAAGGATTACCCGAAGCAAGCAGTGGACGCTGCTGTTCCAACAACAGCCTGTGGGCGTCTTCATTAGAAGTATAGACTCTTAACAGGGCAGATTTCACCAACCGAAGGCATAAACTTGCTGAATCATGATTTAAAGCAAACACATATTTAAAAACTATGTTATGCTTCGATTGTACATATTTAGGATTTATAACAATTACGCCCCAACCCAGCTTATTTTACCAAAACTTTCTTTTGTCCGTTGATTTGTTATATGCAATCAATAACAGGAAAAGTGATAACGAATTAAACTGGATTAATGATTGAGGGTTTATTTTTTCAAGTCATGAAGGTGTAAACAAGAAGCATAAGTCAAGAATGCACGAACAATCCTTGTCAACGTTAATCTGGTCGTGCTGGTCAATGTCATAAGATCCAATGAAAGTGGAAAGCAAAGTGCCATCACTGTTCAATATTGTTATTAATAATAATTTAGTAATTTTGTAAGGGTCAGTGTCTATTGTGAAGCTTGAAACTTGTAGGTGTGATAGTATTTAAGATTTTCTTGTGGTTAGCCAAGATATCTCTACTCTTTCAACTTAATGATGTGAGTTTTTAGGTAACCTTAAAGCGCCTAAAACAAGAGTTTCAGTTGAGGCTTGTGTGGCTCAAAATCGATTTGTAAACCAATCTTCTTCAAGGATCGAAGGTTCTTAATCAAATGAGGTTTGAGAATCTGATTTTGTAGTGAACGTGACTCTATATGACTTCGCGACCTGTTATTCCAGATTGGAAGAACGGTTGGTTTTTCGAACCTCGAGGCGTACAGAGCGTTAAAGTGGGAAAAGAACCGTCAAATTTACTGCAGCAAACAAACGAAAAAAAGGCTGTCTCATGCGTCGCGACATTAGCCGACGTGACGCCGGTCTCTGCACACAGTTTCGTGGGTTTAATGGAAAAGCAAAAGTTGCGCAGCGTTTCAAGCAAACAACTTTCCTGCAGCAGCCAAAAAAGACAAACAATCGTGATCATCTAGCCTTGTTCACCTTCAACCACCAGTTCATGTGCGTTGGAAAATTAAAGCAGTGTACCGCTCAGAATAGAAAACATGCGTTTTTCTTCCAAAGCTAAGCTTTCAAACAACCATTCACCGAGCGAAAACACGCCGAAATCGAATGAAAACTTGTCTGAATATGGCGATAGTCATCGGTGCATACGCAGAACCGTCGCCAGAAGGTCGTCAATAGGGGGCTTTACGTTCGTGCAGGGGGGGTTGACATTCAAATTTGACAAAAATTCCACTAGTTTATATTGTTTCGTATTTCAATTTGGGAGGGGCTTGGAGCTTGGACTGTGCGTATGCCTACCATCAAGAACAACCACGGTGAACTCGCAACGTTGATTTTCATGTTTTACACAAGGCTTGAACTTTTGTGAAATATAAATATTAATTTTCCAAGGCATTTGAACTAGTTTTCAAGCAGCAGCGTTTTTCGCGAGTGAACTGAGGTTTACCATTGTGGTTCGTTGAGTATCGACCCATGTACAAGACAGAGGAGGGTTTTGGAACCTCGTCACTTATTTCGAGGTTGGAACCTCGTCACAACTTAGTTATAACAAAGTGCAAACGCCTGAGTATGACTGTTAGATGTATAAGAACAATGACAGACTGTTGCTAAACTGTCGGGGCTGTTATCCTATTCGTATTGTTGCCTTGAATTCGTGTGCACCATGCCATGCTTATTGCTGATCACCGTGGTTGTTGCGGTGTAGATATGCAACAAATCATGCAACAAATCATGATGGTGTGTATGGGCGAAAGACCGTTGTACATACCTTTTGTAAATCAACCCATTGCTTCTGCAGATATTTCGAACGATAGTA
>JGI24021J15306_10002526_pt1 | contig 19904 bp, 13 predicted proteins | sample Ectturendosymbi1_FD_15306 | JGI IMG/M metagenome (IMG submission 15306)
TTTTCCTGTACTTTTCCAAAAAAAGAGTGTTTTTATAGTTTAAAGTGCCAAATATCATCAAAACAACACACTGTCTTGCGGGAATGTCGATTAAAGATCACTTTAAAATTAACAATGTGGTGACAGGGGGCCCAAAAACTTCGAAATGACCGGCCAGGGGGGGCGGCCGCTCCCCCTGCCCCCCCGTCAGTTTCGCCACTGACCGCAGGGTTGCCAGATTGGCCATTTCATGGCCCCTTTCGAAAAATTTGGCCATTTTTAACTGCGCTGGCCGTGAAAAAAACAAGTGTTTCAGTCGGACCTGTCATGAGTCAGTGTTTGTTCTCAAGTGTTCCTACCCTTTCATTCATATGTGAACTTAATGATGGTTTTGCGCGTGTGGTTAACTCATTATGATCATCAACTTAATGCAGTTCATGACTTTAATCTTTTGTTCATATATTTGGAGCACAAGATCAAGATAATTCTACCCTTGCCGTTGAATTGGAAAGTTAATTTCAAATTGTTTAACCCAGACATGCATCAGAATGGGAAGCATGTATCTACAACAGTGTTTAATATATGGTCCTAAGTTTTGTTAAGATCAATAAAGACAAGTTGTAACAAGCAATTTTAAGTTTACACTAGAAATTGCTGTTTTAAGGTAAAAAATTGCTTCTTTGGCAAAATCACATTTTTTATACTGCCTTCCAAAAATATACTGCCTTCCAAACAATTTGAGACACCTATGAATATGGAAATTACCATAGTTAAAACATTTTGTGATTTTGGCCATAACGTTTTCAAGGAACAGCCATTTTGGCCATTTTTTTATCAGGATTTCGGCCATAAGTTACGAAAAAAATCTGGCAACCCTCATATACCGTATAAAATTTATAATGTTGGAAGTGCGCGAGAATGAAATAGCACTGCGCATATTGTCTGGCGGTGGTACCGCGCAACCTCGCAGTTGCGTACCTTGGAGGGAACACTGCTTATTGCTTACTTGGAAATAAGCAGGCTACCCTGCGTTGAAAATCTGCAGATCGCCTACTGTGTAAATTATCATAATACACCTGGCATTTGCTGCCAACGAAGCGCATGTTTTTGTGTTTGTTACCGTAACATGGTTTATTTTCCTCGTGACGTATAAAGGGTGAAAGCGTTTTGTGAACATCCATTTACATTGTATCGTCAGCAACTTGAAAATGAGAAGACAAAATTTGAGGTTGCCCCCCTGGAAAAATTTCTGCGGACGCCCATGTGAATGAGCCTAGTAAGCAGAGGACTTACTGGCGTTATCCTTGCTCTGTGACGTACGTTACTCAACAATGTACGTGTTCTCACGAGACCTTCTTATTTATTGTTACCTAACTAACGTCACAAAGCAACAATAATGCCAGCCAGAATGAAAGCAAATGGAAATTCCAGTGACGCAACCATCGAACGGTTTTATTCAGTCAGAATAAATCGTATGATGAGCCCGAGTGACGCTGTTGACCTGGTTCGCCCTGTAACAGCCTATTTGAATTTCATGTAGTTCACCGATACGTTTTCATAGTGGTGTAATTTTGTCTAAATAGTGTAATTTAGACCTTCATATGGTGTATAGGTGACGTCATATTTCAATGCTTGTGACGTCACTGTTGCCAATTCAAAACACAAAAATTTTCTATAGTTATTTTGACGTGAACTTGTGTGTCCCCCCACTTTGAAAAAGGTTCCGACACCCATGACGTAATCACGTCGCCACATCGGCTTGTGTTAATAACAGTGGCAGGAATTTGGATTTGAACAAGTCGGCTTTCGTATTTGCATTATATTTTGCAATATAAATTTTAGATTGGATTTGAATCTGAAAAATTTAAATACCTTCACTGGTGTCTAGAAAAGACTCAAAGTAACACTCAGGGCCGGTCTTAAGCCAATGCAACAGATGCAGCTGCATTGGGCCCTGCGCCATGGTGTTTGGGTAAGTGGTTCATTTTTGGCAGATACTCGTTGCGCTCGAGAATTCAGTAGAAACGGCTTATAAATCTCATTGTTAGCAAACAGCGCTCTCGTTAGAACGAACATTCACACAAAAGATGAAAGGTTGAACCCGTAGACGCAGACCTCCTATTCGAGTCTGAAGACTACAACAGTTGTCCCTTCAAACATAGCAGCAAAAAGTGTTCTCTTTTGCATTTCTCGGCTTGGTCTGTAGTTGTACTGGATACTGAACCGTGTCAGCCTGTCTGGGCAATCGGTCTATGGTTGCTGAGTAGCGACGCTACTTGTGCCAAAACGTTTGTTGGTCGTTGTTCTGAAAAAAATTACAAGCTGGGGTCTTTGCTTTTGGAAAAATGTCTAGTGCGCCACGATTTGGTTATTGAGTTTATATGCACTGTGCCCCCAAACTTTTTTATTTGTGATGGCCCTAATGTTAGCTTTATCGAAAATTGCAAGAATCCTGCGCCTTGACCCAAACTTCTTTCAACAGCTCAGCGAGATTTTCCAATCGCGAAAAGTCCAGATAAGTTAGATTTGAATTATGAATTTCCCAAAGATGTAGCAGGCAGGAATTTTTGAAATTGTTGTTTACAACGTAAATTATCCAATGGAGAGGTGATGCAACCGAAATGGATGTCGTACCCAGCTGGAAAAATGGGATATTTTGATTTTTGTAAGCTTTCTTCAAGATTATTGTCGCGCTATCCGTTCAGTGGTGTAGGAGCTGAGGGTGAAAGCGCACCCCCAAAAGTTTGGATTTGTCGAAAATTCGGGCAAAATTCATGAAAATTCGAGTACAGAAGTTTCGACAACTTTGTTTCCTATTGAGTGATCAATGAGTTTGACTGAATAAAATTATATAAAAGTCTGACTGACTTTTTTTATCCAAAAAACAAATTTTTTGACCTCCAAAAAAAGCTTCATGCTTTACGATTCGTGAGACTTGATAATCAACAACCAACCACTACAGAAACCTCTACACCTCTACAGAAAATTTATAGGGGTAAGTTTGCCGCACAAACGTTTTTGGGCAAGTTTGAGGAAATTCGGGCAAAATATCCTTCACACCCCCAAAATGTGCCTGCTCTTACGCCTACGTATCCATTGCTGGGTTTTCTGACTGGTCTAGTGCTAGTGTGCACTTAGCTGAGCATGAAAAGACCAGATGTCACATACAGGCCAGTGTGTTCAATGGTTTGAGACTGAGCAAACGCTAACGAAGGGTTGCTCGTTTGATTCAATTGATCACATTTATGATTTGCCACTCCACCAAACTTTCACTGTGTTTTGCCTATTTGAGAGTGTAAATAGGTAGAAAAACCACTACTTCAAACCAGGGTTTGGGAGTCGGAGCCGCAAGGAGTCAGAGGATTTTGGATAGAGTCGGAGTCGGATACCTAATAACACTAGGAGTCGGAATCGGATTTATTTGTCCGCCTCCGGATGTCCAACTGGATCATTTTTTACATCACTCTCCTAAGATAGGAATTCTTATTGAAATGGTACAATTTCGTTTGAAACTTCTGTTGAAACAAACATTTCTTGCTGTGCACCACGATTTCTATTGATTTTAACAGCCCAACTTCATTCCCTTTATGTTAAGAAGTCGGAGTCAGGAATCGGAGTGGGAAATTTTGCAAAGGTCTCAGTTGGATATTTAACCTCCGACTCCGCAACCCTGCTTCAGAGTCCATGTACATAAACGTTGGAACACCCCCAGGTCCTACACCACTGAACGAAATCTGCAGAGTAACTTAACTAGGCAAGGCAAAAATTGTGAAAGACGTCCAGCACACTCGTTCCTGTTTATCATACTGGGAGGCTATATGCTTCTATTTCACCAATCAACCATGCGCTTTATATATTGCATTTGGTACGTTTTTTTCTGCATCTGTGACTTGATTGTTGTGAAATCTGTGTACATCACCATTTCTAATTCATGAAGAACAATTTGCATTGGTATCCAAGTCCATGCATTAAGAATAACTATAAAATTGCGCTTTTGGGGAACTTTGGGCGGATGTATCGGTTGCTCTCTAGTGAAGTCTGTTTTTATTTCGTGTATTGCGTCATAAAGCCCATAGTTGATCGTGCGCCCAGACGTTACCTTTATACAAGAATGCGTCTGCGCTTGTGGTTACCGAAAGGGAGAAAGGTAATCAGTTCATGCTAGGAGCTTTCTCCAAGCCAGTCGTTCTTCGCAGGCCCGTAATCACATTTTAAGATTGGGGGGTGGAAATGCATTTTAAGGGGCAAAATTTTCTTTTTTATTGTATGTTTAAAACAAATTTTCCGTACACAACAAAATTTAACGGGGGTACAAAAATTTAGGGAGTACACTGTCCCCGAATGCCCCCGTGGCAACGGGCCTGGTTCGTCGAAAGAAAGTGACGTTTAACAAGAGTGAAGTAGGCTATATTGCATTGTAAGTTCAATTCGCTTGCTTGGTTTGATTGACGTAACTGCGTGGCTTTACGCTTGCGCTCGCCGCTCGTATCTCGATTGCAGAGCTTCCTTTGCAACTTTCGACTTAATTACGAGTGGTAGCGATACACTGTCTAATGTCTATCACAGCAGCATATTGGTCATAAACATGGACGTAGCAAGGGGCACACGAGATATGCCCACGCCCATACTTCTGTGATATCATCTACACAGAGGTCATCTCCAATAATTTGCCGTGTTTCTTGATGTTCATGTAGGACATTTTCTCAAAAAGGGCGTATCACGGTTGACTAAGCACCATGATGCCATAAAACCACTGCTCAGAGGGGCCCCGCGCCTAAATCTTGCATTGGGCCCCGCACCTGCTGGAGCCGACCCTGGTCACAGTATGAGGACGACTGCCGGGATCACGATATGCAAATGCTACATTAAACCACGATCAGAGGCTCAGAGATTTTGTAAAAATGACTCTGACTCTAGTCTCGAGTCATTGATTGTGACTCGAGTCGAGTCATTCTGTGAAAAACGTGACTCGAGTCGAATCACCATTTTTTTCAATGTGACTCGAATCAAGTCTGAGTCACCAAAAATCGTAATTTGAGTCGAGTCATTGACTCGAGTCACATAATAACTGCTTATTAGCTTGCCAAAATAAAGTCCCATAGGTCAGATTAAAAGCACTTCATACCAACTTATTCACACAATTGAATTATCTCTCTTATAATAATAATATTTTACGCAGACACGTGGTCCGTGTCACAGGCGCAATCGACTAACACAAGAGCACAAAAATGGTTAGCCGAAGCCCATTACAGAATAGGTGTTTGCACCCAATAAATACTGATAGGAGCAAAACACTTTAACAGCGCTCCAATTATAACGTCATTTACCCATCATCATCCAGGGGTCCAGTAGTAAGAGAAATGAAGGCATTCTAACATGAAACTTTGAAGTAAACAGCTTACAGAAAAGAAAATAAAGAGTAAAAAATAAATCAGACGCGGGTGCACATTGGCGCACAGAGACAGCACTTTCAGAAACTGAAATGTTAAGAAAACTGTGGTTGGTCAATTTGAAGAAGTTTTTTTCGAAATTGAAAAAGTGACCCCTCCAAAAAGCTGGCAAATGGTCCAAAACTCCCAATTCCATTGACATTTTTCAGTTGCTCCCTCTAGTGGTCGACCAACACAAGGCTGAAGGTCACGCGGAGGTCAAATTTAGTGAAAATGCTATAACGTTGTAATGGATTGCAATAGAGACGTTAGATTGGTGTCAGATGAAGCAGAAACATAAAGCTCTATGTGTCCTAAAAGAACTTTTTGCCCTATTTTGACAAGAAATGAAGACATTATCAAAACTGGTATTTTAAGAGTTACGATGAGTGAAAGCTTGGAAAGAACACATTAAGGTTTTGAGCGATAGAGTACATACTCAAATGATTTCTAGCAAAACTGTTAACTTCAACGCAGAAATTTTAAATCTAGTGAATTTTTTTCAGATCTAGCGAATTTTTTCTGTGAATCTAGTGATTTTTGTAAGAAGCCTGTCGCAGCCCTAGTTTTTCCGTATGTGACCAGGGCTCCCACTGCGGTTTTTTTCCACTCAAGTCTGCTTTTTTAGTCGACCTGGGTGTCGAGGTTTAATTATGAAAACTCGCGTTAAATCTGGGTTTTCTGAAGTGACAAATTCATCAGCAACTTCAATGCGTTCAATAATAAACTTTATATTACAGTGTTTGCATCAGAACCGTCGCCAGAAAGTTTTCAATAGAGGGCTTTGCGTTTCTGTGGGAAGGCTATGGGTTTGTTCGGGGGGGCTTGACATTCTAAAAACTGATAAAAACTCAACTGGTTTGTAGTGTGTCATGTTTCAATTTGGTGGGGCTTGGAGTTTTGTTTGGGGGGGCCAAGACCCAAAATCCCCCGTGGCGACGGGACTAGTTTGCATGCCCACATCTGGTGAGAATGTACCCATATCGGATGAAGAAGAACGTGTTCAATCGGTTTCATATCCTCACATAAGATCATTCTCGGGGTTATATATATAATGTTATTGTCTCTAACCCCAACTGAAGAAACTCGTGAAAGAAAGGTTAGGACCGATTGTTCAAATTTCCATGTTTCCCAATGCATACAAAGTAAAAAACAAATTTCAGTTAGAGGAAGAAGGCACTGGGATTATATTTTTGTGGGATTTTAGATCCCGCTGCAGTTCAAGATTGCACAAAATATCCTAGTTTACTAACCAATGTACTCCTACAATTAGTGAGAGATATCATCAACGGAGCATGTTACCAGCGTTATGAAAAACGTCTTGAGCAACAGATAGGTTGTCCAAACCAATCTTAGACCTCTAAACAAAGCTCCAAGCCCCCAAAATTGAAATGAACACTATCAATCAGTGGAGTTTTTGTCAAATGCAAAGCCCCCTGCACAAACGTAAAGCTCCCCCTGTTGAAGACTTTGGCGACGGTTCTGGTCCAAACCTTAATGTTTGCGCTGCAGAAGAAATTAAATCAGTAATCGATTATCGTTTCAATTCAAATAAGCACACTCATATGTTTTTGTTTGTAACACAAGCTTTCTTGATTTTTATTGTACGAATATGGATTTTTTGTTGTGCAACCTGGGTTTATTTGAAATCACTGAATGGAAACCCGTAAAGCGTGGTGCTGTTTGGTTCAATTCTTAGAAGTCATTCAAAAACGATAAACGCCAAAGTTGTCAGTTTCCTTAACTTATATACTAAACGCAGTAATCAAAAAGCTCTACAATTTTGACGCGTGGTGAACAGCCTAAAAATATGAAAAACCAGTCAAGCAGTGTTTTGATATTCACGCGCGAGTCCCTGGTATTTGCCTGGCTTGCCCAATGGTTAATCCGGCCCTGGGTGTGTCGCACACTAGCAGAAATGTAATCTCGTGGTGGAACCAGGAGGTTAAAAATGCTATTCGAGCAACAATGAAAATAGCCAACAAGATATTTGTTTAAGAACAAACCTGTCTTCTTTGCATTGTCTGTACGCTGAGGCGCTGAAATCTGCAGCACTCAAGATTGGAAAAGTCCAAAAGCACTTTTGGTAGAATTTCGGGCATAAGCTTTGCATTCCAATTGCTGTCTAGCCAGCAAACTGTTCTGGCAAACGAGTTTGTGTGACAAAATATCTCTAACTGTTAGATCCGTCAAAGACCAAAATGTTGTCTCACTCAGTTATGGGGTTGACATCCTTGGCAGATTGAGAGGATATTTCAAAGAGTTTTTAATCATTTTAGGACCGCAAAACCAAATTAGTGGCTTGAACTTTGTCCAATAATAACTTTCGGCCTGGCAGTGGATTGAATGAAAAAACTGCTCATCAGTTCAATGCTAACTGCCGCAACCATCTCTTACTACGCTTACTGAAATTCACAGCACTGACGCTATACTCTTCGCGGGTGTTCAGTTCGCATTAGCGGTCACGGCATCTGCTGCTGTTCAAAACGTATTGTAGGCTTCGCACCAAGACGTTCAGTCAATGCATGTGAATTTGTGATGTCATACGTTTTCAGCGTCGTCAACTTTCGACCAGAGCAGCGAACTTGGAAAAACGTGGTGACTTGCTCCGATCTTTCTTCGCTTTCTATTTTACACAGCCATTCATACCGTGACGTATTTTTTCGGAAAGCGCATGCAGGATTTTGGCGAGCTACACTTTTTTCTGATGTGCGCTTCTTCACATCAAAGTTGGTTGACCCGCGCATTCTTGAGCCAAGGCCGCCTAATCTGGTGTCAACAATGCGTTTATCTTGAGTTAAAGACGGCTTTGCTTCAAGCACTGGCTTTCAGTTAAAAGTTGTAGAAACTCAGCTATCTCAAACCACAAGCAGAAATGCTTCGAAATATTATTAGGTGTCTGCGGCCCTTTCGATTTTTCTATTCCGATCGAACCCTTGGAGACCCCATCTGTACTCTTTTTAATACCGCCAGTAAATATCAGCTGCCCGCTTTTTCTCGAGCATGTCTCGTGGGTTTGGAAAGCCCACGCTCATGTTATGACTTAATTAGTGTGAAATCACCTCATGCTGCTGCTTTTGTTTGAGCTTCCTTATAGTTTTACTCTGCTGGGGTGGTAAAAGCGTCTATTTTAATGGAGGCGTGCTTCCTGCTTTGAACACATCTTCCGCTGATAAATCATTAAGAGGTGGCGCTCAATTTTGTACATTGTGTAAAAGGTTAAAGTGCAAGCAGGACCAGTTATATCTTTAGAAGTACTTCTACAGATTAATTACTTAAAAAAGTACATCCTGTGCAACGACGCAGCTGATGGCTTCGGGTGCAATTGAATAGTGAGTGGCAATCCTGAAACAAAGCTTCAGTTGATTTTGCTTCGAGTTTGCACGTAAGCCAGTTCGACGAATCGCTGCTTGACGTAAAATCGTTGTTTGACGTAAAAAGCAGGGTTTGACGTAAAAGTTCTGAACAGCTGCGCATGCAATTGGGTTTTGAAGAAAAGTTGGATATCGGCTTGAAGAACAAAAGATTTTTCCTGGTATTCTTGCTTGAGGATTTTGAATTGATGAAGAGTGACTGAAGAACAAACGAATTTCGAATTCTGAGCGCGGTGGTGGATCAAATGCAAGCGTTAACATACGTAAGGAAGTCAAAAATCACAGCTGTTGAAAATAGAAGAGTATTAATTCTGCAATCAGCCACAGAAAAGTTTTGCAGCTTTTCAAAACAGAAAAATTAATATGTGCAAGTGAAACCAAAAGGAAATATTTTAAATGAGTTATGAAGCCATCGGTGACAATCAATGGATTGTTGCTTGGAGTGAGAAGTTGTGTCTGCACAGTTGACTCGCTGTCATTTTGCATTTACCTGCAGTGTGGTAAATTCTTGACTATAAGAAAAAAGTTTGGCAAAACTTCAAAAAAAATACGAAGACTTTTTTATTGTCGCCATAGCAAATTCAAGAGTGAGAGAGTTATTTCCTCGTCCTAGTAAGCAAAAAAGAGAGTTCTAAATCAGATATGGTTTGATTTTCACAGCTACCTATGGGAGGTGGTCAGACCGGCCTAGTTTTTGCTGCAGGCTTCGCTTATGATAAAAATGTTTAGCGTTAAGCGTCCTGTTTTACGAAACTTTGTAGGCATTTTTAAGTTTCATTCAATGTCTTTACTTAACTATAAACGTGAACTTACAGTTTCTTGCTACGTATTTAACACAACGTTTATTGGATTTCTCACTAATCTTTTTGTAAACTTTTTCTATTTTAGCCAAGCGTCAAGTTTTCACCTGCAAAAGCGAAGCTACTTTACACAGGAGCCCACCTAAGAAAAACTGAACATATATGAAGGGAGTTTTGTCGTTGCGTGGTTTGGAGAGGCCGGTTTATGATTCTGTGAGCAAGTAACGAACGAGCTTGGTGAGTTGTTTAGCAAAGAAAAAGCTGGATCACACGGAAACCATTGATTGGGTGTAATGCAAAATGCAGGAGAAACAGATATGGACAGAATGAGGAAAAACGTGATTCAATTGTTCAAAAACAAAGGATCAGAAATCAGTGCAAGATAAAAACTGAGTTGCTTAAAACGGAGTTGCTTCAGGTGGTCCTTGACCCAAACGCCCTTTCAGAAAACTAGGCAGCAACACACTATATCAGCGTCAAACTAAAACTCCAGTAACAACCACCAAAGACCTACCAGTTATGATGCATGAGCCCATTTCAGGACTCACATCATGGAAGAGTTTGACAGAAGCAAAGAGATACAGTATATGCGGCGAAAATTTACAGGGAAGTCGCCTCAAACACAAGCTTCTTGTCAATCCAAAGTCCAAATCATCAGAAAATTACACGCAGAAGGTAACGCCAAAGACAAAGCATTTGGCTATATGCCCTATAGATACAACAAGAGTCTGAAGACCAACGTAGGATGAATAATTTTAAATCTTGTGAAAAGCATTTCGATCCTAGCAATCGGCATCATAAAATGAGCAACAAATCACCTTGAAGTTAAGCTACAGTTGTATGGGAAAGATAAAAAGCACAAGGCATCAGTCCTCAACAGCAGTGAAAGAATTGAGCTAGAACGAGGCAATTACCAGGAGGGAGAGCACCCACTTGAGAGGAGATGGGAAGAGAAAAGCATAGTTTACCAAGCCACAGGTAACTATTGGTCAGAAACCAATGTTTATTATGACCTCATTGCGAGAACTTTCATAAACAGATAATATGAACACACGCGCAACTTCAGAAAAGGTGGCCAGCAAGGACCAGACGAAACTTTGAAAACTGATCTGCGAGCTATAGCCTTGAACGGTCTAACTTGCAAAAAAGCGCAAGTCCACAGCTCACACAGATGCAACTTGCGTGTTACACAGAAAAGACAGATTGTTCTAGCTGACCCACGCAAAGGATTAGTTCAATTTAGTTATAAACGCTATTGCACTCCTTTCAAAGTATCGCGTGTGGTCTGCGGCGTCTACCTTCGCTTTTTCGCGTCGTGGGCACGCACGGCTGCTTTCGCAATGAATGCTGCACTGGTGGTGGGTCAATGGCAGCACTGTGCGTGAACTGTTTTCCTTGCACCCACCTACCAACACCGAGCTCGAGGCTGGGCAGGTCGCAAATCATCTTTTAAATCAGAGGTTCCCAACCCGGGGTACAGGCACCCCTATGGGTACATTTGCCTAACTGAAGGGGTACACTTATTGTACCCCCGCAACAAGTTAACATTGAGACATAAAAATGGAGTCTACCTTTAAAGTTCGAAAATTCTAAAAGCTCTTAAAAATTCAGTATATTTTTGTTATTTTACTCAGCCTTTTTGTCATCAGAAATTTTAGGGGTACATGCTCATTTGTCGAAATGCTAAAGGAGTACATGGTCAGAGAAAGGTTGGGAACCCGTGTTTTAAATTACTCTTCGGTATGACCGATACCGAATCGAACACAGCCTGCCAGCTTCAGTGGCGCTTACTCAACCAGTTGTACCAATTAGCCTGTTAAAGTATTGGTAAAAGAAGTTAAATCATGTCAACATGTAGGAGCAGGGCCAAATTTAAACTAATCAACGTTTAGTAGTCCGAAGAAGCGACGTAAGCCAAACATCACCAGGGAGATTTCAGTAAGGGAATCAACCACACAACGACTGTCACAGTGAGCACAGATCCGAGAAATGAACTGACCAGAGAGCCATCTCTTTCTGTTCCATGATGCATCTTAACCTTTTCTGTTGTTTTAACTTAAGATTATTTTATAGTTTATAGACGTTGGTGCCTGATGAGCATGGATACGNGCGAAACCGTGGTACTGTAGCATCCCTAAATTAAATCCCTGGTTCAGTGGTTCTNACATATATGTGTATGATTAAATGAATGCCAAAAAAAGCTGAATGCAAAACAGTTACTCAAGACGAGCATGATGGTAAACATAAGAATAGAGTAAAACTAAGAAGAGTTGCAAATTCGTGTAAGAAGCAGCAACTCAAAAATTTTATGCTGCTCGCGTCTAATATGACTTCATGTAAATCAACTGTTTTCGCGTTGTTGTTTCCTGAAGTAAATATATTTATTTGAAGCTTAATTTGAAGATGTTTTTACGATATTTTCTCTGTTAAGCGAAACAGAAGCAACGCGGTGCAGAGGCATCCAGTGGCGGCGGAGCGAATTTTCTTATGGGTGTTCCGATCCAGGCGCACTACCTACAGTACATCATGGTTGTCCGCGAACCACTACGGCTACCCACTATAACCTAACGACCCCAATCTAAAACTTGAATAAAGGAAATGTAATACAGCTGTGCACATAAAATATCTACTCGCGACCCCTCATAAATGGCTCACGATCCCTCTGGGGTCGCGAACCCAGGTTGAGAACCACTGCTCTAGCACAACTGATAGTTGTAAGCTAATACAGTAAAAATGCACCATGCTGTATAACTGCTTTAAGTAAGCTCTTTCAAATTCAGGAAAAAATAAACAGCAATTCTAGCGTTTGGAACGTGAAATTTCAACCGAAAAGTCACCTTTCAAAAGTTCAGGTTTGCGCAAATGAGTGGAAGGTAGATCGTAAAAACGTGATTCACAGACAACCAAAACAACCGGTCAAAAATTTGTGGTAAAACGAACGTGCTGGTCTCAAATGAATAGGTCTCACGTGAATGTGGTTTCAAATGAACAGCCTCAAATGAGTGGTCGCAAAATGTCCCAAGTTGATTTCCCTCACTGAACTACAGAACCATAAGAGCACTATATCTGTCATAAAGCTGATCAACAATATTTTGAACTTCGGGAATGTAACTGGGGCTGGTGTTTTCCATTCCGCAAAAGTTACCTTTATTTTCAAGCTTACTTGTACCTTGTGCTTATAGTGGCGATGTTCACTAATGTGAAATATAACTTAAAAACCTGGAAACTTTAGAGATGAGCACTGAAGATCTTATGAATAAAATCCATCATTACCGGCAAAGCGAATTGCAAAAGGATGGAGACTTTTGTCTGATATGAATAATCCGCGTTTCTACAACAACAGTTTATGTCCAACGTTTTTCCTGCATCTCCTTTTTTATGCTACAACTTAAAACAGCCAATTGGTTAAAGATAATTTAACAAGACGTTTTGTAGTACATTTGAAAATTACAAGCACACCTGCTCCATAGAGATCACTTCTACATTTCTGACAGCTGTAAACATGAGCAGCGCCAGAATTTTAAGACTTAAGTCGTGACACTGTAGCTGCGTCTTGAAAGCATTTGCTTGAAAAGACTTTGTTTTCCTTTTTCAATGCACCATTTTGTCTTTACGCTACAGGAAAATCATCTAAATTCATTTATAGCCCAGAGACAGTCGCTTCCTAGACAAGCCGTGAACCCTTGAAGTGATAAGAGCGAAACAGTTAGGTACATGCTTATGTAAACAGTGAGTGAGCACCATGATACGCACTAACCTAATGGTATCAGCATTCGGTACAAGATATGAGGCAGCATTTTGCCACACAACTGTTTGAGCTGAGTCTCACAAAGAGCTCTAGCTAACTGACAAACTTCAGCATTGCTAGGCTACGTTGGAATTTGGCGCTAAAACAACATTTTTGTATTGCTTGAAGTGCCAAGTAAGGCGTTTCTCAACTTTTATGACTCGGGAGAACGTCTGTTAGCCTTTTGCCTGCCATGGGACTATGATTTCTTATGGCGGTATGCAAACAGTTGAATAAGCCGACATGTTGCTGTCAAGCAGATACTGAGCGAAATCGATCTTCAATTCTGTTTCTTGGTCATTTGGTTTACTTATCGTGGAAAACAAAAAACAGCTGGATGATGTTTGAGAGCTATAAACAATTACCAGGGCATTTGTGATTTTGTTTAGAGCTACTAAACCAGTTGCTCTCTTTGTATTAACTATTACTAAGTCGTTTCGTAGTCAGAGTGACAATTTTCCTGTAAACTTCTGTTTTATTTGAGACCTGCCAGAAGTTTTTTAGCAAATTATCAATTGAGTGCTTTGCGCAATACAAAGTAATTTCGTTTCGTATTATAATAATGTTCAAACCTTGACGTCATTTAAATTCCCCAAGGCGAAATCGACATAGCTATCGAGAAAACAAACTGGTAGACGTTGTTATACCACATCCGCCAATAAGCCGGTAGCAAAGTTCCAAACGTCCAACGCGGATGACAGTTTGCCGAATGTGATTTAAGTCAATTTATTCGATAAACTCAGTTTCGGATCAATACAAATCTACTCTGTCGTGAACAGTGTCAAGCGCTTGAAGTATAAAATTGATCAACAGCCTCGAAGGTGCTACTTTTGCAGAAAATCAATGCTAAATTAGTTACAGAGTTTTCAGTGAAAAGTCTCTCGTTAGCTTCCTCCGGAGAGTTTCTTTAATCGCAGTGATGGCTACAATAGACTCACAAAAGGAAGTACATTATCTGAATTCCAGCGTTTATTGGAAGTGAACCGCATAGGCAAATATTTCGGCAAAATTTAAAGCTTTCATCTGTGGGGCTTACTTCTTCAAACTGTAAACAGGTACAACGTTTAGTCCTACGCATGATGAACAGGAAGTTTTTAATCGATGCGCAAGTCTGCAACCTGATTCGGTTTCTCTTAGCGTACGCTCTCTTGCAACTGCAGTTTTCTTAAATATGTGTACATGGTATTGCGAAGTCTAACTTACCACGATAAGCGTTAACGTTGAGCTTGCCTATCGTAAGCTTTTATTCAAAGCTGACGCTCATCAAGACAATAATGCGAGTCTACATTTCCTATAAAAATTTTGCCGAAAGATTCCATGCTTATCTCTCATGTGGAGAGTAGTTGCAGTACTTGAATACAGATATGTGCAAGTTAGAATAATCGCAAAAATATGAAAGCAGAGCCCAGTCGGCTGATTCCTTGAAAGCTTACAGAAAACCTAGAGCATTTAATTATCGATTTAAACATGTAACTTTCAAGACTGGCAGGTGTAATCCGTGAATGGCTTAAGCCGAAGCCTGTAAAAAGCGTGTTTGGTTAAATTTCTGAGCTCATCGTAGCTGTCAAACTCTCGCTATTTTATCTGTGGTGTAACTAAGTCAGTTTTTTGTGCAACAAATAGTTAACGCAATAACAGCGAACCTAAGATTCTTTTGCTTAAGATATTAGCAATATTCTATTTCAATAATACTGTAGGACTGAAGATGCATAGTGTTACGTGAAACCGATTTCCTATTGCTGATAGATCGAAGTACCCCACAATTGTGGAGACTGTTACTTGAACAGCAAGCTTATATGAAGTTTGACGGTGTTCTTACAGAACAACTTGAAATGTTTCAAAAAGTTTTCAGAAGCCTTATGGAAATATAAGGGCTGTGATGAAATCGAAAATATATTCATAGGTTCAGGACCTATTTTACTTTGACGAAATATGTGGAACTTTGCTTAAACCATGGTATTCCTTTACTTATTATTTCTGGGCCTTGCAGATAGGGTATTGTGTTGCTGTTTCAGTGCTTCTGACTGAGGAAGTTGGTCCGCATTGTACCATACCACCGGCAACACGAGCTTTGTTACTCGTCAGCCACAGGAATTTCCTGCAGTTTTCAACGGTCAAATGCGAAAAGGTATTCTATAACTTACTCCCCTAATAAGCCAGATTTTTGCGGTAATATATGATCATTTGATGTATTTTATGACCTTTTGTAGAAGAAAAATGATTGAGCTTGAGTCAGAATTACAGTGGGGCAAATATGTACGTGTTGAAACATTGCTTTTTCCATAGCAGAGACAGTAGCGTAGCCAGCCCAAAAATTTGGGGGGACTAAAATGTTTGATTTTAGGTGAATAACAATATTTTGTTTGGGATACCGCCTCTCAAAGCACAAAATGACTAGATTTTCTAGAAATTTGGGGGTCATGGCCTCCTAGGTCCCCTGGATACGTCTATGAACAGAGACCCTACACAACAGTTTATCAATGACTGAAAATGTGTCGAATATGACATGCATTTTACGATGCGTTAAAATGAGTTTAGTCAATTTGATGAGAAAAAGTTGCAACAAAATTGCGTCAATATAGATTTTTGAGGTGGTGCGACGAGAATCCTTGGCCTGAGCTTTCATATGATTTGCCGTTGTGCTACACACATCTAACAAGATGTGGTTGAATGAATGATTCTGGTCAAAGCCCTTAGTTATCAAGATAGGTGAATGGTGGTTACTAGCGAACAATGTTACCTTTAAGGGCGCAACTACAAAATTGACCAGTACGACAAGACCATATGCGCAGTGAAATCTCGTTCTCGCGCACTTGCAACATTCCGAATTTAATATCGTATATATACCGGATAGCCCTTTTAACACTTAAAACGTTTCACTGGTTGTGCGCCTACTTGGGTGCGTAATTGTATGCGCACTAAAACAAACATTTGCTCAGTGTAAAATTTTCTTAGAGGGAACACTGCTAGCAAATGCTGATTACCTGAGGTTTTGGCCGTCATTAGGCCTCTTAGTCATTGGCTTGTAGCAAATGGACTCAAAATGCGTTTTGAATGATTCGGATTAGACTCGATTATGCCAAACATTGGTGACATATCAATGTTTGTAGTATTCAAGCTTGGAACCCATAATTTTTTTATGATTTAGTTGTCAACGGTTAACGGGAGGTCAAGCCTAAATTAGGCTTCTCATTTGAACTATTGAGGAAAACGCTCTTGCACAAGGTGCGCTTATACCAAGCTCCTCGTCGTCATGGACAGATAGTCACACTTTTTAATCGAGAGGCGAACACTATGGCACTCCTCTACATTATTGCACCTCTCCACAGTAGAAACTTTCTCACTGCGTCTAAAAAATATACACCAACTGTAATAAATTATTTTCAGACATGCTTCTTAGTTTCGCTGCTTAGACACTGGTTTCATTATTGGATAGCCTACAACATTGGGATGTGGTTCCCAATACTTTTATGCTTACTCTTATCTAATACACATTTTTTGCTTCATAAGTCAAACCATGAATGCAAAAAGGCTGTTCGGCTGCACTATTCCGTATTAAAAAGATTACTCATGATTTTCTTTGAGTACACAGAAAAATATGATGCGATGCAATGCACATTTGCACGAGATGCTTCACAGCTTTTTAGTAAGGGACCAACAAGCTCCACCTCCCTATATATGTTTTGTTATTGTTGCGTTGCACCAACGCAAACAGCAAACTCCAGTTATTTCATTTTCTTTCGTATCCGCTGCAGGTTGGCATCTGTCTGTGTGCGGTCGTTCAGTGAGTTAAAAGACCTATGACTACCAGCAGTTGACGAGCAGAGGAACACCTCTTATAAAGCTATTGTGTAATGTTTTCAAGCTGTCAAATGGCTTGCCTCGGAAAGGCAAAATCGTACCCTTACTTTTTTATGCATTACTGTCATTAAAACAAAAAATTTGAACAAAGTGTATGCAATACTGACATACGTATTACTTTGCATACGCAAATCCTGGATGAGTTCATTATTGCGTTTTGTAGAAATGATGCAAAGGATGCCAGATGCACTTTTCTCAGAAACTGTTGAATTGCCATTATGCAAGCACGAATTTCTCAAGGCTCTGTACAACAGTTTCGGAGAGTGCTTTTCATATAGCGTGGGTCATGTGAATAGATTATAATCCTTGAAAACCTTCACATCGTGTGAAGCAAATTTTTTTCTGCAGTGACTATATTTAAGGCATGAAACTCACACCCATGTTTTTCAATAAACCAAAGAACACAAACGCGAGGAACGTGATGGATATAAAGCTATACTTCGATACAAGTTAAAATGACACCATACGATAAATAGAAAGTGGTAATATATCATATGCAAATATAATGTTAAAAACAAGGCAACACGCACTGGCAAGATAAAATGGAAAATATTTTTCCTAAACACGAGTGCCAGAAATTTGGAAACCTTATTGTTAAAATGTCCAGAGTACACTTTTGCTAAAATTGTGCTGTACTGAAAAGCTATTGATATGAAAAACAACGGCAGCCGAATGTACAGATTTATTTTGTCAAAGTGCGCTTTTCATTGCTCAATTTTAGGTCACCGACTTACAAGTAAAAAGATGATGAGCTTGGGGCGTTGCCAAAAGCTGTGTTAACAGAAAAAACGCTGTTTTCACGGGTTTTATTTTTAATACAACAGCCTTTCAAAATAAATTCAACAAAATCATTGACCATCACAAAACTGAATTCTTCTACAGAAAAACAGCAACAAGGTTCTACACTAAATTCATGACAGTTGAATTTTTCATTTTCCGCAAAAAATGGTGTTTGAGCAGTGCATTGATCCAGCGTGTATTTTTTCCGGTGACGCAGCAGACTCGTATGTATATGCATATTTATTTGCTGCCATACAGGATAAGGAATGAAAGAAAAATAACACAACGGAAAAACGCAAAAGCAAGAATTACGAAAGGCCAAAAGACATAACCTTAAACGATTTTAAACATGGACAATAGCAAAGTTGTTCAAAACAGACAAAATGTTTCGCAGCAATAGGCTATGAATCGTGAGGCACCAAATTTTTACTTTAAAGATTATTCTTGATTTTCACATATTTGAGTTTAAATCATACAAAGCATTCATGCTTTCTATCTCTAGGTTCAGGTTTTCAGACCGCGCTTTGACGTCATCATAAGCTGTTACATTGCAATGCAATGCTTGGAATACGCACTTCGCGCTCAGGTTTCACAAAATGCTGTTATAAAAACAAACTGGGCTGTGGCTTTTTTAATTGCAGACGATCACATCCTGGTTTAAATCCCTGAGAAAATTCTCCTTGCAATTTTGTCATACGTCTGTGATAAAGTATAGCTTGTAGGCAAGACGTAACATACTCAAAATGATGTCTAAAATTCTCGTATCTTTCAGGGTCATCAAAGTCTCCTTGCTAACTCACTACAATAGAAAATGCACATTTTTATGAAAACAGGAAACTCTACACGCAATATTGTAAATATACAGCACTCAAGTTTATTTTTTGTATTTTTAGAGAACTTGCTGTACAGCGTGAATTATGCAGGCTGATTAAAACCGTGACAGCTCTACGTGGTCTTGGATCTGAAAAGCTGTTAAGCATGTCTCTTTCCACTCTTTCCAAAAGACTATCCTTGAAAAAATGTGACAGAAGATCCATTGAAAGCAACCTGTCGCAAGCCGAAGAACAACCCTCAGCACTACTTAGACTTCAAAACAATGAATTGAATGACGAGGTACTTTAACTGTTGGTAGAACGTACAAAAAACAAAAAGTCACCCTAAAATGCAAAAGAAATAAGACTCTGTTTTAATAGTAGCTTATTATGATGCCTACACAATAGACGAAATATGTGCTATGATGACCTTTTTAACATCAAAACATTTGCTTAGCAACACGTTTCTGTTTGTGATTAGTAACATCAACCGCATTTTTTAGTAAATTAATGTCAAGTTGTTGCTACTTAAAAAACGGAAATACTAACAAAATAGTAAATTAAATTCTTCAGATCAAAAACGTTACTGTGTGAGTCGCCTACTTAGTTACTGCTTAAAAGTAAATAAGCTGGATAAAAGCTTGAGCTTTTAAATCAAGGCAATCATTTGGCTTTTGCAAAATCAACTAATTTTATTCCAAAGGGTTGTTAACATTTTTTACTTTTCTCAGCAAGCATGAAATGAGGCCTTAAACATATTAAATTTGCTTACGAGAAGAATGCTCTCCATAGATTGCAAAATTGGTGAACAAAGCATTTAAATTTTTTAATGTTGTTGACTACTATGAAAAAATGTAGTCCCAGTGATTATCTGAAAATATATCGGTTGTGCAGATAAATAGATTGAAATGTGAAATAATTTTGGTCAAGCTACTATTGATTCCACTTTTAAAATACTCTGTTTTTACATCTCAAGCATGTTTCATGATTTCAGAAGTTAGCTATCCTTTCATGCAGTTGTTTGCTGCCATCGATAGATGCTGTAAAGCAGTGGTTCTTAACCTTTATACGCACTCGTACCC
>JGI24021J15306_10002527_pt1 | contig 19900 bp, 9 predicted proteins | sample Ectturendosymbi1_FD_15306 | JGI IMG/M metagenome (IMG submission 15306)
TGAAGGGGTACATGCTTATCTGGTGAAATGCTGAAGGGGTACATATTCATCTGTCGGAATGCTGAAGGGGTACATGGCAAGAGAAAGGTTGGGAACCCCTGCTCTAGAAAAATGGAACCACAACCTACTTTATCTGTCTTTCTCTCCTGGAAAAGGATCCAAACTTCTACCTGTGTGAAATGTCCACAGTGGAAAAAGACAAAGAACTTTACGTGTAACAACCAGACAAACCGATTGTACTCATATACGACGTACATCAGTGGAAGCATTACATGTACAGTACTACCACAACTCTGCAAGAGATTCGATGCCGAACGACTTATTATCAACCAACATGACCGAAATTGTAATGGAAAAGAGCATCACACGCACACCTACAGCGAAACGAAACCACCTGACCAGACGAGAACCTTCATCTGCTGCAACAAATTTTTGCGACCTTATCACAGTAATAAGGAGACACCTTATCACAGTAATCAAAGTAACAATAAGGCTTATGTTTCTGAAAAGAAGATTTTTCTACAACACGTAATTTTTGTTGTTTTCTTCTGCGAATCGTACAGCTCGGAAATCCAGCAGCATGGTCCAGCGTAAGAGCCCTCATGACAGCGATTTGTGGTCAGCTACAGCCATTTCTTGTAGTCGCCTCAAGACCTTGTTAAATATGAAAGCCAAAGTTGTTACTTTGAATTTTAAGATGAGGCTTTCCCATAAAAAGGAAAGGGATCCATTAGCACTTTCCAGCTGCAACCCTGCACCCGACGGTTTCTAAACACGCAAATTATTCACAAAAATAAAAGTTTTGCTCGTTGAGCACAGGCGGTTTTGTCAAACAAGTGTTTTTAAACAAATATTCTGACGTTTTATAAGCATCGCTGCTCTAACATTGAGCAGTACGCAGAAAACCAGGTTATGGTTTCACTCTGACAGTGGATGAATTTTCCTTTTATTTGCAGACACAATGATTGGACATCTAACTTTCGGTGGGAGTTCCAAAACCGCATCAGCAACATCAATTTGAACAGTGACCTGCGGCACTACTATGCTTCAGCAGCAACCGACATACCTAGAATTAGAGAAGGTCAGCTTGGTGGTCAAGTAAGTTCCACATGCAGTGATGTAAAGATTTGCCGATGGGCTTTTACGGAAGAAAACGTTGTTCCAGAACACGGGTTTTAACGTGGGGTCCGTGAACCCCTAAGGGGCCCGTGAATGTGGTTTAAAGAATCCATGAATGTGATTTAAAGAGTAAATAGGCTTTGCTCTGACATTTCGAAAGGGTTAATAGGCTTTGCAGACATTTCGATTACTACTACTGTGATTAATACCTAGTTTGAAATGCTTATTGCTGCTATGTCCAACCCGCGGCCCATAGGCTGCATGCAGCCCAGTCGAGGGTTTTTGCGGCCCAGTTTAGGTTTTCGCTGTAGTAAAAGTGTCCTAGATGTTGACAACCTGTCCTTGTTTTGATAATCTTGAATTTGACATTTTTGATGAACGTGGTCCTCAGTGCCACTTTATCACGTCTGTTACCACTGAAGTTAGGATTAAAACGCTTTCTGTATATTCGTTTAAACGAAATTTAGTTTGCTAAGGTTAACGTAAGCCATTCAGTGTGCGGCTCTCAATAATATGTCATTCAGTGTGCGGTCCTGGTCAAGATAGTGGCATACTTTTTGGCTCAGTAAGCCATTTGGGTGGGACATAGCTGGTTTGTTGCAGCGTTTCTTCTTGAATAGTCCGTAACATTAATTAGGATGTACTAGGGGTCAGCCACCCGCATATATTTAAAAAACGCGTTTTTCAGTTTTAAAATCAAAACCATTACAAACTACGTCTTTTAAAACATCCAACAACGTTAATATGCTGTAGATCAATTCATACGGCTTCAAACACAGCGCAATTGTGAATATGCAGCACTCAGCAAACAGCGTCGACAAGCAGTTTCAAAAGAGCATTTGTGTCAATAAGACACACGACAGGACCAGCAAAAGATTGCTGCCTCAGACGGTCTTCGCAAGGAATTGGCCATTGATCCTTTTCAATATAAAAAAATATACCACGGTGTGCGCTATGAGACCCACCGTGACCGAAAATGTATTTGCTTTTTCTTCTTCGTTGAAAAAGTCAAATCGGCAGCCGCCACTTATGCTGCATTCCTCCACACTCTTTTCCCTTTGATGTCTTTCCACAGCTGCTTATCTTTTGTTCTAAACAAAGTGGCAATATCTGACAAACAAATTTTGCAATAGGAAATTTTGTGTCACATTGAAAGAAGTTTTCGCAAATATCCAACCCAACCCGAAAACCTGTAGTTATTTGGTAGGCGCCGATGTAGTCCTGCTCTGGAAGGTTGCAACTTATATTTCTGCGTTGTGCGGAGGGCCAGCAAACAACTCTGGTAAACGTGTATTTTTGCCCGCCACGCCGAGGACCAGCTCGACGAGCAAACGGCTGTTCATAATTCGCCGCTTTAGCTTCCTAAAACCGTGTCTAATTTCGTTTTTGCTTTGCTTGTCGCTTGTAGGCCCTGAGAAGGGCCCTTTTCAGCTCTCTGGCCCAGTGGAACTTGAATGTCNGGCTGTTTGTTGTAGAATATAAGGCAAAGAGATCTGTGAGTTTATCTATGGTAAGGTTGTCATCAGTCGCGTAAATCGGTTCATACACAATGCGCGCTAAACGATTGAAAGCTACCAAACCTTTCCAGTAGTTCGCGAGTAATAAAAATCAAGTTTCCGAAAAGATTTTGAAACTTAGGTTACATCACAAAATCAGCAACACACTAACTTTGCTGGGTTTATGCCGTCATTTTCATTGACCGAATCACAATGACGTCCATGATATAGACTCAATCACTCGATGTTTGTCAGTTGCAGTGAAATGGTTACACTCACCCTTTCGCTGATTGAATTAAGCTAATTTGGAAGTCGAACACTGCCAGAAACAAAATCAGGGTTAGATAGCAAGCTGTTTAGTGCAATTATTTCTGAAAGTTAATGAAACCTGTAAATGAATCCTTAGCCTAGATGCACTTGTTGAGTATGTGTGAAGCTGCTGGGCTCTGTAGCGATGCAAGCTGAGATTGACTGGTTCTTCAACTTCTTAAAGCGTTCAAGTTTTATGGCTGAAGGTTGCAAATCCTCGAGATAGCCAGGAGGGCAAAAAATCGCGAATGCCCCTTCAAAATTTTGGACTGCATGCATTGAACCGTTGTCCGTGGACCAAAGTTGTCATGAACGCCAGCCAAAGATTTATTCTAGTAGACAATTCTCGTCACACAGGGGCGTAACGAGGTTAGATGGCGCCCGGGCATGAGGCAGGTTTGGCGCCCCCATGTTCGAACCTGAGGTCTTTCGGAAGCAAATGTACGGTATTGAAGAAAGTACTTGTGACATTGTTGGAATTTTTCGGCGCCCGTCGCAATCATTCTGCGCCTCCCGTAGTGATTCGACCCCCGGGGATCTGTGCTTGCCCCCTCGTTACGCCCCTGTCGCCACCACCCGATTTTTTCCGGCCACACGCACCTGGCAAGATGGCATGCATGAATACCGCATAAGTCACTTACCCTACATTTGGCGCTTTAGAAACTTATGCGCTACTGGACTAGTTGTAAAATTAACTTAAATGCTGTCGGAAAGATAAACTCGGATGAAAAGCAGACAACAGAAATGCGAGACAAAAGCAGACAGAGCACAACCACCCTATATTTTTGTTTTAACGTGTTGTTGTACCCGGACTATCTTAAGTAGGCCGTAGTTGCACCTAAAAACTAAAAATTGGCCCAGTTTGCCTTCCCCTGGTTGTGAGCCTGAAAGGGGACGTACCGTCGTAAATTTTTTTTCTAATAAAATGCCGCATTTCACTTCAAGGGAAACTACATGATTAAGTGTAGGAGGAAGTGAAAACATTAGAATCATGTTTTGACCTTTCAAATTCGAGATTAGAGAAATCATATTTCACAAACGTATCCACGATAAAACCTGTCAAACCTGACTAGAAGTCCTATTGATTCTGCGAACAGCAACATAACTTTAAACGTATAAGCTAACTGTGTGCACAGGATAATCGAAAATTGTATGTGTTGTGTTCCGATCGTTGTGACGTTCCGTTTTGACCTTTCAAAGAGCCACCAGATCAGTAGATCTATTAGATATGTTATGAGAATTCACATGTAGATTTGGTGGAAATCGAACTATAATCACTAAGAAAGTTCTATACCAACCTGGTGCCCGGGGACACCCAAAGTATTATGCCACCTTGCAAAAATTTTCTCGGAGGCCCCTGTCTCTTGCACTGGGTCTGGTAAAGGTATCGGAAACACCATCAGTTTGTTGGAAAGCGTTTCACCAGCAGCAGCGTTTTTAACCAGGGCTGCGGAGTCGTCGTAAAAATGAAACTGATCCAGCTCCGGAGTTTTTCTTTACATGAACATGGCTCCGGTCCCAACTCCTGAACTCTCTTTCCTCCTGCTCTACATTATCTGTTCGTTTACACACATTAGTATTTTCAATTGGCTTGGTGTGTCCAAAATTGACTGGAAAATTAAAATATATCTAGTACACAAAACTAAAAGAATATATCACAGTTTAACTTGTTTTTTAACCTGTTTTTCTTAGAATACACTTCACATAAAATCCGCTTTTTCGTTTTTATGACACACGCAGTTTGCTTGCCTTTTCTCTAAGTAACTCTGTATATGCCGGCGAAGATAACATTGTAAAAACTATACCGTTGCCCACGACTAACTGAATCAGATGCATTAAAATTTTTGTTTAGTCATTGACAAAGTAACTTTTTCACAGGGAAAAATTGACAGCGTTTCTTTTTTATGCATACAGCATTACTTGCGGTCGTTTGACTGGTCTCAACTTCATCTGTTTCTACGACACGTTTGAAAATGTCAACATGATATCTTTCGAGGTGGCATTTCAAGCTGAGCGTTTTTGCTGCCAGTTTGACTCCAAAAACATCTTCATTTTCTTTCACTTTACAAAGAAATTCTCGTTTGACTTTCTTAACCCTGCTCAGGTAACCTCTAAAAACAAACACCGTTGTTGTCCTTGCCCAAAATGGGCAGATTTTGTTTATTCGCTCATACTGGACTAACTGACAGGCCTAGACGCGCGCGCGGGTTTTTGTACAACTTAGCAAGTCTTCTCAAGCTCATCCGATCACAAATAAACAACGTGTTGACTTTGGAAAAATTTTTATATGATGAAGAACAAAAGCAATTTTCCAAACAAAAAATGTGGAAGTGCTCACAAGTGAACGAAAAAGTATAGAAGAATCAAAAAATTCCGCCAATAGACGTCATTGGTGGTCGGTTTAAGGTTTAAACAGAACCTCATTTCAAGCTTGTGGTTCTATCTGCAATACAAGTGAATTAGGTTGAGGCATAAACTTTTTCTATTTTCATTGCAATTTTCAGCCACATTAATCAACCTTGCCCAAAATGGGCAAATTTTTTACCAAAATCAGGCGCATAAGGTGAACTTGCCCAAAATGAGTAAATGCTTTACGACCATTGTTGGGCAATCAGATTGATCGCGGCACTGCTATTGACTTTCATGTCTCACATACGGCCAGTCCCGTTGCCACAGGGGGCATTTGGTGGGCTAAGCACACCAAACAATGCAGCAATCCCCCCAAAATTGAAATATGAAAACTATAAATTAGTGGAGTTTTGTCAATTTGTACAATGTCAAGGCATTAACAGGGAAACCAAAAACTCACTCTAACCATAACGTCGGGTGATTTTCACCCCAAACTCACACTAACCATAATGTCGGGTGATTTTCACTCAGGGACCACGTGGCAACCACTCCTGTCTGGGTGGAAATCACAAGGGGTTAGTATTCCAGGGATGTGAGTAATCTTTGCAGAAAATTTGAAAGTGATCAATGCAGACAGGTGCTCCCCATCGTTGGCATTTTGATGGCGGACAGGTTCCACAGCGTTGTCTGGTTTCAAAGTTCATGTCCTCAACAAAATGCTTTGGCCTTTCACCACAAGTTCACGCACAACAAGGAGGAAGCCTTTTTTGGCAAAGCCAGAGTTCTAGAAACTTCAATTAGGTACACACACACAACAAGATGTAGGCCCTTTCTGGCTCCAATTTCTTTCCTCTGACGGAGAAGGCGTCATACATTCTCCTGCCTGTTTTTCAATGAAAACCACGAGCTGAGCAGGAGCCATTCGTGCCAAATTGATTTGTGTCGTCAGGGCTTGCACTCGTGTGAACTACTCCCGTGCTGGCTTCGGTCAAAGGTTGCTGGCTTGGCCTACTAGTGAACCTACATGCACCAACTCCTTTTGCCCAAATTGGTCAAGGTTACCTTAGGAGGGATCTTTGCGAAGGAACTTTGTTACACCCCAGGTAACCATGGGTCAATTTGGGCAAATTTTTGTTCCCCATCGAAAACTGCAAAACTTGTGCAGATTTCGATAGAACTGCCCGAAAGAGCGTCTAAAAAATGCAGCTACCGAAAGAACCAGCTTTCTACGTGAACCTTTACTAGTTTTAAACTTAAGTAGAAGAACCGTTTGCCCAAATTGTGCAGAGGTTACCTGAGCAGGGTTAAGATTTTTTTTAACAGACACTAAGTCCATCGAGTACAAACACACACAGTCTGCGCAATGCAGATTGATAAAGCAGACACAACAATACAACAAATAGCGAGTTTGGAGGTAGACCAACAGGGTTACAGACATTTTCACACTATTGTTCATTAACCCGTAACACTTGGTACAACACTACATCCAGAGTAGGACACGAAGTGAGTCCAACCCTGGTCAAGGGTCAAGTCACGTACGAAAGTACAGTGGTATGCACACGCCCTCAAATAAACACTGTAACGTCCGAGCACTCAGTCGCAAAGTAAAATGCGGTTGTAGTGTTCAAAGAATAAGGACGAATATAAACAAACTTGACTGCCAGAGGCTTTACGACGGGGGGGCAAGGGGGAAGCAATTCCCCGGGCGCCGAGTCACTGCGGGGGGGCCCGAAAAGTCAGAACAATGTCACAAGTACTTTCTTCAACAGGAGGTTTGCTTCCGAAAGACCTCAGGTTCGAACATGGGGGCGCCAAACTTGTTTCGTGTTCCGGGGGCCATCTAACCTTTTTACACCCCTGCTGACTGCATCAAAGCGCGCAACCATATGCTTTTAGACTTTCTGCATCGTTCAAGAAACAGGTATATATTTTTTACAAGGTCTCAAAGGTAGGAATGTTGCAGTGAACCTGATGACTACTAACACTCGCTCGCCAGGGCAGGTTGTGTAGAGCCCTGCACCCAAAATTATAGGCCGCTCATAATTTGACAATTTTTGGGCAATATTTGGTGCAACAGTATTTTGCAGCATTAGATGAAAAACGCTTTTCAAACGCTACAACCGCGTTTTCGCATAATATTCCAGGATCTCAAACCAAAACCATTTGCACGTGAAAAACATACTTCGGTTAATCGCATAAACCGCATATTCAAATAGAAATGTTTTTTTTTAGTTTGAAGACTTAGACATTTACTCCACGCCGCTTTAATGTTTGTGAAAGACACGGTTCCGATATTAAGCAGCTGATGTCGCCATCGGGATGGCCAGAAAGCAAAAGGAGATCTTTCNTTGGCCGAGAAGTCGACANCGTATGGTGGCCTGCAGCTGCCAAGCCGAATGTAAAAGCTTACTATCACTTTCATCAAGAGNGTGGCTCAAGTATAGTTGAATCGTCATTAATATGCATTGTCGCATCGCAGAAGAACACGGCGGGAGTAGCCTACTATAGAAAATTAGTATCATGCANGTGTACGGCCACATTGCAGAAAACTCGTCCAATTACAGAAAGCCACANCGGTAACCCACGCTACATGGAGCTGTGCAACGAGTATGCATTCATGTTTATCTGGAATTAGGCGAGCCTCTCTGTGATGCAGCTGGCTACCTCAAATTCTATGTGCACCATGCTGTTCTCAAATTCGAGAACGGCACAGATGTTATTGTCAAAGGGACTTGGCATGCCGACTATAAAGAGTTCCCCTAGTCTGGACCCTGGATGTTTGCATGCAGGTTCAAATTCGGCCAGCAAAATTTCAAGAAACTTAACCCCGACTTCCACCTCTGCCGGTACTAAACGAGATATAATGTAGGAGCGTAAAATTAGCACTGGCGCAACGTTTGGAAGGGACACATTCCTGTTCAAAATCTTTCTATGTTGTAGAGCATGTAGGGCTCGCGCCCCCTGGGAATCTCTTGACGCCCCCCGGTTAAGAACCACTGCTCTATAAGATCTTAGTTCTGATTCTTTGCTGGGAAAGGATTTCTTTCGATAGACAGTGATCAACAGCAAACTCAGATAGTTTTCCTGGCTCCACACCAAGACGGGATCAAGCAAGATCGGATATGTAATCACGTCACCTGGCACTTGTTCCATCTTTCAGCCGCTTTCCTGTGGATGCATTCAGCCACGCTTGCCTCGCAAATCTATTCTGGCATATTCCGGACGCATTGAAACAGAGATCTCGCGATTCGTAGAAGAGGCTCGTTATTCAGGCTCTTACGAATTTTACAGCTGCGACCTTCATCGCGAGGTGTCACACCATGAACTCTTCGCAAAAATCTGCAACTTGTACTTAAGATAGCACTCTTTAAGTCAAGGGTCTCAAAGATGCGGGCCGCATGTGGGCCACGACGGCATTTTGTGCGGCCCGCGATACTTTATGGGAATTTTAAAATAATTAACATTTAAGTTATTTAGTTTACTCACCGGTGTTTGAAAGTGTACGGCCAGCGGATGAATAAGTTTCTTTTTAACGAACGTAGAGACGGCTAGAAATGATTTGCCTATAACTTACGATACCATACGCAAGATATAAAATGTAAAACGTATTTCTAGTAAGGTTCAGGTACTACCATTCTTGTGTCAGCGTTATAAATGCGGCCCTCAGGTGACTTTGTAAGTCCTCATTTGGCCCTCGGAGTAGTTTGAGTTTGAGACCCCTGCTTTAAGTCATTACCCAAGTTCATGACAATCCGTGAGCATAGGTACAAAGACAGATTTGAAAACTGACAGCTTTGTTGTGTTTTAAAGCTCCCGTTTTGTCACCACAGAGCGATAAAGCTCACGCAGATCTGCTTTTGATTTAACAATCCGCGTATCGATCTTCTTGATCCGTCTTCCGTCGCTCATGAATGCCACCCCAAGGTACTTAAATTGCTCTCCTTGCTGCACTTGTTCTTTTCACTGCTTATTTTCATTCCGGGTTGGTTGCACGCAGCAGAAAACCGATCAAGTGAATGTTGAAGACCTTGTTCAGAAGATGCAAACCGTACCAAATTGTCGGGAAAAAGCAAACAGTTGATCCTGCAACTTCCATAACACCCTCGTTGACTCGTCTACTACCGGTCCAAGTCATATAGGCTATGAAGTTACTGTCTATATCCAACGGAAATATAGAAATTATCACCGTCTATCCAATTTCTATGACACTATCATGTACAGGGGATACAAAAATGGAATAAATCACCATTTTATTGAATCTATTTGTCACGCTTCTTTCCTATATTGCACGCTTTTTCATTTGTTTAAACCAGTGCAACTTTCCAAACAAATGTTATTGTGAAACAAGAAAAATGCATTGACAAATATGGGACAACAACCGGAAGCACGTGAAGCTCATAAGAAAACTGCTAAAATGTCTTTTAATAAGATTCTGATGCTCCGGTGAAAGAATCAAACATTTGCAAGTAGAGCAGGATACATCTGCTACGAATTGCTTCCAGGATTTGTGATGAAATCTATGGCTGCTGTCGTGACCAAAATGAAAACAATCAACATTGCAGTAAAGTTCTTGTTCACCAAATACAGTGCTTTGTCGCTGATTGTTTATGTGTAGAATCTCATTTTACGGGTCATCACGCACTTCTGTGTGTAATTCCTCCAGTTAATGAACAGCGTTTCAGGTACACAAACGTTACTTACCAGAAAAAAAACTTTTGGCTATTGACGAAGTTGAAATATTCGCCTTCCGCTTGCACTAAACTCAAATTTTAGGGTTTTAGAGAAACAGAAGTAGCAAAACTATCAATACTTAAAGTTTACACTTAACATGGCCGCGTTATGAGTATCCACACAGAAAACGAACGTCTTAAATCCCAAACACAAAGATTTGAGCCAAGCATTAACACAACTGTACAATTAGTTTTGTTTCGCTGTTTTTAAGTTTGCAAGCCTATCTGCAACATTTTGCAGTGTTAACTTCTCAGCCTCCGTAGCTACTTGCTACCAGCAAAGAGTGCTTCAGGCTGTCCAAACCGGGTCTGTAAAAAATTCTTTCGGTTGCTCAGAATACTATAACACAGGGGTTCCCAACTTTTGTACTCCTACACATCTAAACTTTTTGTTCTGGCTTCACAACCCCTGCAATTTATGATAAAAAACAGATTTCAAACGTTTAGAAAAGAAGTTAAAATTTTAATATTTAAAGAAAATCAAACATATGAAAAAGAAAGGGTGACACAGAATAAAATTTCAATATACTGTCCTCTACAAAAAATAATCACTTGCGTTAAATGTGTAGAAAATAAAGGCTGACTTTCAAAAAAAGTTTGCTAATGCATTTCAGTTCAATGACTCTTTTGTTCCTGTTTCTTGCTTATGAGATTTTCAAAACGTGGAACTATGTTGCTGATAGCAACAAGCATATCTCTCTGTGCATTCAAGCGATTTCTAGATTTCGTCTTAATTGACAAGAGTGCTAAATCCTGAATCGCATAGGTATGTTGTCGCAAACAGAATGAGCACAGCTTGTGCAATTTGAGAAAATCTTGAAAACATAACCACAGACGAGCACTAATACTCTTCCAAAATTTTGCTCTCAAAGTGCATTTCAAGAGCACGATTTGAACGCACTTCTATAAGATCTTGCTTCAGCTCCCCATCATCTGACATTTATCCAAATTGGAGGAGTATGGATTTATAGTCCATTCTTCATACCATACGATCGAATCACCTCAGAACTATTTGAAAAAATGATGAAATATGGAACCCAAACTACGTTGAGACTGACTGTCTAGAAAAGTAATTATCACGTGACAAAAAACAATGCCAGTAACTAGTTATTCGAGTAAAAACTACTGTAAGCTCGTAAATAAGAACCTATTGCAGTTAATGGTTACACACAAAATTAATATCGTGACACAGGTTTAAACAAACCTCTCATTTTTGTCAATAATCCACTGCCAAACAAAAGAGCCACAGTAGACTAATGAATACATCATTTCCTGTCATTAAGTCAGACGCTTTTGCACTCCTGGTTGGGAAACACTGCTGTATCAGATACTGTCTTGAGTTACAACTAGATGTGACACGGTCAAAGATTTTTCAGGCCCGGACCGCCCATAGCCGCAACATCCAGCCCATTAACCGCCTGCGGACCAAGGACATTTCTTTTTTTTCAAACCGCCCATGGCCCGCTAAAAATTGACAGACTTATCTATTTTGTCTCTTAAGGCAAAACATCTGTCTAGAATATTGAGGCAAAATATCTGCTAAGAATATTTTGTCTTTCGTGGAACATGATTGGTTGAAGTGGCCATGTGATGTGCCAAGTACAACGTACCAATTTACATGCTTGAATTAGTGTGTAAGCCTATAAAATCCTAAACCTAAAACCCCAAACTTAAAATTCTAAACCTAAGTCTAAAACCCTCAACCAGTCTCGTCTCTTCAAGGTAGCTTTGTTGGGCTTAATCCCCCAAACAAAGCTTCAAGCCACCCCAAACTAAAATATGAAACACTAATGCATACATCAATGGAGTTTTTGTCAATTTTAGAATGTCAAGACCCTCGCACAAATGTTCCCTATTGAAGACTTTCTGGCCAAGGTTCTGCTCTTGACCTAAAACTCTCAACCTGCAAGCCTAAACTTAAAACCCTAAACCTAAATCCCTGAACCTAAAACTGTGACGTAATACTATCAACCTTATTTATAAAGCAATTGTGATTTGGTACATATAAAAACACCTATAGCAGGCCATCAAAACGTTGCATGACACGTTCCCTCCAAGCAGCCACTCAGCGCCAAAAGCGCTGACTGCCACATTCATGCAAGATTAAGTTATCACCATGCACGAAAAGTTTCTTCAAGTGTTCCTGCTACTCGCATCTGACGGAGTGCTCACATATGGGAAAAGCAAATTTGCCTGAAAATGCAGGATCGGCAAAGCAATGCCAAGTGGTTTCACTCACTTTTATTGCCACCGAGTGGTTCTTTTAATCAAAAAAATGTAAAGGTTTTCTCAAAATTAGCGGGCCGGCTCGTAGCGGCTCGGTGAAATCCAACCGCTAAAAATATCGTTAGCGGCCGGCTCGTTCAACCTCAGCGGCCTGCCCAAAAACCGGACCATTAGCGGCCCGTGCCATCTCTAGTAACAACTACAACGAAAAATAAGATTTACAACTGCAGGTTTGAATGTAGTCTTTCGTCTATCTTACAATCATGATGTATCGTATCTCACCTGTGAACTTTTCCCGTGTGGTCAACGAGAAACTTGTGAAAATTCCATTCAATGTCATTTGGTTGCATTGGATCGTAAAAGAGACGTTCTCTTCGAGCGAATCTTGGAGTTACAGGATTGCATTGTTCCTGCATTAAAAAAACGTTTAAAAATATCAAGTTTGCGTAGAAATGACGAAATACAACAATAATATCATTCTACTATTTCGAGAATGTTGACTGAGTTGCTGAAACCAAAAAGAACAACGAATTTGAGTGGAATTGGATATTGATACTACAAACCAAAATTGGATGTCATACAACCGGTGGTGTACTTACGATTGGGGGAACCCGAGGCAATGCTGAAAAGGGGGACCTCTGATGACGCCATCATACTTAGCCAACCGTGATAAGACATTTTTTGATTAAGCCTAGGAAGGGGATATGTGGGCCACCCAAGGACACGTTCCTATGAATACGACATGACTGTCTAACACAGTGTTTCTCAAAGTTATTTATTCCATCGCCCCCTTTTCACCCTCGACACGTCGTTTTCGCCCCCCAAAATCTGATAAAGCAAACACAAGACAGTAAATTTAAACAATTTTATTAAATAAAGTATTAAATAGCTTAACCAAGCCATTAAGAAGCTGAACTAAGGAATGTATTACCACGCTAATATTACGTTCAGAATTCTTGTGAAAATAATCCAGGGCTACGGAGCCGGACCACCGGAGCTGGGCATTTTTCCTGGGACCGGAGCTCAAATTAAAAATCAGAAGGAACAGGAACTCAGTTTAAAATTTAGGACCGGAGCCAGATCTATTGCCATTTGAGCGGTAGCTCCGGTTCCGGACCCCTTCCTAGATACTAACGGTTTTGCCAAATAGACTTATTTGTGCTCTTTATAGCACACTAAACGCGACTGCTACGAGTTACGACAACAATGGATCTGCAGGTCTTTGATGTTACTTTGATTTTATTATCGCTAAGGCTGTGACATCGTAGCTGCAGGCGTGATGTTACTTGTTGAAAAATGGTTCTCAAACACTGTTCTAAGAGCCGCATGCAACTCCCAAGCATCCTTTGTGCGACTTTTAGCAATCTTTCTGTAACAGATTATATTTGAATAAGAGCTGACGATGCCTACTTCGTAGGCGAAATATATACCTGTATGAGCTTAGTGCCTGATTCCTTGCTGGGATAGGATTCCTATCTATAGGCAGTGTCTTTCAGTAACACATCTAATACTTTGTGCAAAAGACTTCGTTGGTGCAAATAAAACAAAACGTGTGGCTTGACTCGTGGTAAAATTTTTGTGTGGCTCTCTAACAAAATCGTAGGTCTGAATTCGGCCACCTTCAGCAAATTGGTTGAAAATCACTGTTGTAGAAGTAAGAAAAACGTTTAACCATAACATCTTCCTTTCTAGTCAGAATGATCAAACCGGGTCTGTAGTAGTGTAGCGATCTAAGAAGAACTGAGCTATAATGAGTAGTTACATAATAAAATATCCATAACTTTTGCAGCTGTGCGGTCATGCTGTTAGCAGAGAGTATGATTAATATATGATACCATTGCGGGTTTAAGCGTGGAATGCAAGGCACGCCATTGTAAAGTAGGATTATTTATTGGAAACCATTATGCTTACTAGCAAGGTTTACTAGATTATTGGCAAAGGTCATTAGGAAACATTACGTTGACAAACATTAGCATAACATGAAAGTTATAAATAATGGTAGCGAACTAGCATTGCTTTGCATAGCAGTACATTATCAGGAGTGTATAAAAATCAATGTAAACACATGTGGACTTTACTTGAAGTTTTCATTTGCGGAAAAACCGTGTTTTCAGCACGGTAAGCAATCTTGTTTTCTCCTAAGCGTTGCATGTTAAATTGTGCTTTAATCTGCGATTCATCACTGCATATCATGAGCGCAAAAGATAATAAATCAGGAGTTTTAAGCTATTTTTGAAAAGTCAAATGTGAATTTCTTGCTAAAAGTCATACTATTTCTTTGAACAAAGGACTTTTAAACACATCTTCGCATTTGTGTTGATGCAAATGTGTGCATGTTTGAAAGAACACATGAGAGTCGACTGTTTTGTGTTCTTTACATGTGTGCTCGGGAAGCGCTGTTAACCGGAATCGTCACGACTTCAACAGGCAAAGCATGCAACGAGTGCAAAACACTTGGTCAAATGGGACTTTTATGCTCGGACACAAATGTAGTTTTCCAAACAGCCATTTTCTTGATTCTGGTCGTAAAAAATAACATAAGGTCCTCAGGCATTGACAGCAAAACCAGTGACAGCCCTTACCAGAATTTGTTTATATTACCGTTACCTTGAGTTACGTTTCTGCTACTAACTATCCTCGCAATCGTCTAAACCTGTGATTGTTGTTTTTGCGTTGATTTTCTCATGATAAGAGGTTGCTTGTGAAAAAATATCAGATTAAATTACTCAAAAAGTTTTGGTATATTCTCTTAGTTTTGTGTACTTGATTTAATTCATTTTCCATACAACTTGAGGCACTTTAAGACAAAGGAAAATATTAATGTGTGAAAATGAACAGAAGCCGGAGCTGGAGCCGGAGCCATAAAAAAGAGAGCGCCAGAGACGGACCTACACTTATGAAAACCAAGAGCTCCGGAGCTGGAGACACGCTCATGAAAAGAAGAGCTCCGGAGCCCGGAGCTGTGTCATTTTTACGACTCCGCAGCCCTGAAATAATCGACGCTGTAGCCGGGCGCATAAACAATCCAGATTAAAAATTCAACGGATAAATTGCTTGCGCAACAACCTCCAATGATTATCATAGTAAATTATAATTTGCAAGAAACTAACTAGCCATATTAGTAGGCTACTGAAGTACACTCAAAGATCGATTAGTGGTTGAGCATTTTCGCCCCCATTGTGTTGTTTCGCCTCCTATCGCCCCTTTGTTTTTTTCGCCCCCTTGCCCATCAAAATCGCCCCCAACGGGGCGATTCCGCCCACTTTGAGAAACACTGGCCAAACACAAAATGCACAAGGGTATTAATTATGCACAACTTCAAAAATAGTGAGAGTTGGAAAGACAAAACTAACAACACATAAAAGTTATAGCAAGTTGGCATAGCCCCCCTTCTTTAGTTTTGCACTCCATTTTTCGGCATTTACCATCAATAAACTAGAAAGTTTATAGCTCACTTTCCCCCTCAAAAATGCTTGGTTTTCTGAATTTGTTCATAGCCATGTCTTTACGGGACTCTATGGAACCACAGGCACAATCAAGCTGATTCATAAACTGGATTTGTTTTCAGTTTCATCCTTTTAACTACACTCAAGAACATGGAATACATACAAAAGCATCCAGGCTGAAACTTGTTTTGAAAAGCTTTGAGGCTGGATGAGTCAAAGCTGCCTCTTGCATTAACATTAGTTGTTTGAAAAATGTGCAAAAGTAGCAAGTAATCATCATATATGTTTTTGCAAACATTGTTACACTATATTATGAGAAGCTTCATTCTCGACAGTGAAAAGAAATATCATTTGGCATAAATTTTTATTTGATAGGGTCTTTTTAACCCACAGTTGTATTAAGGTTTTGAACTTGGTTTGAAGCTTTATAATGAAAATCACGGCCAATGAAAATGAAACAAACGACATATTGCAAACGTTTCGATAATTCTGGTTTGAAGCTTTTCCTTATTTACACATGAGAGAGGCTGGTTGGGGCCCCTTTGAAAGCAGAACACTTAGACATTGCAGGTAATATTGTGGGCCCCGTTAAAATCAGAGTACTTACAAATTACAGTTGCTACTGGGGGCCCCTTTGAAAGCAGAGTACTTAAACAGTGCAGCTGCTGTCGGGGGGCCTACAAAAGCAGGGTACTTACGTGTTGCAGTGGCTGTTGTGCACCCATTTGAAAGCAGAGTGCTTACTTATGATCTGCTTCGGAGTATATTATGAGTGAATAATATGCTTTTCACCAAAACTGAGGAAAATGTACGCACGAAACACCTCAAGGGGGGCCCCTGAAAAGCGGGGTCCGAGGCATATGCCTCGCTCGCCTCCCCTTTTGTGTGATGATCGCTGTAACAGTTAGGAAGATTTTTAAAATGAGCATGCACGAAGCTGAATATTACTGACTTTAGTGGTGGTGAGCCTGGGCTCACGTGCAAAGTCGCTTAACGCCAAACAGTAGAATGTTGATAGCAGTCGAAAAACGGATGCTTCCTAAAACGTAAGCCAGTAGATTAATGTGATTCTGTGTCGAAAATGCCATTTATTTCTTATCAGTGAGTTCAACTGAAAAGATTTTGTCACGAGAAATTAAATTAATTAATTCTTGGTTGTGCCCGATGCTGTCGACGCTCTAGCGTACGTGCTGCGCGTGGTTTGATTATTATGATAAAATGCTAATCTCTTCAAGTGTTCGAATGGCTTGTGGTAGGCGACAACCACCACCGCTGGTGAACCATAACAGTTTTGGGCTGGTTGCGAGCCTGGTGAACACCCTACCAAAATGGCACCGTACGCCATTGGGTTTAGAACCACTCGAATGCCTTGTGCTTTTTTATTCACAACACAAAAGTACTGAAGTCCTGATATGAAAGTCATTACTACACTCTTCCTATAGTTTACCAATACTGTGATAGATTGCTCTCATTAGAACCAGGCCCGTAACCAGCTTGGGACACCAGGGGGGAGAAGAGCTTTCTGAGAGTGGCCCAAATTTTTTAAACTATGTCCAATACTTTCAAACTATGTCCAACATATTTTTCCAGGGAGGCAAAAAAATTCGCGGGACGAAACCCCCCTAGTAACGAACCCCCTAGTTACGGGCTTGATTAGAACCCTATCGCACTTTCGCATCATTCACGAGAGCGCAAAGGGCATTGGCCATTAACTGTTTCATTTCAATGTCAGACTTGTTTTATCCCATTGCATTTCAAGGGTAAAGCGCGCGGGTACTCGGGTAGGTGTGCGTAAAACGGGTGCGTGATTTGAGCTAATCAGTTTTGGCTGCAGCAGGAGTGTCTTGTAATGGCAAATAAAACCAAGGCCGGATTTCTAGTGCTGGCCGACCATAGGTCACATAAATTTGCCGCCCCTATTTTTTCCCAGAGGAAAATTTTGTCCGTGTCGTGTGAGTGCCGAAGACATGATCATTCTATATTTTAAAAATTACACTGAAATGTATCGATTTTATTTCAAGTGGAGATTGATATTCTGGCTTAACTCGTAGTCGTAGCAAGGTGAGGCTACTGTCGTCAATATACTTTCACTCGTTCGGATTTCACACTTTTTTGATAACTATTGAGGTGTGTACTTGTGAACGGTTATTGTGCTTGCAAGATATCTAAGCCGGAGAAGCGGAGTCGACACAAAAGAACAGTCAAAATCTTACAATACCTTAATGAAAAAATCCACAATTAAGGGAACGTTCACATACGATGTCATCAGAATTTAGATTTTACTTCTCCGTCCGTCATCGTTTCCCAGTGTTACACAGTTGATTTTATTTTTAAAAAACTTTCTAAAATATTTTTGCTGTTTCTGGAAATTCTGCCGCCCTAGGCTATAGCCTCGAAAGCCTATTAGGAAAATCGAGCCTGGAACAACATGAAATTTGCAGCAAGAAAAGGAAGAAAAATGCAGCAAGTACCGGTAACTTTTTTTCGTAAATCGCACCGAGAGATGGATTTGCCGAACTAGGGTAAAAACAGTTAAAAAGTGCGATTGTTTGTTTTTGTCCTGCAATATCGAATGAATGAGCTTCATGCACGTATTTATTAGCACCAACAGGTTTGTAATTTAGGGTGTGACCTACATTTCGAATGTAACCGCGCTCTACATTTCAGCATATTAACACGAAGTACAACGTTTAAAGAAAATATTCGAAATTCAAGAACTGCATTCTATGTTAAATATAGTATCTCAGAAGTGTCGTTTACCTTACCTTCATGAAAACAAAAAGCGGATGAGCGTTTTCACCATTGACTTCCACCTTTTCGAAAATTGGAAAGTTTGGTACGAATCCGTTTCCAGGTCTTACATATTTGATGATGTTGAGGATTTCATTGTTTCGTCCTGGTTCCTACAAACAAAACACTTTCAAAATAGGTTTAAACTTTAAAAGCAGTTAATTCTCTTCCATAGCGTTAAAGCATTTATAACAAGTTTTTGCGGGCGTTCTCCTTTTGGCGATTGTATTTTATTTGGGGTGATAAAAGAATCCAGCTACGTTCCTCAACCATGAACATTTCAATCTTGCAAAGGGTTTATATGTGGCAAAGCTTCCCAACATGTATGAATTCCCGACGCACCAATCCTATGCACAAAATTCAAACGACGTACTGCATAAAAAATAGCCATGGTTTGTAATTTAATTTTGCGCGTTGCGTACACTGTACGTAGATCACCGGGTGAACTTATACGGTATTTGACTTTCGTCCCGCTCGTCCTGCAAGTCTCATTTTCTTGAAAAATAAAACACCAAATATATTTGGTTAAGATTGTCGTACCGGTAGTAAAGGTGAATTGGTGTGAGTTTGCGACGCCCTTGTAATTTCAAAACGATGCACCATTCGGGAACGTCTGATTTATTAGGCAAACAGGCTTACACTTATAACCCTTTACGAGGATATCCCTGCCTTATACGCACAAGATAACCCTTGTGCACGTATAGGGAACAAATCTTCAGCATTTTTGCATTGCTTCGTGAAGTTTCGAAACCTAATCTAACGATTCTGTTTGAATAAGGACTGAAAATGCTTTGGAAAATGCGAAACAAGTTTCCCTGTGAAATAAACTGCGATCGGTTTACTTGCGTTGTGCCATCTTTTTGGCGTACAACAATGGATAAATAGATAGTGCAAGTTTTAATCATCGCAGAAGCATGAAAGAAAACATAAGTATGCGGACAGATTCCTCACAAGCTTGCCGTCAGGCTAAAGCTTGTTTTGTTGTCTAATCTATCGAGGAAAGAGATAGGCTTGACTGGTTCAGAGAAAGCCGTTACGGTAGAGTACTCGACGATTGTTAGCACTAGCAGTGGAACCGGGTGTTTGTATGAGGATACTAATTTTCACTCTGTCCTGATCGTTCGGTCTGCATCTTGATTAAAACTGAAAAGTTTCCATTTTCGGAAATGTTGCAAAGAAAACTTTTATTTTTTATGAGTTTATGACCTATTATTGTTTGTCAATTATTTTGCTTCTCAGAGTAAAGGAATAAAGTTTGGCAAGTACTTTTTGATGTGTGTCTGTGAATTAAAACTTTTTGGTTAGATGTCAGATACCCACAACATGGTACACTACTATAATAAGTAAAACCAGTGAAAAATATTGGACTTAATCTTAGACTTCAATTATTTTTCTTTTTCTAACTGTAACATAAACCCTAACCCGACACACTTAC
>JGI24021J15306_10002528_pt1 | contig 19890 bp, 12 predicted proteins | sample Ectturendosymbi1_FD_15306 | JGI IMG/M metagenome (IMG submission 15306)
ATTCTCATTACGGCGGCCCTGGCCCATGCAACGAAGAACAACAGAAGGCCATTACGGCTAGTACAAAGATCATTAAATTGGCGTGCGGGGTGCCGTTTATTAAATTGAATGTTGCATCAGTTGAGACTGCCAGCCTGTATTGACAAGCCTAGAATTGTTTCATGTTTGACGAAAACAGAACATTGTGGATTCTCAACTGAAAGTTCGTGTTTTGTCTAAAACAATACGCAAAATGCAGGACCAAAAAAACTGCCTTATCAACTAAAACTTAATTTATTATATTTAATACAACCACAGTTCAGCAAAGTAAGTCTCTACGAAGTTCACTGCTGCCAGCAATACTATCATAGGCGTAGCCAGGGGGGCGCCAAAGAGGCCATGGCCCCCCCAAATTTTTAGAAAATATGGTCATTTTGTGCTTTGAGAGGCGTTTTTCTAAACAAAATAGTGCTATTCGCCTAAAATCAAACATTTTGGCCCAAAAAAAAATTGTTGGCCCCCCTCAAATTTTTGGGCTGGCTATGCCACTGAATACTATCGATGATATCTTTGTTGTCAAGTTTGGCCGGAATTCCTCGCTCTACGGACATCAGCATAAACGCTTCAAGATATTCGTGCGTCGTTGTGCTTCGTAGTCGTCTTCTAATTCTCTTCAGAGCAGAGAAAGTTCGTTCACATATTACTTGAGACACCGACAGTGCTAGCAGCAATTTGTAGGCAAGTCCAATGAAATGCTAGTCATGCTGGTCATTAGGCATCTGTGAAGAGATTCAATCTCAGCAGTGCCTTGCAGCAGCAGATAGGACAAGCTTTACATGAATTACACGTGATAGACAAATGATTCGTGCTGTGTTCAAGTTCATTGTCACTGTCTTCGTGCACCACGTAAGCATCTGCAATTGATTGTTTTGATGTATGCCATTGGTTTCCAAGGTTTTGCAGTTCTGTGCGAAGTTGTCCTGCAGTGATGCTATCATCAAACCTCAACAAATATTTACCAAGCTCTTCCATAGCCCCCGCTGGCACTTGACCAAAGTTTCTTGGATGACGAAGTGAGAGATCAGCATACAATGTCGAAGATTTTCGATCAAGCCATTGTTTGATGCTGCTCAGGATGTGCCACTATGCGGTTGTACACTTCAGTGCGATACTTTCTTACTGGGTCAGAAGCTGATGAAAACTCCCCTATGGATAGTTCACCCACCATACATTTGCGGCGTCTCTGTCGTCGTATAGGAAGACTCTTCCACAACAAGACCTACATCCGTTTTACTAAGCTAGTCAGGCTCATTAAGCCCTGTGAACAAACTTTGCAGCTGAATCATCACAAACTTGGAAATCATCCCGTTTCTTCTGCATATTAGGCTATCTACCAATTGACCAACCATACGGTGCAGAGTTGGTAGACCCAGTTGCATAGTTTGCAGGTATATGGAGAGTGGCAGAGCACAGGAAACTATTTGCAAGTATAGGCCTACTTGGGCAGTGAAAGCCGTTTCAAACTTCAGGCGACCTTCGATGTTTCCAAGCACCCTGATTTTAACAGTTACATGGATCTCTTCATTGTCGATTATGGCATTGAGAGTAGTGATAACTTCCGTGACAAGCGCTCCAGTTGGATGTTAAATGAACCAAAAATCTTTTCAAGACAACATCCTTTGACCACCACCTGGTTTGTCGGAAAATTAAGGCGTTTGCAGTAGAAGAATGTCGACGCCAGATGTTCATTCACTGATAAGATTCTCGAAAGAATACATCTGTGTCATTTAACCGTTAGAATAGTGTTGCGCCAACCATTACAACACTCGCAGCTTCAGCCGTAACCAGATTTTACTCATATTAATCCCTTTTTTAAAAACTCCCGCTTTACAAGCCGACTTTATAAGACACATTCGCCAAAACCAGCTATGTCCAACCCAAATGGCTTACTGGGCCAAAAATCATGTTGTTATCTTAACCAGGGTCGGACATTTGATGGCACATTAGATGACAGAGATAGCTATCTCTGCGCAGAAATAGCTAATTCCGCGCAGAGATAGCTATCTCTGTGCAGAGATAGCTAAATGCGCGCAGAGATAGCTATCTCTGCGCAGAGATAGCAGTTTTTGTCCTAAATCTGTCAGATATAATATTTTTACAAACGGCCCCCCATAGACAGAACAGATACGGGCTTGTGTGAGCCGCTATGATCAATCCGCTTAAACTGCCAAATAAATGACGGAGCTCGAAATGATGCACATATTGCAAGCACAGGTGTCCGGCTCAGGGGCGGATCCAGCCAGTAAAATCAGGGGTAGCGATTTCAGTAATATTTGGTAGTCAAGTCTCATCACGGGTTCATTACTGTGACAGAGATGAAGTATACTCACAACACTGTTGTGACAAAACAATGGACGGCAAAATGGTCTTATACAACGTTTCGCAAAGTGGTTCCGTGGAACCCTAGGGTTGCATAGACAAATCTAAAGGGTTCCACGAGCTATACTTTCCAGCCGCTCATATGTCCTCTAACCCTTTGGGCGTGTGGCAGCCGCTGTATCGTTTGATTTGATCTAGCTTTCCTTTTTCCCCGTTTTGCTCATTGGGTATGCGCAGTGTCGTCACAATACTTATGTGAATCCGTTTTTTCCCGATATGCGAGAACAAAGACCAGGTATCGCGCCAGATTGGACGCTACATCAGATATAAAAATTCAAATATCAGCTCTTAAGACGAACTTTTCAGAATTGTTGCAGTCCAGAAAACAAATGCATTGTTCTCACTAAGATGTGCTTCTTGTTGAATTGTTTATGCTTTGTGGTTACTTTCATTGCGCATAATTTTGTTTACAGTGCGAAACCTTAACAACGGCAATTTGTGTGAAAAAATGTTTCTCTTTACTTGGAAGTTCTGGTGGGGTTCCTTGTCCACTTAAAATAACCTTGCAGTGTTCCGCGGACAAAAAAGTTTGGGAACCACTGGTCTTATATCACGAATGCTGTTTTCCGAATTGTACAAAATCATGGTGACTAAATTTCCTTTTTTAGGTTTTAGGGAGCGATCGCCCCAATTGCCCCCCCCCCATGGATCCGCCCCTGGTGCGGCTGCATCAGCGCACAGGCAGGGTTGCCACATCAAAAAATGAAACGGGAAAGTAATGATGTATCAAAAAGTCAGCTAAATCAAGGAAGTTGAAAAAAAGACAGTTTTGAAATTTGACTCAGAAAATCAATTAAACGTCCGTAAATATCGTTCAACCCGTTTTAGTGATTTTCCCTTGATCATACCATCTGGTAAAAGTCACGTCACTATCAGTTCTATTGGGTGTGCGCGTCACACCTTGAGTATAAGTCCCTGGTATTGAAGAATGTGGGAATTACTTGCATTTAAATACACAAAAACTGGTGTTGGCGAAAAAAACAAGTTTTGAAAAAGTAAATCCATGCAACATGTCTTAGTAGCCTTACAATAAGAGATATCATCTAGTTATGGCATTTAATTTTTGTAATTTCATTCTTTGGATGCCGTTCGCCACCCACTCTGCACGCCACTGTATAGGGGTCTCGAATTTGAAATGTATAGCAAGTCACGATCAGCGCAACACACAAACTTTGTTAAGATCACACTTATTACAATTTCAGAGCGCAAATTAAAAAATCGTTAGCAGGCAAACACATACTAGATCCCAATCATCTATGGTGATTTTGTGTGAAAGCTGTCGCAACCACTTGCTCATTGCAATCACTCTTCTAGCGTTCATTGAAAACTGTTTACCTAATAATTGCTTGATAATGATCACTACTAAAACAAACATTTGCTTGTCAAAATTTATTGATGCCGACTGGTGAAGATATCTGACGTCATATCTTGTTGCAATAGACCAGAAATTGAGCTGTGACATCGAAATAATCTTTGTGCAAAATAGCTACAGTAAAGACTGAACTCCGACGACATCAGTGACTGGCCCCTCCCAAACAAAATTCCTGGCTGCCCCACTGCCTATTTCACATTTTTGGAAAACATGCCAAATAATTACGTATATGCCACATGGCCTTTTCTCATGTCATACCACTTTCAAAAAGACCAAATTTCTGGAATTTGCCTAAAAGTACCAACCTGGCAACCGTGTTTTGACCAGCGCTACGGTAAGCTATAAAATACTGTAATGTTGGGCATGGGCGTCGGAAGGGGGAGGCAGGGGAGCCAACCCCACCTGGATTTTGAAAATCTTAGCAAAAAATGTTGTGTTTTTAGTTGAGTGGGAAAAAACAAATTTTGCCAGTTTTGGCCCGCCCCTAGAAAAATTTTGGAAAAATACCCTCTTGGCCCCCTCTGGAAAAAATACTTCCGATTTTTGCATTCTAAAAAATATTTGTTTAGAATATCGCCTCTCAAAGCACAAAAAGACTAGATCTGCTACAATGTGGGGGGACATGTCCTCCTGTGCCCCCCTGGCTACGCCTATGAGTCTCGCAACACCTTGTTTAAAACTTTTGTTCATCTAAATTCAGTAATTCTGCAATGAGGTCCAATAAAACTGAAGTCGGTGGTAAACTTGACTATTCTTTAGAGTGCCTGGCTACAGCAAAAGTGTGGCGCTTAATATGTATTTCAGAAAAAAGTAAATTTGTAGCGCAATTCCTTGCTTGTAGGCTAATAATACTTTTTATGCGATAAAGCAAAGATGGGAGTATTATACTCTTATCAGAATTGCGCATGTTACAGCGTACGTTGTATTTGGTATGACGCAAAAATAGACGACGTTGCTCTTGCAAGGCTTTTCAAAGAGCGGTGGTGGAGTCTTGGTCACGTTTTCGTATGGGGCACCGTTCATATAAAAATATATCGGACACATTAGCATAAACAGCTGCTAAATTGGACAGATTTAACCAAATATGCTCCGAATTTACTATATCTGTCCGATTTAGCAGTCGTAGAGACGCGTCTACAAACCCATTTTAGCCTCGATCTTAAAGGCTGCAGGTCCCGGTCTCGAGACTTGGAATGCTCCATCGATATGGCTTTGGAAAGCTTCCGTAATTCAGCCTGTTCATTACCTACCTTCAGGAAAAGAAAAACCAATCAAAGGGAAAAATGCCAAAAAACAAATTTACTGCTGGAAAGTCTTGACAACCTTTTATGAAAAATTTGAGAACATTTTTGGCAAATCTGACAAATTTTCAAATCTTGAGTCTCAGTTTTTAATATTCGGGTCTCGATCTTGGTTTTCGCTTTTTTGACAAAGTCTCAGACTCACAGGTTACCGCATCGACAACACCAAGGCTAAAGAGTTGTAGGGCTGAAAATGAGAAAATCCGAGCCATTTGTTTACGCAGGATGTGTTGTTTGTCTTTCATGAACACGTTTTTTGTTACAAGTGTGTGCTGCTTTCACTTTTTCACTAAACCATCTCTTTGCTTTGCACAATTTCTCGTTCCCTACAGCCTGGCACTGTCAAAATAGGTGCGTTACTAGTAGTAAGATCACGTCTAACTGACTACTATTTTTTGTTACGGATGGTTATAAATAAACCAAACCCAAATAACAGTTAGTTTTGGTCAATACTTAAAACCGTGCTTTTTTCTTTTAAATTTTGTAACACCATGAAGAAGTTACAACGAAGCAACTACTAAGTTAATTTTTGTTGCATCTGATATCCAAATAGCTCATCATTATTTTCCCATCAGCAGCTCCTATATCACTGCAAGACAGGGCAGTCCCGTCTCCACGGGGTGCTTTGGTGGGCTAAGCTACAAACAATGCTCCAAGCCCCCCCAATTGAAATATAAAACACTATGAATCAGTGGAGTTTTGTCTATTTTTACAATGCCAAGCCCCTCTGCACAAACGAGGCACAAAGCCCCCTGTTGAAGAGTTTCTAGCGAGGGTTCTGAAACAGGGCCTAATTTAGACATTTGGAAGCCCCAAGGCATCCTTTGTGTGTAGGTGTCAGCGCCATTGTTACGTCACAAGTACATTGTGCAAACACTTTTCCAAGGCCTCTTGTCTCAGCGAGTGAATTCTTACAGTATGTATTGAAGTATTGGCATCTCTAAATTTGTTTTTTGTATTTTTAATTAGGGACCCGTAAAATGCACTTTCTGCCAAATAATGCTTTTATTCTGTTGGTTGCAGTTTTCCGTCAGTAAAAAAAGAAAAAGTGACAATAATTTCAATAAATACAGTTTTTTCTAAGGAAAATGTTAGGTACCCGGTATGGATTTGTCGGGACCCGATTTCTCTGATTCTAGGGACCCGATTTAAAATTCTAGGGACCCGAATCGGGTCCCTAAAACGCCTTAAAAAAGCTGATAAATATAACCTTTTCTTTGTTTCCTTATACTGTTGCTATTATTAATTTTAATAATTATTAACATTAAATATGTTTAAAACCCAGGGGCTCACGTCTCATGACTGTGGACACCCCCAGTTTGTTGGGGCTCCTGAGCAGGTGTCCACTTTGCCCTCCTCTAAAACCGGCCCTGCTGCAAGAGTACTATGCAAAACCAAAGTCTTCGCCTTTTCAGGGCAATGAGAATGAGCTCGTAAAGTCTAGACGAGAGAAATGGAGAGAATCGTGGTCGACAGAGAGAGACATCAAACTGCGATCACATAGGGAAAACAGTTGTTCGGTTAACTGTTGCTAAAAGTATAAGTTGTCTGAGTGATTTTTGATATGGGCATCACGATTCTGTGCATTGATTTAAAGCTGCGTCAAGCGCCTTGTAACCCGACCAAAGGCAGGCTCGCGGCCAGGTTTAAGGTTTGGGCGAAAAACACATTTTAGGGAGGCAAGATTTTTGTTTCTATGATATTTTTAAAACAAATTTTTCTGGGCAAAACAAAATTTGGAGAGCACAAAAAATTGGGGTGCACTGCCCCAAATAATCCTCGTGACTGCGGGCATGACCAAAAAACGTCACATTCAAAAAGCTCTTCATTCCACCAGTATCGAATTTCTGGTAATAACATTTACAATCAATTTTGCAATTGTTATATCAAATTTAAGATTTTGATATACTGTATTCTGCAAAAATTAACGACCAATCCCTTGTCTTTGCGAGATTTCCAAGTAAACGAGGGGGCTTTGTGACTTTCTGAGGNATGGAACTTGTCGAACCAACCGTGATAGTTCTGTTCTATACAAACTGAAATTTGGCCTTGATTGTCATTATGGTCTCATGCAAACGACAAACAGATGTGTTTCTACTTAGTACTTACTCTCAGAACCGCTTTTATGAGTCATTTATCCTCGGTGACTCCCTTGATGCTCATTGCATAGCATTTATTGAACAATCAACCCTTATTTTGAATATGGACAGAGGAGTTTATTACAAAATAACGTCAGTCAAACAGGAGAAACCCTTTCAGATTGTTCTCGTAAGTACCTATTTCTCAGGCAAAGAGGCTCGCTAAATTAGTGGATTGTGCAACTAATTAAAAAATTTTTATAATAGCAATTCTGTTACAAAATATGTAAAAGTCAGGCAAAGTATGATGATGTCTGTGCGTTACTCCGGCCCCGGGAGTCTCCATGCCACATAAAAACGCCCAAAAAATTGGTAGTTCAGTTTCGTGGTATTAGCTTTTGTATTCCTAAAGTGTCACGGGCTGTGTGCGGGCGCCTCTCGGGTTTGTTAATGGATGGATATGTGCTTTACAGTTTTGTGCATTGCTGATCAGTAATTTCAGGCGTTTTCTATTCGTGATTCGTGCAATGTACCTCTTCGTGTACAGCTTAAAAGCTTGCATGCAACATGCTTATCTACATACCGACAATTGATCGCTGTTTCCGGTTACTGCTGTGAACGCTCGAAACGCTTTTGCTCCACGTTATTTTATTCTGAACCATTTTACGCTACATTGCTCCGGTTTGTTATTGGTGAGTTTGTTCTATTTCTGAATATAATTAAGAAAAGCAATCAAACTTATAGTGCTACTGGAAATAGATTAATGGACTAAGAGGTGAGAGCCTTTATGCCAGTGATCCTTAACCTTTTTTTATTATTACCCATTTGCGGTTGAGATGGAATTTTTATTTGCCACAACCTACATTGAATTGAACAATTTGCGCTAGTCCTGACGTTCTCGAAAGAAAATAGTGTGCGGTATTCAACAAATAGAAAGTTTCAATTCAAAAGAACATGACAAACACAAAAAATTATACAAAGTCAATTCATCATTCCGACTTTTGGGCTTGTTTTTTGATAACGATCGATGCAATGTCAGCAACAGTCGTACAAGAACTGCATAAAGTTTGGCGTACCTGTAATGCAAGGGGAATCGTAGAAGTACGAGACCGGGGGCTGGTGGGGCGGCCGCCCATACCGCTGTAATACTTGCCAAAATTGTGCCATTGTAGACAGCGTTAGCGAATTTTTAGAGCAAGGAAATTTGCTGGGAAGCAAATTAGTGCAGAAAAGGTAGCAACGGTTGTGCAATTAAGCGTAGATATTCAGACATAATTCATACTGCGTGATTGGCAGAAAGTGGACTGAACGAACTTCTGTTTCTCGACACTTTAATTTTGGGGAAACATGACAGATTCCGTCACACTTCCAATGATACAGGCAGGACCGTCGCCAGAAAGTCTTCCAGAGGGGCTTTACGTTTGTGCAGAGAGGCTTGACGTTGTAAAAATTGACAAACTCCACTGATTTATAGTGTTTCCTATTTCAATTTGGGGGCTTGGAGCACTGTTTGGGGAGGCTTAGCCCACCGAAGCACCCCGTGGCGACGGGACTGGATCCAGACCAACATTGCAAAAAACTGCTTGTTCATAGCCGGCATCAAAAATGGAAGTATCACAAACTTTTCAGGGCAAACAGTTTCCGCCTCTCACCCATGTGAAAAAATTCTTCTGTACGCTTATGTGCAGAATCAGATAGGCATCCAATTCCAGGGATAAAGATCAACTAAAAGTACAAACTTTCAAAGATAAGAGCTCGTGTGCCATCAACAATTGAAGCATGTGTGCTACGAAATGAAACTAAATTCCAAAAGACCTCAGATTTCAGCACCCAGCGAGGCTGAAAGTTCTAAGAATTTCCTGGAAAACATAAATAACATAGGATTGGTGGATTGAATCTACGAGCTGTGTTTGTGAATTATTCTTCACAAAACTAAGTAGCCTAATTTGTAATGTGTTGAACATTCCAAATTAAGCCCAAAGTATCATTTGCTAGCTTCAGACAGAAATATCATAATACTGCACACGCTGGGGCCAATTCCAACTGTTCTTTGAATGTTTTTTTTTTTGGCCATAAAATCTTCATATAGCTACGAGTACAATACAATACTGTCGACGACCGGCATTGACTGCTGTAGAACTGGATTGTTTGGGCCAAGTTTTTAACGTCACAATGCTAATTGTATATTCAATGTGGTGGCAGTGATCTGTTACGAGCACACTCAGCATTCATCATGAATTAAGCAAGAATGAATTAGATTATGTGTAAGCGATCTTGTGGGGCATGTACGGCAGCGAGTTAGCTGCCGTAATGCGCTTTGAAACCAATCAATATTTGGTCTAGGGCTACCTTTAGAAAGTGGTAAGTAGCGTGACGTGCGTTTTATATTTGCGAACTTCGCGTTTCTATTGAGGCGAAGCTATCTAACCTAGAACGAAAAAAATTTGGCAAACTGAGTTGGGTTGATGCACAGTTGTGTTCATTTGTGTTGCGAAGGTCAAGAGCATGTAAATGAAGCATTGACACAGAGATCTCAGCCCCTAATCTGTGTATCGCATTAAGAGGTTGAATTGCGCAAGGCAGAAGTGCTTAGAAAGTTTAAACATTAACAAAAGCCTTCCCCAATGGAATACTTGGTAGTCTGGTGACGCGATATCGAACAACACTCGAGCGCTTTTGTCACTGACTACAATAGCAACAATCAATAAGCCAACAATTGAACCTATTCAGACTCTAAGACTCAGGTCAGTATCGTTCGTTAACTGTTGGAGTAGCCGGCGCATTTACAGTAAACACAGCAGCAAAAGGGCGCCAGTGTCGATGTTGTGCTGCTTTTGGCTAGGTTACAGTCGGCAATCAACTACAGTATATCATAAGTTTCAAGGTTCTTTTGTGCTTATTCGCAGGTGTTCCTGTAAGTTTGTAACAGTTTGTAGTGGAGAGATTTAACTTGGCCCGGGCTGTGCCACCTCTGCTGCTTGCTCACCTTGTGTGATGGAATCCGACCTTTTTGTTGCTACAACATAAACTCTGGAAGCTTACACAAGAACAGCCCTTTACGTCGAGAAAGCAACATGGCGATGGCCCATCCAGTTCCAGGTTTGGGCAAAAGAAAATTCTTCAAACACCGGCCAATAGCGTCGGCTCCGCCCGATATTGTCCGGCTTCGAGGCATGTTACGCCCCCTGGACCAGGAAGAGATAGAAACGATTCGGGTACGTACATCACACTGTGCTAAGAGTTGACTACTTGAAGAAAAAGTTAAGCTGTTGCGCTTCCCTGGTCAGGACCATACGTAAAAGCTAATAAAACCAATTTTAACGCAATTAACTGAAAAAATCAAACAAGCTAATTATGATATTTACTGAGGAAGTTGTTATTATATTAAAACGCTTTTATTCATGAACTGATATTTATAATATAGTGAGATTTTCCACGCACGTTTTATGAGGAGAAAAAGTTGTAGGCGAAGCAAAAGTTTCGAAAATTCTTGAGAATTGTATGCCGAACAATGTTTCAGGGCTTGGTTGGACAAGATGTATCCATTGATGTAACCTGGAAAGATACACTAACAGTTTCAAATATGGTTCAGCCTTATTGAATTTCCCAACACCAGAGTAGTTGTTAAGACGTTTTTGGCCATTTATCTTTGATCAATTTTAAAAAACATGTCTGGTTGTTAGGTACAACAACGAATTACAGTCGTTTCCCCCCCCCATCCCCGAAAATAGTACAACAACAAGTTACAATTATTTTGCCTCCTCCGAAAATGTCAGCTGGTTACGGCCCTGGTTTAAACAACAGCTAAGAAATCACAGAAGCGAAACATGTACTTGAAATCTTAAAGCAAGGGCAAAACCTACACCAGAAGGTATGAGTTACAAGGCAGGCAAATACACATTCCATGGCCATGCCCATGACAATAACGTTAAGGGGCGGGGAAACTTTTCCTAGTCAAAGGCAGCATTTCCGTTAACTTGTTTTGAGTTAGGCTAAGAGATTCGAACTGAGTTTTTCTGTATGCGACTTTGTGTCTTCATACTCATTTTTCGGTGGCAGTATGAGGCCTGGGCTCGGGGTCCTTCGCTGGGTTGGGCGACCCCCAATATAGATCCGAATATTCATTTTGACAAAAATGGTAAAAACTAGCAAGCAAAACAAATATGTTTGCAAGCGAGCAAATGGTTAGAAGGTCGCACAACTCGAAAAGTCCGCACTTTTCCCACCCTACATTTACACACTAAGCAGGACCATGAAAGGTTATGAATCTATGCGATATAGTAAGGTAAGGTGCTCACAATTTTTCAGCATGCGAGCTACTTATAAAATGAACAAGTCAAAATGATCTACTCAACACAGAAATACAAAGCATATATATATTAATATACTGAGTATTTTTTACAAACTTATGTTGATGTAGCCCACTATGCATACCGACATGAGTCCATATTGAACAACACAATTAACTATGCGTTGTAGTCTAGGCCTAGCAAATGTTGTTGGATGCAAAACTGCATAACTCAAAGAGTTCATGCTCAATGTACCTGAATTTTTCAAGAACAATGTGTTTAGGTATGAACAACATTCGCTCAAAATTTCGTTGCAAAACACCAAGTACAAAAAAGTCATGGACGTTTGAATGCAAGGACGGAAATGTCCGTCCACCGGCGCTGAAAGTGTTTAATGTCATGCGAGCCATCTACAGAACCTTTCAGATCGACTGGTAGATCGCAATCGACGTATTGCGCACACCTGATATAGGTATCTGGCGCCTCTTTTCCAGACTGTTTCCCCTGAAACCCCAAGTTAGAATAAAATACTTTCTCTTACAACTACGCTTCGCAGAAGCTGTTCTCCGGTTGGCAATTGTCCTAGAACCAACTGAAACATAGCCTACAGGGGCGTAACGAGGTTAGATGGCGCCCGGTGCAAGAAGCAAGTTTGGCGCCCCCATGTTCGAACCTGAGGTCTTTCGGAAGCAAAAGTACTTTACTGAAGAAAGTACTTGTGACATTGTTGAGATTTTTCGGCGCCCCCCGCAGTCTCTCGGCGTCCCCATAGAGATTCGGCGCCCGGGGAATTGCGGCCCTTGCCCCGTCGTTACGCCCCTGGAAACGCAGCGGGCAGTGGGATGCAAAAGCAGAAAGACGGCCGAAATGTTGATTGAGTGCAGGATTGACTGGAGCCCAAAATAAAACTACTGTATAATCGTTTGAATTCTGCGGATTCGAATTTTGAAGTTTGTTGTCGTTGTGTGAACGGCAAAATTTTGTTACATTTTTTGCTTTGCTGTTTATCATAAGTTGCCACCTGTACACAAGCTTCTTATAGTGTACTGAAACGAAACGGAATGCAGGAATTCTATGAATGAAGGAGATGTGAAACCAATTGGCCATTCTTTTCGATTATGCAGTTCCCAAAGAATGCTAGTCTGAACATAGTTATAAGTGAAACAGGGTGTTTTTATAGATTTTTTGTTAAAAACAAGCTGGCCACATTGGAAGATTTTGACCTTCTTTGAACACGTATAAAATTTTTCGCAATACTTAAAGCTCATGTGTAATTTTGTACGATCTGCGTAATAAATTGAGATTGCTGCACATCTTCGCGGATCTTCTCCTTTTCTTCAAGTCATGGGTCTTTTTAAACTACGGAGACGCATTTTTCCAGAGATTAAAGTTAACAGGCCGGAACCAAAGGACTTTAAAAATCTAATGACCAAAGTGAAGGTACGTCTTTCAGGAAAAACAGTGTTTTACTGGTTGAAATTGTTTTTCAAACTAGCAAAAAGTATTTCAAAATGTTTGTTTGATTAGTACTCTGGGTGTTACTTCACGCCAGATGGGCTGTTGAACTTGATGTTGCAGCTTCGTCATTCGCATCATTGTTTTCATCCTGCGCTAACCTGAAATTCTGCTTTTGCGTATGCTGCGGAATATTACACACTGATTAAAACGGCAGCCTTATTAAACATAGAGCATGCAGATGCTGTAGTGGCAACAACACACTCATAAACATTTTTTTCGGGTCGAGCTAATAACAAATAACTAAGCATTTGCGGAAGTAGCGCTAATACTAAGCATTTGCGTAATTAGCGCTAATACTAAGCATTTGCGGAAGTAGTTATTAGCGCGCCTTACACCTTATCGTTGGAAGAACGNATGGAAAGAATTTCTAAGCGATATGAATTAGAACAGGGGTTTCCAACCTGGTCTACATGTGCCCCAGGGGCGCATTTGCCTATCTGAAGGGGTACATTCAGGGTTGGCAATAGAAGGAAAAAATATATTTGTACATTATTTATAGTTATATAATGCATATATTAGAGACTTTTACTTTCAAAAATCAGTAATTGCTTATATAATGATTGTAGGCTTGTAACAATTCAGTGGATTTTTGTTATTTTATACAGCCTTTTTGTCATAAGAAATTTTAGGGGTGCTCCTCATTTGTTGAAATGCCGAAGGGGTACATGGTCAGATAAAGGTTGGGAACCCATGCATTAGAACCTAGTGGTGCTGTGGTTTTGCAGCATTTGTATTTTTTCTGTTTCCTCAAGTGATGAAAGCATCCGTTTCAGCAAAATGCTTCAAAGTGGTTCATGAAAATAGACTAATTCACAGTAGCAATCTCTGAAATCGCGAAAGATACCGTGAGGCAAAAGGCACAACAGTTTTCATCCGAAACACGACATCAATCTACTGTAATACTCACAGAGGCATTTCCTAAAGAATACTTTATTTTCCCAGTTGCTGTGCGATTTTGATTGGCTACCCATTGTTGTCGACGTTAGTATTTTAGTAAAATGTATGGATGTGCATGTGCATCCCCTTTTCGTCAAAAATTAACCAACTGAAATTTATCGACAAAGCAGGTTTTCAAATTGTCTATGGACTCGCTTGTTTGCGAAATCTTTGCAGCTGACTATACTTTCGACAGCATGGTGCTACAGTATAACGTCCGCTTGATTTCGACACATACAAAATCAGGTTCGAAAAATGAACGCAGCCGTTTAAATCGCTAGTGACTTGGACGTTTAATTTTAAGTGAAAACTGATGCCGCGAGCGTGTGGCACAGATGCATAAAAACCAGCTGTCTTTGATTTTCACGCAGCTTCATATAGGTGGCTAATATTTTTCTGTGTTGAAACACAGACAAACAAAGTGGAAGCTTGGCGATGTTAAGCCTGTGACCACGTTGCGAATGGTCGTGTTCTCAAAGTCGAACTCTTNTTTTCAGAAAAATGCCAAAGAAGCGTGGACTGGTGAATTGGCACGGGGAAATGAATGTGTGACCACCTACAATGGTCTGCACGCCCAAAAAATCCTCGATGAGCCCACTCATGACCGTGTCCGGCCGTCGTCGGTCAATCGATTAAATAATCCGCATCCCCCAAAGTGAGTGAGGTGTTCGTTTGCGAGATTTTTTGAAAGCTATTAACTCTAGCAGTTTATTATCGGCGAATTGATTCAGGGGGGTGGTTCACAGCGCCTCTACGTCTCTCCTGCAATTACATAGAGCAGCATAGACGCGAACTTCCGTCAAAACCTTTACGTCACTTCCTCTTTGAGCGCAGTAGCATCCACCATCTTTTTCTGTCGTCAATCAATGATAAGGGAGATTATCGATCTTTGCTAATAATGCGCTGTTTTCATGCGCGTGCGCAATTTACTGAGACATGACCACTTGCGGAATATTTCATTTTGATTTCCCCGCCNTTCTCTGCAAAGCAACCAAATGCGCAAATTGTTTTTCAAAATAAAATTATTAATCATTTTTCAAATGTTCGACTTTGTTTTACCGCATTGATTGGTTTTATGCAGCGTCTTTTTAGTTTCGAGGCTGCGTCACCTCGACGGCTACCTCGACCCCCACGAAGCGACAGCAAAAAGATACGAAGGTATGCCGTGTGCGTTCCGCCTGCTGAGATTCTCTATTGTTTTGTCTCTGCTTCTTCACTTTTCCATTTGCCGTGTGTTTCATGGAGACTTCACTATTTGAATGTCATGGATACTCAGGAAAAAATCACCAGCAAAAAATAACGGTTGCCGATATTTTGTGTATCTCCAACGTACTTTCTACTCTTGCGTATTTGAGTGAGGGGTACTTGAACGTTTAAACATGCTGAAATTGGCTTTGATGGTAGCANTTTCGTTTGCATTTNTGAGTCTTTTCTTATCAAGGATAAATTGCGCATCCTAAGCTGTATGGTTGGGTACNGTGCATCATTATTTCTTGTTAAACGCTAGCTTGATACTCTTTCTGAAATGGCTTGCAAAAGTTATTTGTATACTCGNAAACACTTGTTGGTTTTCGAAATTACCCTTGCCAGTAATTCTAAGGCATGTGCAAACTAAAAAGTAAAACCGAAAGCTGCCATTGACGTTGTTCACGCTGCTAAGGCTTGCTGACAGGAAACGCAACTTTTCTGCAAGCACCAAAGGCATGCACTGAACTGTTTATCTTTTTCGAAACTTGCACCTTCCCCCACGTATCCTACTGGAATGAAACGCGTGCTTATATAGAGGAAGGGGCGTCAATTCGTGCGTTCATTTTTTGCTGTTCGAACGCGATAGTTTCACATTCAACCGACTTAACTGTTGCAGGGGCGCGAAGCCGTCTGGAACAATACGTTTCCAATAATGAAAAAAGGGTTTACCGAGCCTTGGGGAGGCCTGCGCCGCAAAGTCGACCGAAAACCGCCGACGACAAGGTCATGATGCAAACTGTTATCGGGCAAGTCCCAGCTCAAGCTGCAGAGGCTTGGATCAAACTAAGCAACGAGCAAGGTAAAGAGATGGCCTTTTCTTTTTTAACGATGCTGACGTTTAATTTACAAACGCATAAATAAGCGACAGAAAACGAGTGCGTGAATCATTCAAGCTTGTTGAGCATTTTCCGTCATACAGTAAACACCCCAAAAATCCGAGGGCACATGCAATATACGAGCGTAAGCAGTCAATGGCTAGCATGGAAAGATTCACCAACAGAGTTGGAAAATCCGCTTTATGTTCAGTACTCTTCAGCCTTTACTTCAATCTTACCTCTGCAACGTCTATTGTGATTTAAATATTTTTAAAATGGGCAATGCAAATTTAACACTGTACTGCAGCCGCATGTGCCCTCCACCTAAGATTGTTTTCTCGTGTACATTTATCGCATTTTGAAGCTACGTTCTACGGCAGATAAAGCCTCCATCCGCAAGGCTTTCAGAAAAGTGCACGAAGATCTCAGCAAGCGGATAGAAACGACCAAAAGTCCTTCCCCTCAGCAGAGAACCACAAGAAAAAAATCTCCTCCTTCCTTCCGGCCTCGAGTCGTTCCACCACCTGATCACATCTATTCAACTACAAGATGGTTGAAGAAAGCCGGACAGACAGGTTAAAAATAGGGTTAAATCTGGCATAGCCGTTAGGTAGCCTAATTATATGTGAAAGAAAAAAAAGCTTTTCACAACTTTCTGTTTTTCACTTGTGGCAGAGGTTTTTCCAACCTTTCCAAGTCTATTTAATAAAACCGAGTGAAAAATAAAAAAGCTCTTCAACTCATTCTTTCCGTTCGCGTCCAGCACAAATTGTTTACTAACCACATGCATTTGGTACCTGAAACTGCAAACTGGCACACAACGTGGATCTCAAATCATAAAAGTATGTCAAATTATATTGCAAGCATTTTTCGAATTATCTAAAAATTTGTCAGATTTGCAAGATTTTTTTCGTAATTTTACAGTTTTTTGTTTGCTTGAGGTTTGTCACCTCATCAGTTTCAAGGGGTATGAAAACTGTGTTACGTGTATTTGAAATGAAATAAAAGTCATGGCTAAATTGGTGCAAAGTTTTATTGGCTCTTCTTCTAATGTATCAATCATATTTAACCGCACTAATGGTTGAAGTTAAACGGCATAGAAGGACAGTGTTTAGTTATAAGTATACTTCGTAAAATGCAAAGAACATCTTTTTATTCACAGTTTTGTTAAGTTTGGTTCCCAAAAACTTAGGGCCACTGTAGTAGCTTAAAGAAGAGTTCTTCAAAGTGGTTCTTGACGCCCACTTATAGTCGTCTTTTTTGAAATCACTTTTTGGAAAATCTGCAATTCCAGGAACGGGGTAAAGACTTTTGAAGAGCTATAGCAGAAAATGAAACATTCCGCGTACAAGGTTGCGCCTTGCTTCTTCTTTACTATGAATGCTCAGCAAAGTATAACTGTCCAAACGGTTAGATTCAAACCTCAGTTTTCTGTTCCTGTTCATCCTTGCAACGGGCAGGGCTTGTGCTTGAGTTTCATCACGGAAGTGTTTCTTGTCCTTTGCACAGAGAGCAAAGCAGTCAGAGAACTGTTCGAAGCCCTCAAGAACGCGCCTCCTCGTTACATTCCTCTGGAGGGACCGCACTTCCACATCACCGACTACTCCACCATGTTCTCGACGGCTCCCAAGCAGCCGTATTACGACTTTCAAATCCACCCCGAGTGGCACCAGCCCTGGCACAAGAAGTACGAGACCATCAAAGCGTGACGGAGACCACCAAAGCGTGACGGACGCCCGATGGCATCCGCAGTCAGTTTTGTCGAAGACGCTCCGTCTCCTGCGCTCTGATTTCCTTGTGATTTTATGTTTTGCTCTTTATTTGTAATCCCATAATGGGACTATCAAAAAACCTGTTCAGAATGCGTGGTGGTCAACGTGCGCGTAGGTTAGGTTTGCATATCGTCGGGGAAAGAACATGGACAGATTTTTAGTGCTGGCCGCCCATGGGCTATACATAAAAATTTTGCCACCCTCTTTTCACCAAAAGCACAATTTTGTTCTTGCCATATGAGCACCGAAGGTACACCTCACAGTCGCCGGAATGTACTGAAACCGGAAAAACAGACAGGCAGATAACTCGAGAATGGTTGTTGCAAAATGCCTCAGCAAAGCATCTCAAAAAATATTTTTGCAGCCCTGGAAATTCTGCCGCCCTAGGCTACAGCCTCGAAAACCTACAGTATATGGAAATGCAGGCCCGGGAAAGAAATGGTGCAACTTTGTTTACTGGGTGGTAAAAATAAAATCTGTTAACCACTACAAATATCTGGGAGTAATGGGGTGACTGTGCTTTTTGCACTCCTAGCCTTAAACGTCATAAAAACAGTTTTGCTGTAGTTGAAAATAGTTCCATGCCATTCTGCATAAGCTCTCTTCGAAACATTTCCGAAAATGAGAACTTTCAGTTTTAATCAGGATGCAGACCGAACGATAGAGGACATAGAGTAAAAATTAGTATTCTCATACAAACACCTGGTTCCGTACTCAACTAGTGTAGTAATGGCTTTAGTGTGACAGATGTATAGGCTACTACAGTAGTAAGCCTGCCAAATTTTCGTCTTGTTTAGCACATCCGTTCTAGCTCTATTCTTCTGGCATGCGTTTAAATTTCTATCACAAATGAAGATCCCAAACTTGAGGGACGGCCTATGTCAAGAGTGAGGGGATCTTTGCATGCTACCATTTCGGACAAAACGGGTAAGGTGTCTTTGGCGCATAATGGATCAGGTGTGTTTGGGGCAAAACGGCTTTTTCTGGCATCCATGAATTGTGTGAAAGTTTTTACAAGCACGTTTAAAGCCATGAGCTTTCAGGGCTTGCACTGGTTGCAAAAGTTAGGGTCTTGTATAGCGTCATTTGGAGCCAAAGTGGTCTAGTATGTAGGTGCGTTCAACACTTGACTAGCACTCATATGACACTTTACTAAGCCTTTTTCCCAAGCCGTGGTACTGGGATCAACCCAGAAAGACACCAAAACGTGAAACAGCCCTCACTCTAAATTTAGTTAAGAACTATCAGGTTTCGAACCGAAAATGCAGCTAAACAACATTTTTTAAAGAAATGTTCTACGTTAATAATGGTGATCCGCTTTGCCCTTAACAAAAATAATCAAAAGGTCGTAGAAGAACAAGCGGTATTACGTGGCACTAACTGTTATGTCAAGATTTCTCTGATCAGTTTGAAAGTTTCATCAATTTGCACGGTTCAACAGTACCCTAATACAGTGTTTTTCAACCATTTTTCTGCAGCGGAACCTTCCGTAAATGTTTGCGTTGGTCATGGAACGCAACACAATGATCCAAGTGCCTATATTGCTACAACCGCACAGAACTGTGGTTGCGAATTTCGCCCCAGGCAATTTTGGTCTGTTTCGGCGGAACCCCTGACAGCCACTCGCGGAACATAAAGATTCCGCGGAACCACGATTGAAAAACACTGCCCTAATGTTATAAAGTTTCATGAGGGCAAATTGAGGCCTGTCTAAGAAAAAATAGTACACGAACAAATAGACAAAAAATGACTTAGAAATATGAACATTTCAAACTATATCCCAAGCTTTGACACTTCCAGCATATTTGTGGTTAAATACCAATCATTTACGAAATTTTCGATCAGATAACCTGCCTCAAGGTAAATCTTGTAAGGAGAAAATTTACCAGTAGGACAAAGAAAACTTCCGATAAAACTTCTTAAAAATGATGAGAATATAAGATTTCATCTTTATTCTTTGAAAGTTTCTGCAAATGTCAAAATTGCTATGCAGTGTTTTGAAAATTTCGGTGGGGGCAAATGCCCCTCCCTGGTTGCGAGCGTGCTCAGCTTCAAAATTATTTAGTCCTTTTTTGAAAAAAGGGATACTTCTGACGAATTTTTTCATTTTTTTAGCATTACTGACTAGCTACAACTACTAGAA
>JGI24021J15306_10002530_pt1 | contig 19882 bp, 15 predicted proteins | sample Ectturendosymbi1_FD_15306 | JGI IMG/M metagenome (IMG submission 15306)
TATGTTATGTTAACTTCAAAATATGTCCACATTACCACACATTTTAAAGAACTGAAAGGAAGTGAATGTTTATGTGGCGCATCTGAATTAAGCATGAACAAAACTAGCGCATGAAATCACAAGGTTGGCCAGCCCTGGCCTATACCATAGGTGGGCAAACTATGGCCCGCTGAATATTTTTTGCAGCCCTTGTATATACTTGCTTACTTCTAGTGATTTTTTTGGGCTGATCGAGTATCACTGACTTACAACAAGTTGGTTCTACTTGAAAAAGATGCACTATGATAGTCAAGTGCATTGTGATCGTAGAATGCAAATATAGATCTAAAATCTAGACCATTGGTTTTCAACCTAGGGGTCACAACCGCCAGAAGGGTTGTGAACCATTTTTGGAGGGGTTGCGAGTAGACATTTTATGTACGCAGCTGTATTACATTTGCTTTTTCGAGTTTTAGATGGGTCATAGAATTGGTTGCGGTACAAAAAAAATTTAAAACCCTGATCTGCACTTAACAGTTGTAGGTGTAACAGCCCTAATTGTTAGATCTAATAGTTCTATCTTTTCAAAATAAAAAGGTAAAATTTGTAGAAGCTTGACTGGGTACTGACAGAACAATGTGTCACTCACTGAAAAAAGTTAGTGCATTCCTGCCGTGCCCTGCACCCTAAACTAATCCTTCAGCTGAATATTAACTGTAATATCAACCTAATTCGTATTATGATCTTAGCTCAAGCACTTGTTTGATCTCTAACCTAACAGTATGGTAAATAATAACCTAGACATTATTCTTTAATTTCTGCCAAGATCGAAGTGTTGAAAGAAACATTTAACTAAAAAAAAATTAAGTCATTCACAAGACTTGTTAGATACGAATCAAATCTATGCCATGATCTTCTCTTACCAAGTTGTTTTTCAGTGGACCAGAAAGAGCAATATTTTTTCTTGTCAAACTATAGTAAGTGTGCAGCAAGCTGTCTATTAGTGTGCATTTGGCTGCAGTTATTTGATATTTAAGTTTCAACTTCAGTTGCCATAGTTAGCAAACCAGTGCCTCATTGTTGTTCTGGTTGTGATCAGGTGCGTGTCAAAAACTCTTCGGTTATATGTGATTAGTACAAACGCTAGTGTAAAGGGTTCTGATTGTTAAAACAATACCTCTGAATAATATAAATTGCTTAGCTTGAATTTATCTGTTTGTTAACATTATATTTTGATGATATGGTTTAGGACCAAGCTGCGTAACGCTGCAGCACTACTCGAGCTGCTGATTGTGTGCATACTGATCATATACATTAAGTACGGATGAATGCAAAATGCAACTTGCTGCATTGCTGTTCGCATTGATTTTTTAGTTCAATTTGTATTTCACAACAAAGCATAGAAAAAGCAATAGTTGTTGCCTGTTTAAAACCAAATCTACCTTTCTTTTTCCAAGTTAACCCGGCTATTTGTGCATACACAGCTCTATACCTGAGTTCCCTCCGTTTTCTCCTCGTCATCAATGACGTAACCAACTTTTTGAACAACCTCGTCTTTTGCAAGAAATATGTTGCCTTATAGCGTATAATGTTATAATATAGCAATCACAGTCACTGGTCAAATTGTCATTATTTTAAGTTGCACATCATTTCAGAAAATTTTGTATCATTTAAGGCAGTCTTCAGTTTTAGTTTCGAAAGAGGTTTATTTTAAAATTCTCACTGCTAAAATTTTTATTGAAATAACATTATTTCATGTTACATGATTTGTTGCATCTGTGCCATCAGCAGCATAGACTTTCAATAGAATTTTATGGGTAGAATAAACTTATGGAAGATATGGGCTTGCCAAAATGTACTGTATTAATACATCAATGTAATTGGTAGACATTACTTCATTTTTATAAAATCATATTTTATTGTAGTGCAGTGCTCTTCAACCTTTTTGTAATTGTGGAACCCCTGATATACTTTCACGTTTATCATGGAACCCCCATTAAGAAAAATTTAATACACACGAATTACAAGAAAATAAAATATTTCATTATTAGACACTTCAACAAGTAGACAGTTATTACACTAAGTTATAAAGCAAGAAGTGTAATGATTCAGTTATTGCATTTTAGGAATGTAGTGTTTCACACTGTTTTTACTTTATTCCCACAAAAGCTGAGCAGCAGCTCTGGTCTGTGACTCAGTCTACTCTACTAGACTTGGGCTGAGTCTACTATCTGCTCAGCCTATGCTGCTGTGAACTGTACATCAGCAACATTGTATAACTGTGATGCAACAATAACGTTCTTCTTAATTGCACAGCAATGAATAACAAGTGATGCAACAACTATCAATATTTCTTGTTCTGCTATCTGCACTCAACCTCCTGTATAACTAACTAGCCTACTGGAGTCTGAATGTGGCACGGTGATCTGAAAAATTTCATGTTGACGCATCAATGAACTGAAGCAAAAAATCATTTCCTGTGAAAAATGAGGAACCCTCACAGAACCCCTCTACATGTTTTGCAGAACCTCTGTTAAAGAGCACTGTTATAATGTCTGCATTGTCATGTGCAAACTATCTACTGTTTGAATATGTATGTGTCCAGGTATAATTTTACACATGGCAAGCTGTCAGCTAAGTTAAATTACAAATTTGTTTGGTTTGAGTTATGTGGCCTTGCACTGATGCATAGAATGGAGGCCGGAGAGGCATTAAATTTTGCTAGATACTTGTTACACAAAGCTTGGTTGTTATGTCAGTTCTCAGTTAGTTCAGCAAGAGCATACCATATGTATTTGCAAGTGGTCCAGAGTGATAGTTTTTGTTAGTTAGTGACTTGCGTCTTAATTATATGTTTCACCAATGCTATTTCTGCAGTTTATAGACTTATTATTTCCCTAAATAGCTTCACAGTAAGATTGCATGGACAGTCTGTAGTGTTGTTGCTGACTAGCAGACTGACATGGTGTTTTGTATGCAACTTACGTGCTATAATTTACATGTAATGTTTCAAGGAAGGTAGATTGTTACTCCTTGCTGNGATTTAATTTAAGGTTGTTTTTGTTNGTGAGATGGTACATTGTTAGATGTGNACTACTTAAATATTGAAAAATCAATGATATTTGCTGGGTGCAACTTTTAAGAATGTGTAGAACGTGATTTTGCATTGAATAGACAAGATACCTCAAAAGAACATTTTTCACAAGAAAATTGTTGAATGTTTTTTGTGTAACATTGTGAAGTACTAAATTAACCGAAACATGAAAATGGGCTCTCAATGGTAAATCTGTGTTGCATACAAATTTATTTACAGAGAAATGTTGTATTTTGCAACATTTTGTACTTGTGACTTTATTACTGAACAGTTGATCGCGAGTTATCAAGAAATTTTCTAGTCAATCCCAACTGAAGACAACTTGGCCAAGAAGTTTTTCCTATGTCTGCTTGACCTGCATATGTTTGCTTGGCATTATGGACGTGTCGATAAAATGCAGGATTTCTAAGAGTTTCTGTATGTGTCAAATGTCAAAACACAGATATGAAAACAAGCTTAATAAGTTATGGTATTAAATAATTGTCAAAGGAAACAGCAACATACTTCTGTTTTGAAATGTAGATTAGATTTTATTTACCTGTGTGATTAGTTGCATCTTGCTTTATAACAAGGAGCATTAACATGTGATTTTGGCACTTTGTGAAGAATTCTTGCAAAATTTTTTTACAACTTAAAGTTTAATGCCATGCTTGTTTTGAATGAAATGAAGAAAAAAAAAATTTTGCAAAGGTTTTAAAATGATTTTCAGAAGGCTTTTTTGCCATTGCTCTGATCAGTGTGACAGGCATGTATGGATATTTAGAAAGATGCAGTTCTTTCTTAATTTTAACAGACTAGTCTGCAAAGTGTAGATCAATTCATAATGTTCAGAAAAAAATATCAATTCAGAAAGAGAAAACAGCACTGGATTTCAAAAACTGCCAGACTTTTCAAAAGAGTTGAGATTTGACAACTTTCAAAAAATGACTAATGACTGGTAATGCAAATTCACAAATGCATAAATCATCAAATTTCATTGCTACCTGTAAATTTAATTTTCATAAAATCAGTGTTGATTGATTAGGGTGCAATACAGACATGATGTCAGGATCGTGCCATAAGACTAACAAAGGCTTTTTATACTGCAGTAACATAATATCCTTGGTCTAGCTAGCCTTTATGTTCTGCAGTTGTGATCATTAAGTGGAGTTAAACAAAAGTTTTATTTGCTTAAATAGCTTTAGGCATGTTAAAGTACTTATTGAGTAAAAATGTAACAGGTTGTTTGCAAATGATGGACAAAGTGGACTATATTTTGTGCTTATGACATGAAATCTTCTGCAGTCCTCTTGAAATTGCCAAGCCACAAGGAAGTGGCAGTTTCAACTTTCCAGCAGCATCCATATGACATGATGTTGAGAACACTATGTTTTAGCCATGTTTGTAAGACTGCATGTTTGAATAGAATGCCACTTGATAGAAGGAAGAAACAATTAAAACTCCTGTGGATATCTGCTATCTTAGTATTTTTATCTTTTATCTGTACCACAAATGCACAAAATGTATCTACGGTAATTGTGCCGTGTCCTGAACAATGTTCTTGCTCATATGATGAAAAAGTAGTCAACTGCAGCAACAGAAGTCTTCGCAGAATTCCCCAGCATATTCCTGAATGGGTTGCACTGTTGTAAGTAATACTATTTTCTATGACTTCCTGTCGAAGTATGTGAAGTATCCTGAAACCCTTGTTTAATGTCAAACGGTTAGAAGCTCTAGGTATGCTGCAAGCTTTCAAGGAATCACCTGACTAGGCTCTGCTTTCATGACTTCGGATGTTTCAGATTTGCACTCATCATCCAACCTGAAATCTTATTCAAATAGAATGTATTTGAATAAGATTTATGATGTATTTGAGTACAATTTCAGGACTAAAGACGTGTTGAGTTACATGAAATCAATTTGATATTAAAAACATTTGATGATAGNTTTGTCTTTGTCACGTTTGTGGAGACTTATAATTGAGTTTAATGTCAAAGTGATATTGGTGGTAGGGGTTTGCATCAGCCTGAAATTTTTGGAGCTTTATTGTGAAAGTTTATAAAATTATGACCAAGAAACATTAAGCCTTCATTAGTTGTGTGTTGTTGAGCCAGTTTAATGCCCACATATGTCATTATTGGATGCCCTTGGGGTGATAAATAGAATGTTTTGTTTTGATGGGTGAAAAAGAGATTGAAAGAATAGGATAGGTGAGGTGCAAAAGTCAGATAACGTTCATTCAATTTATCTAGTTTTATGGTTGTTCCTGTTCAGTACCATCTCAATTTCACATGTAATATATTTTTGCATCTGCAGGACATTTCGCAACAACAAAGTGACACAAAATGAAATCAAGAAAAAGGTCTTCAATAACTTGTTTGATCTTGACGAATTGTAAGTTCCTTTAATTTACCAGGTTTTCAAGTAGCATAAGATATGAAGTGACAACTAAATTTTGCTCTTATCTTCAAATTGCTTGTTATATTTGCATGTTGCCCAAGATAAGCTTCTTGTGGTGTAAAGACATGCTGTTGTGTTTGCAAACTTGCAAGTTGTGTGCAGGAAAGGAAATTGGATTTCTATTGCTGCAACAAGTGGACACGTATCAATTCCCACTAACGTGTTTGCTACGTTGGGGGCCTTGCTGAAGCAAGGCTAGTCAGTCGTTCTTGTGGCGAAAATGTGCCGAGATTCTTTCGGTGGTTAATGTGCCGTCGCGCTGATCGATTCTCGGTAAAGTAAAGTTGCAGTTCTCACGTATCGCTTGACTCCAACGGCAGCCTTTAATGACAATGGTCCAGCAGCCTCTTTCTGCTTCGTTGCGTCTTTTCGAGTATCGTTCATAGTCCGATGCATTCGATCTGACCCTTGGTGTTGTTTGGCCGTTGGGTAGTATTTTGATTCGAAAGATCATAGCGCTTTGCTTAAGAGCTGCGGTGGCGGTGCTTGACTGAGCGGTTGTTGCATATTTTATCGCTCTCTTTCGTTTCTCATTGCGTAACAATCAAAGATAATAGCCGTGCTTAAGACCAGCACTCGTACTGTGCGGCGCTTCTTTTCGCTTGGAGCGTGCCGAATAAAACCTTTGCAGGAACCTTTTGTCTGCGAGTGCTTGCGACGTGCGTCAAATTGCTTCACGCTGAGCGGCGTGGCGGCAAAGCATGAAATTACGCCGTCCGGCCCTGGCGCACCTGCTGTGCTGCGCTTTTGTTGTTTTCGCTGCTCTGTACAAATGCCCTGCTGCAGCCATCTCTTCGTGTGAGTCAGTTTGGCAGTGACTCAGTCGACTAAGTGGGATCTGCGAGTGTTTATTGAGCTTTTTCCTTTCTCTCCATGTGTCCAATTAGCAAAACACCTCATGTCGCGGGAAATCCTAAAATTTTGTCGAGGGTCGATGTTATTTTTTCCCATATGTCTTGCTTGTCCTTTTAAAGAAACGTGGCCAAAGCTAAAATGCAACTGGTCGCGCTTGAAAGTTAAAATGCGTTCAGTCGCGCCTGTGTTTTATCCTTGAAACGCGCTCAACATGATTGATGTTCTTCTCAAAGTCGTGCGAAATCAGCGCAAACAAGCTTGAGCGTGGCGTGAAATTATGAAATTTCCTTTCGCTGCAAGAACTTCGCCGTAGGCGCAGTGTTTAGACCAGACCAGTTCGCAGGTGATAAATCACCCGGTACCAGTGGGACTGGTTGCGGTTCGAGTATTTTTCGACTGTTTTCTCGTAAGCGCCTGCGTTCTTCCGCCTGAGTTCGCTTGTCCAGTTAGCTTGGCCGACAGTCTGTTTTCATCACTCCGGCCTTCCGTGAGGTCCGTTGTTTCAACCACGATGCCTCCAGCGAAAGCCAGGTGCGCTTTGCCGAACGCTTGGTCGTGAACTTTGATGAGACACCTGTTTCAACAATTACGCTTCGAGAAAGCAGATTAAAATCTACGCGCTTCCTCATCGCCGCCAAATCTTCCATTGGCGACTAGCCATCGAATTTTATTGGCTTGTCGTGATAGTGTTCTTTTCACGTTCGCGCTCTAATAACTTCACCTGTGATATATTTACGCAAGCTTGAGGGTACTGTCGGTGGCGAAAGAAGTATCAGGCTTAATAATTTCAAGTGTTGACGAAGCCAATTCTGTCGTTGTACTGTACGCAATCTTTCACTCACAACGTATTTAAAAAATTCGTTCAAGGTTTTTGCGAATATTTTGGACAACAGCAGTGCGGGCGAGATTGTTGCTGCACAGCTATTCTCCCCAATGCATTTAACACCGCGTTCAAATGCGACTCTAAAAACAGAATAATACATTCTTATATGCGCTGTTTCTTTCCGTGTGCCAATCATGATTCTGTTGTAAAAAAAAAACTAAATTTATTTGACGGCAGTTCCGCCCTCGTCTCGAGCTTGTCTTCGGTATTTGTGCGATACTACTCCTTTTCGAGAGAAAGGTTTTCTCCTTGAACCGACCACCGGCACCAATCGATGTTGGGTCCGATCGGTCTGTTTTAACGAGCTACTACGAAAATCTTGTCGATCGTTTCCGCTCGCATTGAACGAGCGCTAACGCCACACACACTTGACTGACGGTGATGACGCAGGCAGCACAAAAAATGCTAGCGCGAAAGTCCATTGGCCGAACGCTTGGGTTTTTATCGCCTCGATCCACTGCAGCTGTGCAACTACTGGCCTTGTGTGCACAGTTCATGCCAGCACTCGAAACAAGGACGCTTCGCGCTTTGCTCGTTCGTTAAACCGTCGTGTCCCGCTTGGGCGTCCTGTCATCACTGACCATGGCGAGCAGCGCTGTCACAACCCAAAAAAGCAGAATTGGTTAGAGAAAGCGGTGGCAGAAGGTGTCAGCTTGAAAAGCCGCAGCGAAGCCGATTGCCCGTAATGGGCATGTGACTCAAAGGCTTGCACGATGATTAAACATGGCGAACGCGGATCGTCGCGCGATCTCGTTGCGAGGCACGTACTGCTAGCAGAGAAGCAAACACCCGCCACTTCTTGCCGATCTCTTGCGCGCCTGAAAAGGAACTTTGTCATGGCGCGCGCTGTTTTCCATTCCAGATTAAAACGTGAGTTTTCTGCTGGTTTTCATCGGCGTTAGTGCTTTGAGACGGAGCTCGTGTGTTGGCGTTGTCGGGTGACGTTTCTGCTTTCGTTTAGAGCTCAGTTCTATTATGCGATTGGTTCATTTCGGTCGACGCGTCGTAAATTCCACTGGTTACGACGTTGTAACGTTTAATGAAAAATTGTCAACAGACGCTGGTTGGTGAGCACGTCGCTGATCGGGGTTTTATGGGCCCTTTGTCTTCTTTCCTTCAATTTCTGTTGTTCGAACGCATTTCGTAAAACACGCATATATTCTTCCCAATTTCAGCTCCTGCCTGTTCTCGGCGAATGTGTACCACGCACTACTGCTGTTGCTTTTCCGCGTTATCGCACCAGTTGGTGTTTTACAAGGGCACGTGTTGATTACTCTTGACTTTCTCTTTTCAATTACATTCACCGAACAGTGCACGACACATTCAACCGCTCTTGTGCCATGAAATAACGTGACTGTTTTTGGAGGCCTTAATCTGTTACACGTCTACATAAAATGCTTTTGCCAGTCTTCCCTAATAAACGGTCGGTACTTCGCCAGTCTACTTTTCCGAAAGCTGTAGACTTCTTTTGATGGTTTGTTCTATTCGCGCTTGTGGTTAAGAAATTTTGCGCGCTTCCTCAGTTAGCATAGAAAAGCCATTGATGGCCTAGATCAGCATGCCAGAATTTGGAAAACGTGCATCAGCATGATGTGAAGCGTCGAGTCCGTATTGAAATCAAATCTATCTCTCTTCAAGTGCATCACTCGGCGAATTTCGATGCAAATATAGAAACTCGCCGTGCCCGCCAGCGTTCAGGCTCAGGCCACCTGCTTATTTCCCCCTCCGCCTTTATTCGGACCACTCCTTTTTTATTAGAACTGCTCTATTTGCCGTTGCCTCAGGCGGCTGCGCCGAAGCTCTTCCTTCGCCACTAGACCCAGTGTAATGAAGTATTTTTCATTATTGTTTTGTTAAGGCCTTGCTACCCCGATTCGCGTCATGCTTCGCTAGAAATCACAACATCCACGGTGGCAGGTGCCATTGTTACCGTTACAGGCGTTGCTGGAATGGGATTGGTTGTCAGTCGAGCGCGCGCCCCCCTCAGTTTCACGGTCAGTTGTGAAATATCGAGCATTGCTCACCAGCAGCGGAAATAGGCGACCCTTAGTAAGCCTGCTACAATTAATTTCAGTGCCGATAGTGTCAGGTTACGGCATGTCGTCACTTTCGTTATGCGACGCTTGTGCGATCCGACATAGTCGCTTCAAAGTTAAACCTGATTGCGATGTTGTCTCGGGCATCATGCACTCGGGGTATTAAATGAAGTGCTCGACAGTGCGGCCCGAACTGTTATGTCATTTTTTTCCACCGGCTTGTAGTGGCCTAAAAACAACTCGTGCGAATAAATCCGTTCTGAGAATGCTTTCTGTATGAACTGCGCCCGTTTAAGCCGTTATTTTGTTTGCCTTACCGTCCGGTACGTCCTATTAGTTTTTCTAAATATCAAAAAGCGCTCGGCATTGTTTTCTTCGCGCACGGCACTCACTGCAGCCCTCCTAGTTGTCAAGTATGTCGAGCAAGAGGTCCTCCTGCTCAGCTCTCATCGACGCTTCGAGCACCGGCGCAACCACGAGTTCGCGCCTGCTTGCCTGAACGGCGTGAGTTTCGGTATTCATCTATCACCTTTTGTTTGGCCTCAAGTGTCAGGCTCTGCGGTTTCCTGGCCTTTATCTTTTGCTTGCTGTTCGCGCAAACGAGATTTGCCCACAGAATTAAAGCTAGCTTGGCGCTTCGGCTTGTAACAGCCCAATTAAAGTTACACTATGCTTTTTGCCCTGGCCAAACGGGAAAGTTGAGTTTCACCTGGAGCGCACTCCTGCCTTGTTCTGATGGTGTTTCTGGTTGGGCGGAACCCTTCATGGAAAAGCTACCTTTGTTCTTCCATGGTGCTGGAGTTCGTCTTGCGACTTACTGCGCATAGACGGATAGCAGTTGCCATCTGGTGCTCGTGATCGTTGCTAGTTGTGCCACCGGCAAATAACTGATCGTCCACTTCCCATCTGCAGTCGTAAAAACACGACCACCTGTGCCGTCGCTCACCGCAGCGTTCGGTGCGTGTTTGTTGTGCGCCCGACGCGCTCGTTTCAATGAAAAGATCTTCGATTTCCCCATCTCGTCGCAAACGAAGCACAGCAGGGCTGCTGCCTTTGTATGTCGCCGTTGAATGCCTTCGCGCTGTGGTAATAGCACGAAAGTTAATTGTACAGTGCACGGTCTCACAATCACCCAGTGGAGAGTGTGCAGAACAAATGCCCGGTGGCGGTGTGTAAGTTCGATTCGCAGTGCGTCTTGTCACACTACCTAACCATCGGATGCGTACCCCACTTACCTGCTGGGGCGTAGAGCCAGGGTCTGGTCTCTCACGTATTTTTAGACACACTTTCGTTGGCTTTTTCGTCCACTGGTTTGAGGTTGCTATAATCAAGACGCGATCTTCTTTCAAATCCGATTTTAGGTTCTTCTGCAAGTGTCGTAACGCGAGCCAATCATTTTTGTCATTCACTGTTTGTTTAAATAATTAAGCCAGATTTTGTAATTTTTAACTCATTTTTATAAGTTTCATTTCCAAAACCGCGGTAGCACTGCTTGCTGCAATGCAAGAATGTTATAAAAAGAGTAGTTAGTTATTTTATAGTAATAATAATCGTGATAAACGTTTGTTTTTCTGCTGATACTGCTCGCCTCACCGTCGTAAACTTGTTGTAAAATGTTTTGTAAATATGTTGTACCGTTGACGATACGGGAAACACTAAGTAAGAGTTAATTATCGTAAAACCCATGTTCGTTCAGTTTATAGTTCACTGTAATAAGAATGACGGCTGCTATAATCAGTACTAGGACTTACCCATTTTGAGATCCATTTTACAGTTTTGCAAATTAACCTCAATGGGTGTTCACTGTTTCTTCGCAATCACTGTTTTTCTTAAATAGCAATGACGTTGTTTTTTTAACTCAATCAAAATGGTGTTACGTCCTTCGTTAGCGGTTGCAGCGCGTTTTGCAGAATTGCGATTGGCGATAAGTTCAGTCCAGACCAGATATAGCTAAACTGGCATTGCCACGACCAGAAGACTTACTGCGTTGCTTACGCTTATCTCAATTGCCAAACAGGTCGTTGCAATCAGTGCCAAAGCAACCGTCCCATTATCTGAGGTGACGCCTCTCGATCTGTATATAACTGTTCTTGTGTTGGCGCAGAATACTCAGCGACAATCGACTAAATCACGTGGACTTGTCGATCAGAAATGCTCCGAAACTTCGGGTCTTGTAAGTACATGTTTTTTCGCAATTTAAGCTTGCTTGTTATTCTACCGTGTTAGAGGTCGGCTCTTCGATTTGTACCGCATTAGCGTAACCAAAAGGTGACATGCAAACCATTTTCCCTCTAATGTGCCCGGGATATTTCAAGGTGCTGTTGGGTTACCGTTTGTCCTTTTTTCCCCAATCGTTTTGCTTTCCATTATTGGCCTGTCGTAATACTTAGCGTTGAACATGAGCGTACCTTGCTTTTATCACTTGACGCAATTGAAATAGACTTCACGTCATATTTGCGCCCTCCAATGCTTGACATCCGCTGTCAGGGCGTCCCACTATACGGTTTTACCAACTGCGAAACGTTGACGGCAGAATTAAATTGCTGTAACGTTGCCGCACGCTTCAACCAACAGCGCAAATTTTTGCTTCACAAATAACGTTAGCTTGATTGATTTTCACTACACCTTTTCATCGCTTGTTTAGAGCATCACTATGCACGTGTTGCATGGGATACGGTGAACAAAAATTGTGCAATATCGGGTTCTTCCTTTTGGGCTCATTGAATTCAATCTGTTTTCTATTTTGTGGATCTAGATCTATTTGTCAAACACCAACGTGTCAAGTTAAGCAGTAAGCAGTATTGTTAAAGGTTTTTGATGGGGTAGTGTTTTCTGCGCTTTGCACAACTTAGAAAGAGGTCTTACCTGCATTGTTTGATTGAGGCTACCATTGGCGCTCACACGAATGATTCGTTTGAGGCTGTACTGTCGATCCGTTTGGCTATCTCTTGCAAAAAGGCCAACCAGTTTATTGCGCGCGTTCGCAACAAAGTCTTGTGCAAGTAACTTTCGCGGCATTGTGCGTCCAGCAGCAAACATATCGCCCTGTGAAACACACGCACGTGCCCGTCCTTGGCATGCTTCGGATTTTCCAACGGTCTCAGATACGCGAAAGGAATTTTCACAGGAGATTATCCGACCCGCTGCGACGCAGCAATTCGATGCTTCTCTCGCGATCGCAGTGCACACCGTGGTTGTCAGCTGACCCTCTAATAGTCCCATGCAAGAAAGAGAACGCAGCGCTGGGTCAGCGAGTCGAGTTGTAGGTTCAAGCGAAAATGAGCGACAGAGAGACCGATCACCTCGCACCACACTTAAGCCGAAAAGCCGAGGCCGATCACTGCACGGGAAATACGATCGAGAATGTTGGAGACTTAAAGCCCTTCGTATTAGAGTTATGTTTTCACATTTTTAGCATCAAACAGCCTCAGACGAATTTAGTCTCACTGAACCGTCGTGCCGCTTGCCGCTTTGTATGTTATAGGGCATAACTTCGTTTTTCGTTGTGGAATACCGAATGCCCTAAGTGCATATGCTTTAGGAGATGCAGATATGCAGTCATGTCATGGTGCAGTGTGTAGTAATCTGTATAAAAGAAACTGCGGGAAAAATGCTGAAAAACTACTAAAACAGTAAACCCAAGACCTCTATTTAAAAAGCAGTAATTTCCGAAACAAATATTGACAATATGAAATTAGATGCCAAGGTTTCTTTCAAGCCGTTTTATTGCCTTCAGAGGTGCCCACCAACTACGTCCAGAGGAACTGTGAAGAGCGTTTCAACAAAGGCGAATGCTTTGCCTCTTGAGGATCTGTTCAGAATGAAATTATTAGCTCCGTTCTTCTGTCAACGTTTTCAACAACGCTCATGCTGCTGTTGTGATGAATGCACCACGTGCTTCAGCACGTTTTCAGTCTTGCGTCGGCGACGTAACGCAGAAACTGCGGAATAAACGGATAGCTTTTTTCCGCAAAATGCCCCAGCGTAGACGTGCAAGCTGTCACTTGCGAAATCACTGCGGGCACAATGTTTACTCAAGGGTGCTGGTTGGGTCGTCTGTCAGATGTGCCGTGGTCTGTTATGATCCCTTTGAGTTGACTAAACTTCGTCGGGCTAGCCAAGAAGCCACGACGCTGCGTTAAGACGAGCGTTGTTTGTCTCCTAGTTCTTTAACAATCGGGTGTTGTTTCATTGTTTACTTTCAATTTGCAGACGCTTCGACCGGTGCTCGTTGGACGAGGTCCCGGATGTGACTCCGAGCATTTCATCAAACATCACCACCCTGTCCCTGTAAGTCAACTGCATGCGCTGCTGTCATTATTGGATTTCTGTGCGGCTGCGCGAAAACTTTCGGCGGGTTCCACGCGAAAGCGCTGTGTGCGCAACGGCTCGCTCTGTTTGCGGCACAAACGAACGAGAGTGACGGATAATGAAAACTCCCGGAGTCGTTGTTTATTCCGGCGCTTGCGATCTTCGGCAGTTTTGATGCAGTCATCACAGTGTGATGATCCCTGTTTCTTTCGACGTCCTGTCGGTCGACTGAGTGGATGTGTGTTTTGTCGGGCGCTCGACTCGTTTTGACCAAAATTGCACAGGAGAGAGTTGAAATTTAACTTTGCCTCGTCGCCTCCACAAAAAACTGCATTATTATATACCGACGCCGCATGAGTCTGCCGCTCGTACGTTCTTTCACTTCATTATTAAAGACTCATGTCACGACATGCATATCTGCAGTAGCCAGCGATCAGGTTGCTTACTTGGTTGTTTACTTCTTCAGTCAGGCGGCTCCTCTGACATTAGCCCCATTATCGGGAGCGCGAGACGCAAACTCCTAAGATGGGAAAGGCTCGTTACTGTGCCGCGCGCTTTTTCACTCGAAAAACGCAGTTGGTAAATCCGTGACGTTGATTTTGTTCTGGAGCCCGGCGCCCCTCTGCTTGCTCCCACGGTGCTCGTTTTCAAATTTCGCACTGCTTGCAAACGTGCTTGGTTTTGAGCGTTCGCTGCCGCCGAGGTGTTTTAAACGCACCGGGCTTAAATGCTCTTCGGATTTTGAGTGTCGATTACTCAGCACTGTCAAAGTTCGGTGCGTTGTGTGTATTTTAAGCCGGTCACGGTCCTAGTGCGGAGTTCAAATGGGCGTTCAGCGGCGATCTGCGGATGTCTTACAACTTGTATGATCAAACCGTGCAATTGCGTGATCAAACAACGAGCGTTTTTGATAACATAATCGTTGGGAGAGTGATTGATCGCTTCGTTTGATATCGCTTCGCCCGATGAGCAGCTTTGATCGGATGCTGGCTATCATCAAAACTGATCTCCGTGCGCCGTACCTGTCCCGCTTTTGACAGTTGCTAAAAAAAATGTAAACTCGAATTGTGAGTGCGACGGTGCGACTCCGCTATGCTTTTTGATTTAAACCTCGAGCTCGTGTATCTAAGCTTGCGTCCATGCGGGTCGCGCACGTCTATCTAACCCAGAACCAGTTGCCTGATAGTCCACCCTTGGCTTTTGCGCTCCCAGCTAGAAAAGCGCGATTGTTCCGTCGGTGCCCGTGACATCTGACCCCATCATTTTGACGCATGAGCGAGGAAGAAAAGACGATGCTTATTCACGTGTCTGCCTCCTCCGCTCTTTTCTGAGCGTCAACTGCACTGCATTCCAACAACAACATCGCACTGAAAATTTGCAGTTTGGCCCTCGCGCCTGATACGCGTTCTCGCCCGCCGCGTGTCCCGCGGCGATTCTTTTCTCAGCGTTAATGGCGCGCTTCGCAGTCTTGGATCGCTTCTGCTTCTGCCGCTCCTCGCGATCGCTGGATTGAACGATTCTGAATCGGTTTTCGGGCGTCTAATGAACGGCTGCGAAGAATTATTGGTTTTCGTTTCCGGCATCATCGTCGCCAACGCTCTTATTTCAACCCGGTGCGGTTCAGCAGCGCAAAATCCAGTGACGTGTTTTTTTGTTCGTCGGTGCATATTACGACGACGATAACCTCTGCGCGTTGTGACTGCTTCATTTATCTGCTTTGCTCCCAGAAAGCAACTTCCCAGACGCGTTGTAGGATTTCGAGTTACTTTGTGTCTATTTCCGGTTCCGTTCGTCCGGTTCCGTACTTTTCATATTGTTCATACTTCATTACTTCGTGCAAGTTACCTTTGCGTTGCAAATCTTATACCTGTAAGTCAAATTTCTGTAGGGTCCCTGAATCGTTTCAATTATCGCAGCTGTAAAACAATGTGTTACAATAATTTCTGATTCTGGCCGTTTTTTTTTCTTTGCTTCGGGCGAACACCGGTTCCGGCCGGAAACAAAAATCTCAATTCCGGTGAATCCCCGCAGTTTGAGAAAGGCAGCAGAAATTTGTATTATGTACTGAGACGCCTCCAACCTTTTCGCCTAAACTTTCGTGCTGAGTTGTGTTTTTCAAATCAGCCGCCGCTGAAGCTGCAAGTGCCAAAGCATTGTCAAGACGAAGATCATGTTTGTCAAATCACCCTGCAACCCTGTTGTTATGAAGTCATTCTTCAGCCGTTTTTTTTCTTTCTTTTTCGTCGTCGTTCATCCATCGGCGGCAGCCATTGATCGCACGGCGAGTGCTTCTCGCGTCGCTTGTCGGGTTTCGGCGCATGCGCGCGAGCGTGCCACGGCAACGGCACGTCGTCGTTCACCTGCGCCTTGTTCTCAGGCCGCCGAGCGCTGATAACATTTTCGCGCGGTGGGTTTGCTTCGCCGCCCGCTGCCTCATGAGAAGTTCCGGCTCCGACACCTGGCCCCACTCATCAATACTTGCCAACAGCTACGAGTACCACTCCATCGCACTCACCACATCGCGGCGACAATATTGCGTCTCGGTTTCTCTCTCGACGTGTCGCGCCCGGGCATTTTTTAACAAACTGGACGACCGTTGCTTAGATTAGAGTTGGACGAACGCTCAGCGATCTGTATACGTTTTCGAGCAGTTGGAGTTGCAACTGAGTGTGCTCTTTAACGAGTTTTTTGTCGCACGAACGGTCGAACTTGTGCAGAACTTGAAACATGTGAACTGACTTCTTATGTCCGTCAACGCACCGTAAGAGGTCGCGATGAAAGCCCTCTAACTTGAATTGGATTGCGGCGAGCAGTGAAAATAGGTGTTTCAGTTTGTTATTTTCCTTCTTCCCGTCCATTCCTTTCGTAACTCCTGTTTATTTTGACGTCTTCGGTTTTTGTGCCGGTTTATGACAACTTTTTCTTGAGAGCCTACCCAGTCTAGTATGGCGAGAGATATCGAATGCATTTCTCTGCCATTTAACAACATATGCGCTACACAGTTATAGTTAAAGGCGCTGAAGNCAATGCTTACAGTTGTTTTACTTTTGTTTTGTAACAGTTTTCCGTTTAAAATCTGCCTGGATTGAAACAGAAGTTGNGTAACAGTTTACGTTTTGATTCGCGTCACATGATCCCCNCGGCGCATTTGGTCCAAGGGCTAATTGGCCAAGCAAAGAGTGAAATTGCGTCGCGGATCATCCTTCGCCATTTTGAAATGAGCGCTACTTTCAGATGTTTGTTGCCAGCGCTTTATACGTCGGTAGATATTTTCGCATCAGGCGGTTTGCAAGCACGAACCCAATCTCAAAAAGCGCTCTGCCAGTTTGCTTTTTAAGGGGAGGGGGTGGTTCAGACAATATACAGACTTCGCCCATGAACTCGCACGCCTTTTATTCGGCGTTGAACCGATTTAATGTGCATAAACTATTTCGCAAAACTGATAAAATGTCGCCCCCGGGCTCAGGCGATTGCGTTGCGCGCCACTCAACTCGTATGTTTCTTCGATGCGACAGCATGCCGGGTCTCGTTTGTTGCGTGTGACAAGTCACCTTGTGACGTGGCTGACATTACAGGGCGCACAACTCCATCAAGTCCTTGGGCAGACGACTGCGGACATGGTCTTCGCTCCGATACCTCAACCTCAGCTCCAACAAACTGCGGCATCTGCGCAACAACTCGTTCGCGCACCTCACCAATCTGACCGAGCTGTAAGGGTTGTGTGGTTTGCTTGCATGGCCTTGTTCGTTCCGGGCGTTCGCCCAGTGTATGACAGAAATAATTTTTCTTTTGGTTATTCGCTTTTTGAATCGAGATCGTGACTTTAGCACTGGTCCAGTAGCGTAGCCAACTGAAAAATTTGGGAGGGTCCGAATACTTTTACTTTCACAGTATTTGGTTTGGGACACCCCTCTCGAAGAACAAAACGACAAGATATGGTAGAAATTTGGGGGTACCACGTCCCCCTCTGGCTACGCCTACGTACTGATCACTGATGCAAAACGCTACCAACTTCAAGCACTTAGTCCCATTTGTTTGTTTGTTTGTGGTGCGTTGACCTGCTTAAATTGTTCACGGAACCGATTCATTTCTCCATCGGACGTGTTGCTTCACAGATGCCGTGAATATGATTAAAAGAAGTAAAATTAACCCATGTATGCGCGTGGTGTTCCTCTCCGCCTGTGCTTTTCCCACACATTAACAGTTCCTTTACGACTTCGCGGCCACACTGTCGGGTCGGCTTAGAGATTTGTGTGAAGGGGTGACGTCGTAATAAATCGCCGACCGTACAAGTACCGTGGCCTGCCCAAATTTTTGAGGAGGCCAAATATTTTGACTTCAAGCAAACAACAGTATTTTGTTTGGGACACAGCTTCTCAAAGCACCAAACGACAAGATATGCTGGAAATTCGGGGGGAGGGGGCAATGGGTCCGACTGGCCACGCCGACGGAACCGCACAAGTAATTCTCTTGTGTTCGGTTTGTTCGACAGCTACCTTTATCGAAACAAGATCGTCAGGGTCGACCTCTGCGCCTTCGCCGGACTCAACCACACGCTCGAGATCCTGTCGCTCAGTCGCAACAAGATCCAGTCGCTCCGGCACTTGTCCTCGTCGAGCATACGGGATCGGCCGTGCACCGGGCAACTGAGCAACTTGCGCTTTCTGTAAGTACTTGTCGAAAGACTGGACTTTGCATGCAGGGGTTAGATGTGCTGTATTGAAGGAAGTGCTTGTGACATTGTTGGAACTTTTCGGCACCCGGGGAATTGTGCCCCCCTTTACCCCCTCATTACGCCCCTGTTTGCATGTTCGGCGCAATTGCTTCGTTATGTTTGTTTGCTTTTTTACCGGAATTTTTTCTCCCCCAAAAGCGCTATGCTGGTTCGGTTCAGCTTTCTGTGCGCTTTGAGAAGAGCTAATCAGCGTTTTGAACAAGAGGGACTAAAAGTAGGGTGCACCGTCGAAGTTGCGCTCGAATCACGTAATCGATTCCAGTTCAACATTTGGTCTTACCCGTGAATCGAAAAGTAGTGAAGGTTTTTGCCGTACCGTTGCCATCCTTNGTCCNCAAGAGCGGTCTCGGGTACTTCATGAGAGCGGTCTCGGGATGTATTGCACGACTCCATGGATTTGTTTTGATCACAAAACTTGCATCGCTATATCAGTGAGGTGCGTTAACGCCCGTCCCGCTCCCCGCGGGGCCGGTTGCTTTGATTAGCTCAAATCTAGAAATAGCTCCGAGCGAAGTGTCGGGTTTATTTGGCATTGTTTGAAATGGCTGCTGTCGTCTATCGTCCTGCTTCCCTGTCGTTACATGTAGTTCTGCTTTCTCTTCTCCAGGGACCTGAGCCGTAATCGCATTTCACAGATCGACGGCTTGACTTTCAACGGCATGTGCCGCCTCCACACTCTGCTGCTCAACAACAACCGCATCTCGACACTCATGGACGGAGCGTTCTACAGCCTGAAATCTCTCGTCTACATGTGAGTTTTTTTGTTGTCCTGTACTTGTGTGGTTCTCAGATAGGGGTGCGCGTGCCGCTTGGAGTGCGCGAAGCTGATCCAAGGGATACACGAATTTTTAAGTGTCTTCCTAATGAAATTTTAACGTAAAAGCACAAAAGCAACGTTTATAGCTGTTGTGCTCATGATTACAGTCCAGGGTACTTGATAGGCAAAACATTGCCCAAACGCTACATCACTAAAAAGGATTGTTAACCACTGCTATTCTTCACTACAGGCAAGTGTGTTGTGGCAGGGACGCAGGCGCAGGTGTGCGACGCGTGTTAAAACAGTTATCAACTTCCCGAACGCGGCGTCACAATGCGTGACGTCACAAACGACCGGCATCGCTTTGAGCGAAACTCTTTCTTCGGCAAGGTGACGTCAAACCGCAACGTAGAATTATTTTTTCGATCGGAATTTTTATTTATCGCTGTCCTTGGCGGTGAAAGGTCACTGCGGAGGTGAAAGGTCACTGCAGAGTTGGCTGGAAAGGTTTGCGATTTTTGGTACACAGTCTCGCTATGAAAGGAATCATTTCGCAAGCGAGCGAATACACCAACGAGCGGCTAAATTTTCATGGCCTCCCACCGCCCGAACCGGCGTACTTCCGCGAATGAAGGCGCTGCCGTCCCTGGAATGCGCCATCGTGGGATTTCGAGCCTCAAGCGGCCAATAAACTTTGCCGGCGTGTCCCGAGTTAAAAGCTCGAGCCGTGTGTACACGACAACAACGTCCCATGCCATTTTCGAGCGCAACGCTTCATCGGCGTGTGATGTCG
>JGI24021J15306_10002534_pt1 | contig 19878 bp, 16 predicted proteins | sample Ectturendosymbi1_FD_15306 | JGI IMG/M metagenome (IMG submission 15306)
GCGGCACTAGCAGCATGCCGTTTTGCCTCATTTGTCTGCTGTGACGTCATAACCACTATGCAATCTTGTGACATCACGGCAACTGCTGTGTCCTCACGTTTTGGTGGAAATGACATCGCAATTTGCATGTGGTTTTGTCGAATTCATTTGATTTAGGTCACAGCTCCTAATTTACCTTTGACATCATGACTTGCAATAGGTGTCTGACGTCCCAACTCTAATAGAACATTTTTTTTTCAACATCAAAATGTCAGAGTATTATGAAGTTAACTTGCATAATCCCGGCTTATGAGACCACAACCCTAAATTTAAAATTGACAAACACCTGCGCGCTATCCTTTTCTTGCAACCCTAGTTCCTGCGCGCTATCCTTTTCTTGCAACCCTAGTTTTGACAGAGCTGTTAGCAGAGCAAAGCAGACGAACCTAACGGATTACGCTTGGCTCGCGTGGAATGGCGTCAATTTTAGTTTGCGCGCTCTAGCCTTTCAGCTGCTGGACGTTAATCACATCGTTGCGCGCGGCACGCTGTACGGCTGTGTGAGGGATGTTCATCAGGTTAGGCTTAAAGCGCGAGTGATTGTTGTTGTGAAGCTAACAAATCAATCACGCTTGTACAAGTGCAACAAACCAACGTCATATTACACGTTTACACACACGAAAGATCAAAATTCAATCAAAGAATGCCGAGTAAACAAGACAACATTTTTCAATTCATGCATTGCAATCAAACACGACTTGTTTTTTTTTTAATTTCCATAATGTTGACATATTCACCAAAGCAAATCATGTTCACTGTTTCCAGCAAGGTGTGTGTGAAACGTATTTCTAATTGCATCAAAGCGCCCTTGACTGGTATTGACGTGATTCTCTTCGCTCAGGTCGATGGACAAATCGAACGCATAGAGCAGAAACGCGGTATTGAATTCTTGACAGGAAATTTGATTTCCTTCATCTTTAAAGAACGTCCTGTTCCGGTGAAAAGCAAAATGTATTCGCGCAAGGTTTATTTTTCAGAAAATTTCGGTTTGAATGCCTTTGCCGGGATCTGCTGACCGTCCATGTTCAAGGCGAGAAAATGCAAGTTGTAGTGTTTAAAATGGAACAGATTTATGAGTTGGTACTCGTCGCTATACAACCGAGAACGATTAGGCAGTTGACTGAGAAGGGCATTGCCAACGTTTTCCGGCAGGTTCCCCGTTGCAACGCTAAACACTTTTACTTCGGTTCTCATGACGTGATACGGTGCATTTCCTTTTCCTATGCTTTGATTTGGTCCAAACGCACGGCTGGGCTTACAAGAATCTTTTGAATAAACAGTATCGTGGACTTAATAGCCACTTTGGAATGTGTCAGCAGTGGCAGACATGATGCCTAACTTGTCTGGGCTTCTCAGACACGGGCGTAACGAGGTTAGATTGCGCCCAAAGCAAGAAAAAAGTTTGACGCCCCCAGGTTAGAACCTGAGATCTTTCGGTAGCAAATGTACTATATTGAAGGAAGTACTCGTGACATTGTTGGGACTTTTCAGCACCCCTCCCAGTCATTCGGCAGCCCGCAGTGATTCCGCGCCTCCATAGGGATACGGCGCCCAAGTAATTGTGACCCCCTTGCTCCCGTTCATTGCTGCCCTGGGCTGAACAAAAAAAATCGGTGTGAAGTTTGCATACATATCAAACACATTGCTTTCAGCTGTAAATTCGCATCCTTTCACCAGGCGTGTTTGTGCTTGCCGCATCACCTACAGAGCTGCCCTTGTCCTTTACCATAATGCTGCAGTCAAGAAGCTCTGTTTTGTCTGGGAAGCGAGTTATAGCAGGGTCTGGAAACAAGCTTTGTACGCATAAGTGTGACTGGAATCTGTGACGAGCTTGTCGTTTAAACCTTTACGTCCTGAGTGCGCCACTTTTCTTGCCGAACTTAACATCAAATTGATGTACAACTCTGTGCTCAGAAAGACAATCGAAAATATTAGAAATAGAGTGCGTATTTGGTGAATGAAGAAAAATCATTGAATAATTCGGCAGCAAAACCAAATTTCAAACACTTGACAATTTGTGATGAGATCTTTGTTGCTGTACAAATTAATAAATCAGAACTAGTTTTCAATAAACTTATTTATTTGGGTATGTCTATTTTAGATTTGTCAAAGACATTGATGTACGACTTTCAATACAAATATGTGAAACAAAATATGGTTCAAAAGCAGAGTTGTTATTTGCTGATATTGACGGTCAATGTTATGAAATTCAAACACAAAAGTTCTTCAAGGATTTGTAAGAAGACGTCTCAAAAAAGTTTGATACAAACAACAGTGAAAAAGATAATCCTTCAGGAATACCAATTGGTTTGAATAGAAAGTTGTTGAAATGATTAGAGATTAGGCTGGTGGAAAAATGTTTAAAGAATTTGTGGGTTCACGATTAAAGTTGTATGCCTATAAGACAGCGGCACCCAAAGTCTTGCCCACGGGCCACATCCGGCCCGCGAAGGATTCCAATCCGGACCGCGAGCTTTCCTAGGAATATTTAGTATTGTAAAACTGTCCTGTCAATGAATTAATGTGAAATGTAATTACATGAAAATCCCAAATCATTTGCTGTAATTGAGAATTTTATTTCGATTTTGACTTTAGAAACGAAAATAAACTAACCTTTCCGCTTCAATCAAATATTCAAATAAAAAAATTTGAAATTTATAGCCTACTTGCAATGTATGAATGAAAAAGCGCTTTACTCAGGACCTTGGTCCTAGGCCATTCATTTGCGATGTTATACCTCGAGAACAACACAGACAAGTAAACGTAAAAACAGACAACTGTTACGTTGTAGCTGCTTTTTCTGTTGGAAGTTTGTGCGCCTGAAGTTCTGCGCAGGTTGAACATTTTTGCCCGCTCTCGCCCCGCACAGCTTAAACCCGGCCTCCACTCGCAGGAATTTAAGAAATCGAGCAAGGCTCCCGCAACCGCAAACGTGGAACCTGCACCCGCAAACTTAAGCCTGCATCCACCTCGCCCACCCTACCATCCCGCACCCATCCCACCCACACTGTTTCAGCCCCACACCTGCCACTCCGCGTCTAAAAACCATTGAACACTCATGCAATGGGTTTCATCGCTAGTGGAAATTAATTACGTGGTTCATTTGAAAGCCACTATACTATAAGCTTTAACACTGCCAAGGGCAGGAAATGTGCACAGACGAAATCAATAAGATTGCTTTGTGAGCAAACGATGACAAGCATGTGATACTCGATGATGGAGTCAATACAGTTGCATATGAAAAAAGTGAGCCCAGATAGGAACCCCAGATGAGAGCCACAGATAGGAAAGTTGGCCACATTCCTGCTTTTTTAGACGTATTTTCACGTTCCAAGCATAACATTGAAGCCTCAAACGTAGGATACAATCCATATTTTCCTACTATCCTGGTTGACTTTTTCCCGTATACATGTACGGGATGTCATACTTTGTTTAAACACATACTTTCCCAGAGCGTGTTTGATCAATACCAAGATTCAGACTACTTGGGTGAGCACTGGATTGCCATCTCTAGTAACATAAGGAAGAACTTCTTTTTTTTGACCCTTTGGTGTTGCTAATTTCAAGGTTTATCTAAGGCAAACAGCCCATATTTAACAGAAGACAAGTTCAAAACTATCAATCTTGGTTTTGCAGATATTTTTGCATTCCGTTCTCGCTTCTTTAAGTAAGAGGTTTTTGGATATGTGTAATTGTATCCACATTTAATGAAAATCCTCGCGTGAACGATCTGGCTGATGCAATGTTTAATTAATATAATGAATCGCAACAAAGCAAACTCTACGAAATATGAGTGTTTTCTTCGAGACAAGTAAAGCAAATTCGACACTCTTTCTTTGTTTGCAACCTGTGACGCTGGCTCGTACTTGAAAATATAATCGACATTGAATTTTTCATAAAAGTCTGCTAGTGTTTGAATAGAGCAAAACGCAACACAGCTTGCAGTTTAGTTCCATATGAACAAAACTTAGTTGCACTGAAATTAAGCTATCTTACAGACATTTTAATTCAATAAAACCTTGCTGAACCAAAAGCCTTGCCTGATTCTCTTACTGAACCGTTCAGGACGCAACGAAGGTGATTGACCTCTCATATCCGGCACGATACCACGCGCTATCTAAAAGAACGTTGCTGAGATCATTCCACGCGAGCAATGCAAAATCTGGTAGGGCTGGTCTGTGTTGCTCTGTTAACAGCTCTGTCAGAAATTACATTTCAAAAGCAACATAGCTCGCAGGTCTTTGTAAATTGAAAAGTTAGGTTGTGACCTCACAAGCCACGACGCTACATTTATACATCATAATACTGTGACAAGTTAGGGCTGAAATAAAAAGTGTTCTATAAGTGTTGTGATCTCAGACACCTTTTGCAAGCCGTGATGTCAAAGATAAATATAGGGCTGTGTTGTGCAACAGACAAATTCCACAAAACGACATGCTAACTGTAATGTCACTTCCAACAAAATGTGTGGTTACTCCTGTTACCTTATGTCAAATGTTCAAATAGGGGTTGTGATGCCACAGCAGACGAATTCCACAAAACCGCAGGCTGACAGCGACGTCACTTCTAACAAACGTGACATTACCACGGTTGTGACGTCATGATACAATTTCCATTACCAGAAATGTAGATTCAAGTCGACCTACTATACTACTCACATTCCAACTGAATTGGCCGCTATTATAAACGATATGAAGACCATTGTTGTGAGAAGATTTTTCTAAGCGAATCATAAGGCGTGATTTATCTAACCAACGTTTTCCCAAATTATGCAAAAGAATAGCGAAAAAGTATGAAATAATCACTGCTGCATCTACAATTTTTAAATTACTCCAAGAAGTAATAAAATTACAAATCTTCAACAATTATTGAAGAAGTTATGTCACCAGGGACTTTACCCATTCAAACTGCTGGTGAACGTCTGGGGAACACATTATGAATGTGTGCCCACCTCTCCAGTACTTTTCGACCTTGTTCGGTGACCCTGGGTCAGCTTTGCAAACTACGCAATGTATTCGAGCTGCTTCTTTGACATAAATATTTGTAATCAATGCTGCAATAGCGTGGCAAATCTAGGGGAAGCACGTCGAATGAGGAATTTTTTCTCATTCATTATTAACAAGCAGAACATGCTTATAGGGCTGCACGATTTCCTCTTGAAGTTTTACTGTAGTCGCGAACTAATCAGAAATTGAATTGAGTCAAACACTGTGAGTGGCACAATTTCTACTTTTGCACCACAAATCCAGCTTACACAAAACACCTTATTAACTTACACTTTAGTGTTTTGTAAGCAAAGCTGCTTCTAAAAGGTTGTCACATTTACAACTTTACAGGCTGTGCTTTTCAAAATAGTCCTACCTCATATATATCACATAATACTGCTTTGCGCGCATTGCACCAACCAAAGAGTAATACCACTTTCGTACTACGTCAAGTATACACAGCATTCTTTGCTACAAATAATGATTAATTGGACATGTGTACGGGCAGGTTGTTGTATTTTTTGTAATGTTTTTCTTTCAAGAATAACAAGATTTCCAGACGTTTCGTTTGTCTGAAAACATGCAAAACTATTACTCATGCGAGGCTTACACACTTCGTTAAAAACATGTTTTACAACGCTTATTCAAATTGGATAAAATATAAAATAAAATCTCAGTCAACGGAAGGATTTCTCTGCGATTTTGTATCATTGCATACTCATTGTTGATGTCTTTAATTTCATATGAATCAGTTACGCTCGCTTTTATATACTGAATATCACAATAAGGCGCTTCTTAACAGGGGAATCGCGTGATTTCACTAAACATGACAGCTCCATCCTTGGAAGAAACAAGTAATAGCAACCCTAACATCACCTTCGGTGGAATATACAGACCAGTGGACTGCGGACCGTCGGAAACTGTCAGTAATTACAATAAAGCTGTGTGAAATTTTAATCATACGCTTTTGCTTGTTGGTAGAATTCACCACGGAACAAACTGGAATTATCCACTGATCGGACTCTATGCTTCAAAACGCGAACCAAATTCTGAGACAATGGGTTATATAGTGTCGTTTATTCAAACATCTTCGCATTTTCAAAAGCATAACATCTTCCTATACATCAAAGTATAACCAAATTCCGACAATTATTTGTTGTGATCATACATGCATTTGAGCTATGCATGTATGCAACGCTTTCACAGTGTAAGTCATGCGAACTCAACTATTTTTTTCTATTCAAGACAGCGATTTTGATTCCGTTTCGGAAGCGAGAGAACCACCTTCTTTACTTCATGCACTACATGTTGCCAGCATTACAGCGACAGCAAATAAAGTTCAGAATCTACGTGGTGAATCAAGTAAGTTGTGACCAATACAAGTTTACAGCATGGTTTATCACAATTGTTTCGTAAAAATGTCTGCGATGGCGGTTACCAAATATTTTGAAATTTTACTTGTCCTGAATAAAATTATTTAGACACAAATTTCCAAAACAGAATGCCTTGACTTTTAGTTTTATTTTTATTAAATGTATGTGATTTATGAAACCTTCATCAACACAAGCGCCTTCAATTTAAAACTTTATTGGTTTCGACTTTTCCTATATATTTTAAGTATACCTCTTCTTTTTATATATTTTATGATAAGTAAACCTCTCAATGACAAAATGATGAACTTGATTTTCTTTGTTGGACGTACCTTCTTACATTTGGATAGGTTGTAAAATCTAGCAATACGAGCGAATGCATTTATTATTTCAATGATCAACCTGTTCAAATACTTACAATTTTGTTGCATTGACACTGAAACTTCTCAACACATAATTTAAATTCGCTGATTCCGAATCTGAAGTTATTTTCTGTCTGAAAGTTACTGTTTGCCATCTTGTTTTAACAAAAATGCGATTGGTGAAGTCACCCATCGTGGGTGTTTTTGTTGTAAATAGGTTTGGGAGGGAAAGGGACTATTTGGTGCTGAGCTGTTTTGGCGCCGGGCTATTTTGTCGCTGGGCTGTTTATCTGCTTGATTTCTATCACACATACGTCGTTGCCTCTAGAACTATATTTTTTTCATCCTTGCACGGTCTTTTTGAAGAAGCAAAAACAGTGTGCATTTGCATTTGTGTTGATCAGATTGGGTGTATGTACCTATTTAAAGACTTAAACGAAATGCTTTCCTTAGAGCCAATACGATTAATGGCTGAAAATTCTTTTAGCAAGAGGGATAAGCCAAAGTTTTCCGACGATGTGTATCTATACGTTTATGATAAATGCAGCAAAAGTGACCCATCCTTATGGTTTTGGAGATGTGAATTAAAAAACGAATGTAAAGGGCGTGTTCACACTAAAAACAAACAAGTGGTAAAGGAAGTCAATGAACACTGTCACTGTGCTTCGGCAGTAGGTATTGAGGTTGCTTGCATCAAAACAAGTTTGAAACGTAAAGCTGAAGAAACTCTTGAAGCGCCGCCAACAACTATATATGGATATATTGAAAATTGTTATCAAGCTTCGCAAGGATCACTTCCTAACTCACATGCTTTAAAAACATCGTACGAAGAAAACGCAATCTAACAAGTATGCCGAGGCAGCAAACAGAAAACTGTATGCCGAATTTGGAAGTAACCATCCAGTTATCTGGAAGTTCACTGAAGGTATTAGGACAATACAAAGAGGGCTTCATGTTTATTATGAGCAGTTGATTGCTGGAAAAAATCCAAATCAAAAACTCCTTAAATACATGAAGGCCGATGAACGCATTCTAAACATCGTAAAACAATTTGGCTCACGAGCACCACTTGAATATCTGCGTGGACTAGCTCACACTTACGATATAAATTAAAGTTTTATCATGTTTTCAAACTTTCATCCATTGTTTACTTTGACCAATCTTTCTGTGTCCAATTTTCTTTACACAAACGTCTCTGCACTTGCTGTCGCCAAAACATCCCAGCACCAAAACAGCTCGGCGCCAAAAGGCCGGCGCCAAATGGTCGTCGCCAAAGCGGCGGAGCCAAAGAGTACCCGACCCGTTTGGGAATGGTGAAAGACGTATATTTTGCTTCTCAATTCATTAATAAATAAAATTGGGTACACTACAAGCGATGATTCTGATTTTCAAATCCAACAGTGCGAGCCTTGTTTGAACAGAGTGAATCCAGATGGAGATACCGTGTTTCCGCGATAATAAGACCTAGCGTGATTTTTGAGGATGATTTTAATATAAGCCTTACTCTGAAAATACGCCCTAGTTGACTGGTGACGAAAAAACTTCCCTAATCTCAACCAATCACATGATTCGAAAACTCCGCTGGAATTATGGAAACCGTTGACTTGCAAGACATTCCTAAGGAAGCTGTTATGATTGTTTTTGAATAAATTGTCGTTAACGAGTTTCTGAATATAAAACATGTTAATGATAAGCAAACGTAGATAATTTCTGTTTTTTTTAGAAATATCCTCATTTTTCCTTTGTAACTTCCTTTTTTGATACATCAAAAAAGACATCCCCCGAAAATAAACCCTAGTGAAAATTTTGGAAAGAAAATCAATATAAGTCCTGTCTTATTATCGGGGAAACGCGGTATCAAACATAGTCGGGCATTGAATATTTCGCCGTACGTCATCATCATTTTGTGGTAAAATTACAAATGATATTTGCAAGATCACACGTGTAGTCCTTCGATTATTTGCAAAGAAGAGTAAATCCACAACAATTGAAATTAATAGAATCTCTCGAAAGGAAATGTTAAAACTTTGGTCTGTTTCTAAGCCCATTAAACCAGCCATGCAATAGTAGTAAATTGATTCTAACCATGACCATCAAAATTATGGGTTTCCGTTGGTTACATTGGTTGTTTGTCTCAAAGGACATGTTTGTATATTGCAGGATTTAACCCAAATTTTGAAGAACAGTAGCAAACCATATTGCAAAGAACTAAAATTGCCAATAGTTAGGTATAGCAGGAATATCTTCTGGTCTGTTTCTGCCATATATGATATTTTTGTAATTTTGATCCTTTTTTAGACATATATAGAGCCAACAGATTTGGTGTCCACTAAATCGTATCAAGCCCCCAACGTGGTTTAATTCATAGAATGCGAAAGGCATATTTAACCGAGGAAAGTTGTTCAACATCGGTTATACGGAAGCAATGAAGGATTATCCGTACGAGTGCATCGTATTTCATGACGTAGACCAAATCATGGAAAATGACAGAAACTTGTACAAATGCCAAAACAGACCTAAGCATATGACGACTCGATTCAGTGGAAAAAATTACAAGGAAGGCACGGCGAGATTTGGTAAGTTGATAAAAACGCGTAAAATTCTCTATCTTTGAACAATGGAAGATTCAGCTGTATTAAATAATATTGCGTTTCTTTTTAGAAAAAAGAAAACTTTGCAACGTAAGAATCTGAAGTTATAGAATGGATACAAGAAGACAATTAGGTTTAAATTGGCAATAATAGTTAAGTGACATCACTATTGTTGCTAAACGATGAGAACAAGCTTGAATCATCGCAACAAATGGAAGCAGGGCCAGATAGGAGATTTCTCAAACATCTTGCNACAAAGCTAGAGCTTGCAATTGTCGTTTAATTTAGCAATCGCACTCAAATTCGTTTGAAACAAGATTCAATTGCGATCTCAGTTGACGGATGTGCATCTCAACTCAACGTTGAAAGTTGCAACTGCACAATCTTTGCTACCAGAAAAGAACATGCTTCTAACAGCAAAAAGATGTCAAGTTTCTTAGTGTCGAAGTGGTATGAATGAAAAGTAGATGAAAGTATCGATTCTATCATGTGCAAAAACGGATCGCCAGCGTAAAATCTAAGTGTGTAAGTATGGCCCACAGCACCAAACGTGTTTGACACCCCTGGTACACAGTATTCCCTGAAGACCGTACGGACGTAACACTGGGTCAAAAATAGTGATCTCTCTTTTGCAGCAACGCAATTTATTTAGAGCAGATATGTCCAACCCCAATGGCCTACCGAACAAAAAAATTATTTCACTATTTTAACCAGGGCCGCACTTTGAGTGACATATTAATGAGGGCGGCACATTTAGTGGCTTTTTTTATCTTAGAAAATTAAAATTAGCTTAAGCTAGTGCACTGAAAGCGTCGAATCCTGACTGCAATGGTAACAGATGTGATAAAATGGCACTGAAGACGACCTGCATCAAAAATGTCAAATCCAAGTTTATCAAAATAAGGACAGGTTATAGGATGCATTCGCTACAGCGAAAATCTAGAGCCGCACAAAACCTTCGACGGGACTGAACTACAATCAGTACTCATAGACTTTAATAAAATTGGAACGATCTCGGAAGTCGACCAGTCACAGCTCAAACAAACTGATTTACACCGAAACTGCAGAAACTGCATGACACCAAGTCGTTGCCAGGCACATAAACAAAATGAGACTTTTTCCAGGGACGTGGCAAGCGCAACGAGGAAAGCACGCGCATCAACCAAACGCCACAAGCAGTGTCTCCGGGCAAGCTTGGCAACTCATCAGCACAAATCATCAGATTCCTCCCTGTCTAAAGGAAAACGCAACTGCAAGCGATAAGAAAGTACGGTAGCTACGACGGGGGCATAAAGCATAACGAAACACGACAGAAAGTACGGCACAATGCATAATGATCAAGAAGGCACAACATACCGGTGGTACCCTCTTGCTTCTAGCCGAACGAATAAAATCGGGATCAGTAAGCTACAATTCACTTTCGTTTACAGGTGAGTCGCTCTGCGGATCGTTCGTACCACATAACATGAAAATGTACGCGGGAAACGCAGTCATTGTCCGCATTTTTCCCATTTACTTTCAGCGACTCAGGTGACGAACGTTGCCCTTTTGTTTGCCGTAATGCCACATCGCCGGGACAAAACCCCAAATCACGCAAATTAACACTGGCTTCACGACCACTGGGACAGCGTACGCGAGCAAACATAGGATTCACATTAACAAGTTCAACCTCCTCGACCAAGGGTTCGTTCTTACTCGCCTTAGCAAATTGTTTGAGATAAGCTTTTCGATTTCGAGTCAGCCACGACAGCAGGGATTCGCCCGAACCAGACCTGCGCTGCAAGTTAGCGCTATACAGGCACCTCATGGTTTTTCAATATTAGCGCTATACAGGCACCTCATGGTTTTTCAATATTAACGCTATACAGGCACCTCATGCTTTTTCAATATTAGCGCTATACAGGCACCTCATGCTTTTTCAATATTAGCGCTATACAGGCACCTCATGGTTTTTCAATATTAACGCTATACAGGCACCTCATGGTTTTTCAATATTAACTGGACTGCTTTCCATACAATGCCTGCAGTTTTCTAGGCCTGTCCATTTCAAGCCGGATGATAAACACTACTGAAGCTTGATGAAATGCTTCTCTGAAGAAAGTACTTCTTGAAATTGCCAGACACAAAGTCTGGCCCATTGCCGGAATAAAAAAATCCTGCTTTTCCTCACAACGTAGAGTTTATCGAGACATCGTATGACTGTTGCCGCTGTCATATCCTTGCACGGGAAGGCAAAAGGGAATTGGGAGTATTCATCTATTGCAATCGACAGGTAACTGTTACCGCTTGCCGACGGCAGTGGTCCTTTGAAATCTAAGCTAATACGTTCCATGGATCTAATGGCTTTGATCAAGGTTGCTGATCCACTGCGGTAACAACGCGGTTTCACTTCCGCGCATGATTTACAATTCGACACAACTTCCCGCACGTCGGTGGTCGAAAAGGGAAAGTTTTCGTTCGAATGAAGTGCAGCAATCTAGCTATTCCAGGGGGACACAAATCTCTGTGTAATTCTTCCAATGAACACGCCGCGCTTTGGTAGAACAATACGCTCTAGTCAACGTATCCGGAGCGACGTTGTTTTGTGGTCCCGGGCGGTTTTTCGCCTCGTAAGAAAAGGCAGTTAGTTCTACTGGCTATCACTGGTGTAGGAGACGGCGGTGCAGGGGGTGTAAGCGCTCCGCAAAAACTTGATTTGGTGAAGATACGAGCACAATCTGTGGAATTTGGGCAAACTGTGTGAAAACCTTTTCGCAAAATCGCTGTATATGCAAAAAAGAAAAAATGAAAATGGTGTTTGAAGTTCTTTGATTTGAGAAAAAACGCCCAACATGAAATGCAGTCGTTGTTTCGGAGATCATTTTGTTTTGGAGATTTTTTCGGGCGAATGTGGGGAATTTTGGGCAAAAAAACCTTCGCACCCCAAAAATTTGCCTGCTCCTATACCTATGCTCGCAGTCCTTGAATTTTGTCGGTATTAATTTTGGATGACGGCGGCTATCAAGCATCAATGCTACAGAGCGTTGATCTGTGATTAAAGGTAAATGTTGATCTCGTAAGTAAATACGACCACTTCTTCAAAGCCTCGATTATAGCCTTGGCCTCCTTCTCACACACAGGATAATGCAACTCGCTGCCATGAAGCGGACTGGACAAAAAAGCGGTGGGGCGCCCCTTCTGGCTTAAGGTGGCTGAAATAGCGACATCAGAAGGGGCGCATTCAACAGCAAACGGCATCGATTCATCAAGCGAATTGAGAGCAACATGTTCAAGCTTAGTTTTAGGCAATTCGAATGCAGCCAACGAATCACCCGCTAACAGAATCTGATCAGCCTTAGCAAGAGGCCGGACCTTATCGGCAAACCGTTCAATATTCTGGGAAAGGATTCCTTTCGATAGACAGTATTTTTCTGCAACACCTCTAATAGTTGTGCAACAGACTTCGTTAATGCAATAAAACAAAACATGTCAAGTGACTTGTGGTAATTTTTTTTGTGCGTGTCTCTAACAAACTCGTATGTAAGAATTTGACTCGTTTTCGCGAAATGGTTGAGAACCAATCTTGTAGAAGTAAGGAAAACGTTAACTATCACAACATCTTACTTTCTAGTCAGAATGATCAAACCGTGTCTGCAGTAGTGCAGCGATCTGAAAAAAACTGAGCTATATTGAGTAGGTACATAACATAATGTCCACAGCTTTTGTAGCTGTATAATCATGCTGTTAGCAGGGTGTATGATCAAAGATATGCTACCATCGCATATTTCATTATACGTGAAAACAGCACGCCATTGTCAAGTGAGTATTTTCATTGGAAATCATTAGATTTACTAGCAAGGTTTACTAAATTAATGGAAAAGTTTACTAGGACACATTACGTTTGCAAGCAGTAACATAAAATGAAAGTTATAATTAATTGGTTGCAAACTGGCATGGCTTTGCATAGCAGTAGGCTACATTTCTGAAAGGGTATAAAAATCAATGTAAGCAAATGTGGACGTTTCTTGAAGTTTTTATCTGAGGAAAAAGTCTGTGTTTTCGGCATGGTAACCAATGTTTTCTCGTAAGCTTTGCAGGTGAAATTTTGATCTACTTTGCGATTCATTACTACTTATTATGAGTGCAAACGATAAGAAATCAGAAGTTTTCAGCTATTTTAAAGAAGTCAAATGTGAATTTATTGTTCGAAGTCATACTATATCTATGAACATAGGGCTTTTAAACACATCTTCGCATTTGTGTCAATGCAAAAGTGTCTGTGTTTGAAAAAACAAACGAGTGTTTTTTTGTGATTTGCGCTCTTTGCATGGTTTTCCCGGACAGGCTATTAGCTGGAATCACCAAGGCTGCAACAGACACAGCATGCAAAGAATGCAAACACTTGGTCATTTAGGGCTTGTCTGTGTTTAAATGCCCGTACACAAATGTAGTTTTGCAAACAGCCACTTTCTTGATTCTGGTCTTAAGAAATAACAAAAGGTCCTCAGGCATTGACAGTAAAACCAGCAGCCTCCTTTCCAGAAACTGTTTATGTCACGGTTATCTTGATTTACATTTCTGCTAGTAAGTGTTATCTGAATCGTCTGAACCTGTTATTGTTGTTTTTTATTTCCTCATGGTAAGAGCACTACTTGCAAAAACTGCCCAATTGATTTACTCGAAGGTGTAGTATATTCTGTCAGTTTTGTGTACTTGATTTAGTTTATTTTCCATTCAACTTGAGGCACACCAAGACGATTCAAATATTAGTGTGTGAAAACGAACAGAGTTCGGGGCACTTGACATGAAAAAAGAGAGCTTCGGAGCAGGAGCCATGTTCATGAAAAGAAGAGCTCCGGATCCAGAGCTGTTTCATTTTTACGACGGCCGCACTGCCCTTGTTTTTCCAAAGCTATTTTCCAGTTTTCTATTTGTACTTGTTCTTTTCTGTTGCATCTACTGTGACCCATATTATTCGCAATTTACTTTTGTTTTGGCGTTTAGGCATTGGAAGTTGAACGAAAGTATTATAAATCATGTGTTTTTCTTTATTTACGTGATAAACCCAAATGTTTGCAGATAAAGTGGAATAACCACATTACGTTTTGCAGTTCGTCTTCATGTACTAGATAACTTTGAACACAAAACTTTCAAATAGGTGACATGGTAGCCTGTATTTCCAATACACAATGCTTATGGACAAGAACAGAACAAAAATTGAGCATTTTTAACAGGAGGAGTGACTTTAATGAGAGCTGAGCATTTCGTTAAAATGAATGGATATGCAAATACGTACTGGGGATGGGGAGGAGAGGATGAGGATGCTTTTCAAAGAGCGAGTTTGGTTGGTTTGACGCCGTTCAGTGCTCCGGCGGAAATTGCGAGGTACATTAACACAAGTTTATTTAGTGAAATAACAGTTGAACAAAACTTACTATTGCAGAAAATTTATCTCAAATACATTGAAAAAGGTTTGTGTAAACATTGCAGAAACAAGGACGTGTATGCACCAATGAAGCAAAATGCTTCTTCATTTTTCATTCTTTTAAGAATTGATATTATGAAAGACGTCCTACACGTCTTTACAAATCGTATTGTGCATCTTGGTAATACTGCTTCATAGCTACAGTGTATGTTCAATTTATGAAAGATTTATTGACTGAAATACTTTGTCATAATTTTGCAAAGACATTTTCATTTTCTACGGAGCGAAATTAAATATAACTTTTGGTTTGTTGAAATAATATGCCGTTTCATTGCAAAAAAAACATATCAGCATGTAGTGGTAATGAAATAGTTTGTACCTAAAAGAATCAGTAGTGACGTATAGGATATTTGAGATTGCTCAGTAGTTAATCATCAGTGGCGAAGTTCCGAAGGTGGCGTTAATCAGTCCTATTGATCATGCTCCAACATGAAACTGAATGTGCCCAAAAGCAAAATTAGAGATTGGCCTCGAGCGATAAAACCGCCGTTAACATTCCTCTTCGAGACAAATCTTTCCGTCGCAGCAGGAATTGGTTTCTACTGTCCTGCCTTTAAGACGTTAGATAATAAATTTGACGGCCATGATCTCTTCCTTGGTCATCTACCAGTGGCGATAACGCGTGTAGTGAAAGAAATGGCGAATGTATCGTGACGTATTCGCTTTCATCAGTATGAGAACAAAAGGTGAATTCCTGTGGTTGCGACTTGCACAGGTAACGTTCGTGAGTTAGGATTGCTGCCATACAGGCTAGGAATTCACACAGGGGACGATTGCAGGTGAGACAATCCCAGTCATGGACACTGCAGACAGGCTTTTTGCAGCGTAGCAAAATAGGACAATGTAGAGAGAAACCACACTTTCCTACTTTGTAAGCGTCAAGCTCATTGCTCAAACCAGCTTGTTTGTAAGTTCCTTGTGGAATATCGAACGTTGGTTGTAAATTGTGATGTATTCTGCGGATCAAAGAGGCAGTCTCACGTTATTTATTCAGTTCTTCAACCTGTAGTGGAGTTTTAACGGTTGCACGCAGATGGCTCAATGTTTTTTTCTGTGATGTTCTAGCAGCATGCCTTCAATATTGACAAGATATTGTTTTTTTGAGAGGCGTATTTCAGGAAGGAATCTTGCAGGAGTTCTAGATAAGTGCTTAGAAGATCTACCAAGCCTGTGGACGCGACTGGTCTGTAGAGCAAAATTGTTCAAATTTGCAAGTAGATTGCGCACATAGGATAGATGACGAGTCAAGGCATTGGCAGTAAAACGAGAGATAGAAAAAAGAAAATCTTTCACAGACATATACCAGGATGCGCAACAATGGCAGGCACGCGGGCGTGCTGAAACGTACTTAAAATAGGATATGATTTTGCATTTTTGCGAGAAAAAATGAAGTACGTCGTGGAAAACCTGTCGGCAAAAACATTGCAAAGCATAACCTTACGTTTTTTTGCCTACAAACACCCATCAAAGTTTATGAATAGCCTATTAGTCACTATGTTCCATAATAAATATCTACATTTTTTCTTATACATTAGGGGCTAATAAAATTTTTGCTCAAATCAAAGGAAAATTTTAGGCCTACTCGTTTTCGCTCTTCAATAATATTTGCAAAAATCCAGGAAAGAAATTATCATGTGATCTTGATTACAAATTTACTGTAAAATGACTTCACGCCTGAAAAACCAATATTGTGCAAAATTCGTCACCTTTCAAATATTTTTCTTATCGTAATTTTCAAAAATTTGAGATATTCCAGAAATGCTTTCTGCGCATGCATATGCATTTTTTGTATAGATATACATCAATTTTGCATAAGCGTGACAAAGGAAATGAACCAAGTCCCGAGCGCTTCGCGAAGATCAATCCAAATAATATAAAGAAAGTGCAATGGAATGATGGATTGAATACTGTCAAATACCAGGTGAGCTCTATTGGGCATTCTCTTTCAAAAACTACCACAATTGTAACACTGGAAAAAGTCCTTTGTCTGAAAAATAGCAGATCGAAGCAGTTTATCACAGTGGTGGAACACATATTACAACGCACGAATGCAAAAGAAACTTTGAAAACCCCTCAACGATTGTCAGTAGGTATTTTTGTATAGTGAAATTAGATGCATAGGCGTAGCCATGGGGGCTCAGCCCCAAATTTTTAGAAAATCTAGTTATTTTGTGCTTTGAGAGGCGGTATCGCAAACAAAATACTCTTGCTAGCCTTAAATCAAAATTTTACCCCTGAAATTCCGTTTGATGAGATCCTTTTAGTCGAGACGTGAACGTTTGAATGTCTTTGTCGATTTGGTGAGCTTTATAGAGATGAAACATTCTATGTTTCAACTCTGTAGGCTACAACCCACCTACACAGGGCTGTCGAGTTAGTTTCGGAATGCTGTACACCGATTGGTGCAGTCACTGGGCAACACGTAGATTTTATAGCTTAGGGTCGTAACAAGGGTTACAGTTATTGTATTTCAATATGTATAGGCTATTAAAAACCATTGATAAAAAAAACTTACACGTTTTCACAACTCAAGCTTGATCATTCTCTATGTGTGTTATTTGTTGTGGGAAATTCGAGTGAATTATGTAGTCAAGGCTTACCATACCCTCAAGAAACAAAAAAGACTTTTGGTGTTGCCACGTGACTAGTGGTTGAGACGCGAGAATTTCCTTTACTATGTTTCGAGGTTCGGCGCTTTTCGTGTTGTCTTGTATAAAAAGAGTCACAATTATCTCTTAATTTTCTGAATGTACCGTGTGTTCAAGGTGATCGTATTTAGACTATCAAAGATTTTTCAGTTGGTTGAAATAATGTTTGAGTTGCAACACTGATATTTTCACTATTTGTAAACTGAAAAACCTCTGTCGCCCCATTTTGGATATAAGCTCATTAACTAGATCCAAAAAGTTGAAACATTAACGTAAATATTTGAAAATGACGTTGACGATCCAGATCAAGCAAAAGATGGTCGACCAGTGTCAACAAGTTGATGATCCTGGTCAACTGCGTGTCGTATGATGTTTGCGTTGTCATCGAAGATTGCTAGATATTCGATTTTGCAATCACAACACTTCACAATCTGGACGTTCGAATTCCATAGCTTTTTTCATATTTTGGCAACATGTGAGCAAAAACAAAGTCAAATATTGGACGATTTTGTACAGGCTCCTCGCACACTCAGAAAGTTAGCCATTTGCCGTAAGAGCAGAGGAAAATAAAGAAGAGACTTCATCAGTGGGTTTTATCATAGTTTATGTCGCAAAGACTGCTAGAAAATGAAATGGTAAACTTAGCAGCAGACCTTTATCGAAAATGTAGTCTGGGTTTACTACAGAGGATTTATGAAATGCAGTGAGTAAGGAAAAATTTGCCGCAAAAGCACCGCTTCCTAATCTGTGCGACACTGTTCCAAGTGCCATTAAACTTGAATTTATTTCGACAGTGTGTCTGAAGGACTCCCCCTGTTTTTATTACTGAGCGAGATATCACGTGTGAAAGGCAAGGAATGTCGCTTGCTTCATTGGTGAAGAAATAGGGCACATGTGACAAAGCTTTCAACCTGATTGCAAGTTAAATTGCACTCAAATATCGCAAATTTCACCTTCAAGAGGCAAGTTATTGAGTAGGACATATTTTGTCTCTTAAAGTAGGGTCATTCCATAACCGTATCATCCGACCCAGCATTACTTCCTGGCGCCCTCAAGTGGTTCTGTCAAATAAGAAGCAATCTTGAAGTAACGTGTGGGTCTTGACCATTCTCACATTAAAATTTGTATACTCAACTTAATGCTGATCTTTTACCTAGGTTAGAGGCTTTGGTGCCGTGGTTTTTGACTTTTAATCTCGTCACCACTGAGTAGAACCTTCTGGATTTCTATTCTTCACAAATTAAAAAATACAGCTTACAATCACTTAACAACAGAACAACACAAAAATGACGACATACTTTGCATTCAAATGTCCATTAACATTCAATAAATGGGAAGCGTGATACTGTTTTCATTCTATGCAGCACTTGAGCGTTATCATTTACGCTAGTAAAAATAACTTCAGGAATCTTCTTTGCACCTTTGTTTCTTTGGATACATCCAATAGTTTTTGCCTACACTAGACTACACTGCAGCCTACACTGCTAGCGACCACTAGTCAACTGCACTATGATCTACGATACATAAAGGGACCTGGTACTACGACAACACAGAAGGCATGGTGTTGTAACTGTAAGTTACATGAAACACACGGAAATCTGCAATATATTCTACAAGTTCAAAATATCTTACTGCAACGTAACCGAAAACCGATGATTTGTATTCACCCACAAAATTTCCAATTACCCTTTTGAGGGTAACTTCACTATCCACAGGTTGACAGCTACAAGTTTAGTGAATGCTCTGTATGTGTAGTTTTCTCGACATTTGACCTCGGAAGGCATAACATCAAATTCTCATAGTCCAGTCCTCGATGTACTGTGATGTTTTCCCATTGTGTTCTGTTACGTGTGGTATCCAATAATTTTCCTTGATTTTATTATAAATATTAGTGGTATTTGATAAAGTGAAACGCTGGGAACCGCTTTCCCATAGTAGGAAAAGACAAAGCTCCGCGGTCTTCAAAGCTGGAGGGGAAGTTTGGGAATGCACAAGATTTCTGTTTGGACTATAAAATGTCTTTTCAACATTTCAAACAGAAATGTTTAGCTGAAGTAAAGCATCCCAATGACACTTTTCCGTTCCAGACAAAATTACTGTTGCTAGAAGAAGTCAAGAGGTGTTTCGGAAGGCAAAGGATGTCACAGTCGAGAACTATATGAATGGCCGATTGCTACTCAATGCCACGGATGCATTTGGGTGTATCTAGCATGGCCCAGGGATGCAGGCATGTACCAACGCGGCCGACGCTAGTCCTTAATCTATTCAATGCTGCCCATAGATTCCGGGGAAGCTCTGAGCCTGATTGTAGGCAAACGGCAGGGGTTACTAGAAACTGGGCATGCGGCGTGGCACTTTCCCATGCCGTTCTCCATGAATCCAGGAGATTGAAGCCGGAGTTCAGCAGTGCCGCATCGTG
>JGI24021J15306_10002536_pt1 | contig 19877 bp, 10 predicted proteins | sample Ectturendosymbi1_FD_15306 | JGI IMG/M metagenome (IMG submission 15306)
ACCTTCACCTTAGCCCACTGGCTGAGAAGAAGTTTCCCACTGGAAACTTGTTGTACAGTCTACAGTTATTCTGTTAGACTGAGACCCGTAAAAATTCTGGCAGTATGGTTTACTCTCTTCCTCCATGAAAGAATTGAACTCGTGTTAAAAACCCTGTGCATATTAAATATGTCTTTACGTATTTGAGATTAATAGCGCAGTGCTTAAAGTTATATTAATAAAACCATGAGTGAATACAAAATTGTTTGTTGTTAAAACTGAGTGTAAATTCGAATGACAAAGGGCGGGTCTGAATTTCTTCATTGTAATCTCAGGTGCGCATAGAACATGTTCCTGTTATAAATTAACCAGTGCTGTCAAGGAACTGTTCTGAATAACAGACAACATAACTGTCACATGTCCTTGTCACTTGACCAATCCAAGCAATCACTAATCAGATTCTCCTAATGGCGAAATTACTCCAGCAGTGCTTTTCCCTCTGATGACTAATAGACACTTGCTTGTAAAATTTTGGAAATGCCAAAACGCTGTGACTGTTTTGCCTCATTAGGCAAAAACACTGTTGGACTATTTTCCCTTCAGTTAATCGTATTTGGCTAAAGGCAAAATAGCTCCAGTAGTTTTTTGCCTCATAAGGCAAAATAAAAATAGGTCTACATGATTTTGCATTGGTGGATCAGGACTGGATCGGACTGATCATTTCCAAAAATTTTGCAGATGAGGACTGGATCGGATTCAATTTCATCGGATCAGGACTGGACTCGGACTGAAAAATTTCACAGTCCGCTCATCTCTGCCGCCCGGCCTGCCCGCCCTACAATTAGTTTAATTCAATTTAATTTGTTTGTTTATGACCAGACACGAAGTTCATAGTATGAACACACACATTCTGCTGAACGCAGGTTGATAAAAACACAAAACAGAACGTAGTGCAAGGCATTGAAGCCGGCGGAATCACAGCGTTACAGACACTTTTTGCAACTGCATTGAAGACAGAACCATGGGGTTACAGACACATTCTTAACTAACACGTAACACTTGTTACAGCACTACTGCGGAGCAGGGCGCTAATTCCTAAATTGGTCTACTAGTCTAGGTAAAATGCGAAAGCATTGTGGCTTGACACGCCATCGATCAAACGGACACTGCAAAGTTCGATCACTCAATCGTAACAGAGTAGATTGCGATTATAGTGTTCAAAGAATAGTGACGAGTACAAACAATAGTGTTATCATTTAAGTTTCTTTTAAGAAAGGATCTAGTATTGTAGCCTATAGTGTTTGTTTTTATTTGCAGATTATTGGTATACCCTGTGATATGTATGCCATATTTATGTGCATTGCATATCACTATCAGTGCAACCACTGGCAATATTTTGATATAAGCACATAACAGTACTGCCAGATTTTGTAGATTTTCGTATACGTTTTAACCATGATCAAGCCAATTTAGCAGATTTCCCTGGTTAAAAATAGTTACGTCAATGTGAACGAAACAGATTTTGACATTGTGTGTAAGTAAGTGTGTGCGAGAACAGCCAGATTAGGTAGATTTTCTTTTTGTAGTATATATTTTGTGGAATTACGGGCATGTCTCATGCTTGGTTTTAAGAATCAAGTGATTGGAAATTATGGCATGATGGTGCATGTGTATTTTCATGAACTGTGGTTTGTTGTTTCCGGCATTAGTAGGTAGCCTGATATTTTTTTTTAAGCATTTTCAAGCAAAAGTAAATGATAACATATTTTGTTCTAGCTCCGGCTTCAGGGATAAAAGCTTGCATATCAAAAGGTAAAACTCTTTAAAATGAGTGAGAGTAATGGTAAAAATGAGTAAGAGAGTGTCTCCAGTTTGATTCTGTTTGTTTTTCTAAAGCTCAACGTTCGTTTGTTGCTTTATATGCTGCGATTTGTGCCTTGTTCACAAGCACCACTGTGTTTTTGCCAAATTACTCATTTGGTAATATAAAACCAATAGCATTTCACCTGTTCCAGCTTGTTTGGCATTTTTTGAAACGATTTGGCATTTTTTTACAAGTTGTTTGGCATTTTTTGTGCCCTTTTTGGACCTGGCAACCCTGTTCCAGACTAGGACATATGGAAATTAAGTAATGCCCTTATGATCTTTCATCGTGTACTTTTTTGCTGTGGAGCTACAGTTGTGATTGAGGAATATTGCCATTTAACAAATTGTTAAGTATGGGTTCATATGACTTTGTAACTGCTGATAAATTTGGAAAAACGGTTGGCCCTTTTTTGGCTTTTCCTTTCCCTTGTAGTTGCTTTAGAATTTGCTTCTTTTCGGAACTAGATTTGACTCCTTGGAAAAATGTAGATCCGGCAACCCTGTATATCCCACATATCACATGAGTTGTGTTAGAGTCTTGATCTTGACACTGACTTAATTCTCCACAATTTTGCCTTAACGAATTATTGGCTTAGAACTAAATACTGTAGAAGTTAATTACCCGTGAGTGAGATCTTGGAGGAGAACATCACAGAACACATTCCGTTTGCCCTGAAAGCCAATGCAGTAAGGATGCTCCTCAATAGTACAAATCTGAGCTTTGTTCTAATGTAGGCCAAGATAGATTCATATGGCAATTGGCTCCCTGCGCTTTTCAGCTATATCTTGTTAAACTATGTGTAACTTTACCTGCTTCTGCTTGTAGCCATACAAAGGTATTGGCTATGGATACGCCAGTGGATCTTGGTATTTGAAACCTTCTTAATACGCCACCTGTTTAAGTGACAGTAACGCACAAGGAGAGTGCAGTTGGGCTTAGTAGAAACGCAGTAAATGTAAAAGGTCAACCTAAACCTAAAACTGTAACTGTCTCACTGCATACCATAAATAACTGTCTGAAGAAGCTTAAGGTTTTCTCATCCCTAAAATTATTATTTGACAACATTTTATTTTGCAGAAGAACTGATTAAGCATCTAATGTGTAAATTGACTTCTGTTTGAAAAGTCCTGTGTTTCTTATACATGATGACCAAACGCAGTGTTGGAAAGCAAAACCTTATGCTACTTCCTGTGCCATCCACAACATTATGCTTTGATAAGAATGTTTTTATGAAGGTTGGTAGCAAGGGCTGTTTGTCACCAGAAACATGAGTGTTTTTAGTTGGTTTTCATGTTTTAACAGTTTTTGGTAAATATTTGGTTTCTACTTAGCATGTTATGACTTAGGTAATCTTGTGTCAGTTCGTCCATAAAATTTCTTATTTCTGTGTGCTGTCTTTATGTTCCTAGTTAAATTTAACTATTTTCTGGTATGCTTCTGAATTCTGTTAAAGTTACCACTACTTGACATTCATCTAATTTCATTCACCTAACTTAGTAAATTTCATCATTTTTCTGAGTGATGTGTGTCTTCCTTAGATCAACATTCAAATTTATCACTGTTTGGGTTCCAGCACTGATTAAGTCCATTGAAATACTTTTCAAAAATTGAAACTAAAGTTTGTAATTAAGTGAAGTAACATGTAACAACACAAATCTAAGACATGTTGATACATTCTTTTAATTCTGATTTAATTTGGTGCTAAATAGTTATTAATTATTGTAAAACACCGTTAGCCCAGCAACGTAAGTTGTAAAAAATGTATGGTAGACTCTTTTTTAACAAACATGTTTTTCAGCATATTGATAAAGCTCAACATGCATGACAACATTTGAAAAAGATATGGAGTACCTGACCACAATGGTTAAGCACAGAAGACTAGATGGCTGCACTATTAAACTTTTTAACTATGTAATGTTGTTCTGCTCACTGCATTTGGAGTTAGAGCACTTCGCAGCATTGTGTGATATTGGATGGTCAAATATTATAAATTATTTGACTGCCATAAAAACAGTTGGCTTCAATGATGAGTTTTAATGGCATTCATTCTGCAAATACCACTGTTTGACTCATTCACAAAGCCTGCTTGCTGAATGCATTGAAATGCACTTGGAAGTCTCTGATCACTGTATTTCTAGTGACTAATAAATAAGTTTATCCCAATGTATACACACCTTGCAGGATGATTTCAGTGTGGATCAGTTTGTTGCCGACTGTCGCCGGCGTGTTCAACTGGAAACATTGCGACAGGACTTGGAGATTTATTTCAAGCTCTTGAAAAATGCTATGATTGAGTTGATTAACAAAGATTATGCTGATTTCGTTAACCTATCAAGTAATTTGGTGAGTATATTGTCATGCCATAACAAACACAGTTCTGTGGAGTTCAAACAGATCTTTTCATGTGGATAGCATTTTTGGTATTTCAATAAACTTTATGAAAATGTGCAGTGAAGATCTAGCTTTTGGCTTGTAATTTGGTTTGAACCATTCCTATTTTTTTTTCGCTGAGACATTTCGGTCAGTTTTTTCCTGAGACATTTCAGTCATTTGTCTCGCAGTTGTATCAAAACTCACCATAACAGTGTTGATTAGCCTATATTTTCAGACATTCTGACCGAAATGACCTAATTTATTTGGTCATTTCAAAAACGTTTCAGTGTATGATAAAAAAAAAACAGTTGTTACACAGATGATTATTAACCTATTTTCATGTGTAAAATTCTTGTCGCCTTAAACTTTTGTGTGTGAAGATGTGGATTTAAATGCATTTCAAAGTATGTTTATTTCACCAAAGAGGCAATGTGAGCTTCTTCCAAATAAGACGATTTTCAACAATTTTGCAGAAACTAAACAACCTATTGGGCTTGTTATTAATGCACTCTTTCCAGATTTTGTTTCATAGAAAGAAACACCAAAACAAAAAGCACTGGTTGTGTTAGCTTGCAAAGGCTGGGTTTTTCAGCATCGTAGTAAAGATCTATCTCTGAACGTAAACTGCAGCAAAGCTGCATTTATTTCCATTTGTGTTCTAAGTTCAGTGCAACCATGATAAGCCACTCCTTTGTGTGTCTTGGTCAGATTAGCGCAGTTTTTAAATTAGTTGCAAACTGTTTTTCCTCAGGTAGGAATGGAAAAAGCAATTGATCAGCTGAGCGAACCATTGCAAAAGATCAAGGGCGATGTTTGTGTAAGTGGGTTTGTGAAGTAATGTATGTGAACAAGCAATTTGTTGTGGGCAATAAAGTATCTAGGCAACAAGCCCATTTTTACAGCTGTCAGCTGCAGCGTTAAAATTAACAAGCAATCTGCAGTGGTTGCTTTGTGCTTGATATATACGAACCAAAACAATCATGTTTAGCTAAATTTTCTTCGGTTGAAGTAGTGATGATACTGTTTGCGATGCAAAGCTTCACACTGTGGCAGCAAGCAACAATAGAGATCACATGCCATGATCACTCTGTTATTGCTTGTTCACGTCACATATGTATGGGTGTTGTTCTTCGCACACATCCCGTTCATAGTGAATAACGCAACACCAACCGAGAGGTTGCAACAATACTCATCTGCTTTGTGAAAAGCTGTTAGGATTAAGTTCTCAACGCTTGTCTTGTTTCTAACAAGAATTTATACTGAAGCTATTCTGATAACATGATTTTGATTATGTGAGAAACCATCAGATGGTACAGGTTTCAGAAAACGCACAAATACTAGGTGTGCAAACGAGGGATGCTTACTTTCAGTTTTCTCGGGAAAATTTCCCGACAAATTTGATCCCTCTGGGTTTGTGCAAATGTGTTCTGTACGATGAAGGTCTTCAACAACTTTGCTTGTTGGGCTTATTCCAACAAGGTTTGAATCAAATTGTGTGCAAATTAAGATTAAAGGAAATTTAAGAAACTTGTGCAGCATTTTGCATTTCTCATTTGATTGCGCGATGCAACTTCTTGCCAGTTGCAAACGTCTTGCAATCGGGAAACTTAAAGCAGACAATCGCTTCCACAGCAGCCTTCTGTACCCATGGAATAGTATACTAGGAATTTAAAAGAAAACTTGTATGTTTTCTGAGATAAAAAAACAATGCTGAGAGAAATCACCTGGAGAAATTTTCTCTTATTTTTAAGAGGTTTGATTGTTTAGCATGACCCAAGTCATCAGAAAAATATGAGAAAAACTGAAGAAGCAGTGAAAAATAAATCCTGCTTACCCTGATTGTTTCAATGATAAATACTTCCCATCATTCATTTTTTGTTTCACTGCCAGTGTAAGCACGTTTTTAGGTATATATGTGAGTTGGAAATTTTGCTAGCATTCCCTCAAAGCACGGCACAGTCGAGGTGATGGAAACTGATACCGAACGGCGGCAGATGTTTTTAAGTGCTTTTTGAAATCTTATGGCACTCAATCGTATAAAAGAAAATTTTATGTTTTTCTTATGACTCTCTTTACATGTATGAAGTGCCACCAACTGTGTGAAATGCTAAATTTTTAGGTTTTTACATTGCATCATCATCACCGACCTTCCGAAAGCTGATGCACCGTAAAACCTGAACTGCCGGTTGTTTTCAACATTTAACATTCATAAAACAGCATACGTCATGGAGAAAGTATTCTTTGCGTCATTAATCATCATTGTCACGGCATGCCTGGTTTTCATCCAGTTCATTTTCTTAACACCCTTCAGTCCTCTTCTTTTGCTATCAAAACAAAAGACACTTGTTTCAAGCAGCACCTTCATTGATTTGTGTGCAGGAAGTGCAAGAGGTCGTTCTCCAGGAGATATCAGAGTTCGAAGTGGCGTTGGAGAAACAAAAGGCATTGAAGGAGGAGCGAGAACTTTTAGGTCACATGCAGGGCTTGATGCACTGTGTTGAGAAAATCGAGCACATTCAACGATCAGACGAAGCCAATGTCGGCCAGGTACAGCGGTATTAACTTTGCAGCGAATTTCAAGCATCATGCTTTTCGGTGACTGTCTGTTCAGTTTTTCACAGCTTTTCGTTTTTGTTGCCTCCGTTATGGAATCTATACGACGTGACTTGTCTTCCACTTTTCTCAACCTGGAAGTGTCCCAGATGCAATGATGAAGTTATTAAACGTCGTTGAGATACAGACATTAGAAAAAATTGCCCTGTCTTCCAGTCGTTGCATCCATTTTTCACTGTTACTTGTCACTTACATTACACTGCAATAATGTTGGGTGCAGTAAAACTGAAAAATTGTTTGCAATATTATTAAAGAAACCAAACTCTGAAACTTCATTCGTGGCAGTCTGCTGATTGATTGTATCACTAACAGACGTTGGAACGCATCGCTGGAGAATTTAATCAACTTCAACACCACACGACTTACTGCCGAGGCCTGCCAGTGTTAACGCAAATTCGTCCGGTGAGGTTTTCGTCAGCATGAAATCTGTGTGACGATCATGAGCTTTGTAGCCGTCGTGCAAGAAGAATTGAAAATGTCCGATGCCAACGTAGATTGCTTCGTAACGCTGTTGCGCAAATGACGCCGTGACTGTCGTTTTATGTTTTGGTGTAATGGGCGCAGAAGCAATCACTTCACCTCTTGTCGTGTGTCATCTATGTTTGATCTAAGCATATCTGTTTCATTGGTTTTCGTTTGCTTTTTACCGTAACGAAATTTTAGCCGATCACGATAAGCTACTATGTCACGACAAACTACTACGTCATGCCATCTTATTAACAATGACGTAAAAGCCAAGCTAAAGGTTACCTCTCACTGACTACTTATGGTGTTTCATCTTTCGTTTCCATTATCAAGCGGGATTTATGAACTGGTCGCGACTTCCCCAAAAAGCCCAACACAAACTTTAAGGGAATCGTTGGGCTTAAAATTCTGGTTATTCTCAATAAGTCTAAACGATGATGACGCAATGCAGAGGATTGCTGACATCACGAGCTACTTGCAAAGCAGTTTGGAGGGGGAACTGGTGAAAGGTATTGGCAGCGGAGCAACCCCCCACATCCACAGGTGCCTGAATTCATACGCTCTGATCGGGAAAACGCGCGACGCTGAGAACCTGGTGCGAGCCCACGTCGCGAAACCGTTCATGGATGAGGTAAGCGATTGTTTCATTGATGCTTATTACGTCATGGAACCAAACATTAGATCAATCGATCGGTGCCGCGCGTTTTATGTATTACGTGTATCTTTTGCTGTTGCTTTCGCTTTATCTGAGGCAAAGTTTCTGCTGCGACAGTTCAAAGGTTGGCGTTTGTTACGCAGTCGAGAGGTTGAAGGATCGATCCGCGACGCTGATAGGTCCTGGTAGCGGTAATGCTTTGGCGGCTCCCCAATTTCATGATACATCCAAATTGCAGTCGCATTAATCCATCCGAACGTTGTTGGGATTCCAGGCTTTGCACGTAACTTCAGTTAGCTCTTGACTCATTGGTTGTGTTTTGATGAGATGTCGAGCATGAGGCGCTATTTTAAAACTTGACTCGTGCGTCTTTATCAGTGGTCCTCAACCGACAGAAACAAACGGAATAATTTACCTGCCACCGCAGATCTCTGCGCATCCAGGTCATACAGGTAGGATAGAGTGGTTTGAAGACTCGAATAAAGACGTCCTTGCAGAAACGCTGTTTTCGCCTCTTGGTAAACTTTATCCCCAATATCTTTTGTAGTGAAGAGTCCACGAACTCGCAAGCAACACATCTTCGTGGACTCAGGTTTAAGATTGGCTTGTCTGTCTGGGACGATTAGCATTGTTTGTGTCACAATCAGCCGTGACCCGCACTGAATTCACAAGAACCTATGAAGTTTGTTTGGCACCATGATGTTAAATACGATTTCATGGTGTGGGAAGATCTTGAGTCTGTCTCTTAACTTGTGAAGAATTTCGAAGCCAAGTCTTAATGCGATGCTTCGAAAATATATGTCTTGCTTTTGATGAAAAATGTTGTGAAAGTTCAACTCATCGTTTAAAAAATTTTACAGGTATTGCATGAACAAAATGGCGATGTCGCTGTAGCGAGTTTGAAACAGATGTTTAACAAAATCCTAAACTTGGTTCCAAACTACCTCCGACTCTTGTGTGACATCACTTCCGGAAGGAAGAACAAGTGAGTACCTTGCAATGCACGCGCGCATGGTGCTTGAAATTGCTGCAGTGTTTTCTGTGACATCTAACTAACTAATAGTGCCTGAGACATCTGGTGTTGCGATCGGAAATCCGAGCGGCATGTGCGCAAAGCTTCGCACCGTGGCAGCAAGCAACAATAGAGTTCACTCGACGAGATCACTCTATTATTGCTTGTTCGCGCCACATATATATGGGTGTTGTTCTTCACGCACATTCCGTTCGTGGTGAACCGCGCATTCAGCGCAACGCCAGCGGAGAGATTGCAACACTGGCATATCTTGGGCGTGTGAAATGGATTGCGTTGTTATCATTTAAAACCACGTTTCAAGAAAAAAAATTGAAGGAAATGCTGAACGTATGAAATTTCTCAGCTTTGCGAAAACTATTTTGAACCACAACTTGCATTACCTGTGAAGAGCTTTCAGCATATATTTCGCCATTACTTCATAACCCGATGTTTCCGGCATTTGCAGGGTTGGCGAACAGTTTCGGGGAATCCCAGGATACGATTTCGTCGTAAACTCGTCCTGGCCCGAAATCGTGTCCTCGTTGAGCGAGCACCTTCCTGGCCTTTACTCATCGGGTGACCCTGACCTTTTCCATCAGGTAATTCACAGAACGACAGGAATGAACATGACGTCAGCGGCGGACGTCATACGAAGTTGTGTTAACGGTAGCATCAAACCACGCTCTGAGTTTTGACCTTCCCTACCCTGCTTCATAGCAAAACTAGCGGCCAAACCTGCCGAAGCAAACTGTGTGGTGCTGGTGTCAGTAAGCAGCGTCGATGAAGGGTAAAGGTTGGTGACAATCAGCTTTGCCTTTGACGAAGTTGGATGTTCTTGAACAACATCTCCGCTTCACTTTTAAAGAATGGCTGTCGACTTGTTCAGCATCATTACAGTTCAGTGACAGCTTTTCCTGATTGTTATGTGAACGTTTTGTTTGGCGTCTTATTTATTTCCTAATTAATCTTACTGGGATGAGCCCCCAAGTTCTCAACATCTCCTCCAAGCATAAACAACGCTCATGCTTTGCAGCGATACGTCATCTGCATGAAGTTTGTGGACAACTTCGAGCGTCAGTGTGGGTCACAGGAAAGCATAACGCGTTTGAGACAGAGCGAGCCCTTCCAGCGCTTGATGACGCACTGGAGCTTGCCTGTTTACTTTCAAATTAGGTGAGGAAGTTGCGTTTATACTCTAAAAAAATGGCTGAACTTACGTAATAAAGCCAGGATATTTTTCCCCAACCGGCACGCATGTTGTATCTGGAAGTAATGCTTTTGTTGCGAACTTTTCCCCAATACGCAGGTTCCAAGAGATTGGACGTAGACTGGAGTTGTCGCTTAGCAACCACACCTCAAGCGGACCGCCTCACAGTTCATTCAAGTAAGTTACGTTTGCAATTATTAAAATGTTAAACCAACTGTCAGCTCGCAGATGTGGCCGGAAATCACATCATCCGACTCCGCTCCTGTTTCAAAATTTTTGAATCCGGATCCGAAACTTTTTCAAATTTGAGAATCCGGCTCCTGTACAAACTCCGGCAACCGTCGATGCAACCGAAGTTCAGCAATGTTTTTAATTAGGCAGTGAAGTTTATAAAAAACATGCAGACTTCTGCGACTAGCGGAAATAAAAAGTGACTCCGGGTCCGATTCCGGTTCGGATCTGGATCTGTGGCCACCTCTGCTGTCAGCGGATCCGGATCCGGATCTGCGGCCACCTCTGCTGTTAGCCTTTTCATTTTAAAAGCAGTTACAAGCGTAGTTCTTAAATGATTGTCATATACAAGAATTTTTGCAATAATTTTTGCCCTTCGACTTTGTCTGGTGGTGTTCGTGTTCGTGAAAACATTGCTCGAAAATATACCGAATCTTTCCCACCACCCATCACTCCATTGAATGCAACGAAATTTCAAAGTAAACGTAAACTTGCAAATGTGTTTACTCCCTCACGTTACGCTACGAGTACGTTGCGTAGCGTAAGAAAAACGGCGAGACCACCAGCAGAGTGTTTAACTTCACAACGCATCAGTCGTTTGCCATGTTCGTCAGACTGTCGGCCAGTGCAGCATTGTGGGAAAGCATACAAACCTGTTGGAAGGAAGACGTCTTCTTGTCAGCTCTCATCCATCGCTTCTGGAAACTGACCCTCCAGCTGTTGTCCCGGTACCGCGCCTGGATTGGATCATTGCACAGCGAACATGTAAGGTGTTTTGTGGAGAGAAATGCTCCTGCAGGTCTTTCAGTGTTTCTTACGTTTAAATTTACCTGCAGTGCTTCCGTTTTATTTAACTTTTTCCATTTTTCCACCTGATCAAGTTAGTTTTGGGGCCGAGCTCATTCCGGGGTAAGGTGTCTGTTTGCAGGTAAACTATAAGAAATGTCATTCGTTTTGGGTATTCAACCTTCAGTGCAAGAAGTGTTAGAATCGCTTCCTACTTTGAAATAGAATCTTTAAAGGTTTACTTCCGGTGGATCTTTATTGTCTCATGAAGCAGTTTATTGCTTTTGATTTGAATTCCAGAGTTAATTGCAATATTCCAAAATGCATTGTCCTCCGATATTGTCAGTGCATCTGCACAGGTTTGAAAGAGTTCGTGTTGGTTCTGAACAAACTTTATTCTTTTCAACGGTGCGTGGGGTGGCAAGTTCCGAAAAGTTTGATGTTGAACTTTATTGCTATGAGTTTTCTCTGTAAAGATCTTTCAAAAATTACCCATCACGAATTTTTATCCACGAAAATCCTGTGGATTTCTTTCCATTTCTCAGTTACGTTGACTGTTCATCCCCTCCCCACCTTTTCACAAAACGACGACAAACAGAAATTTGTTCTGTGCTGCACTCAGCGCCACCCAGCGGCATTTGTTCGCAGGTCGCGAACAAACCGGAGTCGACGCAGAAACAAGATAAAGAGCTTTTATCCCTGAGCTATTTCACGGGTGTGGTACTTGATGTTGACAAGCTGTGCGACAAGATGATGCAACTTCACGTTGACACGATCGAGCCACAGGCCAAAGCACTGGGAATGAAGGACACAGCTATTTTAAACGGTAGGTGAAGCAACTTCAGCAGATCAGGGAATTACGTTGTTTGTTTGAACAGGCGGCTCGTCCCGCTGAGCACGGAACAAAATCAAGGCAGCCATTGTGATGTCCGTTGCGGGACTAAATGTGAAAAATCGATCAAAATGATTTTCGAGCTTTTCATCTCTATCTTCAGGAAATATTCAGTAAGTTTAGATCGATTTTCAGACGAAGAGCAAACCTTTTCTTAAAATCGAAAATATCTAAGCTCGTGGCACCCCCACCCCCAACCGAATCTCCCATGTGCGGCAAAACGGTTCCCGACCTTTCGCTGCCCCTGGGCACCGAGTGCATTGCTTTTCTTCTCACCAGCCCCAAACTGAAAATTGTGTAGTTTAAGAAAAGGTTATATCTTGAAAACTTGAGGCGATGGGGATCATATGATTCCAGCTTCGGAATTTGCGGATTGCAGTTATACAAGTGGAGAGATTGTTGCCTTTAATAACTGATACCACAATGTCGGTTAGCATTGTGGTCATGTTAGAGGGGTTATAGCCCGCAAACCCAATCCTCACTTTTATTGACCCCAGTTTGCGAGTTGGATTTGTCACGTGACCCCTTCACAACGGAATTGTCCTTTTCCAAAAATACCCCTTTCTTATCCCCTTTTATCAAAGCGTTTATGCCCTTTTTTTAAACCCTACTTTTGAAGAACTGTAGCTGCTCATTGGAAGCGTTTCCAATGTATTTTTGTACGCATGCGCACTAGCACCCCCTGAGCATTGTGTGCCAAGCCAGGAACCGATTGCCCGTGGTGACCTCGGAGCCTTTCAACTTTTACGCATTGTTTTGTGGAGAGCAGAGTTGAGTCAGAGATGTTTCTACGCAATTTCAAATAAGTCGTTCGTGGCATTTCTCTGCACTTCCATCTTGTCGTGCTTTTCGAAGTCTTCACAGTATTTCAGTCAAGTTCTTTAAGATCGGTCTGGATAGGATTTGAAGCCTGGATAGAGATCGGATTGTGTCCTATCTGGAGCGGGACTGCAGTTTGAAAAAAAAATTTCTCGACCACGATTAACGAAGTAATCAGCCACCTTGCTTATTGCATCATACGGCCTCGGGCTCTGTGTGCTCATAATGCGGTTTTGTTAAAACAAAGGTTATTCCCATTTATTCTTCCTGCATAAAAAAACACAATCGGTTGCTGTGAGCAACCATTGTATTATGACGCGGTGAAAATTCTGCATCAGGATGTTATTGCCAGTGAATTAAAGTTAAGTTTATAATAACTTGATCCTGCAATGAAGCAGCAGCTCGTTGATGACGTGGTATCCATCAAATAAAATCCTGCTTCAGATGAACTCGGCAAAATGCTAGAAAGCATAAAGCGATGCAAGCAAGACTTCATTGAACACATCATTTCCTCTCTGACGTCACAATCTCTACCCTTCCTCAAGCAAGCTCAGGATGTTCCGAGGTTGTTTCGGAAAACGAACAGGTACGAAGTGGTGTGCATGGCTGAAAAGGTGTTATTTTCGATGTATTTATTTTCGCACTGTAGATAAGTGCTTGTCGAATGCATCAAACCATGGGAAAATATTTGAGCCAAATCCAAAAGTTACAAGATTCTAGTTGTGATGACAAAAAAAAACCTTGTCGTGCATTTGTGATGGTACGTCTCCTTTACCAAATGGTGCCTACCAAGCGAATGGTTTCGCAAAGTTGTCCCCCTCGTTTTTGACCATTTTGGGCCAAAACGTGATGTGTGCTTATTCCGAAGTCAGGGGCAGTGTTTGTTCTGAGGAATAAGCATCTCTCGTTCAGTGAAAAGGTCTTGGGTTCGATTCCCGAACTGCGATTGACACTCTGCGACAAACTGCTCCGGGAAAAGTAGGTGCCTCTAATGTGGCAAAAATATATTAGACTTCTCTTTTCAAAAATAATGGTGTAAATCAAACAACCACCTAAGGCACTGAAAAAGCTTCTGTTCGTCTTGTAATTTCAGTGTAGTAGATTTTCTCGTAAATCAAGAAACTTATTTCTGATCTTGAAACGGATATTGACATTATTTCTACAATACAGACCTGCGCCGACTGAACCGAGCTCTTACGTCGTGAATGTCATGAAACCGATGAAGTCTTTCTATGACGAGCAGGTCAAAGAAGCAGAAACCGACCAACTCTCCATCTGGCTCACACAAGTTGTTGCTTGCATTTCAGAAAAGTGCGTTGTGCCAGTTTGTAGGCCTGTTTCTTGGCCGTTTTTAGTCTCTCTTTTCCTTTTCCATTCAACCAAATTGCTCTATTGACTGTACTTTTTTAGTTGCACTTAAAGATTTTAATGGTTTGTAAGAAATACACTGCTTTGAACACTGGACGAAGCTGGCGTTATCTTCGGAAGCAAACCACTGACTTTTGATGATCACTCATATTGCAGATACTATTCGGTTGTGTCCGATGTCTTGACGTCAGTTCGCAAGATGGAGGAAAGCTTACTGCGGCTGCAGAAGATGCGCGGGGCTAAAGCTTCATCCGGGAACCTTGCAGCCATGGCCACCGGAGCTTCGACGCTGTCCGATGACGACAAGATACGATTGCAGCTCTTCATCGACGTCAGCAAGTTTGGAGAGCAGGTGAGTGGGAGGGTTCGTGCAATTTAAGTTTTGTTTGAGTTGTTTTTTGCGCTTGCACTCGTTATGAACTTATCACTTCGACCTGTGCAGTCCAGCGCACCAATAGTTGTGAAGTTATAGCGCACTAATAGTTGTGAAGTTACAGCGCACAAACTGACTCAGCACTGCACAAGGCTCGAGAGAATCACAAAATCACTTTGCTCGAGTCACCAGTTAGCGGACGTGCGAGCAGTTTTTGAAACGATTAAAGTTCCTTTGACCGAAACGAAATCGAGGATTGAACCGAATATGATTGTGACATCACACAGACAAACGATTTAATTAAAGATCAATGCAATTCGCGCTTAAATCAAACAACGCACTTCTGTAACAAGCACTGAATGAGTGCTCAGGTTCCAAAACGTGTAGATGACCAATTGGTTTTAAACCTAAAACCCGGTTTAATGTTTTGTTTCGATTTTTTGGCATCAGATCAAAGGTGAGGTTGGGGGCAGCGCAGGTCTGGAGGTTGCTTGTACAGGTTTGAGGTCGTCTATAACTTGGAAGCATGCTGCTTTGTGCATTGCTTAGCGTTCGCCTGGTACAAGCAGGCTGGCGACCTGCTGTGTTTTCCACTAAGCTTTCCAGTTGAACGTACTGTGTCTTCATCAGATCCGGTTTTAAATTCAACGTGTTTCTCTTCCGTTACTCCAACATTGACCCAATCCAGACCAAATTGCGCTGCTGTTCTGATCTTTATTCTTACCAATACTTTCCTGTCTTCATCGCCTCCAGATTTTTCATGAAGTCCACGATGTTTTATTTTCTACGATGTTTATACAGATGACGTCATGCGGAGTGGAAGTGACGAAACTCGAGAAATACCAGTCGCTATTGGCCATGGTCACCGATGCGAAGCAGGGAAAAGCGGGCATTGTGACGTAGTGCAGTTGCTCAGCAACCTGGTTGAATGGAAACACACAATGAACAAGTGCAAGGAACTGATTGTTTCACACGAAAGATACAAGCAGCAGCACTGACCATTAACTTGCTCTGGCGCGCGAAACCATGGAGCAACAATGCATTGCTTGAAATGCCATGAATGCCGTGGTAGAATTAAGATTTTGTTTGACAGTTGTTTTGTGTCCGGCCATTCGTTGCGTCGGAAATGGAAAGTTTTGGCCATGACTGGCCGGTGACCAGTTGATTCTGGCCAGCAACAGCAAAGCCATTTGTTCCGTTGTAGATATCTTGCTGACCAAAGCAGCAGTATCCGATGCCTGGTTGCTCCAGGCCTTGCATTAAATGTAAGCAGCAAGGAACATACAGATACATGTGTGCGCCGGTGATAGAGAAGCGTACGCGTAGATGACGCTAGCACATTACTTCGAATACAAGTATGTGAAGTAGAGCCGTCGCCAGAAAGTTTTCAGTAGGGACATCCTTGACATCCTAAATTATACAAAACTCCATTGATTTATAGTGCTTCATATTTCAATTTGGGGCGACTTGGAGTTTTGTTTGGGGGGCTAAGCCCCCCGTGGCGACGAGACTGATGTGCAGTAAAGAGCACACGCATGGATGTATTAGTGCAATACTCGTACATTTAAATTGATAAACGCTTTTAGTTGTTCTGTAGATTGTAAGTGGTTTACTTTTGTATACCAGCGATGTCTTTCGCTATTAGTTTGTCTGTGTTGAATCGAAGTTATAAATAAAACAAGCTTGGATTAGTTGCTCGACACGAAGTATTGACGCAACCAGTGAGTCAGGAAAATGCAGGTAAACATGAACTTGATTTGTTATTTGTTTACAGTCTTCAATTGCGTTGTTGAAAGTGAGCCTGTTGTAAAAAAATTCAGTCATATTGTCCGAAAAGTTAAACAAGTGAATACTGTTAACGGCGAGTTGTAGTACTGATATGGGTCAAATGACCGAAATGTATCGGCGAAAAAAACCAGGCTTGAAGCCCTGCAGGGGAGGAGCGTACCAATACAATCCCTGCCGCCAAGCAGCGCAGTGACGCATTTACTGGATGAGATTTTCGTCTCTGCGGAACGCAGGACCCTTCCGGTAATGCTCTTGTGCTGAATACCAGCAGTTATTTTGTCCAACTCCATTTCGTTCGTGACAGTTTTAACATATGGTTGTGGTGGAAATTCCATCTTCACACAGATTGCATTGTTGAATATTAATTGCACTGCAGTTGCAGCTCCGTTATTACAAAATCCTGTCTATCTACTTGATTTCAACAAAGGAACCAAAATTAAAGTTGTGGTATTCCAAGTTCACCACCTTGAGTTTGGAACATCTTTGGCATCTTCAGCCAAGTATAGTAATAGAAGGGGTTTTCGACCAGTATTTTACGGAGTTTAGAGCGAACAGAGATGAAGTGAGGTTTCTCTTCGACAAATTTTTTAATACTCATGTTTTTGCAATATGGCAATATTCTCAATTCTTTGATAATTTTCATATTTTAGAGTTTATTCAACTTGTGACTTTTCTGCAGCAGTGTTGGTGTGCCCAGGCATGCCAGGCTTCCGATTAACAAACATTGTAACGTCATTGGCGCCCGCAATCTCATGACAGCAAGTTGCGACCTTGCGATAAATCGCAACATGAATAAAGGAACAAGGTTCCACCTCTTCTTCAAAAAATGAACGGCTCACCCGAGAAAAACTTTTGGGGAGTGTGCGGTGTTGATGACTCAATGTTGCTGACCGTCAAGTCACTGCATTCCTGCTCTGCCTGTTGTGTCGACGGAGTTAAATCACAGCCGTTCACAGTGGGTGTTGTGCTCTTACAAAGGTGTGTGTTGTCACCACTCTTCTTCATAATCTAAATGAATTGGATAAAACGTCACAGCCGAGTCGACGGAAGTGTCTTTGTTGGAAGCTACATGATCAACCGTTTGCTTTCGGCGGACGATTTCGTACTGCTTGCATCCTCTGAACAGGTCTCGACTATGCCTCGCCAAGGTCTGTTAAAAGTAAGCGGCAATACACTGCAGCAGGTCGAGAAGTTCAGAACTTCCTGGTGGTATTCACGAGTGACAGAATGCGGAACAAGGAGTCAGACACTTGGTCCCGTCTTGGTGTGGAGCCAGCAAAACTATCAAAGGTTACTGACAAACATGTGGCATTTCTAGACCTCCTATGGCATGGCTGCTGTCGTCGTAACCTCCCAATGGAGAGAAAGCGGATGGGAAATGTGAGCGAGTGAAAGTAAACCTGATGATCTGTGCAAGCTAGAAAAACATTTTATTTGAAGTTCTTCGGAATCACACGTTTTACTTGAGCAGCGATCGAGGTAGAAATAACTGACGAAATCATGTTAAACACACTTTGAATTACACGAGATTTCCAACCAAAGATATTTGCTCGACAAAGTTCAACTTGTGCACTGTTCACCAAATGTATAGCCTAGCTTAAAATCATAACAATTTATATTCTTGTCAGGGATATCTAGAACTCCGAGATATCCCTGATCAGGCCCGTAACCAACTTGGGACACCAGGAGGAGCAAAGAGTTTTCTGAGAGGGGCCCAAATGTTTTGAACTATGTCCAATAGTTTGAAACTATTTTCAACACATTTTGCCAGCTGGTTACGGGCCTGTCACTGATTCTTGTGCACAGTCAGAAGTTCACAACCGAAGATATGGAGAAGTCATGAACCAGGAAGTAGTATTGCAGTTGACTGCATCGCCTTGAACTACTGAGGCAAGCACAAAAGAAAGATGGCTATTCAGGGCATTAACCTAACAGGCAAGCAACCAGCAACAAGAGATCCTTCACTGAGTTCACTCTACCATTACCAGGTTGCACTATCATTACATAAAGGATAAGTGAATTACGATAATTCGCCTGTGGTGACTATCACAGTGACTTGTTACTTATGGACACCATCTAGCGGTGACCATTTGTTTGCATGTGGCGCCATCTATCCGCCGCCACAGTATAGCTGGAGTATCACACTTTCGATTTCACGTGGAGTCATTTTCATCAGTTTGAGTCAAGTAGCGTTATTGGCAACGTCAGGTCGATTCGTGAACGTTTGCTTTTTACATGTTGTTATAGCAATTTTTTCTTAGAAGCATCACAGTAATATTTGCTAAAAGCACCACTTTGCCTAATCAAGATAACATGTTTTTCCTGAACATCACTTTCTTCATCCTGCATCACTGTAGTTTTTACTGCTTGTCTTATAACACCCCCCTTTTCAGACTCTTGTAAGTTCAGTGAACGCACAAACGACTGCCAAAGAACTTTTCAAATGAATCACTGGAACCGCGTCGACAACGAAAAGTAATTCTTTTTATGCAAAACTCCTTAAACTTTTTCGCCGATGATTTTCCTCTGGACATTTGCGAAACGAAGCCTCATTTCAGCATTGCTGTAAGGATGAGCGACTGCCGATCTTGATTTCAGGTGAGGCTTCTGCAGTTCCCGGATGTAATCCCCAAACTTGACCTAAGTGCAAGAAAGAAAAAAATTATTAACACCTTGCTATATTGATACGACTATTAAAATTAATTTCATCATCGACCCTGTTTTGCGCTTTTCGAGTGTTAGACACTGTACAGCAGTTACTCAATTGTTTTGCTTTGATGATAGGGGCATTTAATACCTGCTTAGATTTTCACCTCAGCAATAAATTAATTAACGTATTTATCTCAATGAAGAAGTTTCAGCTGAAGGGTGTAGCCTATGCCTTGATATTAACGACTTTGATTCAACAAGATTAGTTGTACGTTATTACAGAAGATCTTCGATGTCAGAATTATTTTGATCCGGCTCTGGACTCGACCTTCAAAAAATTTTGACTCCAATTCCAAGCGGGTCAAAATTTTTGAACTCTCTCTCCGGGGAGTTTTAATTGGTTCTCTGTGAAGCAGTGGCGTACACAGAAAATTTTCATGAGGGGGATTTCGTTCAGTGGCATAGGGTAGTCATTTGTATTTGATGTGCGCTGTTTGTGACGTCGCAATTTGACGTCATATTCATGTCTCCAAACCAATGTTTTGGCGAAGTTTGTTGACACGATACGCATATTTTTCTACACGCAATCTCCTATTTTATGTATCATTGCATTAAATATAAACTATCAGCGCTCCTAGTTAGGATATCGGAGGAAAATGCACTAAACGCTACGAAACAGTGGCTCATAACTGCGAAAATATCAGACTGCGCGTTAAAAGAGAGGAGTAAAACATGCTCATCTCTACGTCAGAGCAATTTACAACAGCAAAATCAGGCTGCGCTAATGTCTCGTCGAATAC
>JGI24021J15306_10002537_pt1 | contig 19875 bp, 12 predicted proteins | sample Ectturendosymbi1_FD_15306 | JGI IMG/M metagenome (IMG submission 15306)
CTTAAGCACTATGGTAGCATGTTTTCGTCCAAGTCTTTCGTGGACATATGTGATTGAGCTAGTGTTTATGAACCACGATAAGACTCTGGCCGTAAAAGGGTTACAGTTACAATATTGGATGTATGCAGCGACCGGGAAGCCAAACATGAAATGGGGGGCATAGATTTTAAATGGGGGGCTGGGCACCACTGGCTTCCCCGCTGGCGACGACTCTGATATGACATGAGTGTATCTCGTGACTTTAGCAACTTGTGCATAACGTCATTTGCACAAACATAAAAATATTCTTTGGCTAAGTAGATCCTGCTCCGCAACCGAAATGATTGGTAAGTTTTTATACTTACATGCCAATCAACGTATTTGCGAATTGGCCACTGGCATTAGGTAAACATCTGTTTGGTCATAAAAGAAAAATCTGCAGAAGAATTGCAGCACTCACCTCCTGCTTCGCATAATTTCAACATCTTAGCCGGACAAAAACGCATTCATCACGATAAGTTGTTGAAAACAACTGTTGGCGGGTGGTCCGTGAGGTTTTGTTCAGCGTAGCGTATGTGCCGAACTGGAGAGCAGCTTGCAAGGAACTGCTAGCCTGCTATAGCAAGTGACATGACCAAGTCGACTGTAACATCAGAGTTGCTTAAAAGCGCAAGGTGGCTACGAAGAAAGAACAGAAGGATTTAAAGGTATTAGCAAAAATGTCGCGATTGAAGCTTTTTCTCAGCAAAACTGTCTTCACTTGAGAACTTTCTCAATTCCTCAGTGATGCTTTTTCAACATCAGAACATCAGAGAAAAGCAGTTGCGGTTCTTTTTCTTCTAGATCAGGGGTTCTGAACCTTTTTCCCGTTAAGTACCCCCGAGACATAAAACAATCAACCCGAACCCCCAGTAAGCTGACAAATCTACGCGGAGTTTTCAATCGGAACGCATTTTCCTCTTGTATAGGATATTTAAAAATGGCAATAGGCCTACATGAAAACTCAACTGCCATCCAGATACCCCTGGAAATCTTCCCGTGAACCCCTGGGGGTTCGCGAACCCCAGGTTGAGAACCAGTGTTCTAGATCATCGCCATGCGCATTTGCACAAACAAAACTAGTAGCCTAAAGTTAAGACATTGACCAAAAAGTCCAAATTAAATTGTAATTAGTTCTTGTGAATAGAGGTTATTAAACGGCCTTCGCAAATGGAGGAAAAACTTTGGAAGACATATTCTCGAAGTTTTGTTTGTCTTGACATCAACATTTTGTCTTCCGTTTCCATCACCCTGCCAGTGCCTCACGGCAAAGTACTATTACAGGATTTGGTCTTTCGGTTATCAGATGCCGACAGACAGGTCTTTCATCACTGTTCACTCACAACCGGCTATCTGAACAAAAGCATTGTCAGCCCAAGTACAATAACGGTGATGATTTTTTACGTTTTGCACACGTACCTGAACAATTTGGATGTGATGCGTCTTTCTAATGTTCTGTACGGATCGAAAAATGAGCCCCGCAAGTGCATGAATAACTCGACCTCGCTCAGCCATAACATATTGCTTTCCACGAACTCGACAAGGCTATCAGCGGTCGATGCAGTCGTTACCACGGTGGGGGCTTTGCCTTATTAAAACACTATACAGTAAATCAGTTTTTTGTCAATTTTTAAAATATCAAGCCCCTCCCATTGAAAACTCTGCCGAAGGTTCTGTGTCGATGTAAGCAACCGATAGTTGGTTCGCATGTCCAACCAAAATTCCTTTCCGAGTCAAAAACCAAGTCACTGTCCTAATGTGGGACGCACATTGAATGACTTACGTCATAAAACTAAAATTTTGTTTTTCTACCGTACTGAAAGCTTTCGAATCCTTTGGAATCGTAACGACTGTTTGGCACCTTTATCTACTCCATAAGTGTGATAATATAGGCAAGTCTAGTGCCAACAAAGTTAAGGTTAGAAATCCGAAAACTAGAAATAGATTTAACACCAAGGCAAGGCGTCAGTGGACACGTGGAAATCTCTCGCTACGCAGTACAGACACGATAAAAATGGCATGAAGGACTACTGCTTCAAATTTAACATTATCAATGTAAGGAGACGTCCTATTTATGCCACAGGGAAATCATAAACTGGGCTGCATGCAGCCCGCGGGTTGGACATAGCTGGTCTAAACCCTTTTCTTATCTTCTGACCAACTTGGATGAGACCACACCAGTCATGGACGTCGAGAGGGATTTTCCAGAGCAGCAGTAGTGAAAGTTCATTTCACCCCCTCGGAACTACGAAAAAAACGTTTAGTAAAACTTCAAAGTAAAATTTTAAATCCAGGGGTCCTTGCCCCCCTTCCGACACCAGTGCAATGCAGCAGTTCCTTGCACCACTTATCCATATTGTTCTCATAATCGTCTGCAATCTTCCCGAGTACATCCCGCCTCGCAGTTCCGATCGAGGAGGACTGGTTTCGTGTGTCACCGCACGAAAGCGATTCTGACAGAAGCAAATCCTGTCCAGGCCAATGATTGAAACTGGTGGCGCGAGACCACAACAATGAAACTGTGTTGAAATGCTCTGGGAGTTCTTGAATATTTTTTCAAGTTCGCATAGTGTAGGGCTACACATTCGCTGCAATCCTACCCCCAAACAACCCTACGGATATTTTTGAACACATCGGTCGCGACGAGTGAACCGACGACTGACTCAGCGAATATAACTGACGCAACTTCCGCCAGGCGGTTTTAGTCCCAAGCGGCTTGCTGCACGCGCACATGTTGATTTTCAAAAGACGCTGCTAAGCAGCTGGTCGTGTATTTTATTTCATATCTATATTCGCGCTAGAACAGGTCAGGCTGGAAAGAAAGCACATTGAAACGAAGCTTGACGCGCCATCAGCCCATTGTTCGATTTTTTTTCGGACCAGCAGCAGCGCTGTAAGACGGTCACGCTCCATTTATCAAAACGAAAAGCGCTTCGACTGGACTGCATACGGGTTTGAAGGAAAGTTGCTCTTGGCTGTGACCACCACTACAGCTCCGTCTTGATCGACGACGATGCCTTCTCTTTGAGGAACTTAGTGAAGTCGGAAACTTCTCGTCCGCCCTGCAGTAGAAAATGCTCTTTACTTGCTGTTAAATAGTTACTCCATTGTGGATGAGATCTAACCACACACGCAAAAGTTTAAAACCATTCCTTGAAGCGAAACACCTGGTTCGCTTTGCTGTAAGTTCAGACGAAGTTACCGGTAAAATATAAAATATCAAAAGGTGCAGAATATTTTATCTTTTACGAACTTCAAGATAAATGGAAGAGGAATACCACGAAAAAAAACGGTGAAGGCGTGTGGAAGAAGAATAAGAAAATTGGTGTGGGTGAAGAGGGCGCTTTGAATCGATTAAAATGGAGAGGACTGAAATTAATTACAAGTCATCAGGTTAATCCGGCCACCTCCATATTGCGAATAATACCGGATTTAAAACATCGACTACTACTGCAGGACCGATAACAACATGTTGTAGGGCCAAGCACAACTCTGCAATCTTTCGCAATGCATGGCTTTTTTGTTCTCAGTGCTGTGCTTTTGTCCATCGGTTTCCGAAAGGCAAACAAAATCCAAGAGAGCACAATGCGAGTTGATGATTAGCTGCTTAGGTACCAACAATGCATAAAATTAATAAACTTTACAAACGTACTAACCGAGTATTTCTCTGGGTTTTCTTTGTTGTCTTTAGGAGCCCAGTAGATGGTTGGGAAGCCGGAGACTTGGAACTGTTTCGGAGAATCGTTGGCGGTGGCATCCATTTTCGCAATCACTATCTCATCGTTGTCTTTCATCTACAACCCGCGGTAAACGTTATTGTTCCTTAACGAATAACATTAAGCGCGTAGCACAGAAAAACAAAGGCTGAAAGACACTCCGAAAAAGCGGGTAACGAAAGAATGGAAGTTTAGGGAACACTTTAAACCTAACTGTCCACCCACAGAAAAAGCGGTTAGTTCAGAAAGGAACGAAAAAATCCACAACGGAACCATCAACCTGCCTTTTCACCCAACTCAGTCCATTTCGGTTCCAGAGCTTTGCAGTGTCCGCACCATGGTGCGTAGAATTCGATTAAAACGTCCTTGCTTTTGTCCATTACGATTTCATCGAACGTTTTGCCCGTAACAACAGTAACTGGACCGTCGTTGCTTTCCGGGATGGGTTCAGATTTAACGTGAGCCTCGATCTTCCCATCGAGGTAGTCTTGCAAGAAAGCTTTGAACGTATCCTCACTGCAAAAGCACAAATTAGTAAAAAGCGACTGCGAGGCTCAGCAAGACCAAGCAGGAAGCAAAGCCGAATACCAGCAAGGTTCGATTTTATACTGGAGAAATAATCAGGTTCAAATCTAAGCAATATCGAAAATTGAAGCTTAGTGCGACCAACAAGCAACTAGAAATAACGGAAGAACCAAACAGAACAAAAGGTAATTAGGTTTCTTACGCAAATGCGTCCTTCATCACGTATTTTCTTTCGCTGTCATCCAAAACAAGGACGGCTGGTTTTGGATTCTTTGAGTCGCTGTCAGGTTCGGGCAAGACATCAGCTAAACGACTCAGCTCTTGTCGGTTGGCGACACCGAAGTGTAGCCTGTCCGAAAATTCTTTGCCATACTTCATCACTCTGCAGGAAAGAGAGAAAAACCGTCAAGATTTTTTTCTTGCAACCACGAAACCACGACACGCTGCTCTGGAACAAAGCAACCCAACGAAGCCTGCAAGGAAAAAGGGAATTATTGCACATCACCACGAGACTCGGAAATCAAGAAAGCATTAAATGTCGAGAAAACTTAGGTTCATTACTTGTCGCAAGGCGACGTTCCAGAAAGAATTGCGGCCATAGCTGATACAAACACCTCATGTGTGTGCGTGCAGCCGATTATCCCAACAGCGACACAACGACCACATAGCGAATAACCACCAACGACCCTTTGACCATCAGAATCCATGCATTGCGCTCAAGAAGTTGTAATGGTTAGTATTGCAAAAACGAAAAAGGTTTTGAGGCTCTGAAAAACACCTTTTTTTCTCGGGAGAAATTCACAAAAGCCAGCGCTGAAACCTCGTCAGAACTTCCTTTGGCTGGGAACATACGTGGCGGCGTTACAGCCGAATAAAAACACCATGATGCATGCTCAGGAAAAAAACGCAAAGTGAGTACCGATTTCTCCAATAGTTCGAGCCTTTGGGGTTCTTCACATAGTCAAGTTTTACATCCAGAACGATCACCAGCGGCTTTTTGAATTTGTTCATGTTGTCTGGAGTAAGATGTCCACATAGTCCCAAACTGTAAAGAAGTCATGCTTACAAACAGGAACATTAAATGAGTTTTACAAAAATCATGAAGGAACTTAAGCGCCACATGATAGCACATGGGTAGCAAAAGTTAAGTTATTTTACATTTGAAATTTGTGCTTTCGCAATTCACAAAAAAAACAACAGGTCTAACAAAATGGCAAGCTGCTAAAGCTCATGCATTGGCATGGAGCAGGATATGTCGTTAAATATATATTTATCATGCAACATTTTTGTAATGACTGACTGATAACAGAACCATGCGTTCAGATATGTCTACCCATTTGAAATCAATCTATGTGTATCCACGATTTAACTCCTAAAAGCTTTAACTGCAGATTTAGGCTAACCGTTGTGCAAATGATTATTATACCAGCAAGTGCTAGTTACTCATTTTGAGGATTAGTTAGTCTTTTAAAAAGCGCTTCAACCGCCACTTCACACTGTTGTAAAAATAAACTAGAAGGGTCATGAAAAAACTAACACTGTAATAAATTGTTAGAAAGAGGTCAGTTTTTGAAATGTGGCAAAAAAGCGTGCGTCATCCAACCTGTTTGCGTCCAGAAAAGCGCGGCAGTTGGCAGTTGTTGGTTTCTTGTCCATAACAACTTCTTGATCTTCAAAGATACTCTTGAGTCGTTTAGGACGGTACAGCTTGACGACACTGTGTACAAAGCATCATAACGGTCAGTCTAGTCATGACCAGAAGAATATAAAAATAAATTAAGGTTNCTACTGAAACCGGGCAATGGCACCAATGAAACAGAACAGCACTAGCATGACTAACTTTTTAACCCCAGCAGCAGCAAGAACTTCTTCGTTGGTAGTGTGACCGAATTTGTATTCCTCACGGAGGGCTGATGCTGCTTTTTCAAAGTCTTTCTTCAGGTCATCGCTGCCAGCTTCAAAATAACCTGAAACATACCCCAACTCTTAAACTCAATTCTGGCTGAAGACGTTAAGAAGACAAATATCTCGTAAACCCTGGTTTTATATCTCGTAAACCCGTAGTAGTCCACAACATCTTACCATTTAAGCTGCTAGACGAGCCGTCTAACTCTGGGTTCGATCGAACCATTAAAGGTTCGTTGTGTCACTCGGAGTTCGGCATAGGTCTGTTGCAAGTTTTATAACTACCGCATGTTTTCAAGAAATCATGTTTTATTTTTCCAATTACAAAGGGTTCGGGAAAGCTTGTGGAACCTGTTATCTTCAGCAAAGTTAAGATATTGCAACTGTCTTGATTAATGACCAACATAGTTCACACCGGTTTCATTCGCGCTCTTTGCTGCAAAAATGCCAGCAAATGCAATAAGTTAATGCTGTACAATAATACTGGATATAAGCACTGCTACGTTAAATTCAAGTCAACATGGGCTGCTTTTAAAAAATCAGGAGCGCAACGTAAACGAGATTATAGATTGATCATTGAAACATGGCTTTATTCGAAACGAGACAACACGAAACTTCTGAAATTGCAAATGGCTTTGCACATATCATTTCAGCCTGTCACAATGCTGCTGCTACCAGGGCTGTGGAGCCGGAATTCAAATTTTGGGCTCAGGCTCTAGGTATCTAATTTTTTTGGCTTTGGCTCCAATCTTTAAGAGTTTTTGGCTCCTGAACGATTTTGTCCAAAAAAACACTGTATTATTTGTACAATGTCTGTTGTACGAGAAACCAATTATCAGGCTCTGGCTCTACCATCTAAAATTTTTTGGCTCCAGCCATGTAAAATGGCTTGGGCTCCAGGTCCACAGCCCTGGTTGCTGTTGCTAAATAAGTTTTTGTTAATGGCAGGGATTTCAAGAATGGCAGTTTTTATCACCGACAACAATGGCTGTTGCACATTTAGATGAATGAATAGAAATCCAGCTGGACAGTGAATAGATAACGTTAACTCATAAAAATAAAATACATTCAAACAAGGTGGAGCATGGATTTTTGCTTGAAATTTTTGAGTAAAAACATTTAATCATATACCTTCTTCAGATCTCATATGACTGACTCAAGATTATTAAGTGGGACACTCTGCTAAACAAATGAACGGAAATTTGAGTTCTTGCCTAGTGCTGCAGTTCAGAGAAGAGATGATATTGCATAGGGCAGGGGTCCACAAATAGTGGGTCGTGAGACCTTCCACTCTGGTTCATGAAACAATTAAAAATTTGCATTTTAAATTTGCGATTCTCATAGGACAGAATAAATGCAGTCATATACAGTAGAATTTGTTTAATTCATTATCGTTTAGTTTGTCAATTCATTGACCCGGAGGAATCCCTATCTTTTGTATACATTTCTGTTGGTCTAATTCGCCATCGCCTAATTCATCTATTTGCTCAATTCGTCGCCTCTTTCTATTCCTTAGAAGCATTTTGTTCGGTTAATATGTCATTTACAGTTTTGCTTTTGATGTCTAAGCAGCCAGTTTAACACATGTAGGAATTCAAACAAAGGATCTCTATCTACGAATTGTTGCACCCCGCAATTTTTTATCGCATTTGTACACGAGGTGCGAAGGGTGACCCGACCCCCCATTGAGAGAACGTGGAAAGTCTGAAAAGTTTATCAAAAATTTGAAAGGTGTTAGATTAAATGGAGGAGCCTAGACAAAGGAATTACTTGTTGTATTCAACCATAATGCCATAAACTTGTATTTTACTGCAAGTAAAAGCGGTATGTATACGAGTTACTATGATGAAGTATATGAGTTTCTGTGATGGAGTTTTCACCTGTTTGCCTAAATCGTCACTTTTTCTAATCCCCTTGAGGTGACGAATTAGGCACATTCTACGGTACTGTTTTATGTGTTTCTTACAACATTATGCCAGAAAATTGGTACTGTCAATAGTGGTCTTAAGACGCTTGTAGAAAAATACAAGCTTGCCAGTCTTTTGGTGTTAAGTCTATTGTTGAAATTGATCTCTAGTTCAGCTTCTGCAAAAGTAGGCCTATAACTTACATGCACAAAATGGTAAAAAACTTTGTTGTGCCCAGAAAAGTGTTTCAAACATATACCGTAATAAAAGCAAGAGTCTTGCCCCCTTAACAGTTTATTTTGCCTTCCAAACCTCAAAACCTGGCTACAGGCTTGCTTTATGCCAGTTTAAACTTTCAAACGTTCTGAACAGTTCTGACTTCTGAGTCTGCAAATGCTAGTGATTGCAGTCCACATATCATTTTGCACTTGGTTAACACAGAATTGTCACCTCCTAGTTGCCACGATTGATAAATCTTTAATTGCTTTTATAACTTGTGTGGTCATAAGAAGTCTCTGCCTTCTTTAATAATAAGTGAAACTGATTAGAATACCAATTGCCAATTGAATGTGCCATACAAATCGCAGCAAACTTCAAAACTGCATATGATTTTTTACTTGATTTTTATTATTTTAATCACTGATTTAAATCAATCAACCCTTACTAGAAATAGCTGAATTTTCATTCAAACTCTTTGCACATATGCAATATGCCTTATTCCAATATATAAGTTCATAATTCCAGTACCAGTGTATGAAATGAAATATTTATTGAAATGCCAATACTGAGAACTGACAGTTTAGTAATTTTATTGACACTCTTGGCATACATGCATGAAATGTTAAAAAGGTATAATAATAACATACCTGTTTCATGAATCAAAAATGTGTTCTAAAACTATGTTTACAGTCAACAGCCTAAAATGCAACTTTCACTTTATGCCAGTCTACACTTTCAATCTTGTGGCATTCCAACAGTTATGACTTCTGAATCAGCAAGGGTTAGTGACTACAGTCAACATGTCTTCTTTGCAGTTAAATCACATCTGTAAGCTCACAGCTGCTATGATTGATAAATCTTCAAGTGGTTTTAACTTGTGTCGTCATGAGAAGTACTCTTTGCCTTCCACATTAATACTGTTTAGGCTATGTGAAGACCTATTATCCATTTCTACCAGTTTTGCGTCAGATAGCAGGGATTGCAGTTATTCGGAGTTCAGATAAATAAGGTCTAACTGTAGTCTATTTTTTCAGACATTCTGACTGAAATTACTTTATTTTTTAGGTCATTTCTAAAAAATTTCATTTAACACCTTGAGAGCCGGCGTACGATATATTCGTACCTAGATTTCGGCCTAAAACCAGCAGTTTTCGGTTGCCTTACCAGCGCCATATAGCTTCACCGCCAATTGCACTAGAGAGCTGTTCAAGGGCTCAAACAGAGCGGCCAGTCTTCTAGTCTGCACTCTAAAAAGATTTTGGTTGGGGGTTGCGGATTTTTGTGAGTGCCGTCATAAATGAAGTAGTTTTAAGGCCATTTTGGCTCATGTTACCTGGCCTAGGGTCTAACTACTACGCCCAAGTATTTTGCTGAAGTTTTTATTTGAAACTAGGCTCGAGTCTGAGTCTTTTGAATCTTTGATCGACTTTTTAGCGTTTCTGGTTCAGAAGTTACGATATAAAATAAACAAATTTATTATCTAAATAGTCAAATATTTTTATTAGATTAGATCATAACTTTTAACCCAAAACCCCAGCAGGTCATCCAAAGTATCAAAAACCTCCGATTGCGGCCTAGTTTCCAGTAAAAACTTCAGCGAAATGCTAGCATCTAATGGTTTGGGCTCAGGACCAGGTGAAGTGGGCCAAGGTGGTCTAAAAGTCCTCCACTTATGACGTCACTAACAAAAAATCTGCAACCCCCAAGCAAAAAATTTTATGAGTGCAGATTAGAGAAGACTTGCCACGTCTTTTGAGCCTTTGAACAGCTCTCTACCGCTTTCAGCGTCCGAGTTACGCGTGCGCAAAGCCACGTGCCATCCAGTTGTTTTGGCGCGAGAATCCTCATAAGCGGCCGGATGACAAAGTGTTAACATGAAACTGGAGCTTTCAAATATTTTGAAACTCTTCAAACTCACACAAAAATTGTTGTTTGAATACCACCAACTGCCAACAAAGTAACTTACCAATAATAACAGGATCAGGTTTTTCAAGATATTTTTTCCAATCTTCCACAGTTTTTAATTCTTTTGATGCTGGTCCTGCTTGTTTTGCCATGTAGCTAACAATGCCATCTAACAGACACAAATCATTTAAAATATCTAATTTACAATTTCATGTAAATATTGAGCATGTTTAAAAACGATTACTGAATTTATCTTTGAATAGTTTATCAACTGTGCACAACAGAAAAAACACATTGTACTAAAGAAACATATGAATATTACCTGCTTCTCTTGGACCATTGTAGTCTTGGCTTAGGTCACCACTTCGAAATATTTTTAAAGTGGGATAACCACTGACACCGTATTTACCACAAGTTTCCGTGTTCGCAGTGCAATCAACCTACCACCAAACATACAAAAATGATCCCACAACCATTACTACATGAATGCCAACATGCAAAGCTCACCATGCTACACACACACATGATTGCTAAGTTTAATTCAACAGCAAACCAAAACAATTTTTCCCCAGCTTTTGACCTTTGCTTTAGCCATCAATATTTTAATGACGTTATGCCTTACACACTTTACTACAGTTGAATTCTTTTTGAATTGTCTCTGCAATCACGACCAGTAACTTCACTTTGTTGCAACATACTACCTAAATTGGGACTATCGCATCTGTGGCTTGCATAATGCATCACTCTAGTTTTGTAAGTGGTTTGTGATTTTTGAGTCACAAAATGTGCAGTTCAGTTTCTAGTCAGAAAATATATATACAGGTTTAAACAACAGTAACAACTATAACATTTCTTGTTTTACTTAATTCTATTAAAAATAATAATGGTTTTGCATGCTAAAATTATTATCCTTCTATAATGTTCATGACAGCAATGCAAGTATATTAAACAATGTGCTACATCTCCAATGAGATGTTTGATCTAAGTAGTTTTCTTCACTTGGCAGGCATGAAGTTATGATATGGTCCAGTATATATTTCAGAGTGATGTCCATTCTAACCAAGTGTTCAACTTCAAAAGATCTTTAACACAGTATTTAAAACTATGTCGCTTTAGGCACTTTTCTTGCTAAGCTGTATCTGTCATGTAATGATTTTCTTAAGCCATATCACAAACACCTTGTATATTGACACATTATTTTTGTCCAAAATAATACTACACCACTTTACATTCAGTTGCCAATAAGCTACATCTTGGAGACATTGTGTTTATGGAAGGCTTGAATCAAACAGCAGAAATAAGATTACTATCTTACTTTCAGTGAGGCAACAATTCAAGAGTTGGGGATAAAAACCTGGCATGCCTGATTGGGAATACAAGCATTTTGGAGACAGAAGTCCTGCTGAGGTGTTTTTTTTGCTAACACATTTGTCAATTTTTCTGAGACATTTTGGTCATTTGTACCATAGTAGTATTGAAACTCACCACAACACTAATCAGCACTCCAAATTTCTGACCAAATCGACTGACTTTTTTTCAATCAATTAACACCTTTGTCGCCATGTATGAAATATTCGCACTTTTATATCAGGCATTGAACCGCTACTTTCGTACCACTTTGCAACCTCATAACTCTGCAGTCAATTGTGCAAGAGAGCTGTTCAATCCCTCAACTCAAGAGTCTTAGTTTGCAATAAAAAAAAATAATTTAACTCTTTGGCATCAGCTAAGATTTGGGGATTTTTGGAAAAAAACCTGCCTAAACGCACGTGGCTTTGCGTGGGAATTTCTCCGGTCCGGTATGCTCTACAGACCAGGTAAAAGTCTCAAAAGACGTGGCATGTCTTCTAATTTGCACTCGAAAAAAGTTTTTGCTTGGGGAGTGCGTTTTTTTTGTGGAGGACTTTTAGGCCACCTTGGCCCACTTCACCTGGTCCTGGGCCCAAACTGTTAGATGGTAGCATTTCGCTGAAGTATTTACTGAAAGCTAGGCTGCAATCTGAGTTTTTTGATACTTTGGATGACCTGCTTGGGTTTCAAGTTCAAAAGTTATGATATAAACTAATAAAAATATTTGACTAATTAGCTAATTGATTTATTTTATATCATAACTTTTGAACCAGAAACGCTAGAAAGTCGATCAAAGGCTCAAAGGACTCAGACTCGAGTTTAGTTTCAAATAAGAACTTCAGCAAAATACTTTAGCGTAGCAGTTAAGCCCTAGGCCAGGTAACATGAGCCAAAATAGCCTCAAAACTTCTTCATTTATGACGGCACTCATGAAAATCCGCAATCCCCAACCAAAAAATTTATTTTCTAGTGCAGACTAAAAGCCTGTCCGATTCGTTTGAGACCTTGAACAGCTCTCTAGAGCAATCGGCAGGGGAGCTATATGGCATTGGTAAGGCAACTGACAACTGCTAGTTTTAGGCCGAAATCAAAGTACGAATATATCATACCCCGGCTCTCAAAGTGTTAAGTTTTGGGTTTCATTTTTTTTGTGGGTGACATCACAATTGGAGTAGGTTTAGGCCTTAAAGGATGAGGTTATATCAGGCCCTGAGCCCCAAATTCCTCACTCAAACAGTTTAAAATTGTGTAAGTCATAGTTTCACATGTACTTTTAAAGCATTTTTCATTGTTTAGCACTTTACATAGCAGTAAGTTCATCATGCAAAATACCCCAGCCCACAGGACTCCAGGGCAGCAAAAGAAGCCTGAAGTATTTGATGTTATCAGGTTTATGAAAAATTGATCTGATAGAAACAACTACCGTATTTTTTGGACCATAAGGCGCACTTAAAATCCTTTAATTTGCTCGAAATTCGAAAGTGTGCTTAATGTATGAATCTGGTTGTGCTTTCTCATCTTGGACCAATTTTATGTGGTAAACAGTGCTATTTATTTCATTACTAGTTATGATTTTTTTGTAAACAGACCATCGTGTTGCATAATAAACCAACTACAATTGCAATAAGCAGCAAATGTGGTTCGAAGCTAGTACATACCACAGATCCTATTACTCCATGAGGCTCCAGACTACATTGGTGCATACCGAATCAAACACACACACAACTTTTATTTTACTCTATTCGTGTCTAGCGGATTAGGCATGTGTGGTAGATTAAACTCCCTTGAATGTAAAGACAAATTAAACTTCCAGTGGCAACTCTGGCACTCGGGAGTTTTTATGAAAGAGTTTAATACAATTTGACTTACCAAGTTTTGCTTCATTTAATGCGCCTTATGCATAAAAAAAAACAGCTAGCATTCAATTTTTGCTGCTTTGCCTTATGGTCCTGAAAATATGGTACGCAGAAATGAAAATCAGTGAAGAAATGACGTTAAGTAGCACTTTCACATATCTAAAGATGTGATCTTGGTTGGAGAAGCTTTGATAAAACTACCAATCCATATTAGGCATACATTTTGCAGGCTAATGAACTAACTGACATCCACCTGCATTCCTTTTGCCGGCAAAATTGCCACCATCCACACCACGTCTAAACACTTTCAGGGAAGGGTATCCTTTTACATTCAAGTCTTTGCACAATGTTCCACTAGCTGAGCAATCAACCTAACAAGACCAATTCATGCAATTTATACCTGCATGACGTGGCCCTTTATATCTAGAAGGACTTTCTCCATATCTGAATATCATTAAAGTAGGATAACCCTTGACATTTAGTTTCTCGCAGGTCTTCTTATTGGCAACACAGTTTATCTTTAAATTAAACATACAAGATTTCCACTCAATGCTTAGCCACATTTTAAATCCTGCTACATCACTGAATACCACATCTTATTATAAAGCAAGTCAAAAATTACATCTGACCAAACCTAATAATTTCAATTAAAAGAATATATAGCACTTTGATGCTATTTATAACACTTTTAAATACAATGACTGCAACCTCTTTACAAAAATTAGCATAAAGTGATAAATCATCGCATCACATTCATAACTCACACAAAGTATAATCTGAAAAGTAGGAAAATATGAACAAAAAATGACCTACTCCATACATTTTAAAAATCATTTTCTATTCTTTTGCAATACCTTTAACACTAAATTAAAAATGTTCAATACCATTACTTTTGTAAATTTTTTGAAATTCTTAATCATTTAAGCTCCATTTTGCACATTTCATAATACTGCATAAATAATGAACTGCTTTGTCAACAGCAAAATTCTGTTTAGAAGCTTCAAATCTCTTCTCCATTTAGAATTTCCGTACTTTTTCAATATTTGGTACATATTTTGGCCAATTTCAATACTTTTTCAAGGTCTTGAAAATTCAATACTTTTTCAATATTGCATGGGAACCCTGACTGTAACCATGTCCAAAACAAAATGATACCAACTCCTTTTTGCTGGTAGGGTACTTCACTACATCCTAACACAGGGGTGGGCTAATAGTGTCCTGCAGGCCACATGTGGTCCGCCACAGCATTTTTAGTAGCCTGCAAAAGCATTCAGGAAATTCTTCAAATCTGAAGTATCCTCCAACTCATCACAGTTAACATTAGCGCCGGGTCTAACTTCAACTGAGGTTTACTTCTATTTCTATTGAAAGGTTCAAGGTATGGCCCTCCACTAAACGTGGTCTTCTTAAAGTGGCCGAGTCACTTAAATTACCCACCGCTGTCCTAACGTATATTCAAAATGTTGGAGTCACCAGGTACTATTGTGTACTTTGAGCAGCCTTGTATTTAACTACCNAAGTTACTTACTGTTTGGCTCTGATAACAAACATTTTTGTACATAATTTTATGGGNCCAATTCATCACCTTGCCTTATGCCTTGCNAAATTTCGCATCTTTGAACTAGTGAAATGCAGCCCATATTTNATTATTTAAATTAAGTATGCTGGGTATCTAAAAGAAAGACTAGGGCAGACATTCAAGGCACGTGGTATTCAATCACATGAGCAGCAAGCATAACACAAAGAAATAATCAAATTTTCTCCACCTTTTCTACTAACTTGTGCACCAAATCTATGTAATGTTTCTGGTAATTCAAAGGAAGTAATTAATGATTTACTCATCTTTAATCTAAAATGTGTTATTTAAAAAACAAATGTCATAAAGACCGCAAAGAAACAAACTTCAAAGCATTACAGATCTCTGCCAACCATACAGAAGACCAAGAGCAAAATGGCTTATCAGTTTTAGGGACGCAATTTGGGCCCCTAGAATCAGAGATTTCGGGTCCCTATGGTCCATACCAGGTACCTAACATTTATTTAAAAAAAACTGGCTTATTGTTAATTTTTAAATTTCTGAAGGACTCCTTGCACAGAAAGGTGAACACAAGTAAAGTTTAAGCAAATTGACAAAATGTTTTAAGCACTGCATCAATTACAGTCAGCCAAGTTCACAACAGGCATTGTAACATATAAACAGAAGGTACATCACTACGTTCACTGTAAATATCGTCACATATTAACATAACAGGACATTGATTTCGCATATTGCTACAATCTATTAGCTTTGTGCTGATGAACATACCTTAGCCAAAGGAACAGGTGGATCATTATTTTTCAACTTAGTGGCTGCTTTTTCATACTCAGGAGCAAGTCTTTTGCAATGTCCACACCTACAATCACATGTGGCACATAATCATTAAAATAACACAACAGTAAATACTTCATTAAATTTCAAGAACTTGTATAACAATTTCAAGAACTTGTACAACAATTTCATGCAATATTTCTTGAATATCTTTTGTGTAAGAAAGCAGCAATATGAATGTGATTATATTTATCCCCTCCATTTAAGCATATTCATTTAATGTCAGTTGTTACACTACAACATTACTTTTTCTTGAATAGGGCAAATTACCTCAACCTTATGTTAAATTTTTGGAAGGGTTTCTATTGTCATCAGAAATGGTCATGCAACAAGGATGAAATGCTTGGATGAGCACATCGTCCTTGTCAGATGATATAGAACTTTAACCCTCCTTTAAGCCCAACCCTAAACATAAACCGTTCACCGTAAACCCTTAACCATAAAACCTGAACCCAAACACCATAAACCAGTGGTTCTCAAAGTGCTCAATATTGATCCCCAGGGGTCAATTGGACCATCTTAGGGGTCGATAAATAGTCACAGGGTTGAATGGGGATCACTGAATGGCCAGGGGTCATCGAATAACTGCTGGGGTCTACTGGAGCAATCAGGCCTCCAACTCAAAATTATTGTTGATCGGGCAAAATTATTGTTAATTTTATGATGCATTTCAAATAAAAAGTACTCGAATTTATTTTGACACATAGGCTACTTTCCTTGTATTAGTAACTGTTGGGCTAGGCCATAGGGCCTACAGAAAATTTTATACTTTAATTGGGGGTCAACGTGCAGAAAAGTTTGAGAACCACTGCCCTAAACCAAAGAAGTCATAGAAACTTTCAAAAGTACATAAATAGCACTCCAATGAAAGCAGCATTGGTGAGCGCCGAACCGACAACCACTCGCACCCCCTCGACCACAGTGCAAGTGTTATATCTGGAGAAAAGTGGATGCGGTTCTGCACAGGTTTGTTCGGCATGATATATCCAGCAAGGCTTCAACTGCTGACAACACAATAACCACTACCTAAATTTTTTAACCTGAAAAACTCGTGGTTGAATACTATAATTACTTTCTTCCTAAAAGTGGGCACATATAAAAATGATTACTCAGATTTTAAATTAATTGAATTAAGAATAAGTATGACTTACAATAACCACCTTTATTTACAAAAAATTATTGATTTACAGTGAAAATAAATTAACCATCCATGACTTTTAAGCCGAAAAATGCAGGTCAAAGGAAATTGGATTGAGTTTCTTTCAAAATAAATTTCATTGGTTGTTACTTTTAAAATGAGGGTGTATGTTTTCTTTTTTCCAATATCATCCTTTTACTAATTGGTAGATTTACATTAATATGCCTGCACAATCATAGGCAGCTTTTCCTATAACAACGATCTCCAAAAGAAAGTTAAATGAAAAAAGCTATATATTGGCATAATCAAATTCAAAGCATTCAGTATTCCAGGTTTTCTTAAGGTGTTTTATGGAAAGCCCTAGAATCTGAGAAAATGATCAACGGGTCCCTCGAATCAGAGAAATTGGTCCTTGCAGGTCCATATCAGGTACTTGACATTTTCCTTATTTTTTATGTCGTCTTTGCATGTTTTAGTTTTCCGTTGGCATTATTGGATTTCTACAATGGAAGTGGCTATAGGTCCACTGTGCATGGCACGGTTAGAATAAAATGCTGAGTTTATCACTTCAGTGGCATTGTCATGGAAGCATAGCGGATGCATTTACGTCTGCTGTGTGAATTGTTTTCAGCTTTCACCTTAGGCAACTTTTGTTTTAGTAGTGGTTGCACATTTCAATTCATGGGACTAGTTTTTCTATACATTTTTCATAAGCTTCCAAACTTTTGAATTCAGATTTACAGTTTAGGTTTAGGGTATATGTTTGGGGTGAGGTCAATGGTGCACAACCTGCGGCTGGTAATGAATTTTGCAGCCATCCATATGCAATTAAAATATAAGATTTGACGGCTGTGCTAGCTTATATTGAAGCAAAACAAATGCAAGGCAAGAAAATCAGTCAACACGATGCGTAACAATCTGGATGGTATTATTTGTAAAGCCACAACAGTGACCCACACCAAGTGAATCGATCGCAATTTATTGCATAAGGAAACTAGTTTCGTGTGTTACACATCTTCAGTCCTTATAAGGACTCACAAAAAATCTGCACCCCCCAAGCAAAAACATTTTTTTCAAGTACAGACTAAAAGGCCACGTTTTTGACGCTTTGATCAAGTCCGTAACCTGTAAAGGAGCAGAGAAATTCCCGCGCGAAACCATGTACGTGCGTTTCAGTGCTTTTTTTTTAAATCCTTAAAAGCAGCCGGATGCCAACGTGTTAAGAATATTATGTTGAACCATTTCATTACAGTATTTACATTTTTAAAAAGGAAGTAACTACGGATACGCCTGTCCTGATAAAAGGGTCAGTTTGTCATTCAAATGTTGTGGGTCTCGTTGTGTAGTGGCTAGGCGTGACGGCTACTATGCTGATGGTTTTAGGTTTGACTCTCACCTTCCCCACTTTCGTTTTGTTTTTTTACTTTACTTTTTTTCAGGCTTACGTGTTAACATTTAGGGGTTAGTATTAGGTTAGCATTACTTAGGTTAGGATTAGGGCTATGGTTAAAGGGTTTATCTTTCACGTTTAGTTCGTTTCTACCAAGCCTACTGCACTCTCGTCATGCGTAACTGTTATATCACAGGTGGCGTATTCATAAGACAAGTTTTCAAATTTCAAGATCCACAGGCGTATCTTAATCTATAGCCACTGCCATTCAAAAAACTCCACTGTGAAAAAATTGCCTTTGAGTTTGAGGTGTTGCTTTTCACATTTCTTTTAGCACGAGCTATTTTTTGAATGCCCTCAGATTTAACCACACAGCGGGCATCAGAGTATTTGTTTTGTTTTAACCCCTTCAAAAACTTGTTAACTGTCGCGCTCCCAGCTTGAAAACACCGAAATTGTGGTCACTAAGTAATAACAGCTAGCCTACGTACACTGTACAGTAGTTCAGTTGCAACTCGGAATGAAACTATCCATTAATCGCTGAAAATAATAGAACTACGTCGTCAATAACAGATAAACATTTTATTACTTATCACTTACCACGGAGCAAAAAATTCCACGAGGATAATATCATGAGTCCCGATCTTAGACTGAAACGTTGCATCGTCAAATTCCAGAACATCACTAGCTTTCGCAATCGCGACAACAACCGCAAAATAAATAAATAAGTGCTTCATCGTGAATATACTCCTATACAACCACTGTACGAATAACGCGTTTTGCAATCCTTTGCAGATAACCACTCAATCCCAAATCACTGCAACCAAACTAACTGTTCTGTCACGCCGTGTGAGCGCACTCAACGCAGCCACGACATGTTTCCCATGACGTATTTACCATTTCCTTAGTTGGCTAGATTTGATTGGTCAAAGCTCACCGGTTTGGTTCCATTCAGGAAAAAAATCGTTAATTTCTCACGGTGACCAAACTTTTATGTGGCATCGCAATGATAACTTTTTATTCATTTCAAACTACTGATTAAATATTTGAGCAACTCAGAATTGTCAAAAATTTATTTATGCGGTCAACGCGGTCTCACGAACATTTCCTTAGGCCAATTTTTTGAGTCTGTTTGCAAATGAAGTGCAGTGTAGTCCTATTCATACGTACTTTCCACAATGGGGGTAAGCAAGGAATCTATCGGCAAATTTTTAATAGGAAATCGATTTCACGTAAAAAACGCATCCTCAATCTTGAATTTTGCAAGTAAAGTTTGTGAGTGAAGAGTTGAAAGGCAAAGTAAGAGCAGAGTAATGCATTTTTGAAATAAAAGCAAGGCTTAAGCAAGAATGCAATCTTTAAGTGTAGATTTTTGGGACGAAATAAGCTTCCACAAACTTAATAGAACATGCAGCATCGCGTAGCCGTAGGGTACGCGACTTTTCGGTCTTGCCGTTTCGATCTGGCCGATTCGGTTTGGGCCGTTTCGGTGTGGGCCGTTTCGGTCTGGGGACATTTCGGTCAGACTATGAAATCTTGCAGAAATCTTACATGTTCACATTTTAATGCAAACGTACT
>JGI24021J15306_10002538_pt1 | contig 19874 bp, 17 predicted proteins | sample Ectturendosymbi1_FD_15306 | JGI IMG/M metagenome (IMG submission 15306)
TTGGTTTGATAACAAATGTGCTGTTACGCCTTGTGGTACTGCCAAAGAATATTTTGCAATGCACCCGATCTCGATTTACAATGTTGGTGAAAAACTAAGAACATAAACATCAATATTCTGATTGCTAAGGGGGGGGCTTGAACCTCTTCAGCCCCCCCCCTGGCTGCGCCTTTGCGTGTAGGTAGTTTAAAATGGAAGAAATGGACGAAGTTGATAAGAACCATGAGATACACCTCAAGTTGCAATATGTGATGCTGTACGAAGTGGGACAAGTTTCAAGTCTTCAGAAAAAATATTATACAAGTAGCTTATACGAAGGGCGTAGCTGTTAAAATCGTAGCTGATGTCAGAATGGCCAAGATAGACCGCATATCATCAAGAGACGTGGCGGAAAATCTGCAATTGTTGATCAAGCCACGCGATAAGATTCGACCTGCCTGATGCTTAAGCGGATTTTTGAACTAATGTCTATTCTGGTTACCAGGTCAAAAGCACAAATCAATCCTGAGTAACAAGCAATTGGATCAAGTGAACGCTTTGAGGCAACTAAACGGAAGCAGGAAGATTTAACTCCCGACAAAATTTTTAAAAGAATGGCAATATCTGTTGTGGTGGCAAGTCCATCAGTGCGGGGGAAACCATAAAAAATATATGAAGTGCAGAGAAACAAACTTATTTAAACCAAACAATTTTTGCTAGCTACTGTTTATTGCGATTCCCAGCATAGGATGACGCTCACAGACATCAGCAGGTTAGTACAAAAAATGCTCTGCCATTTAGCTTTGAAGATACATGGGTTTGCTGTAAACCAGGAAAACAACGATTTCGCTCCAGTGTCCTCATCGTCCACCCAGTCCCGTCGCCACCGGGGGTCGTTTTGGTGGGCTTAACCTCCCAAACAAAGCTCCAAGACCCCAAAATGAATATGAAACACTATCAATCAGTGGAGTTTTACCAAATTTTCAAATGTCAAGCCCCCTGCACAAACGCAAAGATCTCCTACTGGAGACTTTCTGGCGACAGTTTTACGTCCACCAATTCCGATGATGATAAACTCAACTTGGAAACTTCTCGACAAGATGGAAAAATCAAAACACATTCGCTTAGAATCAATGAAACATCGTAATATTCTGGGTGTAACTACAATATTGTCCTGGTTAAGTTCGCACCCGTTTAATTTCGCAAAAAATTATGAAAAAATCTGGATTAAACTTGGTCAGCAATTTATTGGTATTTACAGCAAATCAAACATGACAACTTGTCAAAGATAATGTTAAACACGAAACATTATGGTGCTAAAGTTCAAGATTTAAACAAGTCATAAAGCGCCAGTTGGTACGTATTACTTTCTTTTACGTTTTGCTTCCACAATCACCACCCTTATTTTTCGCTGAAAGTGTTCGAAGGAATATTTGTAGTTCATCATAATCATCTCCTGCTTGCACATCAGGGCACAACCACTGATCCTTACCCTCAAGGACTTTAATGCACATAATTTATGCTCAAACTCACTGAAAATGAGATCGTTTTCTGCTGTTTCTCAACTATGTGCACAAGCTTCGCCAACCGCATGTTTCCAGCACCTCACTGAGATCATCCAAAAAAACAAAAAATCAAGTACTTCTCTGTCCACCACTCTGCCCTCTTACCGTCAAGAAAAAGTTGTTTCAATCTTCGGTATTCTTTAAATCAGCTAAACTAGGATGGTTCAAAATCACCNTGATGTTGATATAATTGTTCAACAATTTCNTTCCGCTCTGTAAATCTGCGGACAGACGCAACAACTTTTTTATTTTTATGTCTTCAGACATTAGAGCAGAATGTTTACATATAACCTCCCGCTTCGCACAGACTTTTCTCGCAACAGCCTCACTCCGTACTGTCGCGCGATGCTTCGTTAACTTGGATCAGTTGGATGGTTTGGCTGACTCAACTTAAGAGTCTAATCCCAATCCCTGCGACTCATTCAAACGCTTGGCTTTACCTTACATCGTTCGTGAAGTTGATAGCTCAACGTAAAGTGAATACTATACGCCTTGCTAAAAGGAATAGTCAGCTTTAATCAATGCATCAATCAGTCTCCAAACATTAGCCCAGCATCTTTTTGCTGATTCAGTAAAAGCACAATTGCTAAGTTCGCACAGACGGCTCAGAGTAACTTGTGTAACCGGGAGATTACTGTACCAGATTTAGAAACGCTTTCTTCTACTTTTGCATAAAGTGGAAAAAATCGGCCTTTCGTCATAACTGTGTGCTAGCCAGGTCGTAGATACGGGGGCATCCGGGGTGAGAGCCCAAAATTTTGTTTTGCCCAGAAAAATTTGTGTTAAACATGTGATATAAACAAGAATCTTGCCTCTTTAAAAGGTATTTTGCCCCAAACCTTAAAACCTGGCTACGGGCCTGTGCCGGGCCATACAACGCCACCCACCAATCGTTCAAGAGGTTTCAGAGATTGTCACTGCTCTTCCACAAACGCAAGTTGACGCAGAGCGGGCTCTTTTCCGCTTTACCCATGGTGAAGTCAGAGAGCATCGACAAGCTGTTTCCACCATAGTTGTCCTACACGTTAAAAGTAATGCTGTGTGGCTTGTTCTCTTTTGCTGCATCTGTCGCAAGTATTTCAACATAAGGAGTCACTTGATTTTATGAAACTTCCGTTTAAACCACAATGCTTGTTAACAACAGGTAAATCAATTGCAGCGCAACATTACATAAATCAGTTTGTTTAAACCGCAAGTATTGCTGTTGACACACTAAGATTAACAATGTTGCATTGTGCATGTTTTTTGAGACTGACAACTGCAAATCAAAATATTGCAATTTTCATTCAGAACTATTAAGGTTGGTCGTACCGCGTCTGTGTCTGGCAGCGATATTGCGCAGCGAAAAATTGCCCAACGATGTTGACTCCAAACATTGCCGTACATTGGTTTGGAACCCACTTACTTTCAGCACTAAACCACTACATGCGAGATGTGACCACAACCACAATGTCGCGGGACGCATTAATCTGCTAAATATTTCCGAGATTGAAGTACTTCTGCCGCTATAGAGTATATTGGCAACCCACTCAAGCATCCGGCCGAACTTGACGCCTTTTTACGACTTAGCAAATAGACTTGGCTGGCCTGAACTTCCAGTGACACCAAAAAACAGATGGTTCACGGTTATAGCTTAGTGATGCAAACGGACGCCGTGAGAGTTGGTATTGTTGACTCGTGATAAAGCTTCCAGGGAAAGCGATGCAGTGCAAGTGTAGGTCAAGTCATTGCATTGCAAAACAAGTAGTACCACAAAGATACCTAAGCATCCAAACGTTAGCTCCCTTACTTGCAATACACAACTAATAACATTTATGGGGTCAAGCACAAGTTCGCAATACTGCTGAAGCGCACGAGTTGCAACTTACAGCACGTCTGCTCCTGCATTTCGACGAAAACTTCATGCTGTTACCGTTGAAGGAGAGGCGAGCGTAACTGGATAAAAGCACGATGTGATCTGTAGGCAAAAACGCCTGCGATCTATAAGGTGTATCTCCAGCATGACGACTCACAAAGAAGACCAAAGTGTGTTTATTGATGGGAAGAGAAGATGCAAAGGAGTTTGTACAAACAGTAAAGGTGATGGATCGGTCAGAAAGAACTACCGAACACTGTGGACGGACACTGAACGCATGAAACAGAAATGTACAAGCGACGGTGAACGTCGTCGATCCATGTGCGCCTTTTACCAACCTATAGTGTTGGTGGTGACGCTGGAATTTAGTAAACACAGGATCTAACAGCAAACATCCTTTGCCTTCATCACGAGCAAACTCGCTTGGCTGGTCGTGGGAAATCAAACAAGTATGAAAGTAAAACAACGACGACCGCAGAAAACCACGCTCCGCTCAGCACCATCGCAATCGCAGCACACAAGTTCGGGCATCGTCAAAAAACATACAAAAAGCAGTGGCGACAAAAATCAAATCCAGGCGCGGTTTACGTCGTCGACTGAGCACTTAAAACCAGTGGCGAAGCACCCAAGGTGGAAAACGAATGAAAAGTGAAAACAGCAGCAAGACCAAGACATTGCTTTCAATAGCAAGAACTCTCCTGTCTTAGATAAGGCACGACGCGCAGGGTTTTCGCTGAAAGGAGAAACGAAAGATATGATGATGCTGAAGAAGGGTTACAGTGGGCACCGACTGGTTGCGTCGAATCGACCATAAACATTAACGTCTGATAAAATTAAAAAAAGCTTACAGTAGGTTCTGACAGGGAGCGCTAAAATCAACGCCATACGGTCAGGCACAAGGAAGGTGTGTTGCAAGTTCGCTGATCCCTGGGGACTGAAACTCTAAATCTAATTTGTAACTAACGCAGATTGCGAAGGTTAAGGGCGTCCGCTATGCCGTGCATATCGGATAAAATGCTTGACGATTTGGTCATAAGGGTACAAAAACCGGCAGTTTCATCCGATGGCCAATTGAGCGAGCCCTATTTCTGGCAGATGTGACAATGAAGCGGTGTGAAAACATCGCAGCCACGAAACAGTTGGCCCCACCCACTCAAAATCGATGACGAGCACGTAGGCGCCTTGTCGGTTGAGCAAACGCGGTAGATGTCGGAACATCGGTCACCAACAGCAAACGTGTCGCTATCAGTGGCGTGAAAGCGTCCAAGGATGAGAGCGGTGTTCCGCAAACAGCACCGTAGGTCCCTGGCAGACAAGTTGTGTGTTTACCGGTCGTCGCAATTTACGACCCGTGCAACTCCAACGCAGCCGAGAAGCTTAACACGCAATCAAGATGTCGGGGAGAGTCAATCACGTAATTTTGGCGTAGTTGCAACGCAAGTAGTTTGGAAACAAACTTTCATCAAATGAGCGATTCGACACCTGCTGACGTGCGCAGATGACAAGGAACTGCCAGATATTTGGCAAGTACTGCCGAGCAATATATTTGTGCGCACGATCATCTAATGTGGTGGCAAGCAATAGCGTTGATAATGGGACGACGTGATGTTCTTTTTTCCACAAGGAGACAACTGTGGTTTGAAATGTGCTATACCGAATAAAAGCTTTCCTAAACAGCCGCTAGCTGCGACGTTGTCTTTCACTCTTTCTTGGCCGTGAGTGTTCAGCTCATGCGTTAGGTACGAAAGTTATGACATAGGCAGGGAACAGTACGCCGGCAATTGTTGCAAAAGTCTCGGTGAAATTCAAATAAATGAAAAGTAGCAATCGTTTTTTGAGGATCGGCAAAACACAGCGCCATTGGTTTGAGGTTCCAGCATTCACCAACATCAAAGCACACAGGTTCTATAGTAAATTGGCGAACGCAAGTTCGTCTGTTTTTGATGCGAGAGCCAGCAGTGGGTCGTTCTCTTGATCCGTCGCATATACGGGAAGGGCAGACTGACCGTCTGGCGCAAGCTGCAAATAAATAAAAAACGATCAGTTTAGCATGCAAGCGTTTATCTAGTCACACCGTATAAAGATTTAGGAAAGTACCAGACAATGTCATGCTTGTCATTGAAGATCACGCGGAGAATCGTGAGCAGGCGAGCAGATAGGTTTAGGACTTCATTTCCTAAAACCACTTGAAGACTTCCAACCATTGTTGCGATAGCAGGCTACTTACTGAGAGTCAGAACGCATTTTAGCACAGGAGCAAATGTCACCCAAGGATATGTTTGTTACCACCAAACAGCAGTTTTTTGTTTTGCTGTGCAAACAACTCGCCAACATGTTTCGAAAAGCAGAAAGAGTAGAGACGATGCAGGCAATGTATTCCCACGAAGACATTTGAAATGCGGCCAAAGTCGACTAAAAGCGATTCTTAACAAAATTCTGACAAAAGGGTTGACGTCAGGCGGTCTGTCACGGCAGAGCAGGTCGGGAGTTAAGTCTGTGGGTGGGCTTGACGTTTTAGTCACGCTTGTGGCGGGCGATAAAAGATAATGAAAATGTATGGTGAGCCTCCACTCTGCGGTAAATGCCGCTCATACAAAGGCCCACTTCTCCCGTAATGGCCCACGCAACTTCCAGGACTAAGCCAGAACTGCGTCAAGGAACGTTTTTGTCGCAAGCGAGATTCGCACGAATCGAGTTGTAATTTGAGATGGCGAAGAGCAACACGGGCTTATCTGGAGATTTCGGCTACAGCCCTGCTACGACGTACTGACCACATAATAACTGTTTGTATTATGTGCCGAAGACATTCCGTGCACACCACGCACTCGATTCAACTGGAGAACCTGTGTCGAGAAAGTTGTGATTGCAACAATTTTTCTCCCACAGAAAAAAAAATTAACAGAACGTTCAGACGATATAGCATGGGCGCAAACAAAGAAACCGTTTGAGTAACGGTGATACAAATTTTCGGCTATTATTACGTCACGAACGATGTATGTCTCTACGGTTGGTCCGTTGTCGCCATTACTTCGCGAAGAGTTCACGGCTTTTAGCTCGATGGTTTATCCACGTGACCAGGATGTCCCGGGACAGATTGGCGAGGCTAGTCACAGTGCAGCGATGTCCAAACCAAATGGCTTACTGAGCCAAAAAGTATGTCACTATCTTAACCGGGGCCGCACATTGAATGGCTTACTTTGATTTACAAAACTAAAATTAGCTTGAACTAATACACTGAAAGTTTTCGAATCATAACTGTCAGGGTTGCGGAGCCAGAGTCGTAAGGAGTCGGAGGTTTTTGGGTAGAGTCGGATTCCTAACAACACTGGGGGTCGGAGTCGGATTTTTTTGTCCGAATCCGGATGTCCAATTTGATCGTTTTTTAAATCACACTCTTAAACTGGGAATTCCTGTTGAAATGATACAGTTTCTTTTGAAACTTTTGTTGAAACAGAGATTTCTTGCTGTGCACCACGATTCCGTTGATTGTAACAGCCAAATTTCATTTCCTTTATGTCAAGGAGTCGGAAATTTTGGAAAGGTCGGAGTTGGAGTCGGATATTTTACCTCCGACTCCGCAACCCTGCTAACTGCAATGGTAACAAACGGATAAAGTGGCACTGAGTACAACCTGCATCAAAAACGTCAAACCCGAGATTATCAAAACAAGGACAGGTTGTCAGTATGCAGGATACTTTTATTAAACTGGGCCGCACAAAGCCCTCGACTGAGCCGCATGCGGCCCGCGCGCCGCGGGTTGGACATAGCTGTCCTAGTGGCTACACCCACGGGAAAGCGGCCCAGAGGTTGATCAAGGACCAGGTGCTTTGATTATATTTCCGACCTATCTTGGTCCCTAATTGATGTGGAGCCAGCAGAACCGTCAGGGATTGCTGAAAACCGTGAGAGAGTCCTCCTACGGCTGCTGCCCCTGCGACCCTCTCCATAGGAAAACCGGGTGTGAAAATGAATAATGAATGAAAAATTGCTCTATAAATCTTTTTCACAAAAATCATTACGCGAAAAAATCACAAAAAAACTATTAAAAATCTTTTTTCACACAAAAATTTTATTATTTGAAAAATTATGTCAACTGGCAAAATCTTTGAAACTGAAAAAAAGTTTATTCTCAAAAACATGAAGAAACAATTTAATGACGAATTATTTTTCGTTACTGAGCCCACCTACGCAAACGAAGTGTTTCCAGTTGACGTTTGTGAATAAACAATGCTGTGAATGCATGCTGCATGTCAGTTTTCACTGAAGTTTTTTTCATGCTAGTATTGGTGAACAAGTTAACCAGTACATAAAATTTTAATAAATTTGATTTAGATTTTCATTTTAACAAGTCTTTTATTGAGCTCTCACCAGAGCCCATTATCAGTCCTTAAAATGCAGTGAATGTAAAAGGGGCTGGGGTTTAACTACAGACCCCACTGGGAACTTACATTCCCCAAACTCCTGTCTGTATTTGTGCAATAAGCTTTAAGTAACCTCATAACCTATCCAGTAGTGGAAAATGAGGAGCAATCCTTATAATCTGAGCTATCTGCTGCTATAATTGGCAAATCTAAATCCTCCATAATTCTAGGAACAACCACCATTCTAATGCAGGTTAAGAACCGAACAGAAATGTACAAGGTCTGCAACAAACGCTATTAGAAACACGCATGATGACCTTTCCTCATACTTTTGGCCAAGTATTCCACGTTACACCTATGCCATTTATCCACTGTACTTAGACTAATGTAGCTGCAAGGTGGGAAATGCAAAGCCACCTTAGGAAATGTTTCATTGCTCCTGACATGTATTTTGCGCTTTCCACTTGTTGTAACAACAGGCATAATTTGAAATCAACTTAAGAAAAACACATGAGACTTCTTTGAGAGCACGCAAAGCAACATACCATAGATGAAACAAGGTTAGCGATGAATTATTACACAAAAAAATTGCAGTAAAAACGAACATGTGCATTTTAACATGGTTTATTCGTACCCAAACTTCAATGGGAAACGCTTCGTTGGTGGAGATGGAATCAGTGACGAAAAAAATCGTGATGGGAAATTTTAAAATATTTTCAGTTCGAGGGAATGTGTTAATCAGAACAATTTTTTTAAATTGTTGTTCTGAAAATGATTTTAGAGTGATTCTTTAAAATGTAAAAAAAAATTACATGGCGCAAACGGGCCACCATATAGGTCTATATGGGCTTTTCCAAGCTATAGGAGGACATCACATTGGGAGTGTAGAGCTCGACCAGTACATCGCCATGCCTATACAAATTGACCGATATAATGATGATGCCGGTGTATCGTATCGGCATATGTCCCATGTATATATCGGCAATATCGGCTAATGAAAGCCACAACGTCATTGTTTCGTTTGGCTGTTAGAAAGCCCAGGTTGTTACTTCTACTCTTATATTTTGAAGCTAAATTTTGTACAGTTCCTTACGCGGCGTAACCCTTCGACAACTTGAATTAGTGTACAGACCGGTACATAAGCGCCCCCAAAATAAACCGGTTATGGCGTAACATGCACTCGTAGTGAGTTTTCACAAGGTAAATAAACGACAGACAGGAACAAATGGCGGCTTGTGCTGTGGCGTTTGCTTGTTTTAGTGACTCAGGTCTGAGCGGCATTTGACGTTATACGGCTCTTCATCGTAACTTAAATTGTTAATGAATAAACCATTACTTTGAACGAATGCATATTTTTCCAGGTATTTCTTCAGTTGTGAGCTATATTGCATTGTATTTTATCTTAAACTGTGGTTTGGCTAATGCAAAAATATCGACATCGGTTATGGGCAACGAAAGACTACAAATATCGGTGTCGGCCCAAAGTTTTATCGGACGAGTTCTAGTTGGAACACTGTTAGTTGGCTGAAGGCTGAATGCGCGGAGTCGTAAATACTCTCAAGCCCATCCATATCATTAAGCAAGTAGTTGACAGTATTCAATTCAAGCTACCTCAACAAAAATGATTTCAAAGTAAACACCTTTTGCTTATCATTGGGACTTCAAGTAAATCTTTATTGTGACATGAATTCACAACATTGTCGATATTTCAAAGCTTATCAACTGGCAAAGTCAACAACAGTAAAATGCTGGACAGTCTAAAAATGAGTGCGTGCAAAATATCGCGTTAATGTGTGAAGACTTAGTATTGTGTATTTTTGGTTACATGCAGGATTTGCTTTATGAGCCTAAACGAGTCTGCAAAGATTTCTTGGCAAGGCTTCATAACCTATCACGAGTGTGAATGAAGCTAGCATGACTTGACAAAGAAGGTCGAGGAATTTCGAATTAAATAAACTTTTAGGTAGCTACTCACTAAGGAACTAATTATTTTTTCAAACTTATTCGGACAAACATATCATAACTCAATTTCACAGTGAAATCAGATACTTTAAAACAATGGAGGCGATTCTTCCAACACAAAAAAGAAAATTTCCCAGCATTTTAACCTGGTGATTGATGCCGACGCTTGTCAAGAAGAAAGGGATTTTTCTTATTCCGCTGTTCTGCAAAGATTTTTAAAACTTGTCTGCGCATAGCCAGAAAAACGCACCCCGGCAATGCCACACGCAACCAAGCCCGAAACAAGGTTTACTGGTCAGCAACGTTACCTGGTCGAGCGCTTTGGCAATTGTCTTCTTCACCCTGTGCATGGTGAGGCGGGCAGCTGGGTTGGCACACCAAGTTTCTTTCATGACCCGCGTTAAGAGGGTCATCGTCTGCGCAGAGAAGTAAAGACTTTTAATGAACAGCTCGCAACTTCCTGCGACGGCGCTAAGATGATGATGAATCGAACTTCAAAGTCAAAATGTGCAGCACTGACAATAGCGAATGTTCTGGTATCACCTGCTCATGTCAAACCAGCACACCTGTTAGCTAAACAGCTTATCTAAGCTTTGGACAGGTGCCCGGCGAGTGAAAACCTCAGTGTGCTCATTTTTCACCGCACAACCTGCAAACACGACCGCAGGTGGATGTAGAAAGTCAATATTGCGAACGCACGCTACTTCTAGCAGTGGCGACCGATGAGATCAAACACAACGTTATCGCGCGCGCGCTCTTGAACACCGTTGGTAAGACGGCCGTTGCGCACAATGAGCTTAGGGCCAGCACCTCCACCAACGTGGCTGTGAACAAACACGCACTCAAAATTTATGACAAGTCCACGCACCGGATCAGAACTCCAGCAGTTTGGGATGACAGGCCGGTATTCGTCGATGCAGACGACCTTGCGCATTTCCTCAAAGCTGGGGTCGTAATTGACGACGTCATAATAGGGAGGCTTGTACTCTTCTGCGATGCCTATAACAACAGTGCACGATGCCGCAATGGAAAACACAAAAGTTGTCAGCGCGCAACTGCACTACGCGCCATTTTTGCCACCAAATTTTGCAAATAAACACACTATTTACTCAACGCTCCCACCCAGACAACTATTAATCAGTTACCGAAAATCTATTTTATGAATGGCATCAATATCGTGTCAGCAAACGCATGAAGTTTTTACAAGCGTGTAACGAGTCGGAAGTTCCCAAAATTTTTCTATATTTTTCGTCAAACCAACTTTAATTTAATGGCGTGCGTCACACCAAACATAAAATCAGATGAATTCTATAGAATGTGCACAATATTTTAAGGCGCTTTAGGAAGAAAGAAAATAAAATACCAATCACACCTATCCAAAATAGCCGAAAATCTTTCTTCGCACGATTTCCCGAAACGTTTATGTTCTATTGAAGACCGCACGTGCACTCAACTAGCAACCAACCAAAGCCTCCTAGAAAACATAGTGTGTCTATCTAGGCCTTGAACCAGCACAACGCAACGCAAGGTTTCCCGTATAACCGTACGTTCTTCTCAGAATGTACACTACGCGGCGGTGTTCAGTTCATGCTTGGTCAAGCGTCACACGAGAAGTGCTAAGGCGCAGGCAGTTTCGTGAGCTGTTTTCTTTATTGCTTGACAATAGCAACATAGCTTGGCGGAAAGCTGCTTTATCGATGTCCTGCCATGGCTTTATCGATGCGCTCTAACGCACTTCCATGAAAAACAGCAACGAGGTTTGATGGTAAACCCCAAATGGACCACCAATCCCGGTACGTGCGACCCGGAATTCAGACGTGCGCCTTGGTATGGACGACAGTTGCTTGCTCTGTGAGGTTGCTACATACTCGGTGCTACTGCCATCAACTTGATGCTTCATCACAACGCCAGCAAGTCACAATTTGCCAACGAGCAACTTGTAACCAGCGCGATACTGCGAGGTTTAGGTGTTGAGCAAAAATATAATAAAAAGCTACAATATGACGCGCGAATCAACGGCGTCCGGAAACTGGAGCAACGAAAAACGCTTGTGCGAAACAAAGTTCCCATCGAACTTCCTGCACGTAAGGCAGAATGCTCAGTAAAATACACAACAATACCGGTTTAACAGTAACAACATGCGGCTGCGTTTCCTTTCGCTACCTCCGGACGTGCATCTTTTGGCGAGTTCCCACAAGACAAGGCCGAAGGAATAAACATCGGCTTGTTTGAAGCACTCGAAGCCGTTTGTGTTCAACGTTTCGTCCAATACCTGCGAAGTAGACTTCTTCAGTCAGTGTCGTGCCCGCGTTTCTCCAACCGTTTCAAAACATTATAATATTTTAAAGCAAACATGCTTGAGCATAAATCGTAAGAGGGGTAGGCATGCACCGTTAAAACCAGAGCACATCTGCAGGAAACGCTTGGAGCCTTCAAATAATAAAATCATCAAGCAAGTATCAAGCAGCGGCACCGCTCCACACTAGAGAAAAATAGATTTCCAGATTTTTGCAAGTGCCAGCTCAAGTTGCCACGACTTACTTCCGGTGCCATGTATCGCTTTGTTCCCACGCGATGATTGTGCTTCGGGATGCTTATGGCGCCATCAGCTGAAGAATGGGTCACTGCCAGGCCTGAGGAAATTAACGAGCGGTTTACAAGCAATCAAATGCGCAGTGACACGCAGGTCCGAAACGAGGGGGAGAGCGGGCAATTTCTCCTCGAAAGTTTCAAAAACACGATTAGTTGCCAGGTACAGGCTGTACCTACAGGAACAGCAACAAGTCACAATAATTTTGGCCCCCATCCGAATATATCAGCTGCTTGCGGCCCTGGTTACACTTAAGTGAGCTCCTCGAAGTATCAGTGCACAACCTTGCTTTGTGACCTGCACCGCTGTCGCAATTAAAATCAAAGGCAGCGCGAAAAACATGTGCAATGCAAGAGCCAAGGTGTTGCATTAGCCGCTCTAGCCTGTTTCCATCAGATGAAACTAATTTTATTTTTCCCAGCTGAACTGTGTACATGAAGGGTGGTGGAACCTAAACTGCAGAAAAAACATCTAGGGCAGCCCTTCTCAAACGGATGGTCCGCGGTGATCGTAGAGCTATTTGAAGTGGGCCGCGAAGGCCAAAATCTTGCAGAGCAAAACGCGAATGCTTACAGTGTAGCAACGTATGTCGAATGTTATTGAGTAGCATTTCTAAGCTCGAACATTGGGTTATCACTTGCACTGCACAATTATGAAATCAGCTGTCTTTATGGCTTGGATGAGACTGCGCAAGGATCGACTGGTTGTTGACGCGTTTTTGACTGCATCTGCGACTAAATACGTGAACATATTTACAAATGCTTTTGCTACAATGCCTTATAGCAAGCTTAAAGCAAACCGCTGTAGAAGTGGCCGCGTTACTGAAAAAGTTTGAAAAGCACTGTTGTAGGGGTTCTATTGCTTTTTCAAATGTTAGAACGGCACGATATGATAAACCGATAGAACTGAATAACATGTTGTTTAAAAAACAGCTGACTTTTCCGAAATGATAATGCCGCTCGTCCCACATTCATCTGATAGTTGAGAAAAAGAGTGCCAGTGCTTCAACAAAAGCTCTCCGTTGCTTTTTAAAACTGAGTGCAGTTTACTTAAAGCCCCTTTCCCAACACTTGATTCTCGGTCTTCGTGAAGTGGCGTCTCAACCATCTTAAGGACGGCTGCGTAAGCACGGGTTGAATAAAGCAGACGATTCAGGAAGGTGATATGTTCATTGGTGTTGGATGCGCAGTTAACGCATTCCACATGTCATTATAGCCCAAGTTTCCGCAAGTTATTTCAAAGCCCAAGTTGGCACTTCAACACAACAATCATGTTTTGAAATCGCTCTTTTTCATGGAGAAACACCTGGTAAAAATTTAGCTGATTGGCAACACATACGACAAAATATTGTTTACGTAAGTAGCATGTCCTGAGAGTTGTTCTAAATCTAGTTCACTTTGCCACCAAATTTGAATATTACGCTACAGCGTATTGAAAACACCTGACGCAAAAATTAGTTAAAGCCGAACGCCTAAACTGGCCATACAGGACACTGTCGACAAAAAGTTTTTGACCCATCACACCTCTTTCCCATTGGCAATTGCAGCTCGCGCAGGTCTCCATAGCGCACAATGTCACTTGACATGTACAGCTCGCCAGCGCCATCTACCCGTTCGTACACACTTACTAAGGTGCGAGTGCGATAAAAACAGGTCAAACACGCCTGGCTTCAGTGTACAAGCATGACAGTGTCAGCAGACGGTATTTCAGGGCCATTGCCATTTACGCTGGATCCCACTTATTTTAGCACAACCAACTTTCAAATAAGTCAAATATATCGCGGCGTATTTACCAGCGTGATCGCGTGCCAAGCAACAAAGAAACTACGGCAATACACGTTTGATGCAACGGCATCACAACAAAATGATTTTTGGACAGCTCATCAAATGCAAGTCCTATCTTTAAAATTCGCGATCGCTGCGGGAGATTTAACACGCTGCTAACCAACCTCAAAGTAAATCGCGCAAGAAAATAGTTTAGTTTTTTTCATCGAAGTGGTGCGTTTGTCGATAATACGCAACACAGAACGGACGTCGTGGTGTCATTCTATAGCTTTATCAGCCGTTCCTTAATGAGGCAGGTGAGCGAAGTGGTGATAGTCAAACTGCAGCGCGACGCCCAACAACCACAACTATATCTCCGATTTGACGGTGTATTCACGCACAATATATGAAATTTACATGTTAAGCGTTTCTTTAGTAAAACCTTTCTTTTGCCTTTAATCATTGAAGCACCCAACAAGCTTGAAATATAATGCGACAGTTTCTACTTGTTATACATACCTAGGTCAGCAATGCAGCAGGTTAAGTCAGCCTTCACTAATATGTTCTTGGTTTTGATGTCACGATGAGCTATGGCTGGTTTGCCCTGAAAATATAAGTGTTGAAGTTTCGTTGGCGTGCAAGCGGAAAAAGACGAAGAATAGCAACTTTGATTCATAACACCAAAAACTTCTATTTACGGATGACCTTCAACATCGCGCAGCAACAATATGGCAAAAAAATCGACGAAATCTCGCACAAGTTGGGAAATCGAAGAAAAATTTTGCGCGTTCTAGTTTTGCGGTAATTGGGAAACATCGATCCTCCCCAAAAATTTTCAGCTAAGTGTATCTTTGTTTCCACCCGCCGCCAGAACTTTGCAGCGGGAGAGGTTGAAGAACCACGGGGCAAGGTTTATGTGGCATAAACACTACTTTTGAAGTCAAACTCGCTTTGGACTCTTAGAAATCACCCGCAACACCTGCAAAGCGTAAAGCACAGAACAATAGTTGAAGCAGCTTCTACTGAAATATACTGAAACATACATTCGTCAAAAATAAAAACTGTGCGAAAAAAGACGAATCGCTAGTACGAGTAAAACTAATTTTCAAGTTACTGCCTGCCAATACACCCGTTGACTGTTCATTACAAGTGCAATTTCGTTTGGCTACGTAATTTTACATGGAGGCCCCGGTTATTATAAAGTACATAAGGTCATTTGTGCAAGGTGCTGATATTCGACATTTAACTTCGGCACTTTCATTCGTCGACGTAAAGCTGCCTAGAGCTAACCATTCCAAAAATAAAAAAAATACCTGGAGGAAGCACGTTTATAAAAATGCATGTTTCGAAACAAAGGCAGATTTTTTAAAATTTACAGTAAACTTGATCATATAATTGGCAGAAAAGGCACGACTACGAGCAGTGCCCTGAAAACATGTACTATTAAATCATGATGTTGCTTAAACCAACGATGGACCATTTGTAAATGCAACTAGACCGACATGATCTGCTTTTGAACTTTAACAATTTAATCAGCGGTTTGCTTCAGCTGAGAACAGAAGTTCGGACGATCACTCCAGGTACACTCTTAGTTTGGTCAATAAACACCAGTGCGTGACAAAAAGGTGCGTCGAAACTGGGCAATGCCTTCCTGAATCGTTCAAAACGGGGCAATCCGAGTAGGGCCAACCCCATATTTATTAATAAGTCGCTGTTCAAGAGAACGACACACTGCAAACAATCAATCGCCGCGTTTTTCACACCGTGTTTTTTTCGGAATTCGACCAGTCCAGTTACATCAGTGGTTTTCAACCTTTGTACCGGGACCCATAACAGCAACCCACTATAACCCAACGACCCCCATCTAAGACTCGAATAAAACAAATGTAACGCAGGTGTGCGCAAAAAAATATCTACTCGCGACCCCTCTGGGGGTCGAGCGGGCAAAGATGAGCGTGGCAGTTTCTACTTCGAGATTTCGCTGCTGCTCGACCACGGCCAAATCACTGACCTGATCACTGGCATTGACAATCATTGATTATTTAGCAGAATACACAAGCAGTGGTGCGATCAACAGTTGATTTTTGCTGTTTGTAAGGCAAGAGCCAATGCGCAGCATCACTTCTTGGACGTTTCGCAAGGATTTTTTTCATTTTTGTGCTCAGCTTTGAAAAGGATTGTTTTTCAAAATGAACGACCAACACTTGGAAAGTACTGTACTGTTTCAAAAATGACCTTAGGATATTTCTGTTGGTTTTCAAAACTTTTTTTGGATCAGCCATTTGACAATTCTACTTGCAAAATGAGTTCGGTGAATTCATGTTTCTGACGAAACAGACTGGATTCTAGACGTGAAGTATCGGTAGCACTGGCTCTTTCACCGGTAGAAAGACGACGGTACATTTCTCGTAACACCTACAAATTTGAAACTCTTCGAATTCATTTTTTACAAATTTCTGTGCAGAAAAGAAATATTGGGAAAGAATGCATACAGATGGTATAGCAAGCATCTGGCAAGGGAGAAAATACGTCAGAAAAAACTTGAGCTAAATAAACTACAGTGGATCGGCAAATATATACCACACATGCTTAACAAGCACGCGTTCAGCCAAAAGTGCGGTAAAGCGATTACTTACGCAAACGCCTCTTATGTCGGAATGCAAGTGCATTAGACCGCTGGCCGTTGTCAAGCACATCGTCAACATCCGATACTTGTCCAGTGTGCAGCGCTGCAAGAAGTCGTACAACGATCCGTAGGAGTGGTAGTAGCTGATCAACCACATCTGTGGAAGCGAAAGTCAAGTGTCTGTCGGAAACGTCGACATCTGCTGCCTGCACGCTGCCAGGAATCAAGCACGTCAACTTCACCGTCTATGCAGTAAACTAACCAGCCGTTTGACTTCAACATAGGGTTGGTTCGGTTGGCTACGAAATTTTTTATGGAGATGTGAAGTGGCGCACTGATGGACTAAGCTGATTCAGCGAAGTGGACCCCGCTATAGAAAATGGAATCCCGCAACAACCACAGCGAACTTCGGATTGAAAACCTTAAGTTCAGATACACTGTACAACAGTGTGATTCAAAAGAAATCAACTGTACCAAGAATATAAACAAACATATTACAGCGTCTGAAAAGGTCAGTACAGTTCGACCCAACAAATTCACAATAGGTCTGCAACAAGCCTGTCACCAACTGGCGAACAAGCCATTCAAGGAAGCCTTATCACAGGAACCTAGCTTGCTTAAAGTTAAACTAATTCCAAATTCCTTGGATGAATGACTCTACCGAATAATTTCTGAAGTTCATTGCTGTTGTGACAAACCGTAGAAGCCTGACTAGATGGTGATTAATAGGGCAACCAAAAGTCAATGAAGTCAAAATTTTTCTGCCTTTTTCAAAGTTTATGAAACGTCCACAAACATAATTTCACCCTGATACCATGAGCGAATCCAAACAAAGTTACAACAATAGGTATTGACATGTTTATTCGAGTTTAGTGGCAATTCTGACATAATACTAGATTTTTTGCGACTTCTGATGTAATAATGTTGTTTCGCCCGCTACTGGGCGATTGAAAGTACATTAGGCGTGGTAGTACTTGATATTAAAGTATAACAGTACAGAACATTCTCAGTGACTTAAGGAGATTTATTGACACTGGATATTTCTTTTGTGCATTTGGATTGATTTTCTTCTATGGTTTGCTGCCTGTAGTTTCGGGGTCTTTCACACTTTTGATATTTGTTTCATTTCAACAGAAAAAAGGTTTTTAACCTATCGGTTTAATTTCTAAGATATGCTTTGTATTTCGTGTTTCAGTTACAAACGTAGTAAACCTATAGGTCAAGTCAAAATTTTAAGTTTTTAGGTCAAAAAATTGGTTGCCCTAGTGATTAACATCACATATCAAGCCGCCCTAACCAGATATTCACAGGCAGCATCATAGTCAGCAACCAACAAAGAGTAGTGCTCAGAAGCTACGCTACAAAGTGCAACACTAAGCTCGAAATCACCGAGTTAAAGCTTCTACTTCAGCTTTATTTAAATTTGGGTACAGCTCCAGTTCATTCATTTTGAGTTCAGGTCTGCTTTGGACGTTTTGCTTACAGCACGGCTCAGCGCTGAAGTTTACTGAAAGTCGCTGAAACACAATTCGTCGTAAATGTGGAAAGACAGTGACAAATTCGGAGAATACCTGGCGAAGACACAGAAAGTGGCGACGTAACATGCATAAAGCTATCACCATAGTTCACCGTGGGGCGTGATCGTATACGGAAACTGGGCCACTGTGGGTAGACCACAGTCCCCGGCACAATAGTAATGACTTGATGTTTGTCACTGAAATCTGTAGATGCTTCTAAGCAAAAACTTCAACCAATGAAATCGCTCACGTGGTTGGTCACAGAGCGTATTTCAACTGGTACTCAATAGAGACAGCAGCGCAGTCAACGGTCAATATTTCGCATCAAACAACACACGCCCCAAGAAACGCTAAAAAGTCCAGCATTTAGCAATTACGTAGCCTGACGCAAGCTGTAGACGCATCCAGGGTTGCCAGATTGTCGTGAGTAAAAGAGCAGCATCAACCGTAAAAAGACAGAAAGTACCAAAAAAGCCAAATGCAAGATAAATACACAACACTTTCAGACACCCATGCGGGTTGCACAGCGCTTTTAAAAGACAATACAACATATATATAGGCTAGAGAATGAAGCTCACTCAATAATAAACTTTTCGAAAATTTTGGTCCTGCTAGGGAGTAACCTGAAACAGCACAACTAAAAATTATGAAATTCTAGTGCAGAGGTTCTAATAACAATTTATCATTCTGTGCCCAGAAACATTGTCGATATCTGCCAACATCGTCTTTGAATCTGCCAAACCGACATAAAATTGAAATGGCTAAAAAAAGACTGAAAATGTTTTATTTGGCCTTTTTTTCAAAAATAAAAAAATCCGAAAGAGTAAAAGGCCAAAATTTACAAATTTTCCCCTAAAAATCCAAGTGGCAACACTGGATGCAGCAGCCTTTTATCAGCATCCGCCAGGGGGAATGCGCCGCCTGTCAGCATCACATCTCCCAGAATAACCACGGCACATCGCAGGAGGCAGCACCTGCTTGCAGGTGCAACAGGCGAGGCTGCCCCGCCGCGCGAACAGAAAAAATAACAGGAGTAATAGATAACACGCAAATGCATTTAAATGTTAACGATTCGATAACCAAACTACTCTCATCAAAGCATGGCCTAAGCCATTAAGGCACAACTCTTCGCATTTTTCTGCAGTAAAATTGGCCCTCTTGATGTTACGCTAAAATATGAAAACATACTCAATAAATGCGTTATCAAGTGTACTTCCCTCTAAACATTCAATCGACAACAAGTCAGTGTCTCGCCTTTATGCTTGGAGCTTGGTTCATGTTTAAGCGCCCTTCCTTACTTCAGAATGTAGTCAGAGGTGGTGAATCAAAGAAACACAGAGGGATGGGGACAAGCTAGGTCGTGCAATACAAATGTCTTCGCACCAAGTCACAATGGGCTGCAGTAAGTGGTTTGCCTCACTCTGTTTGACAATGCGGCGTCACTGCGGCGAGCTTGCAAGCGACCGGACGTCGCGCAACACGATCAAACCAGTAAGAACAGACCCAGTAAACGGCACTCAGACTTCGGCTGCGCGCTACATGACCTTGCGCTGAGTCAGACTGGCGACAGGCGGGAACCCGACAAGCCTATTATTTCAACGCTCAAACTATGGCTCGGCGCTTCCCTAGTCCACCAAAGCAAAACAGGTCTGCGCA